>Ga0134128_10002649_pt1 | contig 22067 bp, 17 predicted proteins | sample KB31754_FD_96462 | JGI IMG/M metagenome (GOLD analysis project Ga0134128, IMG submission 96462) | Terrestrial soil microbial communities with excess Nitrogen fertilizer from Kellogg Biological Station, Michigan, USA - KB3-175-4 | ecosystem: Environmental > Terrestrial > Soil > Unclassified ... | reverse complement strand
GTTTCATACCCCACACCACACGTAACTCGAGCCATATGGATTCCGCGTTGGACACAAATCAGATGTCGCTCATGCTCTATCGATTTCCTCGCTCCGCTGATGCTCAAATCGGCAGCGGGCTGAAGTAATGCGCGTATTTCTGGTCAGCACCATGTACCCACGCGATGCCGCCGGTTGGCGTGGCGTGTTCATCAGAAACATGGTTTACGCACTGGCGCGCGCATCTTCCATCGAACTGACCGTGTGGGCACCACCCGGCGAACTTCCCGAGGGAGTCATCAAGGCCTCCACTCCAGCGGAAGCGCAGTGGCTCGGAAAGCTCGTCGACCTTGGTGGCATATCGCACATGATGCGGAGCGGCGGCATCCGGGCACTGCTTGCACCGATCAAGCTGCTGCTCCTGCTCGCAGCAGCCTATCGGAGGCATCCGGATACGGACATCTACCACGTCAACTGGCTGCAGTCTGCTCTGCCACTGCCACGCGACGGCAAACCCGCCCTCATAACCGTGTTGGGCAATGATCTAAGGTTGCTCAGGTTGCCATTCATGCGTTTCCTGCTTCGCAGGATGATGCACGAGCGCAAGGTGGCCATCTGCCCGAACGCCGAGTGGATGCGCGATCCCCTGCAACATGCATTCGGCGACGTCGCCGAAATCTGTCCTGTTTCATTCGGCATCGACCCGGTCTGGTACGCTATAAATCGCACACGGGTCGCCAATCATCCCAAGCGCTGGATCGTGGTTGCGCGTCTTACCACAGACAAGCTCGGGCCGCTGTTCGACTGGTCATACCCGCTCTTCAAGGACGGTTCGCGTGAATTGCACTTGTTCGGGCCCATGGAGCAGGACATCGATGTGCCCGATTGGGTGCACTACCACGGCCCTGCCGCGCCGGCGCAATTGGCCGAAGAGTGGTTTCCTCACGCCTGCGGACTGGTAACGTTGAGTCGCCACGCCGAGGGGCGGCCACAGGTGATGCTGGAAGCCATGGCTGCCGGCCTGCCGATCATTGCCTCCCGCATGCCGGCGCATGCCACTGTCGTTGTCGACGGAGAGACAGGCCTGTTGTGCGACTCCGAGGAAACCTACGGCAAAGCGCTGAGCATGCTGGAGGACGAGGCCACCAATCGTCGTTTCGGGGAAGCTGCGCGCCATCGTGTGACCGAGGATCTCGGTACGTGGGACGACTGCGCAAATCGTTATCGGCGCATCTACACGCGGCTGCTTGAGGGAAGGAAAGATGACTGAGGCAGTACTCATCCTCGGCGGAGGCGGTTTTGTCGGGCGCAACCTGACGCGAACCTTGGCCCTGAAGGGCACGCCGGTCATCACCGTCAACCGCAGCACGCCGGGATTCGAGCATCCCCTGGTTGAATCGGTAGTCGGCGAATTTCGGGAACCGGAAGCTTTCGCCTCTTTGCTCACGCGTAGCCATACCGTCGTGCATCTTGCTTCGACATCAACGCCGGGCACGTCGGCAGCGCGGCCGTTGCAAGAGGTGAACACCAATCTTTACCTCACCGCTTCCTTGCTTCAGGCGCTCCAGGATCACCCTGACGTGGAGCTTTTATACATGTCCTCCGGCGGTTCGCTCTACGCAGACGCCTCCGGCTTGCCATCCGACGAAAGCGCGCGCGTCCACCCTCGCTCGTATCACGGCGCAGCCAAGCTCGCTTCGGAACACCTCGTCTCGGCCTGGAGCGACCAGTTCGACGGCAAGGCCACCATCCTGCGTCCTTCGAACATCTATGGCCCAGGTCAGCCCGAACGTCCCGACTTCGGCGTTATTCCGGCCGCCTTTGGCAAAATTCTGCGCAACGAGACACTTCACGTATGGGGCGACGGGTCTGTCCGTCGCGACTATGTCTATATCGACGACCTGGTCCGGCTCTGCACCATGATTCTCGATTGCCCCATGCTCAAAGGTACGAGAATCTTCAATATCTGCAGCGGCACCAGCATCAGCCTCAACGAACTCTTCGACGTCATGGAAGCGGCTACGGGCAAGCCATTGCATCGCAGCTACGATGCCAGCAGGGCTGTAGACGCATCATGCATCGCCATGGACGCTACACATGCGGCGAAAGTCTACGGCTGGCGCCATCAGACGTCCCTGAAAGAAGGTCTGACACAGACGTGGGAGTGGATCAGCCGTGCCATGTCATGACATGGAACGCATCGGGAGCGAATACCTCCTCGTGAATGCCCCGCGCGGGAACAACCTTCCGTACCATCCGTGCCGTCGCTCGGATGAGCGGTCGCCACCCTTGCCATGCTCACGCCGGAGATGGAACAAGCGGCCGCACGCTGCCGGTCGCAATCCTGCCACACCAGCAGCGATTTTCAGTGGCGCAAGTTCATCCTTATCGCCGCGACACTGGGAATCTGCAAGGGGCACATGCCAGGTATGACGCGAATACTGAAAGGCCTCGGCCTCCTGCTGGCACTCGTGGCCGGCGGCTATTTCGTGGTCTATGCGCACCGCGCCTTGGCTGGCAAGGATTTATCCGCGCTGCTCGACAATAGGGTGCTTGTTGCCACGGCTTGCCTTACTCTACTCTACACCCTGTCCATTCTGACAACGGCTGTCGCCTGGGCCAGGCTGTTGCGAGCCATGCACCAGCCTGCCGGACTCGCACGCCTGCTGCCTATCCTGGCCACCACTCAGTTCGGCAAATACCTCCCAGGCAATGTAGCCCAGCACATCGGACGCATCGCATTGGCACGCGGCATGGGCGTGCAGATGTCGCCAGCACTATTCTCTGTAGCCTATGAACTCCTGCTGGCGCTGGTCGCCAGCGCGCACATTGGCGCGCTCACCCTGCTGTGGGCACCTCCGGCTGCGTTGCTGCAGCTGCAAATAACCCAGTACCGGGTGCCGCTACTGATTGTGGTGACCGTAGGTGCACTGGTCGCATTGCTGCTGGCGCCGCGCATTGCCATTTGGCTGACCCGTTTGCGAAACCCCGTACGCGAAGGAGTCATAGCCGCGCCGGCACGACTGCACCTCGATCCGGCAACGGTCGGTAGCTGTTACGCACTGTATGCGAGCAGCTTCGTCATGATCGGCTACGGCCTCTGGCTGGTTGCTGGCTCATTGACGCCCGCGGGCGTATTGATGCCTGGCCCGGTATTCTTCATTGGCGCATTCGCCAGCAGTTGGATCCTAGGCTTTGTCGCCCCCGGCGCGCCGGCAGGCCTGGGCATCCGAGAAGCCATGTTGAGCGCCTGGCTCAGCGGAGTGCTGCCCCCCGTGGAAGTGGTCCTGCTTGTTGTCGCACTGCGCATAGCCACCACCTTGGGCGACCTGGTCAACTTTATCTGGGGGAGCGTGATCATGTTTCGCCAGCATGATGGCTGATCCGGGAAGGCTCGCTCGTTTGGCGCCTGCAAGCAGGGATGGCGCCCGAGCAACCCCAGAAGATCCGATGTCTTCGATCACGCGACACGCAGTCTGGAGACCTCCCGACGCAAACCGCCCGAATGCTATCGTGCCGCACGACTCCAACAATCTGAGACGTGACCGAACTCCAACACGTATGCGAACCTTGCTCCAAGGACGACTATGAAACTCATCATCCAGATTCCATGCCTCAACGAATCCGAGACCCTGGCAATCGCCCTGTCGGAGCTGCCACGTGAAGTCGAGGGCTTTGATTCGGTCGAATGGCTGATCATCGACGACGGCTCAACTGACAATACGGCAGAAGTCGCTCGTCAGAACGGTGTCCATCACGTGGTGCGCCACCCGGTGAATCGTGGCCTCGCGGTGGGTTTCATGTCCGGCCTCGACGCATGCCTGAGGCTCGGCGCGGATGTCATCGTCAACACCGATGCTGACAATCAGTATTGCGGCGCCGATATTCCCAAGCTAACAGCACCGATCCTGGCCCAACAAGCCGATATCGTTATTGGTGCCCGTCCGATCGAGCAGACGGAACACTTCTCATGGATCAAGAAGAAGCTTCAACGCCTTGGTAGCTGGGCGGTGCGCGTGGCCAGCAAGACCGATGTTGCGGACGCTCCCAGCGGTTTCCGGGCAATGTCACGCGAAGCCGCTATGCGTCTCAACGTGTTCAACGCCTATACCTACACGCTGGAAACCATCATCCAAGCCGGCCAGAGCAACCTGCGTATCATCTCTGTGCCGATCCGTACCAATGGCGATCTGCGGCCGTCACGCCTGGTGAAGAGCATTTCGAGCTACGTAAAGCGTTCGCTGATTACGATTCTGCGCGTCTTTGTCATCTACCGACCGCTGGCTCTTTTCGTTTATGTGGGCTCGGTCTTCTTACTCACCGGCCTAATTGCCGGCGGGCGGTTCCTCTACTATTACTTGATCGACGGCGGTGAAGGTCACATTCAATCCGTAATTCTTGCGTCACTCTGCGTAACACTCGGCATGCTTCTCTACATGATGGGGTTAATAGGTGACCTGATTGCGACAAATCGCAAGCTCCTCGAAAAGATGCATTATAAATTGGGCAAGCTTTCCATTGAAAACGATCAGCCCCATGGCAAGCGTCACCATTAAATATCACGCAAGTATATCGAAACGACATATGAACGCAGCGACCTTCAACACAGATAAGCACCCGGCAGGAAGATTATTCCTTGTCATCATGGCAGCGGCCGTCATCTACTGCCTCTACTACTTTGTCCTGTGCGAAATGCCGATCATCGGCACACCTACCTTTCGAATCGACTTCTTCATCACAACCATCGAAAGGGCTAACGACAACCTGCTGCGCTCCTTAATCCATGCGCGGCCCACTTCTGAGCTATATCTCTATGCGCAGGCGCTAATAGCCAAAAATTTCCTTAGTGGGCAAACCAGCTTCCTCATTTATCCGACCCAACACATTGCCTTGCTGATCTATTTTTTCTCGATTGCATTCGTCATGAAGGACATCCTGAAGGAAGAGCTTCCTGTCATGACGATTCTAGCGGCATGGCTGCTTTTCATGACAAATCCTGGCATTTTGGGCAACACCTATAAATTGGAAACCATCGTCGGAACGCTTTCGATGGTGTTTGGCGGCCTCTCCATGGCATTTCTTGCTCGTTGGAATGGCGACAAGAAAAATATTAATGCCATCTTATTTCTTGGCTTCTACTCGATCTCTATATACGCGAAGGAAGATTTCATCCTGCCCCCGGTCCTCTTGCTCGGTTGGTACATCGTCAAAGATGGCAGTTGGAAATCTCAACTCAACGCCTACAAATGGCTTGCAGTCACAGTAGTTGCCATATTGGTCGGATTTCTGGCATTCAATAAGTTAGTGATTCCTGGCCGTTCCTACATGGACCCGGAAAGTGCCTCTAACTCTCCATACTTCATGACGCTTAACCCCGTCAGTTTGGTCAAAGTCTTCCTCTACTACACCACTGGCGTCGGCCTGCACATCACCATTCTTACGATCTTCTATCTTACGGCCTCTGTCATAGCCATCTTGAGGAGAACCAAGATCAAGGAGACCATTTTTGTCGTATTGATCGTTGGCAGTCTCATGGCTCCCTACTTGATCATGCCAAATCATCTATTCCCGTACTACGGTATCAATTGGTGGGCGTGGCAATGCATCGTGCCATTCGCACTACTGAAAGTCATATTCCCGCGTGCCAGTACTGCATTAGCTATCACTGCAGGCATATGCATACTCGTGCCTGGAATAAATGGAATCCTTCATCATCGATCCACTGACTGGCATCAGAGCTACTATCTTCGCACTAAATTCGCAATATCGAACAACATTCGCGAGACTTTGATCAAACATCGCAAGGAATTGAACAGAGAGAGATTGGTCGGTGTAATTGGCCTCGGGCCAACACAAATTGATCAATCTCCTTGGCAGGGCAATGGTGAAACTGCTTTTTACCTCAAGGACGACTTGGGTATTGCCAGCCAATGGATAGTTTTTGTCAAATCGGGCGGTGCAGACTACGTAATCAATGGAGTGCCCGTGAAGACTGTCGAGCATAATACCGACACACCAAATGTGTACGTGGAGGGAGTCGAAGGGCTATCGCAGCACAAAGATCTTCCACTCCTCGTATTTCACCCCGACGGCACCGGAACCTTCATGAACCACGCCGGCAATAGCTTGGACAACCCCGGCGAGTCTTCGCTACCACTATTTCCATTACCCGCATCTGGGGAAGGCGTGCGCCGCAAAATTTCCGCCTCCGAAGACTATAAGTACCTCCGCGGGTTCCACACGCCAGAGGCTGGAAATGGACGTTGGCTTAGTGATGATAACGTTGTCCTGCTGGTGCCCCAATCTGGAGACCAATTCGAGCTGCTTGCTTACACGCTCCCCGCAACAGCTTACCGAGGCGGGACGGTCCCACGGGTTACCGTCAGCTTCAATGGCTGCCCTGCCGGATCGGAAAAGCCCGCACCCGACCGTCTCTCTAAAATCCTGTTTGCGATTCCTGACAACTGCGGGATCACGGCTGGCACGCCAGTCAACGTCCGGATAAAAATTGACAATCTTGTCGACACATCGAGACAGGACGATAAGCGATCACTAGGCATCCTCAGCAAGGAACTAGGCTTTGTCGGAGGCCCTGACCAACTCGTCGACTCTCCATAAATAAGTACCCAGTCGGACGGGATATCGTCAGATTATTGCGATACGAGCGTGCGCGCTACGACGCATTTTTCCCTTGGACTGAATCATGTTCCTGCAACATCAAATGCACGGGTTGGCGGGGTTCGGCAGCGACATCAAAGCTCAACCATGACAGCAGCAATTGAACTCCGATAATCATCGGCAATGCGGCGAGCATCACGGTGCCGGCCGTGGACGGTACCTGATCAATGATCGACCGCCACCATTGGAGTGCACCGAATATCATGCCGAACAGGAACAACGGGATGCCCAGTACCAGTTCGACGGTGGCAGCGGAAAACCCTCGCAGGAAGTAGCTGTAAAGCAGCCGTCGGCCAAAGTTGCGCAGATTGCCGCGCAGGAACGGCCTGATCATTTTCATCGGCTGCAGACTGGAGGTTTCGTCGGCGTATGCAGCCTTCATCGGCATCTCCATTACCACCGCACGTAACTGATTCAGGTGATAGAGCAGATCGGATTCGAAGAAATAACGTTTGGCGATGTGTTCTTGATCCAACTCGCGCAGCAGGCTGCAGTGGATCGCCGTAAAACCGTTCGTAGGGTCAAACAGTTGCCAATAGCCGGAAGATAACTTGGTTATGAACGACAGCACCGCATTGCCGAACAGCCGCACCGCCGGCATCGCCGAGACATTCGCCAGGCGGTAGAAACGATTGCCCTTGACGTAGTCGGCACGACCGCGCAACAGCGGAGCGACCAGCGCGGGGATGAGGTTCGGATCCATCTGCCCATCGCCGTCAAGCTTCACCACCACCTCGGCGGGCAAGGCGCACGCTGCGACGTAACCGGTCATCACCGCACCGCCGACACCTTGGTTTTCCGCGTGCCGCAGCACGGTCACACGCGGGTCATGGCAGGCCAGCTCGATGACATCGCCGCTGTGTTCGGGGCACGCATCGTCCACCGCGATGATCCAGCCCACTTCGGGGCCGATGCGCTCAATCAACGGTACGACATGAGCGGCCACCCTATAGCAGGGAATTACCACCGCAATACGCGGCGTAGCAAACTGACTCATTTTAGCGATATACCCAGTGGCGGGAGACAAGGAAACTCAGCGCCGCCAGCCCTGCCTCGACCACTGGCTTGGCCAGCCACGCGACCTCAAGGCTGAGTCGGCTGGCCAGCAATGTGACCAACACCGTACTGAGCAAGGTTAGGGTCAACCACAAGACAAGATAGCGCAGGAACCGACGTCGGCCGAGGCGGGGCGAACCAGGCACCGAAAACGTGATCCGACCGTTCGCCCAGAAGCCGACCAGCGCTCCTGCCACACGTCCGGCGATATTGGCCGGAACCGGCACCACGCCCAGCGCGGTCAGCACCACGAAGACCGTCCAGTCGAGCACGATCAGGCAGCAGCCCACGACAAGGAAACTCGCGCCCTGGCGCGCAATGCTCATGGCTCAACCGGTCCCACGAGCTGCTTGTTCCTCTTGAATTCAAGGATATGACGCGCCTGCTCGGACAGGTTCCGCTCCGCCGTCAGGTCGCGACGCAGGCTGGCATGTGAGTCCGAGACAGCGAGCCCCATGCTTGGATCGGGGCTTGGATGGGCCTGCATCTGGAGTGAAGTCACGCGGTAACGAACCGCTTCATGAATCGACGTCTGCATCGTGCTGTTTTGCAGGCAATACGCCCATCCATACTTGACCCGTGCAGGATGATTCTGCTGCCCGGCTCCCCAGCTTACGACGACAGGCTGTTTGCTTGCGACATCCGGATCACAATGCAGCGCCACGCTGGCGTCGACCAAAGTTTGGGCCGGTGGCCCCGTCGTGGTATCGAAGGTTGCCGACACGCCATGAGGTACAGGCGACGCATAGCTTGCCGGCTTGCCAGTATCGATCCGCCACAGAAGCGAGTTGCCGGCCTCGGAAATCACATTGCCATTCATCTTGACGATAGCGGTCAGCAAAGGGCCGGAAGTGGTGTTCCTCGTTGTCATCAGGAGATTGGCCCCGGTGCGCTTGAAGACCTCGATCCACGCCTGTCCAGTCCGATCAGCATCGGCATGCTGGGCCCATCGCAACAGTTGTGGATCGTACCAACTGAGCGCAAAGGCTCTGCCCGCGAACTCGGCAGCAAAGGGTTTTGATCTGTCCAGGATCAATACCCGCGCCGTTGCGCCATACCGATCTTCGACAACCTGGACCATCCGACGTTCGGGAGCGAACCGGTCGATCGTTGCGGATTGTCCCGCAATCACTCGCATCCTCACAGCCCCGTTGGCTACTTGCCAGGTGGCGCCGCTCACATAGGCGAGGCTGAGCATGACGAGCGCGCACATCCCGGTAAGCACCATGCGATTTCGCCCGCCCACCGAATCGAATGACGGCACACCACACAGCATCGCCGGTATGAGCAGCGCCAGTGATGGTGCGGCATAGCGTGAGTACTGGACCTCGTAGAGGGGCAACAACAGTCCGGTGATGGCCACCAGCGCCAACGCACGGCTGGCAGGCCTAGCCAAGGCCACCAGCAAGCTGCCAGCCAGCGCGATCAGCACCATGGCCGGCGTGGCGTCCCCGCCCTCTACGTAGTCGCTTGAATGAAACACCACACGCCAGATGATGTCCCAGTGAAACCCCTTGTACCAGTGATTGTCGCGGAAGTCGACCGGGGCAAAGTAGGGGGAATGGAAGATCCCGTTGAATACCGGCAGGACCGGGTTGCCGGTCAACATCCATGCATACAGATAGCTTGAGCCAGCGAGTATCAGCGCAAGAAGAACGGCAACCGGCAGGGTTCGCCATGGAAACCGCCCGCCCCAACGCCACAGCAGCCACAGGCCCAGCGGCCCTGCAAACAACAGGTTGCTGACCTTCAAGGCCAGCAACAAACCGAACAAGGTCGCCACAAGCAGCAGATCGCGTCGACCAGGTACGCGGACATGTTGTATCACCAACGCTAGCGCAGCGATCACTGCCGCAGTCGGCCCCTCGGTCTGCATGGAGCCAAGCATGTAGGCGATCATCGGTACTGATGCGTATAGAGCCACGGCCAGCCAGCGCAAACCAAGGCGCAGACCGAGTTCTCCGCAGAGACTCCAGATCAACATGAGTGTCAGGCTTGCCCACAGCGCGTCGACCATACCTCGCGCCTGCACGCCGCCAACTACCCAAGCAATGGCCTGCACCACGTCGGCAGCCCACGGCGACAACGCCCAGACGTTCGTGGCGACATTCATCTGGTAATAGCCCAGCGTAACCAACTGCGAAGGCAGGTTGAGATGGTAGGCCAGCGAATCGTAGTCCAACGTGGGCAACCACGCGTACGTGGACAGCGCACCGATGGTGAGCAGTGCGAGCACTGCCATGCCCGGTGCAGCGGCGACGGCGGTACTCCAACGCTCAGGCAGCGTGTGCAACATCGGCGAGATCGCACGCCAGCGCAGGAACACCACGGCGAGCAGCACGATGACATAGACCGCGCGGAAATGGATGGGAAACGGGAGAAGCCAGCCGTCGAGCCCGCACATCAGCGCGAGACCAGCTAGGGCGCAAAGCGAACCGCGGGCAGGCATGTCGCCGGGAACAAGCAGACTGCCCACACTCATCGCCGCCAAGGTTACTAGCAACACCGCGAGGCACGCTGCGAAGCCCGCGAAATACGCCAGCGTCAGCAGCCACAGCAGCAGCAGCACAGTCGCCATCGTACAATCCAGCAAGCGTCGCAGCACGAACGCAAGGACCAACGAAGCCAGCAACAGCACACCCAGGAAAAGCGTGGGTCCGAGCGCGATTCCACGCCACAATGCGTTGATGACGAAGCCCACGGTCAGCAATATGAAACCGAGCCAGTACAGTGCTGGCGACACCCAAGAATTACGAGTCATTGTGATGTGGTCATCCTTTGATGCAGCAGGCAGCTGGCGCATTGAACTGGCATGGTCGCATTCTTTTGATGCAGGCCCGTCGCACAGCGACGTCTCCTACGTGCGCATCGTCAGCAAGCGTCTGCTGGTGTCAACTTGGCGGATGTTAGAGCAATCCGCCATCCCCTCCCCTCCCTAGCGCCTTCTTGCCCCCGGGCGCCGGGCGGGGTTCCATACGACCCTGTTCCGGCCTGGCTTGTACACGAGGATACTGACGAGTCCCGTTGTCTTCCTGCCCATTGCATTCCAGCTTGCTCGCACAACGATATTCGGCCATTGCAACCCGGGAACGAGGCCTAGCTGAACTGCAATAAAGAGTGGAAACGGTCAGCGACAAGCACCATCGCGGCCAGCATGAAGGATCGAACCTTCAGCGAGCGAGCACGACTCCCGCTGGCTGCGTTGGTCAGGGTTGATGCAACTCTGACTCCGCAGGCGGCGGTGTGCCCCGCGAACACATTCCCGGCAAAACACTGCCCATCCGGCATCAACCTGGTGATACAACGTGTCCGTATGTTGGCCCACACCGTCAATAGCCGGTGTGGCACCTGCACTACCCCGCCACCCGCAACACGCCACTACCCATCATCCACGAATTGCCGTGTCACCGGCGCGCCTGCACGTCGACGCCCGCGATCAACCAAGACACTGGTGCTCCTGACCTGTGCGGCAGTGGTCGGACGCAGTGTTGCTACTCAACCGCGAACTTGACGTCGTTGCTCTGCATTGCGGCGCTGCCATGCTTCACGCTGACGTGCAACGCATAAGTCCCCGGCGCCGCAAAAAGCGATGGCGGTACGGTCGCAGTCACCAGATCACCCTGTACAGCAGTAGTCAAGGGTTGTCCGTTAAAATCAACGACGACATCCGCGCCATTCAACGACTTATTCATCCGGATCCACAAAGCGGCACTGCCGTCCGACTGTTCATTGAAGACCACACCGGCCTTGGTCCGGTCCGGGCCCCACTTGGTGATTTGCAGGCTCGACTGGGTGACATCGGCGGCCTTGTCGGGCGTGTTCGTCGATGACGATTGATCGTCGTGGCCGCAGCCTGACAACCCAAGCGTCAATCCGATGACCAGAGTGAACACGATCAGCTTTTTGGTGGACATTTCAAACTCCTCTCAAGCGAAATAAGCAAATCAGGATTCCAGAACCAAACAGGCCAGTACGCACTCACGATCTGGGGGTGCGATCGCAAGGCTCGTAGGGTCGCCCGGTCCCGGCACGGGCTTGATCTGGATGCAGAAACCTACGCCAGCAGCACGTCCCGCCGCCACGTCGGACGCCTTGTCACCAACCAAAGCGGATCTCGCGAGATCCAGTTCGAGATCGCGCTTCGCCTGTAGGATCATCCCCGGAGCTGGCTTGCGGCAAGCACATTCGCGCCGATAGTCTCCGATGCCACGAGTGGGATGATGAGGGCAATGGTAGACCGCATCCAGCGGCGCACCGTGGTGTTCGAAAACTGTGCGCATCCAGTCCATATATTCGAGGAACTGTTGCTCCGTGTAATAGCCACGCGCTATACCGGCCTGATTGGTAATCACCACGAGCAGAAAACCATGTTGCTTTGCTACGTGGCACAGCTCGAAGACACCATCGATGAAATCCGTGCGCTCGGGCGTGCACACGTAGCCATGGTCAACATTGATCACTCCGTCGCGATCGAGAAACAGGGCCTTGCGCATACTCATTTCTCGTTGTCGCTCAGCGTGCCCAACATCCGTTGCGCGCGCTTATAGTCATCGGGTACACCAATATCGATGAACGCCGCGGTACAGGTATAGGCGGTTATCGTTTCGCGCGTCACCATTGGAACCAGGAACTCGGTTTCGAATGAAAAGCGCGGAACCTTGGGGAAGCCCTCAAGTAGCGTGCGATCAAGCCTATAGACGCCCGCATTGACATACCCCGGACCAACATGTCCCTTTTCGACGAATCCAACGACGCGCTCATCCTTTTCGACACGTACCGCGCCATAGCGTGAAACATCGGGCACGCTGGCCAGCGCCATGCTCAGCCGCGTGTCAAGTCTGCGCGCCTGCCGGTCAAATGCCAGATAGTCGAGCTCAAGCCAGGTATCGCCGTTGAGCACAAAGAACGCGTCACCCCGCAATCGCCCCGCAGCTTGCACGATTGCTCCGCCTGTTCCCAATGGCTCTTCCTCCTGCGAATACTCCAGACTCATGCCGTGCCAGCGCGTACCGAGCGTGGCGGCCACCTTGTCGCCCATAAAACCCGTGGCCAGGATTACTCGTCGAATACTTTGCTGTGCCAGCGCATCCAGCAGCCATGCCAGGAACGGGCGCCCACCCACTGGTGCCAGCGGCTTGGGCACGTCGCTGACGAGGCTACGCAATCGAGTACCAAAACCACCGACCAGGATGATGGCTTCGTCAGCGCTTGACATTGGCAAAGAGTCTCTTGATGTTCACCCAGGCAGCTAGTGACGGCGCAGCAGCCGATACGCCACGACCTGCATGGGTCGCGGCAGTTTTCTGAACCACGATTTGGATTTCCCGTCGAGTTGAGCTTGTAGAGTCAACGCCCAATGCGTTCTCGCAAGATATTGCTCATGAAAGTACGAAGCCCGGGCCGCCTCAAAAGCTGCTTGAAACAGCAAGCCGGAACTCTCCAATAACACCCTGTTTTCCGATAACGGGTGATAGAACCGTTGTTCGAAATCCAATTCATCATCGCATGGCTGAAACTCCGCCACGAACGCATAGCTCTTCCCGGGAATGACGCGGATGCGGAAGCCGGATGGCCCAAAAATATGCGTCAGTCCTCGCGAACTGTATGAAACAATATGGCCACGACGCAAAGGGTCAAGATAACCGGGATCTTCCTTGATCACGTAATCGGGCATGCCAGTATTGAACAGCCATAACGCACCCGGCGCGCTAATTTTTGCGAGACCTCGCACCAGATTGGACAGCATTTGCGGCGTCAGGTGCTCCACAACTTCGATACACACCCCTGAATCGAAGACACCGCTCAGATCTCCAATTTCACCTTGATGGTAGTTCGGGTGATCGGTGTGCTCGTGGGGAGGGAACAATTCGACACCATGGAAACAGTCCGAATATGCCGGTAGTTGCCGGCTAAGTTCGTCTAGTAAATAACCGGGTCCGGTACCTATATCCAAGAATCGCTGCACCGGGCGTTTCGTGTAGAGAATGGCTTCACCTGCACGCACCAGCGCATCGCTACCAGCCCTTTGACGCGCGGAGCGCAGTTCTTCCGACCAATAGGCCTCATCATAAACACGGATGCTCTGGCCGGTATCGATCTTCCGCAGCGTGACGCTGTCGATATGCAGGGAGCCACAGGCTGCGCATTGCAGATAGTCGTAGCCATCGATGCACTTGAAAAAGGACGACACGCCCGTTTCGCAGACGGGACAAGGCTCGGTAGCGATGGTGCCTGAAGGAATCATGCGATATCCACAGGAGTGAACATGCGCTGTTCAATCAGGCCGCAGATCAGGTGGCCAATGAATTCGTGCCCCTCCTGGATCTTCGGCGTCTCCGACGACGGCATACGGAAGCACAGCTCACACAATTCGGCCATCTTTCCGCCACCCTGACCTGTAAATCCGATTACGCTGATGCCGATGGCCCGAGCCGCATCGACAGCCCGCAGGATGTTCTTCGAATTTCCCGATGTGGAAATGGCAAAAAGCACATCACCCTTGCAGCCAAGTGCCTCCACCTGCCGAGCGAAGACATAGTCGTAGCCATAATCGTTACCAATGGCCGTGAGAATACTGGTATCCGTCGTCAAGGCAATAGCCGGGAGGCCCGGGCGATCAAAATAGAAGCGGCTAACCAGCTCACCCGCCCAATGCTGTGCATCCGCGGCACTACCTCCATTACCCGCAAACAACACCTTGTTGCCGCGCTTGAACGCTTCCACTGACATGGCCACCGCGCGCGATACCAACTCCCGCAGAGCCGTATCCACGGACATGGCGTGCAACAGTTTGATCGATTTGTCGAATTCGGTATCGATGTACCCGTTCAGATGATCCGCCACGAAGTCGCTCCTTGGTGCGTAAAATGAAAATCCATGATGCTGCCACCTTGCTCCAGTAATGCGCGGATCAGGCCGATGCGCTGCTCGGGGCTGCACAGGAACATCATGAAGCCGCCGCCACCGGCGCCGGACACCTTGGTGGCGCGCGCGCCGTTGGCGAAAGCAACCTTCTCGACCTGCTCGATCAACGGATTGCTGATGCTGGTAGCGGTTTTCTTCTTTGCCACCCAACCTGCCTGCAAGGTGGACTCCAGCCGGCGAAGATCGCCCTTGAGGATGCATTCCTTCATTTGAATGGCTTCATCCTTCAACTGATGCATGGCATCGATGGAAGCCTGGTTCTTGTCGCCCACATTGCGCGACTGCTGATCGATGATGTCGGCCGAAGCGCGCGATACACCGGTGAAGTACAACACCAGCGAGCTCTCGAGTTCAGCCCAGACCCAATCTTTAATGCGCAACGGATTCACGATGACCCGATCGTCTGCGTAGAACTCCATGAAGTTGAAACCACCAAAGGTGGCTGCGTATTGATCCTGCTTGCCGCCGGCGAGCTTCAGATCCTTGCGCTCGATATCGTAGGCGAGCTGAGCCACTTCGTATTCGCCCAGAGGCAGTGAGAAATACTCGACGAATGCCTGCAGCAGGGCCACCACCATGGTCGAGGATGAGCCCAGCCCGGAACCTGGCGGAGCATCCGAGAACGTCTTCACGGTCAGCGACGGTTGTTCGCCACGGAGAAAGTCGCGTGACACGCGCGCGTACACGCCTTTGAGCAACTGTAGTGGTCCGCCGCCTGCAACATTGTCGTCACAGGAATGCGTTTCCTCATGGCATACATCGAGCGCATGAAAGCAGGTCTCCCGTCCGTTGCCTGCCGTCAAGTTGGCATATGCATAACGGTCGATGGTGACGTTCATCACGCGACCGCCGTAGACGTCGCAGTAAGGCGATACATCGGTACCACCGCCGGCGAGCCCCAGCCGCAGCGGTGCACGCGCCCGCACGATCATCGCGCTCGCTCCCCGGCAGCCACCTGCCACGGAAGCTCCTGCGCGAACTCGCTCCACTGCGCCTCTTCCGTGAAATTGGCACGCACGAAAGCCTGCCCCACAGCGGAGTTTCGGCGCCAGGCGGCATCGTCATCGAGCAAGTTCAGGACCCGCTCTGCAAAATCCTCAGCCGTATCCGCGGCAGCAAGAAACCCGCCTGTCTGTTCGAGACCCTGCACCCCGACTGATGTAGTCACGCAAGGCACGCCGAAGCGCATGGCTTCGATCACCTTGCCTTTCATGCCTCCGCCGAAGCGCAGTGGCGCGACGACAACGCGCGCGCTCGCATAGCGTGCTGCAAGCTCCTCATCCGTGACGAAACCCGTGACCGTGACTCCATCGCCATGTAATGCCTTGACCTCGTCGGACGGATTGGATCCAACCAGATCGAGATGGATCTGCGGGCGGTGCCTTCGGACAAGAGGCAGTACCTCACGGACAAACCACTCCGCAGCATCCACATTCGGTGGGTGGGCAAAACCAGCAACGAAGACAAGATCATGCCGATTGGCCAGATTCGCATCGGGATGCTCGGGAAAGTCATCGAATGCGTATGCGGCGATCGTGTGGGAATGCACCTTTGGTGCATGCTCATCCAGCCATGCGCGCACGTGCTGCGTCTCATTGACAGAAGGGTAGTAGACGGCGTCCACCAGCTTCCAGACCTCGTGCTCCAGCTTTCTTGCCCTGTCGCACTCCGCCCGCAGCAGTTTGTTTGCCGGCTGTATCCGCAACCGATCCTCGATACGCAGGTAATGCACATCGTGGCCGTAATAAAGCAGGGGTACACTACTGTTCCTGCGCACCGCCTCGATGAAGTTGACCGCAATATGTGGGCGACTCAGCAGCACAACGTCGATATCCGCTGCATGCTGCTGCATCCACTGCTCGAAACCCTGGTGATATTCGGCGCCGTAGATAACTTCGACACCGTGCTGCTGCAGCAACGACGCATAGGCCGGATCGTTGTACAGATTCTCCGGCCAGAACTTCACCGAAAAGCCTCTGCGTACGAACATGCGGATGAATTGCCATATCGTGCGCGAACCCGCATCACGATCCGGCTGAGGAATATAGTGGTCCACGATAAGAATCGTGTGCGTCGTACGCGTGCGGCCACGCGCGCGGAAGACGTTTTCACCATTGGGGAAATGCTCTCGCTTGAGCACCTCATGCCAACGTTCGTAGAAACGCCGCTGGTTCTCGACCTGATAGGCCTTGATGCCGGAGTTGACATCGGTGCCGTGCGATACGCCCTCGTGATGCACAACCACCGAGCGCGGCTGATAATAGAGCTTCAATCCAGCCTCGCGCACCTTGAAGGCAAGATCCGAATCCTCGCAATACGCGGGCACATAGCGCTCATCGAAACGGCCCAGTCGTTCGAACAGTTCGGCAGTGATCAGCAATGACGCACCCGAGCAGTAATCCGCCTCACGCACATAGTTGTAGATACTGCGCGCGGGGTCATCCAGGCGTCCGTAATTCCAGGCACTGGCGTCGGCCCAGATGATCCCGCCGGCTTCCTGCAGTCGACCATCGGGGTAGATCAGCTTGGAACCGACCATGCCGCAATCCGGGAACCGCCTGAACACGTCCAGCATGCTGTCCAGCCACCCGTCCGTAACCTCAGTATCGTTGTTGAGGAAATAGAGATAACGGCCGCGCGCCAACCCGGCGGCACGGTTGCACGAACGCAGGAAACCCAGATTCTCCGGGTTGACTTCGTAACGAAGACCAGACACCTCGGTCAACGCACCCATGTCGACATCACCGGAGGCATCCTCGGCTACCAGAACCTCGTACGGCACTTGCGGTGGGTGCGCAGCAATCGAACGCAGACATGCCGCCGTAATCGCCAGGTTGCCGTAGGTCGGAATGATGATGGTGACTTCGGGTTCGTTGTAAAACGGAAACGCCAGCTCGATCACGTGTTGCCTGGATGACTCATCCCGCGACTGCAGTGGATCGGCTTGGGCTACAGGAAGGGAATCCGCCTGTGTCTCCACCACCCCCTTCGCCTTACGGGCCCCAAGCATGCGCCGTTCTGCAAAAATCACCTGCATGCCCTGCCAATCCCGACGCAACAACATGCCGATCGCACGCAACGGCCGGGTCAGAGCCCAGGAGCGCGATCGCAATACTCGTTCGTACTGATTACCCAACGTCGCCAGCTCGCCGTTCAGCAACTCCGTGCGGGCTCTCAATCGACCGTGCTCACCTTGCAACGAAGCGACAAAAGTATTGCGATCGGCCAGTTCGCCGTCCAACGCATGTGCCCATTGAGCCACTTTTTCGTGCTCGACGCACAACGCGGCGTAGCGGGACTGAAGCTCGCCCAGTTCACCGCTGACTCGCGTAAAAGCTTCGACTATCTTCTCGCCAACCATCGCGGCACGCTGATGCTGGCTGGTGAAGCCCTCGATATGCTGTCCCATTGCAGCCAACTGCTGCTCGACAGCGCGCCCCCATTCTTCCATTTCGCGCTTTTCCCTCTGCAGTGCTGCAAGTTCCCCATGCAGACGTGTTGCTTCGACGACCGCCTCTTCGTGTTCTGCGGTGAGTCTAGCGCCACGTGTGCGCTCTTGCGTCAATTCTACGCTCAGCGACTTTGCCCAAGCGACCGCCTTCTCATGATCTATCTGGGTCTGCCCGTACGACTTTCGCAGGGTATCCAGTTCCGTATCCAGGGATTGCGCCCAGGCAATCGCTTCCTCGTGTTCTGCGGTGAGTCTAGCGCCGCGTGTGCGCTCTTGCGTCAACTCTACGCTCAGCGACTTTGCCCAAGCGACCGCCTTCTCATGATCTATCTGGGTCCGCCCGTACGACTTTCGCAGGGTATCCAGTTCCGTATCCAGGGATTGCGCCCAGGCAACCGCTTCCTCGTGTTCTGCGGCAAGTCTAGCGCCGCGCGCGCGTTCCTGCGTCAGTTCCTCGCTGAGCGACTTTGCCCAGGCGGCCACCTCTTCATGGTCCGCTTGTGTCTTCCCATACGACTTGCGCAGGGCATCCAACTCCGTATCCAGCGATTTGGCCCAAGCCACCGTGGACTCGTGCTCCCGCACCGTGCGTCCATACGCCTCACGCACCCCATTCAGCTCGACGTCGAGTCCAGCTGCCCACGCAGCGACTTTGCGATGATGGGTATAAAGATCCTCGGCCTCGGAAAACAGAACGGAGGGGCGCAATTTTTCTGGGAATACTGCGTCCAGTACACCAGCAACCGCAATGAAATAGACCGGATCGACCAGTGACGCGGCACGTTCGACGACCTCGGATCCAGTGTCCGTCAGTGCATCAATCGTCTGCACGGTGGCTCCGTCACCCTGCAATGTAAAGATGGATGAGCCGACTGCGAGCCTCTGACCGAAGTAGTAGATATCGCCAAACTGCTCCCGGAGCACCTCATCGAACTCGGCAAAATCCAGTTCCTTGACATGGAATTCGTTGTGGTGCCCGGCCAGTTCTGAATAGACCGTTCGATTTGGCGAGGAAATGACCAGCAACCCATCAGGCCGCAGCACGCGACGAATCTCGCTGAGCATTTCCCGATGGCGATCGTGATGCTCGATGGTCTCGAACGAGACCACCACGTCGACGCTGTTATTGCTCAGCGGTATCTGTGCGGCATCGCCCTGCATGAATTCAAGGCCGGAAACGCCATGGTAGGTCGCGCGCGCATGCTCGACGGCGCTGTCGGCGATATCCACCCCAAGTACTGAGCGGGCACTTCGTGCAAGCATCGCGCTGCCATAGCCTTCACCACAGGCGATGTCGAGAACATCCTTGCCTTCGACCAGGTGCGCGCACCATGCGTAACGATGCAAGTGTTCGTGCCGGATCTCTCCCGCCTCGGTCGGCACGTAGCGCTCGCCCGTAAACTCCATCGATCACCCTCTCGTCTGCTCGATCTGGATGGCGTGCATCGGGATACCAACCAACCCATGCCGCATGGTGCTCTCACTCGCCTTGAAGGTGAGGGCGTCATGGATCCAGTGCTGCTGGGTATGGTTCTCCTGGGTTCCATTGGCCAGTGCCACGTCCACTGAATAATCGCCACTGGGCAGCACCGGCATACGAAAGCGAAAATGCGCACGCAGGCGGGTACCGACTCGCGCACGGACGGGTTGCTCCCGGTAGCTGAGATAGGTGTTGTCGCCGAACAGCCGCTGCCCCAGCCGATCCTTGACGTAGAACCCGAAGATCGGCGCATTCAGGGATTCGGACACCTCGGCCTCAATCATCAGGTCGGCAACTTCGCCGCCTGCCGTCAGCCGATGTACCTCGCCGTTGCCGTTCAACAACTGCACATCGATGATACGTGCGGCACCCGCACCGAATTCGTTGTCGATCCGTGTCGGGTCGAACTCGAATATCTCGACAAGATTGCGTGTCGCCTCGCCATTCAGCATGCCCATGCGCGGATCGACCACGTCAACCGGCATGGCGGCAGGCCCCGTGTTCACTCCGTCGGTAATCGCACCAGCTGCCGAAATGGGGGCCCGCACCATTACTGATTCGCCAAGCGAAGCACGGTCGGCCGCATGCTGCTCGGCCAGGTACCGCTCCACGACATCGCGTGCGGAGCCGTCCATCACCATTCGTCCCGAATCCAGCCAGATGGCCCGACTGCACAGACTGGTGACCGCCCCGGTGTCATGGCTGACGAACAGCAGCGTGCCGCGCTTCTGGAATTCACGCAGGTACCGCATGCACTTCTGCGTGAAACGAACGTCGCCGACGCTCAACGCCTCGTCGATCACCAGGGTATCGGCATCGACATGGGCCGCAATCGCGAACGCCAGCCGCACATACATGCCACTCGAATAGGTCTTGACAGGCTGGTTGATGAAGTCCCCGATATCGGCAAACTCCACGATCGACTGATAACGCTTGCGCAATTCGCCTTCCGGGATGCCATAAAGCAGCCCGCTCAGGTAGACGTTCTCCTTGCCGGTGAACTCCGGATTGAATCCGGCTCCCAACTCAAGCAGCGCAGCAATCCGTCCATGCACGTCCACCATGCCCTCGGTCGGATGGAGGGTTCCGCACACCATCTGCAGCAGGGTCGACTTGCCCGAACCGTTGCGTCCAATGATGCCCATGGTTTCACCGCGCCGTACATCGAACGATACGCCACGCAGTGCCCAGAACTCATTGAAGTAGGCAAGTCCATCCTTGCCTATCGCCCGCCCAAAACGCGGCAGGATCATCTGCTTGAGCCGATCAGCCGGTTGTGCATAAATCTCGTAGCGTTTCCCGAGCCCGTCGACACGAATGCTGAAATCGTCAAAGGACATCGGCAAATCCTTTCCGGCTCCGCTCGAACCATGCAAAGGCAAGCCACGCAAACAGGCACGCCGGCACGGCGTAGAAGCCCAGATGAACCCATGACGGCGGCCTTCCCCAAACCAGGACGTCCTGGGAGGCCTCCACGATGACCGTCAACGGATTCAGATACATCCAGTCGCGGTATGGCTCGGGAATGAATTCCTTGGGATACAGGATCGGTGCAAGGAACATGAGCGCCGTGGTGATGATGCCAGTGGCTTGCTTGAGGTCACGCAGAAAAACGCCGAGGGACGCCAGAAGCCAGATGGTACCGGCTACAAAGGGCAAAAAGCATGCGACGACTATCGGGAAAAGGATGATCGTCCACGGCAGCGAGCCCTTCACGAACAACAAGATGATCAGCAGAACAATCGTCGAGACCAGCAGGTGGAACAGTGCCGAGCCCAGCGCGCTCCACGACAGTATTTCCAGCGGAAACACGACCTTCTTGACGAAATTCGTGTTTTCCACAATCAACGTCGGAGCCCGATTGGCGCATTCCGCGAACATGGAGTTGATGTTCAATCCCGCGAACAGGATGATCGCGAACTCGAAGTGACCCGTCACCTGGGCGTTCCAGCGCGAATTGAAGATGACTCCGAACACGAACGTGTAGATCAACAACATCAGCAGCGGATTGAAGAACGACCAGAGCAATCCGACGAACGATCCGCGATAACGGCCTACAACATCACGTCGAGCCATCTGCACAACCAGCGCGAAGTGACGAGACAGCGCCCGGTATGGAGAGAGCGGGTCGATGAGACGATAGGCTGAAATCATAATTTCGGGTAAACCTTGTTCGCGATTGTGCTATCGACAATCCAGGGGATGAGCGGCACACAGCTGTATGTATAAATTTTTCGCATGCGCAGTGATGAGAACGCGAATTTACCGGCGGTCGGATCGTTCAACCCAGCGCACGCTCCAGTTCATCACGCAGGTCCCTTATGTCCTCCACGCCCACCGACAGCCGTACCAGCCCATCGCTGATCCCCAGCCGCTTGCGATTGGCCAGCGGCACCGAGGCGTGGGTCATGATCGCCGGGTGTTCGATCAGGCTCTCGACGCCGCCGAGCGATTCGGCCAGCGCGAACAGCTCGCAACGCTCCAGCATCCGCCGCGCCT
>Ga0134128_10002648_pt1 | contig 22073 bp, 20 predicted proteins | sample KB31754_FD_96462 | JGI IMG/M metagenome (GOLD analysis project Ga0134128, IMG submission 96462) | Terrestrial soil microbial communities with excess Nitrogen fertilizer from Kellogg Biological Station, Michigan, USA - KB3-175-4 | ecosystem: Environmental > Terrestrial > Soil > Unclassified ... | reverse complement strand
GTCGGCACAGGCAATGACTACACCGATGTCGATGCGCCGACGACCTATGCGGTGCTCGCGATCGGTGTCGCCGATGGCCGCACGCGCTGGGCACGTCAACTCACCGCGCACGACGACTGGGCATCCGGCTGCACGCTCGGCGGCGCCTGCCCCGTGCACTCCGGAGAGGATGCCGATTTCGCGGCGTCCACGATTCTCGTTTCCTTGCCGAGCGGCCGTCGTGTGCTCGTAGCCGGTCAGAAATCGGGTTTGGTTTACGGTCTCGATCCGGATGCCGCGGGGCGGGTGCTTTGGAAGAGAAGGGTCGGCGCCGGTGGCGTCTTCGGCGGGATCGAGTGGGGAATGGCGGCAATTGGCGGAACGGTATACGTCCCGATCTCCGATTCAATGCCGACACGTGCGACCGACACGCCGCGTCCCGGTTTGGGTGCGATCGATGCGGCGACGGGGAAGCTCCTCTGGTGGGCACCCGCTCCGAGTCCGACTTGCGCCTGGGGTGCGGATGATTGCCGCGCGGCGCTCTCCCAGGCGATCACGACCATTCCCGGCATCGTGTTCGCCGGGTCGCAAGACGGACATCTCCGCGCCTACGACGCGCGCGACGGCAAAGTCGTTTGGGACTTCGATACGGCCCGGCAGGTGCCGGCCGTCAATGCGGAGTCGGCGCACGGCGGCTCGCTCGATGCGGGAGGACCGGTGGTGGCCGACGGCATGGTCTTCGTCAACTCAGGCTACGGACAGTTCCTCGGCCGCGGAGGCAACGCGCTCCTCGCCTTCGGCACGGACCATTAGCATCGCGCGTTCGCACCTCGACCGGATCGGTTTGCGAGCGAGTGGACGAGCGAGTGCGATGCAATGAATTACGACTGGCTGCAGAGCCTGCGTATCGTCGAGTGCTCTGCGTTCATCGCGGCGCCGCTCGCCGGCATGACGCTCGCGCAATTCGGGGCGGATGTGATTCGTGTCGATCCGATCGGCGGCGGCATCGATTACGGACGGCTGCCGGTTGTGCCAGGCGGCCGCAGCCTCTACTGGACGGGTCTCAACAAAGGCAAACGCTCAGCCGCCGTCGATCTTCGGCGCCCTGAGGGGCGCGAGCTCGTTCAGGCGCTCGCCGTCTCATCAGGCGAAGCCGGTGGCGTTCTGCTCACGAATTTCGCAACGGATTGGCTGTCGCATGCTGCGCTCGCCGCGCGGCGTGCCGATATCATCACGTGCACGATCGGCGGCAATGCGGACGGCAGCACCGCAGTCGACTACACCGTCAATTGCGCGACCGGATTTCCCGCACTCACAGGCGGCGGATCGATCGAGGAGCCTGTCAACAACGTCGTTCCGGCCTGGGACCTGGCGTGCGCATATCAGGCTGCGTTCGCGCTCCTCGCCGCGCTCGACCGACGGCGCCGCACCGGCCGGGGCGCCGAGTTGCGGCTCGCGCTCTCCGATGTCGCCTTCGCAACGCTGTCGCACCTCGGGATGTTTGCCGAAGCGGAGCTGCTCGAGGAGGAGCGTTCCTCGATCGGCAACCATGTCTACGGCGCGTTCGGCCGCGATTTCGGCACCTCGGACGGCAGACGCATCATGATTGTCGGCATCTCCGCGGGGCAGTGGAAGGCGCTCCTCGCTGCCTGCGGTCTCGAAGCAGAGATGGCCCGGCTGCAATTGCGCATGGGTCTCGACTTCATGCGCGAGGGCGACCGCTACCGGGCTCGCGAGGAGATCGCCGCGATCGTCGCCGGCTGGTGCGCCGCGCATCGGCTCGAGGACATTGCGCGAACGTTCGAGACGCACCGGGTTTGCTGGGGTCTCTATCGCACCACGCGCGATCTCGTTGCAAACGATCCGCGCGTGGCCGTGCGAGACAGCGCCCCGGTGCAGAGCCTCTTCGAGCTGCTCGATACCCCGGGCGTCGGCTTTCACCGCGCCGCGGGCACACCGGTCCGCATCGGTGCGGAAGCGCGCGGTGTCACAACACCGGCGCCCCTGCTCGGGCAGCACACGGACGAAGTCCTGCAGGGCGTGCTCGGCCTCGATGCCGCAGCGGTCGGCCGGCTGCACGATGCCGGCATCATTGCTGGACCCGCGCGCGATCCAGTCGCCTCTCAGACCCGCTCATAAGCCGCATCGAGCAGCCCGGTCACCTCATGTCGGCTCAGCGGTCGCCCGACCGTGCCGAACTGCTCGATCTCTTCGTGGATCGCGCCCGCGATGCGCGGCAGCTCCTCGCGCGGCACGCCCACCTCGCGCAAAGACCGGGCTACAGTGAATTCGGCGATGAAGTCCGCGACGCGCCGCGCGCACGCCTGGGCGGCCGGTGCGGGGTTTCCGGGATCGAACGGGATATTGAGTCCCTGAGCAATGGGGCCGAACCGCTCGGGCGCCACGCCGGCCATGAGACGCATCGCATGTGGGAGGGTGATGCAGGAGGTGATTCCGTGCGGGACGTTCCACATCGGACCGATCTGATGCCCCATGGCGTGCGAGAGGCCGAGCCCGGTATTGAATCCGGCGTAGAGCGAGCACCAGGCGCCGAGCTGGCATTCACCGCGGTGAACGATGCGCGCCTCCCCCCATTCGCCTTGCAGACCCGCTTTCAAATGTGCGACGAGCAGCTCGATCGTCTTCGCGGCCAACGCATCGGTGAAGCACTGGCGCCGGGCCGAATACGCTGCCTCGATGCCATGATCGAGCGCGCGCATGCCCGTTGCAACCCATAGCCAGTCCGGCGTATCGCGGGTGAGCTCGGGATCGTAGATCACGACCTTCGGCTGCAGGCGCGGGTCGACTACGCCGTGTTTGATGCGCGTGTCCTCGTCCGTGACGCCGCCCGCCGGCGTCATCTCCGCCGCGGACAGCGTCGTCGGGACGGCGATGTGCAGCAGTTGACGGCCGCCGCTCGCGGTGCCGAAAGCATCGGACAGTTTCAAGCCGCGCGCCTCGGAGATCATGTCGCGGCCGTTCATGATCGATGCGACGGCGACCTTCGCGCTGTCGATGGCACTGCCGCCGCCGAAACTGACGATCGCATCGGCACCCACGCGCTCGAGCTCGCGGGTCAGTGCGCGCACCGTCGCGCTCGGGGCGTGTTGGGCCGTTCCGGCAAACACGCCGGCGCAGCGCCGTCCCGCCGCCTCCGTGACTCGATCGAGAAGCACCGAACGGTCGAGGCTTCGAGTGGTGACGATGAGCGCACGCTCCGCCCCTCTTAGTTCCAGCTCCTCGCCGAGCCTTCCGATCCGACCCGCTCCGAAGATGACCTTCTCGAGTCTCGTGAAGGCGAGCTCGCCGCTCTCGGAAGCCATCGTCTTACTTCCTCGCCGAGAAGTATTCGACTCCGAGACCGAGGTGAGACTGCGCCCTCCCCCGCGGCACCCAGGGCTGCGAGGCAGGATGCACCAGGTACATCTGGATGTCGCGAAAGTAGCGCTGCAGCTTGTGCCCGCGGGTGGTCACCGTGGGTGTTCCGCGGCGGAACACCGTCTCGACCGCATTGCAGGACATGAGGCTGCTCTGCCGTGCCATAGCCCACATCTTCATCGTATCGGCGGAGCCGATCGGCGTTCCGCTCCTCGCCCAGCGCTCGCAGTACTCGCGATACAGGTCGGCCGCCGAGCGCATGATCGCCTCCGCCGAATCGGCGAGAACCATCGCCTCGCCGAGTGCCGCCTGAACGTCCGTCTGTTGATAGATGTACAGATTCGGGTTGCCGATCACCTTGCGAGTGCGAATCAGCTGCTCGAATTCCTCGATCGCGGCGCGCGCGGTGCCGAGCAGCATCGCGCTGAACGTCAGGTGGTATGGGCCGCCCACGACTCCGAGATACATGGGATTGCCGTGCAGCCGCGTCCCGGGCGTACCGTGCGGGTCGGTCTGCTCGAGCAGGAAATTGCCCCAGGCGATGTGGTGATCGGGAACGAAGACGTTCTCGATCCGGACGGTGTTGGAGCCGCTGCCCTGCATTCCGAGGCTCTGATCTCCTCCCCAGTCGGGCAGGATCGTCACCTGCTCCCGGCGCACGAAGAAATTGACGCTGACCGGAGTGCCGCTCCTGTCCGGCAGAAGCGCACCGCCACCGAAATGGGTTGCGATGGGCATTCCGGACGAATACGACCAACTGCCGCTCTCGATCAGATAGCCGCCGTCCATGCGCTTGAACTTGCCCGCCGGTACCGAGCGATGAGCCGAGCGGAACTCGCCTGCCGGACCGAACAACTCGCGCTGCGCCTGCTCGCCCCAATGAGAGGCGAGGATCAGGGAATGAGAGCTTGCGAGCGTGTAGCACCAGCCGCTCGAGGGATGGCCGCGCGCGATCTCGGTCACGATCGAGAGAAAAGTGCCGACATCGAGCTCGTGCCCACCGAACATTTTCGGTTGCAGCACGCGGTACAGGCCGCCCTCGAGGAGCGCCCGGTGGACAGCGTCGGAGTAGTAGCCGCGGCGGTCCGCCTCATCCTGCTGCTCGCGCAGCATCGGCACGAGTGCCCTCGCTCGGGCGATGAGTGCCTCCGGCGAGGGAGCCTCCTCAGCGCTTGCCAATGCCTCTTGCGCCATCACGCACGTACCTCACATGCGGCGGCTTGCCTCGCCAGGGTGAAACCTTCGTATGCGCGGCTCGCGACCTCCTCGCACCGCGCGCGATAAGCGGGGAAACCTCCGGCGTAGGGCATGAACAGGCGGGGCTTGCCGGGAACGTTGGCTCCGACGTACCACGAGTTGCAGCTCGGGTAAAGCGTCGCATCTGCGATTGCGTTGACCTGCTCCACCCAGGCGTCCTGTGCCTCCCGGCTCGGCTCGATGCGCGTGTAGCCTGCATCGCTCGCATGCGCAATCAATTCGCTGATCCACTCGATGTGCTGCTCGATCGAGGCGACCATATTGGAGAGCACCGATGGACTGCCGGGTCCCGAGACGAGAAAGAGATTCGGGAAACCTGCGGTCGAGACGCCGAGATAGGTCCGCGGTCCGGCGCCCCACTCATCCCGCAGCGAGACACCGCCGCGGCCGCGGATGTCGATCGCGAAAAGCGCCCCCGTCATCGCATCGAATCCGGTTGCGAGAACGAGGCTATCGAGCTCGTACTCCCCTCCTCGGGTGCGTACGCCGCGCGCGGTGATCTCCTCGAGCGGCTCGGCGCGTAAGTCCACGAGCGTCACGTTCGGGCGATTGAATGTCTCGAAATATCCGCTGTCGATGCACAACCGCTTGCACGCGAACGTCTGCGTCGGACAGAGCCGCTCGGCGACGACCGGGTCTCTCACGATCTCGCGAATTCTCGCGCGAATGTAATCGGCCGCGGTGGCGTTCGCTCGTGCATCGAGGATCAAGTCTCCGAAAGATGCGAGAAACGGCAAGCCGCCTCGCGCCCATCGCGCGTCATAGACGCGGCGCCGCTCCTCGGCATCGACGGCGAGCGCGCTCACCTCGCTCGCGTCGAACTGCGCTGCACCCCGCTCCGCATTGCTGCGCGCCCGGAACGCAGCGTAGTGCGACTTCACCTCGCGCACTGCCTGCGGGTCGAGTGGTCCATTGCGCGCGGGCACCGAATAGGTCGGTGTGCGCTGAAAGACATGGAGGTGCTCGGCCTGGCTCGCAATGATCGGAATCGATTGCACCGCGGAGGAGCCGGTGCCGATCACCCCGACGCGTTTCCCGCAGAAATCCACTCCATCGTGAGGCCACTCGCCCGTGTGATAGACCTCGCCACGGAATCCCCCGAGCCCCGCGAACCGGGGCTTGTTCGGCCGCGAAAGGCAACCGGTCGCCATCACGAGCCAGCGAGCCGTGACGCTCGCGCCACGATTCGTCCGGACTGTCCATCGATCGCGCGACTCATCGAAGTGCGCCGCCTCGACACGCGTTCCAAGCTCGATGTCGCGCCGCAGATCGAATCGGTCCGCCACATGATCGAGATAGCGGAGGATCTCCGCCTGGGAGGCGTAGCGCTCGGTCCATTCCCACTGCTGCTGCAGAGGCTCGGAGAACTGGTAGGAGTATTCGAGACTTTCGATGTCGCAGCGCGCGCCGGGATAGCGGTTCCAGTACCAGGTACCGCCGACGCCGACCGCCGCCTCGTAGGACTTCACGGCGATTCGGAGCCCGCGCAGGCGATGAAGCGCGTAAAGGCCGGCAAAGCCGGCCCCTACCACGAGTACATCAAGCTCGGCATCCGCCATCTGTGCGCCTCTCAATACTCGATCTCGTGGCCGCGCTTGGGCACGAGCACCGTGCGCTCGAACGTCATGAAGGTCGTACCGTCCGCCTTTTTCCCCGTCGTTCTCACGGTGACGACGCCCTGGGTCGGGCGGGAAGCCGACTCACGCTTCGCAATCACTTCGGACTCGGCGTAGATCGTATCCCCCGCAAATACTGGGGCGGTCAACCGAATATCGTTCCAGCCGAGATTGCCGATCGCCTTCTGGCTCACGTCCGAGACGCTCATCCCGACGACGATCGAAAGCGTCAGACAGCTGTTGACGATCGGCCGGCCGAATTCCGTTCGCGCGCCGTAGGCACTGTCGAAGTGCAGTGGATGCGTATTCATCGTGAGGAGGGTGAACCAGGTGTTGTCCGTCTCGGTAATGGTGCGTCCGGGGCGATGCTCGTAGACATCGCCGACGGCAAAGTCCTCGTAACAGCGACCGAAGCTCTCCCGATAGCGCGAAGGACCGACGGACTGCGATTTCGAGACCATGCATTCAGCCCTTTGCCGAGCGCCGCGGCGCCCTCTGTCCCAATAGCTCCTCGCCATCGGCTCCGAGCGCCGAGCAAACACGCAGCTCGAGACGCTCGCCGTCGATTTTGAGCGGGTTGCTCAGGACCTGGAAATCGGGCCGATGCGGATGCGGGGCGCGACGGATCATGTCTGCTTCGGCGATGAATTCGCTCTCGAGCGCCGCGGCGACGTCGAGCACCGGCGCCGCAGGAAGCCGACCCTTGAACGCGTCGAGCCAGTAGCTCGTCGACTCGCGGCGCAGTTCCTCATCGAGAATCCGCGTGAGCTCTTCACGATGCGCGCCCCGCGACCCAGGCGTCGTGAAGCGGGGATCGTCTTTCAGATCCGATCGGCCGAGGATATCTATGAGCTCCAGCCAGAACTTTTGCGTCATGCACATGAGGAAGATCCAACCGTCCTGCGTGTGCAGCGTCTGCACGGGCCCGACGGAGAAATGCGCGCTGCGCGGCTGGCGGCTCGAGCGGACACCCTCGTTGAGATACCAGATCGCGGCGTATCCGAGCTGGTGCAGCGCTACATCGAGAAGGCTCACATCGATGTCGCAACCGCGACCGCTCTGTCGAGCGCGCAGCAGCGCCGCGAGAAGCCCGACCATGGCCGTCATCCCGGTCATGTGATCGATGATGGAGGGCGCCCCGAGACGCGCCGGCGGCGCGTGCGGCTCACCGGTGAGATGCATCAGCCCGGACTCCGCCTGCATCAAATAGTCGTAGCCAGGCCAGGATGCGCGCGAGGTGTCGCGGCCGTAGGCCGAGATGTGCACGCAGACGATGCTCGGTTTGACGCTCGAGAGCGCCGGATAGTCGAGACCGAGTTTGCTCGGCAGATCGCCGCGCAGATTGTTGACCACTGCATCCGCACCGGCGACGAGCTCGTGAAAGGCGGTGCGCCCCGGCTCCGATCTCAAGTCGAGCTCGACGCTGCGCTTGTTGAGATTCCAGGTCTGGAAGTATTCGCTGTCGGCCTCGCCGAGCATGAAAGGTCCGCCGTGGCGCGCGGGATCGCCGCCGGTCGCCGGATTCTCGATCTTGATCACCTCGGCTCCGAGATCGGCGAGAAACATCGTGCCATACGGACCGGCCGCGAACTGTTCGGCGGAGAGAATGCGGGTGCCGGCGAGAGGTTTGCTGGCGCTCATGTCGCGGGGTGCCGTTTGATCCACTGGCGCGCGATGATGATACGCTGCACCTCATTCGTGCCCTCACCGATGCACGTGAGCGGCGCGTCCCGGTACAGCCGCTCGATGTGGTACTCCTTCGAGTAACCGTACGCGCCGTGAATGCGCATCGATTCCGTCGCGTTCTCGAGCGCCGCCTCCGAGGCAAAGAGCTTCGCCATTCCCGCCTGCAGGTCCGAGCGCTCGCCTCGATCGAATGCTTCGGCTGCATCGAGCGTGAGCAGCCGGGCCGCGCGCGCCCGCGTCGCCATGTCCGCGAGCTTCAATTGGATCGCCTGATGCTCGCAGATCGGCTTGCCGAAGGTCCTGCGGGTCTGCGAATACCGCGTGGCGAGCCGCAGCGCGCCTTCGGCGATCCCGACGCCGCGCGCCGCGACGTTGATACGGCCGAGCTCGAGGCCGTTGGTCGCCTGATAGAACCCCTGGCCCTCCTCTGCGCCGATCAAGCAGCTCGAGGGCACGCGGTAATTCTCGAACGCGAGCTCCGCCGAATCGATGCACTTGTAGCCGAGCTTCTCGAGCTTGCGGCCGACCTTGAGACCCTCCTGTTTGGGCGCGATGAACAGGCTCATGCCCTTGTGGCGGGGCTCGGCATCGCGGTCGGTCTTGACGAGCAGAGCGAAGCAGGAGCCTTCGATCCCGTTCGAGATCCAGATCTTCGTCCCGTTGATCACGTACGAATCGCCGTCGCGGCGCGCGGTCATGCGGATGCCCTGCAAGTCCGTGCCGGCATCCGGCTCGGTGAGGGCGATTCCGCCGCGGACCTCCCCGCTCGCGAGCCGCGGGAGCCACTCGCGCCTCTGCTCCTCGGTGCCGAAGCGCTCGATCGCGAGTGCGAGCATCAGATGCGAATTGAAGATGCCCGTGATCGACATCCACACGGAGGAGATCGACATGACGATGCGGGCGTACGTCGCGGCCGGCAGGCCGAGCCCACCATATTCGGACCCGATGGTCGCCCCGAACAACCCGAGATCCTTCATCTGCTCGACGAGCTCATGCGGATAGCGGTCCGCGTGATCGTACTCGAGCACGCGCGGGGCCACTTCCCGCTCCACCCAGCGCTCGACGGCTTCCAGGAGCTCCTGCTCCTGCGCGGGATCGATCGCGCGGCGCATTGTCGCCCCGGAGCCCATGGCACGACTCACCGGTGAGTTCCATCCCCCACCGGGATCGCCGCCTGCAAAGCGGCGGGCCGGAAGGTGCCGTGCTTCGTATAGTCGATCGCCGGCCGGCCGTTCTCGTGCTCGAAGTCCATCGCGCGAGCGCGGCCCGTGAATGCCGGATGCATCGGCCTGCCGTCCGGAACGTTGAGCCAGAGGCGCAGCAGAAGCCTCCTCTCTCCAGGGGCGTCCTGGAACGCGCGCCGCGAATGCAACACGAGAAAGTTGTGCCAGAACATGATCTCACCCGGCTCGAGCATGAACTCCGTCTTCAACTCCGCGCTGTCGGCGGCCGAACTGAAGTCCTGCATCGCCTCCCCGAGAGGAGCGGGAAGCGCCACACCGAGCTCCTTCGCAGCATTGAGCAACGCGAGAGGATGGTAATAGCAGCTCGTCTTGTCTTCGACCCGGCAGAAGATCGGAATCTTCTCCGCGGAGACCCGTTGCGCGCCCGCCCACTCCTGATAGAAGCCCTCGTAGAGGGCCGGCAACAGCTCTGGACGGCTCTCGAGAATCGCGTTGTGCACGGCGAGACTGCTCGCGAGGCCGCTCTCGCCTCCGTGCGCCGCCCGCCTGACGCATGCCAGACAGAGCACTTCGTGAAAATCGGTATGCGAGCGCAGCTCCACGTCCATGAGATAGCCGCGCCCGGTCGGATTGACTTCCTCCTTCTGCACGAACCCCAGCCGGTCGCGCCGATAGCTCTGCGGCGCAGCCGTGCCGAGAAAGGTTCCGAATCCCCAGCAGATGCGCCTGAATTGCTCTTCGCCGAAGCGCGCGAGATCGATGCCCGAAAGAATCGCCGCTCCGCGTCCAGCCATGAGCTCGCGTCGGATCTCTGCCATGAGATCGGCCACCGCGGGATGTTCGAAGTCCTCGCGGCGAATGCGCTCGAGGGGGATGTCCCGTGTGCGCTCCAGCACATCGCACAGCGCCTCGAGATGCCGTGTGCCGAGCCGGTGGACGAAGCCCTCCTTGCCGCCGACGGTGCGGCTCGTCCACACCGCGCGGTCCTCGACCGGACGGAGGTCGACACTCATATCTCATACCTCGGCGCGGCGGCGCTTGCAATCAGTATGCGGTTTCCTTATACACGAATACCGAATCTCCGGGTGAGCCACTCCTGGGCGCGCGATGAGCGACACGTCGCAGAGCTTCGTCTATTTGCTCAAGCATACCGAGCTCGCCGTCCGCGGCTGCATCGAGGTCGCTCTCGAGCAGTTCGACCTCACGCCGAACCAGTTCCTGATGCTTCTGCGATTGAGCCACAACGAGGGTCAGTCCGCCGCGGAGCTCGCCCGCGGGATCGGCGTGCGGCCGCAGTCCCTCACCGAAATCATCAGCCCACTTGCAGCCAAGGGCCTCATCGCGCGCGAGGAGAGCCCGGAGCACAGGCGAATCCTGCGGATCAGGCTGACGGGTGCCGGCCGCCAGCTGCTCGCGCGCGCGATGCGCATCGGCCGTCAGCTCGAGAAGGAGCTGATTGCGGACCTGAGCACCTCAGAATATGACGCGCTGCTGACGGCGCTCGGAAGAGTACTCGGCCGCGCCCAGGAACACGAGTGCCATCCCGAGGTCCGGCGCGTCACGGCGCTCGAGCTCGCGAAACGGCAGATAAGCCGTTCGTGGCCGTCGAGCAAGGCACGACGCGCGCGGCGAGCCTGAGGCGAGCCTGATGAGCCCGAAAACGGATCATCAATATCCGCCCCTCGAAAGAGCGGCTGGCCGCGCGTTCGGCTCCGCCGCGAAGGGGCTGTTCACGCGAGACGTGGTCTATTACGAGCTGAGTCCGAGCGGCAAGGTCACGCACGAAGTCTGGTTCGAGGCGCCTTATCACTGCATGCTGCACGACTTCGGAGTGACGCGGGACTATGCCGTGTTCCCTCTGCGCTGGTTCGGGGCGAGGGCGCACGCCGCAGTGGATCGTTAGTGAATCGTTGGAGGAGAGGAGCTCAGCGTGGACTTCAGACGATACATCCAGGCGTTCAATACCGGGAACGACGCGCAGCTCGTGCAGGATTGGTTCGCGGAGGACTGCATCTTCCAGAGCGGCCCCCGGTTGCTCCACGGACGCGACGAGCTGCTCGAGTTCCTGCACTGGGCGCACGATGGCGTCCGCGAGATCATCCGCGCGCAGACCGTGCTGCAGGATGAGAATCATCTCTTCGCGGAGATCGACATGGACTTCCGCGCGAGCCGTGCCCGGCCCGACTTCCCCTTCGGCGCACTCGCCCCGGGCGACATCCGCACGGTCAAGTTCTTCGTGCTCTATCGGCTCCGCGACGGCAAGGTGGCTCATCTGAAAGCGGCCACCTGGCCGCCGGAGGTCGGCGTGACGAAAGCGACGCCACGGCTCGGAGGCAGTCTCGAGCAGCGGCAGGCGTTCATGGAATACACGCGGGCCTTCAGCAACGCCGAGTTCGAACGCTTCAGTCAGTACTACACCGACGATGTGATCTGCACGCTGACCGCGGGGATCGTGCTGCGCGGCAGGGACAGCATCGTCGAGTTCTATCGAGAGATGTTCAAGCGAGTGCGCGAGACGCTGAGCTTGCACCATTTGATTGCGGATGACACCGGGATCGCCGCGGACATCACCTCTCAGTTCGCGGCAATCGAGGATGCGCCCGACTTCGTCGTCGCGCCGCTCAAGAAGGGCGAATTCGTTCGGGTCCCGGTCTTCGTGCACTACGAGCTGCGCGACGGTCGGATCGCACGGATCAGCGTCGCGCGCTCCGGAGAGGTGTCCAAGCCGCAGAGAGCATGACTGCCGAGCCGCCGGTGGATTGCGATTATGCGGTCGTCGGCGCCGGCATCGTCGGCCTCGCAACCGCTTTGGCCCTTACCGAGCGCTGCACCGGCGCTCGGGTCCTCGTGCTCGAGAAAGAGTCCGGCATCGCCCGCCATCAGAGTGGGCACAACAGCGGGGTGATCCACGCAGGCGTGTATTACGAGCCCGGATCGCTCAAGGCGCGACTGTGCCGGGAGGGCAATGAGGCCACACGGCGCTTTTGCGGGCAGCATGGGGTGCCCTTCGAGGTCTGCGGCAAGCTCATCGTCGCGACTTCGGCGCTCGAGGCCCGGCGGCTCGCGGCGCTGCGCGACCGCTGCCGGGCGAATCAGCTCACGGTCGAGGAGCTATCGGGTGAGCGGCTGCGTGCGCTCGAACCTCACATCCGCGGTGTCGCCGCGCTTCGGATAGCTGAGACCGGAATCGTCGATTACCGGCAGGTTTGCGCGGCGCTCCGCGCGGAGCTCGAGCGGCGAGGCGTCGAGCTGCACTTCGGCTTCGAGGTGTGCTCGATTCGCGAATCGGCCGGAGAGGTTGCGATCGCCGCCTCGTCCCGCGAGATGCTGCGGGCCGCGCATCTCATCGCCTGCGCCGGATTGCAGTCGGATCGGCTGGCGCGGCTCGCCGGCCTCGACCCGAAGGTCCGCATCGTCCCGTTCCGTGGCGAATATTTCCGTCTCGGCGCGGCGAAGCCACATCTGATTTCCCATCTGATCTATCCGGTTCCCGATCCCGGATTGCCCTTTCTCGGTGTGCATCTGACACGCACGATCGATGGCGGCATCGTCGTCGGCCCGAATGCCGTGCTGGCACTCGCGCGCGAGCGCTACGAAGGGCGAGGTATCGACCTGCGGGATGTCGCCGACACGCTCGCTTATCCGGGTCTGTGGCGCATGCTCGCCACCCATTGGCGATTCGCGATCGCCGAGCTTGCCGCTTCTTTGTCGAAGTCACGCTATCTCGAGCAGTGCCGCAAATACTGCCCCGAGCTCAGCCTCGACGATCTGGAGCCTCACTCCGTCGGTATCCGCGCTCAGGCGGTGCTCCCGGATGGGACCCTGGTGCATGATTTTTTATTCGCCGAGTCCGAGCGGATGGTGCACGTTCTCAGTGCGCCATCGCCCGCCGCGACGGCTGCAATGCCCATCGGACGCATGGTGGCCGACCGAATCGTACGGCGGGTGGCAGCCTGATCGGGGCTCGAGCGTATCTCAGCGCCGCGCGAGATAGTGTCGAAGCGCAGGGAGCAACTCGCCGAAGAGCGCACGCACCTGCGTCGGCCCCATCGCGATCAGCGTGTCGAGGATTTCATCCCAGGATGCCCGCGGCCCGGCCGTGCGCAGACTCTTGCGTCCGGTCGCGACCTCCTGCAGCAGTGTGCCGCGGAAGGCGCGGCGCCGCAGCCGTGCCGCACCGAGCGCGCGGCCGATCATGATGGAGAAAAGCAACCCGCCGCCGAAGGCGGCTGCCGCGAATGCCGCCGGATACCTGCGGTATTGGACCCGCCAGTCGAGGTTCGAGCGCACGCGCGTGCGCAGCTCGGCGACGTTCTGCTCGAGGCGCGCGCGCGTCCGATGGATGTGGCGCTCTATTTGCTCCGGCTCTTGTCCCACTCGAGGTTCTCCTTGACGGTACGTATGGTCCGCTCGGGAGTCGGATGGACCGTGCGCATCCTCCCGCGCCCCATGCCGAGCAAGGCAAGCGCGATCACAGCGAGTCCGCCTCCCACGATGATCGCCCCGATCCACCAGGAAGCAAACAGCGCCGCGAGGCCATAGACGAGCGCAAGCAAGAGGAAACCGAGCGCATAAATCCCGAAGACCACCCCGATGAGGAACATCACCGCGGCGCGCGCTGCGGTACCTGCTTCGTGCTTCAGCTCGGCCGTCGCGAGCCGCACCTCCGAGCGCAGAATCTCCTGTACGTTACCGACGATGTCCTGAAAGACCTCGGGAACCGAGCGCTCTGCTCCGGTCGCCATCGCTCACCTCACCGTCGTCCGAGTCCGTGGATTACGCTACCGACGATGGCGCCGAGAATCGCGGCCACGGCGAGCGTCTGCTCGGGCCGTGCGCGCGCGAGCGCCGCGATATCGGCTGCAATGTCATCGGCACTGTGCTGCCTGAAGTACCGGGCACCCGCTTCGCTCCAGTCGGAGAGACGGCGCGCGGCCTGCCGATACGCGGCCGTCCCCGCATCGACCCACGCGGCAAAATCCGGTCTGCTCTCAGCCGGTCGAGTGCCGATCGTGTCGCGGTTCACATCCGAGCTCATCAAAGATGCCTCCGGCGTACGCATTCAGTGTCGTGCGAGCAAGTAACGTGCGCGCGCTCCTCGCAAAGCTCGCGGCCTAGCGATACGTTGAGTGCCCCGAAGTGACCCAGGCGGCAGTTCCGCGCCGTCTCGCTACAGAATTCGCCAGGCGGGCCCGATAAAGCGTCAGCGCATCCGGCGCGGGAGATTCAGTCCGGCGCATCCGACCGAGATGCACGTCACATGTTGCGGACCCAGCTCGATGCAGCGCGGAGCCGAGGTAACCGGAGCGCCTTCTGGCGCAGCCGCGAGCCGTCCTGGTCCGTGATCCTGCGGCGGCACAACCTCGCGCTCTCGGGCGTCGCGGCTCTCTTCGTTTTCCTCGCCGAGCGCGCGCTCCCGGACCATCCGGTGCTCCACGCCGCCTACGTGTTCGCCCTCGTACCGGGCCTGTGGGCTCCGCGTGCGCGAGGCACCTATCTCATCGCCGCAATCGCAACCGTATTTTCGCTTACCGATGCGATGTGGTCCGCCGAGTCCGCGCGAGGCGCCGCTGCAATCGATCACGGTATCGCGATTTGCATGGTCTGGACTTTAGTCGCGGCTTATCTCTTCCGGCGCAGGCTCCTGCGCGACCATGCGTCGCTTCTCGTGCGGGCGCGTCACGCGCTCACCGCGCATCGCAGAGCGCGCAAGGCGCTCGCTCGCGCAGAGGCGGCCGAAGTGGAGGCGCGCCGCGCCGTCGCAAGATTCGAGTTCGCCCAGCGCGCCGGCCGCATCGGCTCGTTCGACGTACCGGCACAGATCGGAGCCTCGGGCTATCTCTCGCAAACGCTCCTCGAGCTCAACGAGCTCGAGCAGCTCGGACACGCACCGACCGCGCAGGACTGGACGAACGTTCTGAGCGGCAGCGACCGCCAGCTCTGGAGCGCGGAGTACCAGGCGGCAGCGCGGGAGCACCGGCCGTTCTTCCGAGAATACCGCATACACTTGCGCGCTGGCGGGTGCCGCTGGCTCGAGACGCACGCGCAGTTCCAGTACGACCCGATGGGACAGCCCGAGAGATTCATCGGCGCGACGTTCGACATCACCCGCCTCAAAGAGGCAGAAGAGGCACGTCGCTCGATCGAAGCACGCCTCGAACGGATCATTCGCGGCACGAACGACGGTCCTTGGGAATATGACGTCGCGAGCGACAGCTACTGGCTCGCACCGCATTTCCTCAAGCTCTGCGGTTACGGACCGGAGCTCATCCCCACACGTGAAGCGATGAAGGCGCTGATTCACCCCGAGGACGTGGACGGACAGCAGAGGGCGTTCAGGCACTGCCTGCAGGGCCTCGGGCCGTATGATGCCGAATTTCGCGTGCGCCAGAGCGATGGCCGATATCGCTGGTTCCGCTCGCGCGGCATCTGCGAGTTCGACTCGGACGGTAAGCCGATCCGTATGTCCGGCGCGCTGCAGGACATCAGCGAGCGCCGCGAGTATCAGCGGGCACTCATCGAGGCGCGGGAAGCGGCGGATGCCGCGAACCGGGCGAAGAGCGAGTTCCTCGCGAACATGAGCCACGAGATCCGAACGCCCATGAACGGCGTCTTCGGCATGACCGAGCTGCTGCTCGACACCCCGCTCGACGCCGTGCAGCGCGACTTCACCGAGACCATCCGAAGCAGCGCCGGGGCGCTGCTCACAGTCATCAACGATATCCTGGACTTCTCCAAGATCGAGGCCGGCAAGCTCGACTTGGAGAGCATCGAGCTGAGCGTGCGGGAGACTTTCGAGGATGTCCGCCGCCTGCTCGCCATTCAGGCGCAAGCCAAAGGTCTCGAGCTGACTCTGAGCATCGATACGAAAATCCCCGAGCGCCTCAGGGGCGATCCTGCGCGCATCAGGCAAATCCTGCTCAATCTCGGCGGCAATGCATTGAAATTCACCGATCGCGGCGCAGTGGCAATCGACGCCCGACTCCTCGCATCCGACGAGGAGCGGGTATCGATCCGCTGCGATGTGCGCGATACGGGGCCGGGCATCCCCGCCGAACGGCTGCGCGCGCTCTTCCAGCCCTTCTCGCAGGTCGATGCCTCCACCACGCGCCGCTTCGGCGGCACCGGGCTCGGGCTGTCGATCGTGAGGCGGCTCGCCAAGCTGATGGGCGGCGATGCCGGGGTGGAGAGTCAGGTGGGTGTTGGCTCACTATTCTGGTTCACCGTGCGGCTCGGCCGCGCCGCGCAGAGCGGTCAGCCGCTTCCGACGATGCGTCCGGTGCGTACGCTCGCCGGCGCCGAACCATTTCGGGTACTGGTTGCGGAGGACAATGCCGTCAACCAGAAAGTCGCGCGCGTCATGCTCGAGCGCATCGGGCTTTCCGTGGAGGTGGTCAACAATGGCCGCGAAGCGGTCGAGTCGTGGAAGGCCCGCCGGTTCGACCTCATCCTGATGGATTGCCAGATGCCGGTCGCGGATGGATACGAAGCCACGCGCGAGATCCGCCGGCTCGAAGGCGCAGGTTTCCATACGCCGATCGTCGCGCTCACCGCCAACGCAATGAAGGGCGACGACCACGCCTGCCGCGCGGCAGGCATGGACGATTACCTTGCCAAGCCGCTCGACATGCGCAGCCTCCGAGAGTGTCTCGAGCGCCACCTCCGCCAGGCGCCTGCCGCTTGACCCACGGCCGCTTCGGGCTTCACCGATCGGCCGCCCCGCCGCGAGAGTAGACTCGGATCCGGCGGAGCCTCCGGTCGATGGTGAAGCACATGAAGCTTGCGTTCGGACAGCAGTTGGGCGCCATTTTCCAGATTGCATACGTCGTCGATGACATTCGCGCGGCGATCCACGAGCACGCGAGACGGTTGCACATAGGACCGTGGCAGCTGCTCGAGCACTTTACGCCGCAGTGGCAGAAGTACCGCGGCAAGCCCACCGAGCTCGACGCATCGATAGCGATCAGCTTTTCCGGCTCGATGATGTTCGAGCTGATTCAGCAGCACAACGACGTGCCCTCGGTCTTTCGAGACGTCGTGAATCGTCGCGGATACGGGTTGCATCATCTCGCCGTCTCGACGCGCGACTTCGAGGGTGATTGCGCCCGGTACCGCGGCATGGGCTACGAGCCCATCTTCGAAGCGGCGGCCGAGGGTGGTTTGCGTGTCGCGTATTTCGATACGCTGGCGACTCTCCCTGCCATGCTCGAAATCATGGATATGCCTGTCTCGATCGAGTCGCGATGGGCAAGCCTGCAGTCGGAATGCGCCAAGTGGGACGGACGCGACGCGATTCTCGAGAGCCGCGCCTGAGGGCTCACCTGTCGTCGCTGGCGGACAGGTTTTCTCCTGGATCGCCGCTCCGTACTCTTGGTTCATGACCCTGCGACTAGTGATTCCGGGCCGGCGCGAAGTCGACGGCGAGCTCTCGGTCGAGCGCCCGTGGTGGCAGTTCTCCGTACGCTTCAATGTGGCGATCTCGCAGAACATCCCGATCGCCCGGATGCACGAGCGCGACTGCGAAGGGGTGATGATGCGCTGGGGCCTTGCGCTCGCGTCCGAGCGCGATGGCATCGAGCTAACCTCCCGCGGTGTCGTGCGTTGCGACACACTGCGGTCCGATGACGATCTGCGTGCGCCGTGGCTCAATGGCCAGCGCGGAATCGTCCCGGTCGCCGGCTTTTACCTCTGGCAGCGCAGCTCTGCCGGACATCATCAGCCCTATTACGTCCGACTCGTGAACCGACCCGTATTCGGCGTTGCGGCGCTATGGGTGCACGCAGAGACGGCGGCAGGTGAAGTGGTCGAGAGCTGCGCGCTGATCGCAGTCGATGCCAACCCGCTGGTGGCCGAAATAGACAACGTCACCGCTCAAATGCCCGCGATCCTCCGCCCTCGAGACTATCGCACGTGGCTCGCATCGGGCGTCTCGCGAGCGAACGAGCTCCTGCAGCCTTATCCGCAAATACAGATGGTCTGTCACCCCGTCGGCCCGCACGTGAACTATCTGGACTTCGACGGTCCCAGCTTGATCCGGCCGGCAGCCTCGTCCTGAGGCGCTCATCTGCAGGTCCGTGCAAGGTCGGACCGAATCGTCGCTTCAGCGCCGCTTCGGGGGTTGAGGCTCTTTCCGGGGCCTCGTCGCCGTGCGCAGCGGCGCACCCAGCGTCTTCGCGTCGGCGAGCAGCGCCTGGCAGTCGGCGCTCTTATTGAGACCGGGATCGACGAACGCCGCGATGGCTGCGAAAGGCGTAGCGATGGCTCCGAGCGCCACCGCAATGGCCCCTTGTGTCGCCAGCTTGCTGGCCTTCACGCCGACCGACGGGTGACGCAGCGTGCCGGTGATCTCGATCGGTGTACGGAGCACGCCGATTCGGAATTTCTTTGGGTCGCCCGTCAACTGCAGATGAAGCTTCTCATTGCGCAGGTTCACGTCGCCCTTGCCGGTGACGATCACGACCTTGGTGTCGAAGACCACCTGCTTGACCCGCGCGACGCCTGCATGGGCATCGAAGTCGGCAATTCCACACCGCAGCGGTGTGCGCTGCTGATCCTTCTTGAGCAACAGTCCCAGGCCGCGCGCCACATCGATACCGGCGAACTCGGCGAAAGCCTGCTCGATCTCACCACGCGGTACGACGACGGACAGTGTGCCATCCGCCGTCGAGGCGAAGGCGTGCATTGAGTCGCCACGACCGCGCACTTTCAGTCGCGCGACGAGCGTGCCTTCGAGCGGCGGCATCGTGCTTCCCTTGGTGTGAAACTGTGCGAGCTGCACGTTGGTGAGACGCGCGTCCAGGGCCTCGGCAGGCACACGCTTGCGCACGTCGATCACCGCGCTTCCTGCGAGCTCGCCCTCCGGAAGAGTGAAGGCGAAGGGTGCGATGCGCAGCACGTCGTCCCGCAGTTGCAACTTCACGGCCACTTGCCGCAGCGGGAGGCTCTGCGCCTTGATCTCCTCGGCGCGGTAACGCAACGTGGCATCCATCCCGCGCAAGCGGCCGACCTGCAGCTTCGCCGTCGGCAACAGCAACGCGCTCGCGCCTTCGGTCCCCTTGGGAGTGATTCCGTGCGCCAGCGCCTTCGCAACTTTGCGATGTGTTGCCGCCTGCGTCGGGTGGCCCGTGGCGTGCGATGCTCGTGCTTCCTCCCCTGCGCTTGGCGCGCTTCCGCCAAACGTGGGACCCAGATCCGCCAGGTTGAGCGCGTGCGAAAGCAGATCGGCATTCAGAAGCGGACGTCCCGAGCGCATTTGCACAGTTACGACGCCATGGATGTCGCTGCGGCCGAGCCTGCCCTGCACCTGGGTGAATTCGAACTTCGTGCCGACGCGCCGCAGTCGTCCGGAGATAGAGTAGGGAGGCGTGTTCGGCAGCGCGAGTCCGGTGAGGTAATAGCCATCGGCGAGATCTTTGCCGGAGAGCGCGAGTGTCACGTCGAGCCGACCGAGGTCGAACGGCCGCGGCACCACTCCGCGCGCGCTGGCGTGGATGTCGGAGGCGACCATTTGCACGTCGAAGGGGTAGGGCTTATGTGTCTCGGCCCAGATAAGCGGTCCACCACTCACCCGCAGCGTAAATGGCTTGCGATTGAGCTCGCCCTTGCCCACGAGGTTGAATCCAGTGCCCGTGTCGGCGGCGACCCTGCTCGCCTGCTGCTTGGCACTGCTGGTGTCGGCCCCATGGCTCATTGCGCTCGCCTTGACGGCTTTCGCCGTTCGCGAGGGAGCGCTGGGGGATGCACCGTTCGCCGCGCGGGCGGCTACCGTTCCCTCGAAGGTGATCTTCTGCACTTCATCGCGAGCATCGAGCTTCCCGGACTCGATCAGCAGCTCGTGGACGAGCGGCAGGCTCATTGGCTGGCTCTTCGCGCTTGCGCTCTGCGGCTGAGGGCCGAATGCCCAATTCGCGCGCCCATCGGAGGCGCGATAGAGATGCACGTCGGGCCGAATCACCGCAACCCTCGGCAATACGATCGCGCCGCGCAGTAGCGGCCAGAAACTCAGTTGCAGATCGATCCGCTCGATGGAGACCATCTGCCCGCCGCCGGCCCACGCGGGATTGCCGATCGCAAAACCGCTCACCTGCACATGGGGGCGCCAGAACAACCCGCCGTGCAGGGATGCGATGCTGACCGGACGTTGAAGACGAGCGGAAAGCTGGCGCGAGATCGGTCCCCGCAGCCAGTTCCAATCGAAGAATGCGAGGACCAGCACGAGCACGACGACCAGAATGCCGATACCGATTCCGACACCTTTGAGTACACGTGCCATGGGGCTACCCCGGGCGGTTACGAGAGCTAAACGCCGACAGCCGCACACTGTTCCGGAGGCTTGGCTGGAGTCGCCAATGGCCGGGGTCCGCTGTGCGAGCGTATGTGCGTCCGGTACGGGGTCGACCCCGCTCAGGAGGTCCGTCCGTGACAGGGTTGCCGCTTCGGAATACTATTTGGCGGACGCTTCAGGGGAGCCAAATATGAAGAGCAGATCTGCGCGAGTCGTTCGGATGGGCACCGCGGTGCTATTGATCGCTGCCACGAGTCTCATCGCGCAGCCGCTGCTCGCGCAGCGACGGGGGCCCCGCACGCCGCCTCTGTTAATGACGAGTCCGGATTGGACGGACGGCGGCGTTCTGCCAAACAAGTACACGCAGGCTTCCGGTAGCGCGGGCGTATCGCCCGCCCTTGAATGGTCCCAAGTGCCGCCTGGTACGCGCAGCTTCGTGCTCCTGGTACACGATCCCGAGCCCGTGCTGAACAAGAATCCCAAGATGGACATCACACACTGGTTGGTCTGGAATATCCCCGGCACATCGAGAGGCCTGCCGGAGGGTGTCATGGCGGGGACGCTGCCGGATGGGACCCGACAAGTCAGCCTCCGCTCGAATGGCTACATGGGTCCAGGTGCCCCGCCTGGGCCATATCACCATTACACTTTCGAGCTCTATGCGCTCGACACGCTGCTCGATGTCCCGCAGGGCACGCCGAGCGAGACTGCCGCGACTCGCATGGCGGTGTTCGATGCGATGGTAGGCCATGTGCTCGGCAAAGCGGAGCTCATCGCTCGATTCCATCGGTAAAAACGGGCGTCGCAGGGTCGAGTAGTCATTTTCCTACACGAAGTCCGCACCTCGAGAGATACCGATCAACTGAGGGATGTGGCAACGTGGCCCTCGTCCTTCCAGAAGGGACGAAGAACATGACGACAGACAAACGCAAGCAGCGCTCTTCGCGCCTCGCCACTTCCCGAGCCGACGAACTGGTGTATGCCATCGCATTGGCGATGGCACGGCGTCAGATGCGCGGCATCTGGGGATGCCAAATGCCCGCCGGGATCACCTGCAGACCGGCGGCACCGATGATATTCGACGCCTTGAGGACACGAGCCGCGGTTTGACACTGCAAAAGCGCACGCTCGGAAGAAGCGACCTCGAAGTCTCGGCCGTTGGGCTCGGCTGCATGGGCCTCAGTCACGGCTACGGACGGCCGGTCGACAAGCAGCAGGGTATCGGACTGCTCCGAGCTGCTGTCGAGCGTGGCGTTACCTTCTTCGATACCGCCGAAGCCTACGGCCCGTTCACGAACGAGGAACTCGTTGGCGAAGCCCTATCTCCCTTTCGGGATCGGGTGGTGATCGCGACCAAGTTCGGCTTCAAGAACGGCACTGCGACCCAGGGGCTCGACAGCCGGCCGGAACGTATCAGAGAAGTTGCGACGGCCTCGTTGAAGCGCCTCAAGACCGATCGGATCGACCTCTTCTATCAGCATCGCGTCGATCCGAACGTCCCGATCGAGGACGTCGCGGGAACCGTGAAGGACCTCATCAGAGAAGGCAAGGTGAAGCATTTCGGCCTCTCGGAGGCCGGCGTGCAGACGATCCGGCGCGCGCACGCGATCCAGCCGGTCACGGCTCTACAGAGCGAATATTCGCTATGGTGGCGGGAACCCGAGAAGGAGATCCTGCGAACTCGGCATC
>Ga0134128_10002647_pt1 | contig 22088 bp, 17 predicted proteins | sample KB31754_FD_96462 | JGI IMG/M metagenome (GOLD analysis project Ga0134128, IMG submission 96462) | Terrestrial soil microbial communities with excess Nitrogen fertilizer from Kellogg Biological Station, Michigan, USA - KB3-175-4 | ecosystem: Environmental > Terrestrial > Soil > Unclassified ... | reverse complement strand
TTTCCAGAAGGCAATGGGTATTGTCGATCCCACGCGTGATCCGTTCAACCTAACAAACGATTACGGCATTCAGCCGGGCAACCGGACACACTTGTTCAATGCGGCATACTCAATTGAACTTCCGAGCCCCATTCGAAACAACAAGATTGTCTCAGGTCTTGTGAACGGCTGGCAGGTTTCGGGTATCGCGCAGTGGCAAAGCGGGGCCAACCTTACCTTCAACGGTGGCGGCAACGACAATTTCAATATGCAGTTGAACAATGCCATTATTCCCGGTTCAATCAGCGCCGCGAACCCGGATGGCATTCAGATCGGCAATCAGTCCATCTTGGGCACGAACGCGATTCAACTCAACCCGATCGTTACCTGCGACCCGACGAAGAACCTCGGGCCGCATCAATACATCAACGGAAGTTGCTTTGCGGCGCCCACCCAAGTGGGAGTGAACGGTCCGACCCTCTTGCCGGTGGCTTATGGTCCGGCCTTCTTCGATGCCGATCTGGGTATCTTCAAGAATTTCCAGATCAAAGAATCGATGAAATTGCAGTTTCGCGTCCAGGCTTACAACTTCTTGAATCACCCGTTATGGTCGTTCCCCAGCGGAACCAATAATCTGACCCTCAATTTCCAACAGGACGCGAGCGGTCAAATAACACAGACCAATCCCAACTTCGGGACTGCCACAAACAAGCAGGGCAATCGTATTGTCGAACTGGAAGTGAAGTTCTACTTCTAAAGGCGATCTCCGGGGCGAGGCATGACCTCGCCCCGGCATTTAAGCCTCGACAATTTCGCGCGGCACGCTACAATCGCGTCTGGAAGCTAGACTCTGCCGGTGCAGGGCCCGGTCTTCAAAACCGGCGTGCGGCGCTTTGTGTCACGGGTGGGTTCGACTCCCACTAGCTTCCGCCAGCTTAAGCTATTGAGTCTGCTATAGTTCCGCTAATGGACTGTTTCTGGATTGTACTCCAGATTACAGTGGTGATACGCTTTTCTCCGCGGCATGTTGAAGCTCTACCTTCGACATCGAAAAGATTGCGCCCGCTCGTATCCAAAAGAGAGGCGAGTCTATGAGCCTAAAACAGAGAGTGAAAGAAATAAGGATTGCGACTGTACAATCAGTGCCGAAAGTACGCTGCGTGGGGAGAATACGCTGCGTGGGGAGAATAACGTCACCAACAAATCCACTGGTACCGCAGACTGGAGCGAGGCGCAGCAGGTCATCAAGAATGGTTCGCTTGGGATTCAACAGTTCCGCCGTCCGAAATTGAACAAGAAAAACCCGACGATTGGCTATGGGTCCGAAGCTTCCTGGAGAGCCTCGGGCGTGCCGGCACGAACGTTGAGCCCTCCGCAAGGCGAAAGTTCGAGCTATTCGCGAATCCTCCCGTTGGATCACCTCGACACGATCAGCAAGTTTGTCGAGTCGTGGCGGAATTGGAACCCGAACCACAACAAGGCAAGTCCACCAGACAAGAAAATCCCCCGGCGCCGGGTATCCAGCAGCATTGTTGATGGTGCGTTTAGGCGTGCTTATATTCCGTGCCTCAACGCAGCTTCTTCCATCGGATCTACCCGGCGAGACATAGAGGTTCCTTCCAGATCTCGCATGCGCGCTGATTGGGCCAGCAAGCAATAAGGCTGCGCCGGGTAGCGTAGAGGCAGTCCTGACACTTGGATACATAGCTAGCGTCCCTGTGTGGCGGAGCGAAGCAGGATTAGTGATAAGTTGATGTAGTGATAAGTTATAGAGCAGCCCCACCTGCGAACGCTGCCATCACCACCTCGTCCCTCTGCTCGGCGTGGCGTGGGATGCCGGCATTGGCCAAACATTTCTGATTGCTGTATGAGGGATTTCGATAATCCCGAATGTCTCCGGCTTCTAGATGCCGCTTCATTTCCAGAATGCCTTTTTCGAGAGTCCATTGGGCCTGAAAACCTAGCAGTCTCTCTATCTTTATGAACGAAACACGGTAGTTGCGACGGTCAGAGTTGTCGATATGTTCGATTCGCGCATCTGGAAAGAACTTCTGGATCTTCGTACCGATATCCGAAAGTGTGAAATTCAGGTGCGAATCGCCAACGTTGAGGATCTCTCCTCCGAGGTGTTTGCGTGCGGTGAGCACAAGCATCATCGCGTCTGCGATGTCGGCGACATGAATGAACGGACGCCATTGCTGGCCGTTGTAGATTGTGATTAATTTCTCCTGATACGCCTTAGCGGTTAGGAGATTGACGACGAGATCGAAGCGCGGTCTGTACGAGTGGCCAAACACCGTTGCCAATCTCAGAATGGTTGGTTGGAAGTTCTCATCAGCCGCCGCCATCAGCGCTTGCTCTGATTCCACCTTGGTGCGTCCATACAGAGAAATCGGCTGAGCGGGTGCGGTCTCGTCCACCATGTCGTCAGTTGCCCCGTACACGCTACAACTGGAAGCGAATACCAATTTTCGGACGCCATCGCCCTTCGCCACTTCAATCAGCATGCGAGTGGCTGCGTAGTTGATCTCCGATGTCGTGCGGTGATCCAATTCACACGCGGGGTCGCCCACGATTGCCGCAAGATGAATAATCGAACCAACACCGTTGACTGCCTGCACCACGTGTTTCATGTTGCGGCAGTCGCCCTCGATTAGCTGAAACCGGTTGTGACATAGGATGTCTTGAATTGCTCCCGGTCCGTACAGGAGCTTATCGAGCACCTTGACTTGATACCCCTGCGCCAGCAAGCGACGAACCAGAATCGACCCGATATAACCTGCACCGCCGACTACCAGCACCGTTTTGCACCGATTCGTGACAGCGACCCCGTCGCGAGGGGCGACCTCGTAGCGCGAAACGAAAACCTCCTTAAGAAGCCGCGATGCCGGGACAACCAAGCTCACCAACACGGCAAAACCGACGGCAATCGAATGTTCGAGCATAACGCGATCATTCAGTGCAAAGGCGGAAACTGAGTAAGTGATTCCGATTAACGCACATGCTCCCGCCGCCCTTGCGGCGCGTTGCCGTCCGGACAAGCCGCGATTGTAAATCCCCCCAACGGCGAAAGTAATCGGGAATAGGGCGGCGAACGGACAGAACATCAGATAATAGTTCGCGAAATGACTCAGTTGTGCATGGACGCCGGTCAAATCGGCTGACGCAATTCTCCAGAGAGCCACGGCAAGCCATACCGCCAACATGCAAATATTGACGATAGCGAAATCAATTGCTGCCCGCACTCGGAACTCGCCGTGGGAGCCAAATGAACTCAGTCTGGTGATCATGATTCCTCCAAATACTCAAGGAACATTCGAGGTTTTAAGGCGCCGCCGCACAGACTTGGTGTGACTTGGCGATAAGAGGACGTTTTAGCTTCCAGAAGTTAGGCAGACGCAGCAGCCCTCGTAATCACTGGGGCCGAACGTGACCGCACCACGGCTGTCTGTACCGCCTCGATGACATCCTGAGTGTCTGCTTCGGACATTTTCGGGTAAAGCGGGAGGGAAACGAGACCGCGATATAGCTTTTCAGCGACCGGAAATTCCTTAGTTCGGTATCCGAAGACCTCGCGGTAAAAAGAGTGCCGGTGTACCGGGATGAAGTGCACACTGCAGCCGATCTCGGCTGTCGCGAGCTCGGCAATGAAGCTACAGCGATCCAGCTTCCCGTTTCCGTCCAGTTGTACGGGATAGAGGTGATAGACATGAGACCGGTCATCACGACGAACAGGGCAGTGGACTTCTGGAAGATTGGCGAACGCCGTATCGTAAGTTGCGGCAATTTCCTGCCTCCGCCGGATGAAGTTGTCAAGGCGGTGCAGTTGGTGAATGCCAATGCTCGCCTGGATATCCGTCATGTTGTATTTATATCCGGCATAGCGAACGTCGTACTCCCATCCTGCGCCGCGGGTATAACGTTTCCATGCATCGCGTGTCATTCCGTGCAGCGAGAGCAGGCGCATGCGCCCGGCGAGTTCGGGATCCGCGGTGGTCACCATACCTCCTTCCCCGGTAGTCAAGTTCTTTGTTGCATAGAAGCTAAATGCCACTGCGTGGCCGTGCGTGCCGATTTTCTTCCCGCGGTACAGCGCTCCTGCGGCGTGCGCGGCGTCCTCCACAACAGCTAGTCTATGCTGGACACCGATGTCGAGAATTTCGTCTAATTCGCAAGCTTGGCCTGCATAATGCACTGGCATGATTGCTCGCGTCCGGGGCGTGATCGCCCGCCTTACGCATGCTGGATCGATTTGGAAATCCGGCTTGACATCAACCAGAACGGGTTTCGCTCCCAGATGCACGACAACGTTTGCGGTCGCACAGAACGTCATTGTCGGCAGAATCACTTCGTCTCCCTGGCCAATTCCTAGAGCTGTAAGCGCGACGTGCAGACCGGCAGTGCAGGAACTTACTGCCACAGCGTGAGCGCAGCCGACATAAGCGGCGAATTCCTCTTCGAACCGCTTCACTTTTGGCCCAGTTGTGATCCAACCACTCCGCATGCTATCGGCGACCTCGGCAATCTCTTCCTCACCGATGCTAGGCAAACAAAACGGCAAATACGTTTTTCGCATTATCGACTATCTCCTTTGCTAACCCACTGCCTCTGCGAGAGCCAAGGCAATCTTTCGCGAAGCAGTGCCGTCGCCGTATGGATTTGCTTCAATTCCCGTGCTTCCCCACGCGGCATTCACTGCTTCAACTATCGAATCCACTGAGACCGGGGGCGCCAGCCGGTTCCACCCCAGCGCCACCGACTCGACCCATTCCGTCTCCTCGCGCACGGTTACACACGGCACGCGATGAAAAAACGCCTCCTTCTGCAAGCCTCCGGAATCTGTCACAACCAGGCCGGCGTTCACTGTAAGTTGCATCATGGGCAAGTAGCCCACCGGACCGCTCACATGAACGTTGCTTGCTGCCTTCCATCCGTTGATTAACCTTCGGGTCCGGGGGTGGACCAGGAAAACAACCTGTCTGGTAGTAGCAATGGTATTTAGTGAATCGAGCAAATATCGCAGCCGGCATGGTTCGTCTGTGTTCTCTGCACGATGAATGGTCGCGACTACATACTGCTTTCTGGAAAGCGGCAGATTCGCGATGCAGCCATTAGTGGAAGTCAGCAAGGACCGATACTGGAGAGCCGCGTCCAGCATTACGTCACCTACGACGTGAATGCGGTCGCCTGCAATACCTTCTCTCATCAGGTTGTCCCGTGAATTCGCTGTGGGAGCGAATAGCAGATCGGACAATGTGTCCGTCACTACCCGGTTCACCTCTTCGGGCATTCTGCGATTAAAGGATCGCAACCCCGCTTCGACATGCGCGATCGGGCGTTGAAGTTTGGCAGCTACGATGGCGGCCGCCAACGTTGAATTGGTGTCGCCAAACACAAGAATCCAGTCGGGCCTACAGGAGAGAATAGGCGTCTCGAGGGCTGCTATCATTCGCGCCGTCTGGCTAGCATGGCTTCCGGACCCGATGCCGAGATTGACATCGGGCTTTCTGATGGCAAGTTCTTCAAAAAACAGATCGGACATTTCCGGATCGTAGTGCTGCCCGGTATGAACCAGAATCTCCCGTAAACCGGCGTTTGCAAGAGCGCAACTTACTGGTCCTGCCTTGATAAACTGTGGTCTCGCTCCGACAACGGTGAGAACCACAGGTTTCATAATCTGTCTCAGCAATCAGTTGGCGGTGGCGGCAATTGCAGATGGCATCCATGCCAGCACGCTATCCGCCACGTAGGCCAGCATGTCAGCACTGAGTTCGGGATAGACCGGCAACGCGAGTACTTCTTGGGCAGCGGCTTCAGCTTCCGGGAAACAGCCATTCCTAATCCCGAGATACGCGAAGCACGGCTGTAAATGCATCGGAAGCGGATAATAGATCTCACAGCCAATCTGCTTAGCCTTCAACCAATCGAGTAACTCGTCGCGATTCTTTAGTCGAACGACGTATTGGTTGTAGATGCTGCAGGCGTTGGCAGCAATGTATGGAACACCGATATGGGAGCCGCCAAATCGGGCGTTGTAGTATGCAGCATTCCGGCGGCGTGCGTCATGCCACCAGTCGAGGCGGCGTAATTTTACCAGCAGGATGGCAGCCTGAATTGCGTCGAGTCTGAAATTTCCGCCCACATAGTGGTGAAAGTACTTCGGCTGGGCGCCGTGGTTGCGAAGCGTTACCAAGCGCCGGTGCAGCGCGGGGTCGTTCGTGACGACCATGCCGCCGTCTCCGGCTGCACCCAGATTTTTGCTCGGAAAGAAACTGAAACAGCCCGCAGTCCCGATGGCGCCGGCACTGCGCCCCTTGTAAGTTGCCCCGATTGCTTGGGCCGCATCCTCAACCACTGCCAACCCGTGCTCTTCGGCGATTGCCAGGATCGGGTCCATATCGGCCATCTGCCCAAATAGATGAACGGGCACGATAGCTCTCGTCTTGCTCGTCACTGCGTCATGTAGCAAGGCCGGATCCAGGTTATATGTTCGCCTGTCGATGTCGACAAAAACCGGCGTGGCGCCAAGACGGGCGATGCAACCTACCGTCGCGAAAAATGTAAAAGGTGTTGTGATGACCTCATCGCCCGGCCCGATCTGCAGGGCCATCATGGTACTAAGAAGGGCGTCGGTTCCGCTTGACATCGCCACGGCGAAAGCACATCCGTACTTCGCGGCGACAGCGCGCTCCAGTTCCGTCACGTTCGGGCCACCGATACAAACCTGCGACTTCAGGACACACGCGACGGCGTCCATAATTTCGTCTTCGATGGTGGCAAACTGCGCCTTTAGATCAAGCAGTGGAACTTGCAAGCTGGATCTCCTTCCGGCAGAACTAGGGCGTCAGCAACTCATGGCGCGATCGGCCTTGAGAGATTGCTTCCACTCGCGATAGGATTTCGTTCCCGTCGCCATGTCTGAGGGGAGCGCAGCCTCCTCGTCAAGGTCCAGACAGCGGATGATACCGGGCCGGCACTCCTGATATCGCAGCCCGGTTTCCGGACAAACCATCACTCCATCGCGCTCCAGTAACCGGTGCCCGTGCCGGCTCATCCATCCTTTTTGGCGAGCGGGATTTCCCGTCATCAAAGCGTAATCCGGAACGTTTCGCGTCACAACGGCCCCCGCGGCAATAAAGCTGTAGCGGCCGATCTCCACTCCGCACAGGATAGTTGCGTTGGCCCCCACCGTGGCGCCCCGGCGGAGAATAGTGCTCTCGTAGAGGGCGTGGCGATTGATTTGGGATCTCGGATTGGTGACATTGGTCAGTACGCACGAGGGACCCAGAAAGACGTCGTCTTCAACTATGGTTCCCGTATAGATCGAGACATTGTTCTGAACCTTTACGTTGTCGCCGACTCGCACACCCTCGGCGATGTTACAATTCTGGCCGATTACGCAGCCTTTGCCGATTTTGACGTTTTTCATCACGTGAGAGAAGTGCCAGATCTTCGTGCCCTCGCCGATTTCGCAGGGCTCATCGACAATCGCAGTCGGATGCACGTAACAGAACGGAGGCGCAACGTACATCCGCTCCTCCATCGCCGGCGTTCTGTTCGCTCCTGCCGCCGGGACCGTTTCCCTGGAATCCAGCGCTCTCTGACAGGCGGCCAGCACTTTCAGAACCCTCAGGCCTTCAATGCCATCGCTAAGCGGACGAGTGTGCGAACTCACGCAATTGAGGAAGTGTTGGCACTCGGATCTAAGCGGCTCGCCGCTGTCGATCGGCACCGCAACGCCCTCGGCTTTGATGGCTTGCGGGGTCCCGTTCCTCCACGCGATACGGTGCGGATACAACATGAGTTTCTCCCGTGCAGTATCGTCAAACACCGCCATCTTCTCCGCACCGACGACGACAAGGCGCTGCTCTTTGAAGGGGTTCAACCAGCTCACAAAAATGTGAGCGTGCACACCGCTGGGAAATGCAAACTCGCTCGTCGTGACATCGGCAACGCTTGCATTCAGATAATGGGCTCCCTGGGAGGTTACCTGGCAAGGTTCCTCATTGATCAGAGACAACATTACCGAGATATCATGCGGCGCGAAGCTCCATAGAATGTTCTCTTCACTCCGGATCTTGCCGATGTTCAGACGATGCGAGTACACATACTGTAACTGTCCCAGCTCGCCTTCGGCGATAAGGTCCTTGATTTTGATCACCGCGGGATGATACTGCAGGACATGCCCGACCATCAGGATGCGTGAGCCACGCGCTGCGGCGGCAACGAGATTTGCTCCCTCATTTGCGTCTAAAGCAAGCGGCTTCTCAACGAATACATGTTTGCCAGCATCAAGCGCTAGCCGCGCCATCCGGTAATGCATTGTCGCCGGAGTTGCGATAACAACGGCATCGATCTTCCGATCCTGGAGTAGGCTTCGGTATTCGCCTGTAAATGCAACACCAGGGTAATTCGTATGTACGATCTCGGCGCGCGACTGTTGCTCGTCACAGACAATCTGGAGCGCGCCTAGCTCGGCGAAGTTCCGCACGAGGTGTTTACCCCAATACCCCATTCCCACAACAGCTATCTTGGGCGTCATCTTTACCTCCCAGTCAAATATTGATCTGCCGTCAGCGGGCGTTTGGATCGCGCTTCTCGATCCAGCAGAGGACGTGCGTCCGAAGCAACGGAAGTAAGTTGAAGAGTGTATAAAAGTGCGGATGTACACGCGTGACTCTACGGCTGATGGGCGGCGCCAGTGTGATATGCCTGCTGTAGGTCATGACGCCATTTGGAAACAGTTCCCTCACATGCCTCAGCGGCACGCCCCTTACATCCTGGTTGCTGGGGTTGTTATATACGAAGTCGTACCAGAGTACGCCGCCGGCTTCGCTGACCCAATTCCACATTCGCGCGGCAAGAGCCACTTGAAATTGGCGATCGATGATGGAAGTGAAGACTGTAGATTGAAGGACTACGTCAAATGAGTTGGGATCAAAGCGCGCATCCATCGCGTCTCCCGGTATCAGCCGAACTCCGGACGGAAGTATCGCGCGCGCAGTTTCGAGTCTGTCCGGTAGCAAGTCGTTGCCGGTCATGTTTTCGGGTTGGAAGCCGAGACGTAGAAGGTCGAGCAATGTCCGCCCCGTTCCGCATCCAATTTCGAGTACACGCAAATCACGTACGGCAGGTGGCCCCCAGTCACGAATCCACTGGTGCAATGCCCGCTCGCGTTCCTGTGTCGACATCAGCACCGAGAGATTTAAGGGATGATATAGCTCGGCATCGCGCTTTGCGGCGCGCCGCGCATATCGGGCCGCGATGGATGATGCTTCCGGATTCATTTGGTTAGCTCAGAACCGGTTTCAGAAACTCTCGCGCCAGCACGCGATAGTCATGCCGGGCAGTTACGTACTGTTTTCCGAGACGGCCCATTGCCGCAAGTCGATCTGGTCCAATGGCCATCAGGGTCATTGCGGCATTGGCGATCGCCGACGGGTTTTCCCCCGGCACCGACAGGCCGCAGCCACAGTCGCCGACGATATCGCTTGAGGCATCGATAGCTTGAATGACTGGCTTTTCTGCAATCATATAATCCATTAGCTTGTTCGGGCTCACGCCGAATTGAAACAGCGGACTGCGCTTCAGGCTAATGATCATGGCGTCCATGGACCCGATAAGTGCCGGAACGGTTCGCCTTGGCACGGACGGGAGAAAATGCACCTCGGCTAAACCAAGTGATTTGGCCAATTGCTGCAGCGAAGGTTTTTCCGGCCCATCCCCTACGAGCACGAGCGAGGCTGCGGTGCTGGCTAGCGCCTCACCGGCCCGGACAACACTGTCCAAGGCGTTAGCCAAACCATGGGCGCCTGCGTATCCGATAAGGAAGCGGCCCTTTCCCCGAAGGCTTGCAATTAATTTCGCGTGTTCCGCCGGCAGTTCACTCGGCGAAGATTCCCACTCGCTCAAATCGACACCGTTAGGCACGTAAAGATACTTCTCGGGCGACATTCCACGGCTGACCATGTAGGGCTTCGCATTCGGCAGCATAGATACAACCCAGTCGGCTTCGCGATATGCGAAATCTTCGGCCCACTGCAGGAGGACTATGAAAGGATGCTTTGCCGACATACCGCTGAGTAACATCGGACTTAACGGCCAAAGATCATGCACTTCGAACATCAGTGTGGCCGCGGCGCACTTGGCAATCCGGTATGCCGGCACTATGTCCAACGGGTAAGTGGAGGAGGCAATAACGATGTCGGGACGGCAAGCACGAACAATCCACCTCGTGTATCGCATTACCCGGGCTACGAATGTCAACATATTGGCGACGCGCCGGGCGCCGTTGCCGCGATAGGAAGGCGTGCGTAGCCATAGGTACTGAATTCCGTCTAGCACCTCTCGCGAAAGGCCCGCCTCAGTGTGTGGATCGCGTGACCGCGAATGAGCGTGGGATGCAGCCACAATCGTGACGCTATGGCCGGCGCGCACCCATTCCCTAGCCATGAAAAACGGACGGTACTCCATTCCGTGCCGTAAGGAGCCGGCGTAGTGATTGATAAGAACAATATTCACGGATATTGCAGTCCAGACGTCTACAAGCTTTCGTGAAGGTAGATCTGCGAAGCCCTTAGCCGTGCGCATTCTTGTATTGACAAGCGTCTCAAGCGATCCGACCATTCCACGTGTGCTCCGCTCGCTAGCCCATAACCCAAAACAACCCAGCACAGCTTCGATAGCAGCCAGTCCTGCGTTACATTGACTACCAGAACGCAGGTAAATAAGGCGAAGGGCAGTGCTCCGTCTACGCCCAGCCGACCGCGCCATGCGCTCCAGAAACAGAGAGCCAGGCCCAAAAAGAAAGGAAGCATTCCGCAAACGCCAGTGCTGGTCGCGACCTCAAGATACAGGTCGTGTGAGTCCCTTCTCGCGAAACTCAATTTCGGATGTTGTGTGCGTCGGCCGAGTTCATATTGACTGTCAACGAGACCCCAACCGAGAATGGGGCGTTCCAGGAACATACCGTAGAGCGTTGGATACAGCTCTTCGCGGCCCGACATTTGTCCTTCTTCGAGCGTTTCTTCAAACCGGCCTCGCGTGGAAGGCGAGGAATAGCAAAGGGCTATTACACCGCCGGCAACTCCCAAAGTAAATAGCAGCCGAATTGCAAATGAACGTGGATTCCAAGTTCCTGTGGGAACCATCGACATTGCGAGCAAGCCAGCAATCAAGCCAACGATCGCGCCGCGCGATCCCATCTGCACCATCGCAAAACATATCGAAATGCTGGCGCCAGCCAACAAAATGCGAACAGGCCAGCGCCGGCGGCCAGCAAAACCTAGCCCTATCAAGATCAACAAACCGATGGCCAGATTCGCACTTGCGTTGTTGGGATTCTCCCCCCACGCTGTAAGTCTCTCCTCCGTTTCCCACCTTCCTAGGCTTGTGGTTCCGAAACCAGCCACCTGGAGGGCCGCGCGGATCACACAACCCGCCGCAATGGCCCACAGCATCATTCGCAGTGTTCGTGAATCTCGTCCTGCATTGTAGATCGTGGCCAGCACCAGCATAGGCTCCAAAATCTGAAGGATAAGCGCGCTGGACTCGAGGGGATGGTGTGCCCCTCCATAAAGCGTCGCTAGAACTCCGATGTACAGCCAGGCGGCGAAAAGCCACAATCCGCCCGGCAGTGCCCATGAAGAACCTCTGTCATATATGGCGGCGAACAACATCATAGCTGCCGTTATGGTTGGAACATCGACCGGTATTGGCCGGTTCGGGATGTCAAATGGGATAGACGCGAGAAACAGGTAGGCCGTCAAACGAAAAACCCGCTCCGAAGTAATACTGGCCATACCTCGCGTCTTTTTTGCTATTGCGTGGCGCCCAGAGGCCGCGCATATCGTCGTGTCACCGCGCGTACTGTCTCGTTCGCAGTCGACATCATGACAGGTGTCGCGGCCGCAGTTACCGCGTACCCTAGCACCAGCGCGACGGCAACTGCTGTGGTCATTCCGGTTGGCGATTGGAAGCCGCCACCGATGCACCAACGGCACAATCCCACGGTCAGTAAACAGGCGCCGATCGGAAGCCAGAAATCTCTGTAGCTCCAAATCCTGGTGAATTTGTTGTGGAGCGCCCAATCCGTATAGCCGATTTGCACAACTGCTGAGAATCCCTTGGCCAAAGCAAATGCACTCGCTCCTCCAATCGGCCCAAAAAGCTTAACGCCTGCGACGATCATCGGGATAACAAGTACGACACCCAAGCCCGTGATTGCGAGAGAGAACCGAATCAATCCAAGAGCGCGCTGTACGTTAAGCGACACCTCCAGGAAGGCGCTAACAAGACTTGCTATTACCAGCACCGCGGCGATGCCCGCGGCGTGATGCGCTGCTGTCGCGTCCCTGGTCCAGATGCGGATGATGGGGCCCGCGAAAAACACCGTTACGACCGTGACAGGCGCTAACACCACCGTGACCAGTTGAATACTCTTTGCATAGAGGTCGTTAACGGAGGTTATGTCCTCCAGCGCGGCGTGTTGTGAAAGACGAGGAAACACCGAAGCGCATACGGGCGTGACGAGCATGTAGAGGCTTGCGGCTAACGTGCACGCGAGCATGTAGTATCCGAAATCAGCCAATTGCAGATACCGCGACAAAATCACTTTATCAGTCTGGTTCAAGCAGGTCGAAAACAGGCTGACTCCGCTGATGGCAGCCGATAGGCCAAGTGTTGCTTTGAGCATCTGAACCCGAAAGCGCGGCCGCCCGTTTCCTCGTGGCAATGAAGACCACAGCGCCACGGCCATGGCGCTAATGGTGACCAGTGTGACTGCAGCCTGCACTAAGCAAAACGCAGTAACCGAGCGGTCAACAAACATCAGAATGCCGAGGGAAAATGCAACCTTTACGATGGCGCCGCCGCTGTAAATGGTATTCGCTATCAGCGGTTTCTGCAGAGCCATCAATCCGCCGAAGTACAAGCTTCCGGGCCATTGAAGCGCGATGCTGATAACCAGGCAGATGATCGCGATGCCGAGTGTAGACGCGGATAGCTGGTTGAACCGGAGCCAATTACGCGTCAGCACGGTAGCAAGCAGCGGTGATGCAGCACAGAGTAAGATTGCCGCTGCCCAATATGCGGCTTCAATCGTACGGAAGAAATCACGAATATTCTGCGCGGCGCCGGAACGAACGGATTGCATGGCCACTTCGCGACTGGAGGTCGTTGTCAGGCCTACTTCGAGAATTTGCAATACACCCTGCAGGGTGACGAACACACCAATGAACCCATAGCCCTCGGGTCCCACTAAATGCATATATATGGGCGCAGCTGCGAAATTCACGAGACCGGCTGCAAGCTTCGAACCCATCGTCACCACGACACTCTTTCGGACCGAGGCGGGACTGTTCGTTAAGTCTTGGTTATATTTCGGCATTACTGATCCGGCGATATGTTGAAAATGTCAAGCCAACGATCGAATACAAACAAGCGAAATAGCTGCTGACCTGCCTCGTCGGACCTATCGCGCATATCCCACACGGTGGCAGCCAGGCGCCGGACAGGTGCGCGCTCCAGTAATCGCCACAATGGACGGTCTGACCGTAGCCACAACTGCAATGCCGGCCGCATATATCCTTTCATCCATTTCGATTGCGGGGTTTCAAAACCGAACTTCGTGCGGCGGAAGAAGACTTTCGGAGGAAGCAGGTTGCGCAGCCCTTGACGAAGCGGCAACTTGGTCCAGCCGTTTCTGTAGAGCAGATCTCCCCGAAACGAGAGCACCAGTTCGATCAGCTCATGGTCGAGAAAGGGATACCGACCTTCGATGGAGAACGCCATCGAGTTCCGGTCATCCCATTTGAGAAGCCGCGGAAGAAACATTGTCCTGATCTCATAAACTCGTCGGGCACGTTCTTCTAAACTCAGAATGGTTCCGACTAACTCCGGGCGCGACGCGGATTTTGGCCCATTCCCGTTCAAGCGAATTGAAACGTGAGGTTTACTTCGCGCGCGGTATCGTCGCCATATGATCGGCAGCTGACGTACCATCTCCGAATTGCCGCCGGGCCACAGCGCACCGACGAACTGCCCTAGAACTGCGCCGGCCTTTCGCTTTCGGAGTAGTTCGCGAAGGTAGACAAAATACGATGGCCAATACGCCCCGAACAGTTCGTCGCCCCCTTGACCATTTAGAAGCACGGGCACCTGGGCCAAGCGCGCGAGCCGCGCGATGCAGTAGCTTGCATATATCGACGTGCTGGATACAGGCTCATCATGAACCCAGATCAACCGGTCAAGGTCGGCAAGAAACATCTCCGGGCCAGGCGTGTCGAAATGAGCTTCGTGACGAATTCTGGCGAGGACGGCGTTTGCATATTCCTTCTCATCCAGTCCGTCGCCTGGGAACGTCGACGTAAACGTGTGCAACGGCGTGTTGACGGCGCCGGACAGGTGATTCACCGTGACTGCGATCGAGCTGGAATCCAAACCGCCGCTTAGCGCACAGCCGACCGGAACGTCGCTGCGCAAATGCAGCGCAACGCATTCTTGAAATTTCTTCGCGAATCCAGCGCTGGCTTCCCCGAGACTCGCGCCGGCCGCCTGTATCTGTTCGGGAAACCAGTATGCCTCTGACGCACTCATCGTGCGTTGCTGCGCGTCGATACGAACCCAGTGACCGCCGGGCAGAGGGGCGATGTCGCGGAAAAGCGTACGCGCCGGATCTTCGTAGCCCGTTCGGAGATACTCGGTCGCAGCCGTCGAATCGAATCCAAATTTCAGTCCTGGCAGATGCCGAAATTGCTTAATCTCAGAGGCGACCGCAATGATGCCACGCCCTCTCCATATGTACACCGGTTTTATGCCCAGACGATCGCGGCAAACAACTGCCTCGCGGCGTTCGGAATCATAGATGACAAGGCCCCACATTCCCCGGAATCGCTGGAAACAAGCCGAGCCCCAATGAGCGTACGCGGCCAGAAGAACCTCAGTATCCGTTGCCGATCGAAACCGATGACCAGCCTTCTCCAGTTCCCGCCGCAGCTCAATATAGTTGTACACTTCTCCGTTGTACGTGATCCAGTAACGGCCGCGGTACTGCATCGGCTGCAGCCCTGCCTTGCTCAGATCGATGATGCTCAATCGGCGGTGCGCCAGCGCGGCGTTCCAGGTTGTTCCGAGAGGGCCAAACTGAACCGGGGTTATTTGATCAACTGCGAAAAATTCACTGCCGAAGCCATCCGGGCCGCGATAACTCACCTCGTCGCGCATTCGATTCACTGTCGCAACAGAGCAACGGACGTCGTTCGCTTTAAATACAGCAGCGATGCCACACATTGGAATTACCGTGTTCGTTCGACAGCAACGCCCTGAACTCTCGGCGAAATCACTGATGCGTTTCGCCGTTCCAAGATTGCCGCGTACAGGCCGGACAACCTCCTGGCGACGTCGTCAAGCGTAAGCTCTTGAGCGCGGATCGCATCGGGCCCGTTCGAGCGCTTGCCGTCCCGGATCACCTGGACAATCGCACGCGCGAGCGCATCAGCATTGTATGGACAGATGCCGCCCGGCGACACATTTCGGAGCCGCTCGGCGACGTCACCGCAAGGCACCGACACAACTGGCAACCCGCTCGCCATAGCTTCTTTCACGATGTTCGGTGACCCTTCATGAATCGAAGTAACGAGGAGGCAATCGGCTGCATTGAGGGCGAGGGCCACTTCGTCGGCACTGAAACCCGATAAGGTGCGCAGGCGCACCTGCCCGTGCGTTCTCCTCACGAGTTCCACTGTCCGTCGCGCTAACTCAGGGTTCTTTACCGCAGTGTTGCTTCCTACACTTGCATTGAACAGCACTATCGGGTCGTCAAGTGACCATCCCAGTTCGCGGCGGCAGTTCTCTTGGCTACGAGGGCGAAAATGGTTCACGTCGACGCCATTCGGCAGAATGACGGCACGTTGCTTGAGCGCTTCCGGTAATGCGGCGCGCAGGTTGTCACTTTTCACAATGACGCACGTGGCGAAGAGTCCGGCGAATAACCCAAGCCAGCGCGCACCAGCCTCACGCAGACGCCATCGCCAGCCATCAACTGGCGTGCCAAGAAGGTCATCACCGCAGAATGAAATCACTAGCGGTTTACCGCTCTTGATCAAATCGCCGACCAGCGCAGTTACTGAACCGTATAGTGCATGGACCAGAACTGCTTGACTTGTTCGCATTTCACTGCGCAACCTGAGAACGCCTCGCACCACGCCGACTGGCGATGTGCGGTCATCAAGTATCCCAACGTACGGCTGCCATCCTCGATTGCACAGTGACTCTATCTGTGCGCTCATAAACACCGAAATCCGTGCCTCCGGCCCGCGGGCGCCTGGGGCCAACATGAATGCGACAGGATGAAATCCGGGTGAGGACATAGAAAAGACGTCAAATGGAATACATCCGATATCCGTAGCGAGTGGCTGGCGAGAACCTTGGATCCCAATCGTTCAGCACCACTCCAATGACTGGTGTTGAATCATCTTCGAATCGCTGCCGTACCATGTGCAATGCAGATTTTGGCGTCGTCCCGGACCTCCCTACAAGAATCACGCTGTCCGCGAGACGGGCGATCACGCGTGCGTCAGGCAGCAGCAGCGCGGGAGGTGTGTCGATGAGGATGAAATCAAATTCTCTGCGGAGCCGTTCGAGTATAACCGGGAGGTTTTCAGAATAGAGAAGCGTAGTAGCCGTTGCACTGGTGGGGCCTGCCGGGACAATGGATACCGCCGGAACACACGTCTCATGCACCGCGTCCTTGATGGTAACCGGGTCGAATTTCTCCTCTGAAAGTAGGCTGCTCAACCCCAGCTCATTAGAGACATTGAAAATCTCATGCAAATGGGGCCTGTGCATGTCGCCATCGATCAGTAGGACTCGTTTCTTAATTTCTGCTAAAGCTATGCCGAGATTGCTCGCGACGGTCGTTTTGCCTTCGCCAGCGACGGCACTGGTTAGAACCAGCGCTTGCGGTCGGTGGCCGGACTCAGAAAACAGCAGCGACGCGACCACGTTGCGGAAAGAGGCGGCCGTGAGTGAGGACTTGTGTTGGACTGTGATCAGCTCTACTCGCTCCCGAGAAGACTCGGAACCACCAATAATAGGAAAACTCTGCGATGAAGGGATCAAGACGTCCAACGTGGCCTGTTGCCGAGTGCCCACTGGTGGTTTATGATTTCGCAAAAGTCTGTTATCGGAGATGATGACGCCGAGCTCGGGCGTATTCACGCACACGCTCGCCTCTCCCGGTTCTTCTAGCCTGGCGTGCACGTGCTCACGGACAAATACGAACACCACTCCGCAAAAGAAGCCGGTTAGCGTTCCAAGTGCCGAACTGAGAGCGGTTCGGGGTTTATATGGAAGAAGCGGCGGTTCGGCCGGGTCCACCACCCGAATATTGCTAGCTTTCAGTGCGGAAACTATATTCGACTCTTTGACCCGCCGTAGCATTGAGTCGTAGAGTTCACGGTTCGATTCGACGTCACGTCGAAGAATGCTGTATTGCACGCTAAATCCGGCATCACGATTCACGACCCCTAACTGACTTGCATATTGCGCTACCAGCAAGGTTTCCTGGCGTGTCGCCGTTTCATACTCGTCCTGAATGCGCGTGACGACTGCCGCGCGCTCGCGATCCACTGCCGCCTGAAGCGTTTGTACTTGCGCTTGCAGCCGTTGCATCTTCGGATTCTCAGCTGTGTAAAACATCGCAGATTCAGCCATTTGGCGATGTAACTCGGTAAGCCGCATCTGATACTCGCGCAGGCTTTGGTCATTCAGGACCTCCGGCAGCGATTCCGCCGGCGCGCTGCGGGACAGCTCGTAACGGGATTGTTTCTCCGCACACTCGGCCTGAGCGCGGGTCAATTCCGCTTGCAATTGGCGGAGCTTCTCTTCACTGACAGTACTGCGGTCGGTATTGTACAGCAGTCCTGTACGGGTGACATAGGCCTGCAAATTAGCCTCGCTTCGCTCGAGCTTGAGGCGGGTTTCTTGAAGCTTCTTCTCAAGCCATTCGCTAGTGTGCTCGCTCATATTCCACCGCGCGTCCAGGTTGCTCTGGATGAACTCATTTGCAAGCGTATTCAGGAAGTTCGCCGCCCATCGAGGGTCGGCGGAGTCAAACCAGATGTGCACGACACGTGTTTGCATCGGCGCGCGCACATCCAGCCTTTGGGCTGCGTCCCGCACGGCCTCGTCCAAACTTGGGCTCTTCAGAGGCATATGCAGTAGATTCCGCCAGGTACGAAGGCTCGCCGCGTCAGGGGCGGAAGGGTGCCAGTGCAGCTTCGTCAACACACGCGTGATAAGAGCCTTGCTATGAAAGAGCTCGGTCTGCGTCTTGATGTCTGATAAAGCTTCGTAGGTAATCGGCTCCGGCGTTGTCTCTGTTATGTGAACGTAGTTTGGATTTAGGTTCTCAATCTCAAGCGAGGTTTCCGCTTTATATATGGGGCGCTGTGCTAGTGCAACTAGCAAACCTGTTACCGTTCCCGCAAATGTTAGAGCAAGCAAGATTTGTTTTCGGCGGCTCGCGATCTGCAAGTACCGGAGAAGATTTATCGGTTGATAGGAAACAAGTGGTATCTCCGCGCGATGATAGCGCGGCCGTACCGGATCAATTTCGGGTATGAGGACATCTTCGCCTCGCCTATCGGTAGTCTTACGGAGCATGGGATTTAGCGGCGATATGTTGCGTTACCAGTCCCGCGCTGGCCGCCTTCCGAGAGCTGAACCCGCGATTCTGGCGGCACTGCATGGGACGACAAATACGTTAGGCTACAGGATAAAGTCTGGAGCAGTCGGCCGGCGCCATTTTCAATCGGCTCTATGCGAGAGGTTCCGGGCTGCGAGCCGCAGGACCTTGCGTCGCTCATATTGAGGTTCGATCTAAACTCTCAACTAGCGCCGTGTCTGTAAAAGGAGACGACGTGCGCCCGTTCAGCGGAAAGCCGACCGCCTTCCGTACACCGCCGATCACGTACCGGTCTATTCCGTCTCTCTATGTTTCTCTGTAATCGGCTGCCGGAAGTCCAATCGAAACAATCCCGTCAAAGCACCGGCCGTCTGAAACAAAATCGAAAGATCCTTCCAGAATGTCCATTCGCGGATGTATTCCGTCGCCAGAGCAAGCTTTTCTGGCAGGACCCACTGGACATAGGCCCCGATTGGGTCGGGTTCCTCGGCAAGGACCTTCTCTTCGTTACGAAAACGCAACGAGGCGAGATCTGTCAGACCGGGACAAACAGTCAGAATAAGCTCATAATCGCTGCGGAACATTTCTACATACCGCGGCACTTCCGGCCGGGGACCCACTAAGCTCATATTCCCCGTCAGAACATTCCACAGTTGCGGGAGTTCATCGAGCTTTGTAGCCCGCAGGAGGCGGCCGATAGGCGTGATCCTCGTATCCCCCGCAACGGTAATGAGTCGCTCCCCTGGGCGCTGAATCATGGAACGGAATTTCCAGATGCGGAACAGAACGAAGTTCCTGCCCACTCGGGTTTGCGAAAACAGGATCGGCCGCCCTGAGTCTATAAAGATCGCAAGTGCGATCAGAGTCATGAGCGGAGCAGCAACGAGCAGCAGAGTTGCACTCCCGATTACATCCATTCCACGCTTGGCAATCTTATCCATGGCTCGTATTGAATACCGTTCTGCCGACGGCTCGATCACGGCTTTTGTCGGCACGCATCTCTAAGGGTCAGAGACATTACTGGTTCGGCAATACGTAATTCACGAGCAAAACAATGCAGCCGCAGCCCAATACAGTGGCAATAATAGGAATGAATGAACCGATACGGAGTCAAGCTCGCTTTTAGGTCTCCAGCACTAAGCCGAGGTGACCCATGCGGAGTCGATCTGTGCCGATACCGAACGTTGCAGCAGTGTTATCGATACAAGCATTCGCCAGTCGCTCTTTTTTTTGAGTAGAATGCCCTCGAGTCCCTTAAGCGGGCCCGAGTTTATGCGGATCCGCTGGCCTTCTCGGAGGTATAAACATGGTTCCGTCACGAAACCTGACTCCGAGAGGAGCCGGACGGCCTCGATTTCCGCCTCGTCTATGGGGGTCGGTTCGTTGCCAAATCCAATGATGGAGACAATTCCAGGTGTTGTAAGAATGGGTAGCCGTTTTTTCATGTCGAATCGGCAAAACACGTAGCCTGGGAACAATGGCCGATCGGCTTCGACGACTCTGTCCGACCAGCGACAGTGCCGATGATATACCGGCAAGAACTGGTCAAAGCCCTTGGCTCTAAGCGATAGAGCTACAGTCTTCTCACAATTTGCTCTCGTGCGAACACCGTACCACGGCAATCGCGGCGATTGGTCGTCATTGTGCATAACGCCCACCTGGGATTGACTGATCGACCCGATATTTGAAATGTGAGCCTAGGGGGACAGGCTACCGCCACGTCTCTCCCAGTAGCTCGTGGGTCTTGAACATCTGGGATAGTTCACACTATGTCGGCAGCTCTAATGGGTAACATATGTCAACGAGAAATATAAGCCCCTATTTGACACAAACGAACGTAGAGTGGTACTAAAACGTACGTAAGTGACTTGCCGCTGACTATCATCACGAAGGTAGCCAACCTCACGTCTCCACGAAGCGCCTAACCTATATCACTCGGACTGGACGCATATTGCCATCCATAAGCTTAGGGTGAGCATGTAAGTATATGTGAAGAGCGCCTGCCGCTTTCGCTTGTGCTTTAAAGTTCTTCCGGCTGGCCCATGCTTCGACCAAAATGCCATTAACCGTGAAATGTTCAGCGATGGTCGGAGCTTTGTTCCGCGATAGGTTCACTGCCCAACATACAGCTTGCGAGCCAGGTCCATTTAGCAGGCGATCCCGACTTCTTCGTAAACACGCTGACATGTCACACGGCCTAATCCGGACCCATGCCCACAACCAGCGCCACAAGTAAACTGTATTCCATCTCTTCCGTCAGCAATCGTTCGCTACGCACTGAATAAAACATCTGGATTAACCAACTGCACCGGCAGCAGGCTTCTAGCGCAAATCGTTGGGTGCCCGTGTGTTCGCATACATGCAGTCGATCGGTCCAACATATTGTCAAGCGCTCCAGGTCGGCCATGGCGCGAATGGCTTGCGGCGAACAGTCCTTTTGCGCCGTGGTTCGGGCGACAGATAGCTGACTAAGATCGACTGTCGATGATCTTGGCCCTACAGAGAAAGTAGACATTTAGAATGTTCATGTTGTAACTTGTTGCAGGCAGTTCCGCATCCTGCTATATAGCGACTGGACCCGGCCTAGTGCGTTTACGCCGAAACGCAAAGAGCCGGTTCGGGTTGAGGTTGTCACCGTTGATCACCTGCAAATAACCAGACCCGAACATCTGCCCAGGGCGCTACGCGAACTGTTCCGCAATCGCGGTGCGCTTGCTTTACAAGCCTGCCGCGCGCCCGCCCGGCATTCTGGTGTCCTGAAACTTCGAGGAGTTGCGGCCGGCATAAACGCGACAAGGACGCGGTCGCTTCTGCCACTGAACTGGCTTAGGGCAACGAACAAGTCGAAGGCCAAATTCATAGGTTCAAATTCCTAAACGTCTGCCTGAAGGTCAAACTATTATGGAAAACCTGGCTTCCTTCTACTAGGCCGTCCGACTACGCCGTCCGACTACGCCGTCCGACTACGCCGTCGTGTTTTGTATCTCCCTCATTTCTATGGCTGCCTGCTACATGAACTTCCCCAAAATCGAGAGAGAAGCAATCTCGAAGCGCCCACTATCAATAATATCCGTAGGCGCCGATATCGAATGCCGCGTTTTGCAGCCTCGCGTTACCATCTTTGTCCACTGTGACCAGCGGCAAGACTGCATTTGTACCGGCCGCTATGGCGGGACTGCCTGCCTGAAGGTGAAAGTCGTCAGTTGAAACGTCGACAAAATCGGGATCTATCCCATCCAAATTGCTCGCCAAACCTGCATCGAATCGGGCGTTTGTGAGGTTGCTTGAGTTGCGATAACAGATATTGTTGTAGATCTGAGCGTCAATACTTCCGGTTCGGCTGTCATCGGTATCGTTGCCGTTGTAAATGCCATAGTGATTTACGCCTCGATTGTTGTTATATACGGTATTATTGTAAATCTTT
>Ga0134128_10002646_pt1 | contig 22088 bp, 19 predicted proteins | sample KB31754_FD_96462 | JGI IMG/M metagenome (GOLD analysis project Ga0134128, IMG submission 96462) | Terrestrial soil microbial communities with excess Nitrogen fertilizer from Kellogg Biological Station, Michigan, USA - KB3-175-4 | ecosystem: Environmental > Terrestrial > Soil > Unclassified ... | reverse complement strand
TGAGATCGCCGCCGGATCGATGGAACACGGCGGCGATGCGCCGGACGCTCTCCGGCGGCGGATCGTCGGCGATGAAGTGGCGCGCGAGCTTGAAGGCAAGATGATGCGCCGTCGCCGGATGCGTCACGAGCGCGATCAGCGCGGCCTCGCCCTCGGCATAGCCCGCCTCGGCGTAGCTGCGGCCGAGCAGCGTCTTGGGTCCGGGTTCGTGCACCGCCGGACGGAAGCGAAAATGCCCGGGATCGGGCTCGTTGAGTCGTGCCACCGACCAGCCGGTGAGGATGCGGGCCAGCGCCTCCACATCCTGTTGCGTGTAGCCGCCATCGACGCCGAGCGTGTGCAGCTCGAGCAGCTCGCGGCCGAGATTCTCGTTGATGCCCTTGTCGCGCCGGCGGCCGACGATCGAGTCCGGGCCGATCGAGATGGCATTGTCGAGATAGAGCAGCATCGCCGGGTGGCGCATGGCCGCGAGCAGCATGTCCTGGAAGCGGCCCGTGACATGGGGCCGGATCGCCTCGCGCTCGAAGGCGGCGGCGAAGCCGCGGATCGCCGGACGCAGGATCGAGACGGTGAAGTGATTGCCCCAGAAATGGCAGAGCCGCTCGAGGAGCGGCGTGTCGCTCGCCGCGGCGGCGCCGATGCGCGCCTCGACCTCGGCGAGATAGACTGCCCTCACCCGCTGGTTGAAGGCGCGCCTCGCGTCGGGGTCCTTGCGCTCGCGCCGAAATTCGAGCTCGGCGACCACCATGCTGGCCGAATCCGGAAGCTCACCCGGCAGCGGCGGCGCCCTGCGCTCGAGCTGCGCGAGCGCCCAGCCGCGGGGATCGCGGCCGATCGCGGCAAGGTCCTCGCCGCGCGCGGCAAAGCCGAGGCGCGTCGCAGCGATGAGAGCGGCGGAATTCACCGGCATTTTAGCGTTTCACCAGCCCCATCCTGCTGGTGATAGGACCGCGCCGGTTGAAATATCCCTTACTGCTGTTTCTCCCGAGAGCCTGCGAAGGAATTGCATGCGGCGGAGCGATCGCGCTGCAAATCCGTCTTGCGTCCTTCTAGCGCTCCTCTCTTTCGTCCCTCAGAGCGGCGTGCCCTGCAGATCCTTGTCGATCTGCTCGGCGGCGTGACGGATCGTCAGGAGATGCGGATCGATCGCCAGCGCGGCGCGGAACGCCTTCAGCGCCAGCGCCTTGCGGCCGAGCGCGAGATAGATCTGGCCGAGACCCGAGAGCGCGCCGAAATGCCGCGGCTCGAGCGCCAGCGTCCGCTCGATATCGGCGATGCTGGCGGGATATTGGCCCAGCGCCGCCTCCACGGTGGCGCGCTTGTTCCAGCCTTCGGCGAAGCCCTTGTCGTAGCGGGTTACGGCATCGAAGGCGTCGAGCGCGCCTTGCTCGTCGCCCGATTCCATGGCCGCGGTGCCGTGGCGCATCAGCCGTTCGATCTCGGGGTTCTTGTTCTCCGCCCAGATGCGCCAGATCTCGCGCTCGGCGGCGCTCGCGTCCTTGTCCGAACGCGTCGTCTTCAGCGTCTCGAACAGCTTGTCGAGCCGCGGATCGTCCTGCGCGGCGCGGGCGGGCGCGACCGCGAGCCCGGCGACGATCGCGATGGCAAGCAGCAGGCGATCCATCGGAAAAGGATAGACGGGATGGCCGGGCAGGCCAATGTCAGGTTTTGCCCTCGCGGGCGAAGCATGCTACACCGCCTCGCCTCATGGAGCTTTCCGTCGTCATTCCCGTGCGCAACGAAGCGCCGAACGTCGCTCCCCTGGTCGCCGAGATCCGCGCCGCGCTCGAGGGGATTTGCGACTATGAGATCGTCTATGTCGATGACGGCTCGAGCGACGAGACCGCCGCCGCCGTGCGCGCGCTCGCCGCGGGATTTCCGCGGCTGCGCCTCCTGCGCCACCGGCAGAGCGCGGGGCAGAGCGCGGCGATCCGCACCGGGGTCCGGGCGGCGCGTGGGCCCTGGATCGCCACCCTCGACGGCGACGGCCAGAACGATCCCGCCGACATCCCGCGCCTCTGGCAGATGGCGCGCGGCGCCGCCGCCGATGAGAAGCTGCTGATCGCCGGCTGGCGGCAGCGCCGGCAGGACAGCGGCACCAAACGCCTCTCCTCGCGCATTGCCAACCGGGTGCGCGGTGCGCTGCTCGGCGACGGCACGCCGGATACGGGCTGCGGCCTCAAGATCTTTCGCCGCGCGCTCTTTCTCGACCTGCCCTTCTTCGACCATTGCCACCGCTTCCTGCCGGCACTGGTGAAGCGCGAGGGCGGCCGGACGATCTCCGTGGCGGTCAATCATCGCCCGCGCCAGCGCGGCGTTTCCAATTACGGCACGCTCGATCGCCTCTTCGTCGGCATCTCCGATCTCATGGGGGTGAAGTGGCTGATGCGGCGCGCCAAGCTGCCGGAGATCATGCCCGATGACGCGTGAGGGCAAGGCGCTGGCGCGCATTCGGCTCGCGGGCCGGGTCGTGCTGCTGCTGCTAGTGGTCGGCGGCGCGACGCTGATCGTCGCCAATAGCGGCAACCTCGACGCCGGATCGATCGCGCGCGCCGTGGCGCGGGTGCCGGCGGCACCGGCTTTCTTCCTCCTGCTGCACGTGGTCGCAAGCCTCATCTTCTTTCCGCGCACCGTGCTGGCGGTGGCGGCAGGCGCGCTGTTCGGCCTCTGGATGGGGACGCTCTGGGCGGCGCTCGGCAGCGTCATCGGCGCGCTCGCCGGATTCCTGCTCACGCGCTACGCCTATGGCGGCATCGTCGATCTCGAGCACCTGAAGCGCTTCGGCCCGCTGCTGCAGCGCGCCGAGCGCGGCGGCTGGCGTGCGGTTGCAGTGCTGCGCCTGGTGCCGGTGATCCCGCACTCCCTGACGAACTATGCGCTCGGCCTGACGCGGATCGATATCGGCGCCTATACGCTGGGCTCGCTGCTCGGGCAGCTGCCGATGACCATCGCCTGCGCCGATTTCGGCGCCGCCGGCGAGACGCTGGCCGCCGGCAAGGCCGGCTGGCTCGCGCCGACACTCATCGGCGCCGCGGTGCTGGCGCTCTCGCTGCTGCTGCCGCGCCTCGCCGGTCGGGCGAGCCGCGACAGCGAGCTCGGCTAGCTAGCGCGCTGCCCGGCCACATCCGCTCCCGCTACCTCTGAGGCTGGTTGCGATCATGATCCGCTGTCGGCTGGCTCGGCATTAGATACCGGGAAACCGGTCAGCATGCGCGCAAGCGCGTGCCGCCACCACCGCCGTCCAGCGCTGTCGCCGCTCGGCACCGCAACTTCGCCCGCGACGATTCGGTGGCGCGCGCTCCGCAGCACGGTCATGACGAGCGCATGGCTCGTGCGGGGGTCGTCGTTGAAGACGGGAATGCGGAAGTAGCGCTGTCCGGTGATGTCGCGGATGGCGCGCAGCACGCTTGCCTCGAGCGTGCGCCCGGCTTTGGCGTCCTGCAGTGCGCCAAGGATGCAGCGCCGGCCGTCCGCGGACTTCAGCAAGCCCTTGCACCACCGCTCCTCAGTTTCCAGCAACTCGATCACACGGTCGATTTTCCGAACTGCATCGCTCGCGGCGAAATCCGTGCCGTCGAAAGGCATTCTGAGCTCCTGTTCCCAGGGTTCCGAAGGATTCTCTTGCTTGCTGAAACGGGTCGGCCCCTCGCACGTTTCCAACTCCATCCGACGATTGCAGCGTCGGGAACCTCGGCGATTTGCGGTCACGGCGCACCAGGAGCCGAGAGCGAATGACGTGGCTTCGCCCTGCGAGCGCTTGACCCGCGAGACGCAGAAGATGTCAAAACTGTAATTCGACGAGCTGCTGCCCGAAGCTCCAGAGAAGGCGTGACGTCGCCGAGAGCCTCCGACGCGCTCCCTTATCGACCGCCCGTGCTGTGCCAGTTTCCCCTTGCCTGGTCGTCGTGCCGGGTGCCAACGGGCTCCCGAGATAATTGAACTTGCATACTCGAACGGCCCCCGCGCATTAGTTGGTGTAGGCTAACAAAATGGAGCGGACCATGTTTCGAGCGGCAATCTCGTAGCTCGAGGGCGCGGCACGCAGCTTGGGCACCGCCAGCGGGCCGCTTCGGGCGACAAGGATGACAGTGGCCCCTGCGCGACGACAGACCCGAAGAGAAGCCGAGAAGAAAGATCGGCGGCTGGCCGCTGGCGGCGGCCATCGCCGTGGTCCTCGTCTTCCTCTTCTTCATCCGGCACATCCTGCTGCCCTTCATTCTCGCCGCGGCGCTGGCATTCTTATTGACGCCGCTGATCGAAGCGCTGAGCGCACGCGGAAGAATGCCGCGCTGGACGGCGGCTACCCTCGTCTATTTCGTCACGCTCGCCGTATTCGGACTGCTGATCTATTTCGTCGGTGGGCCGCTGATCCGCGACGTCGCGCAGTTGGTCCAGACCGTGCCGCAGAACATTCGCAAGCTCATCGGCGACATGGCAGGCCTGGTTCAGGGCGTCATCGGCCATCCGATCGACGTGGCGGTAGTGACCGGCGCCGTCTTTGCCGAGATGCAGAAGCTGGTCGGGAGCGGCATGATCGCCTCCTTCGCCGTCGACGGTGTTGCCACCATCTTCGAGGCCATCCTCTTCGTCATCCTGCTGATCTATTTCCTCGTCTCGGGCCCCAAGCTCGCCCGCAGCACGCTGTGGCTGGTCCCGCCGGAATATCGCCGCGAGGTCGATCGCGTGCGCGGTCGCGTCCTGCCGCTGCTGTGGCGGTATTTTCTCGGGCTCGCCATCGTCGTGACCTACACCTCGACCGTCGCCTGGATCGGCTTCGCCTGGGTTTTCCATCTGCCGCGTGCGCCGCTGCTTGCGATCGTGGTCGGGCTTCTCGAACTCGTCCCGCTGATCGGCCCTGCGGCGTCGATCGGCGTCATCGCGCTGACCGCGCTGCAGCAAGCGGGACTGATGGGAGTTCTGGGGCTGATCGGATTTGCGCTGGCGCTGCGGCTTTCGATCGATCAGTTGATTGCACCGCTCGTACTCGGCGAGGCGGCACGACTGCATCCCGTGGTGATCATCTTCTGCTTCTTGTCGGGCGCGGTGCTCTTTGGGATCATCGGCTTGCTGTTGGCGGTGCCGGTCGCCGCCTCGCTCAAGATCATCCTCAGGATCTACTACGCCGAGCCGGTGATAGACGGCCAATCGATACCGGGGAAAGGGCCGGGATGACCTGGCACGAGGGCTACCCGTCCGAGCGGCGAAGGCGGGCAGCCGCCTCGGCCACCATGCGCTCCCGCCGGGCGGAGCGCTCGCGAGCGCCCTCGCGCAGTGCAGCCGTGATCTCGGGCGGCGAGGTGGCCGGCGTTCCACCGGTGAAAGGCGGCGCGGGATCGTATTCGATTTGCAGCTGGATCTTGCGGGCGGTCGTCTCGTCCACGAGGTCGGCGACGAGGCGCAGCGCCATATCGATGCCCGAGGTAACCCCGCCCGACGTGTAGAACTTGCCGTCGATGGTCATGCGCTCTTCCGACGGAACGACGCCGAATCTGGCAAGCAGGTGGCGCGAGAGCCAATGCCCGCCGGCCCGCCGCCCCTCGAGCGCCCCGGAGGCCGCCAGCAAGAGCGATCCCGTGCAGATGCCGAAGACGAATCTCGCCCGCTCCGCCTCGCGCCGCGCATAGGCGATCCAGTCGGGGTCGAGCATCGCGCGGTCGATGCCGCTGCCGCCGGGGACGACGAAGAGCTCCGAAGGCGAGGCGGTGTCGCGCGTCCTGGTCGGCAGGATCGTCAGGCCGCGCTCGGTGCGCACCGGCTCGAGCGACGCGGCGACGAAATCGACGCTCCACCCCGGCGTGCGCGCCAGCACCTCGTAGGGACCGGTCGCATCAAGCTGAACCATATCGGGGACGAGGACGATGTTGACCTGCATGGCCGCTCTCCGGGCGTCGGATGATCGAAACCGAGGCTAGCGGCACAGCCGATTGGCAGCCATGTCAAAAACCGCGCGAAACCTGCCAAGGCTGTCAGGTGGTCGCCGCCCGTGCCGGCGCCTCGCGGCGGCGCTGATAGAGGAAAAGCCCGAGATTCCAGAAGACGCAAGTCGCCAGCGCGAGACTGAGGGCTGCGGCACGGCCCAGCGGCTCTGCGGCGAGGCCGAGGACGACGAGCGCGAGGCTCAAGCCGATCATCCCCCACTGGGCATTGGCCAGCACCGCCACCGTCGCTTGCGCGCCGATGCGCGGCCCGAGGATGAGGATCAGGCTGGTGAAGACCACGGGAAAGAGCGCGATCACACCGCTGAGCCGGGGTCCGAAGAAATTGGCGCCGAGGACGAGCGTGGCAACGAGCGCCGCGACGAGGCCGGCGCGCAACGGGACGTCGTACCAGCGCCGCGCGACGGGCGGCGTCTTCGCCGTACGGAAGCGCTCGGCGGCCGGCAGGCTGAGCGCGAAGGCGAAGATGTTGAGCCCGACCCCACCGAGCAGCGTCCAGGCGAAAGATCGCACCAGCATCGCCACGGCAAACCAGAGGCAAATTCCGGCCGCAAGCCCGATCGTCACCGGCAATCGCCGCGCCAGGCCGATGATGACGAGGTTCATCAGCACGGTGGCGGCGTTCATCGGCAGGCTGGCGAGCGCGCTCGCGGCGATGAATCCCGAGTCATGGTCGACCGCCAGGAAGACGTAAGCCGGGCCGGCAGAGACCGGCAGCGTGGCGATGAGCGCGCCGATGAACGGCCCCAATCGCTCGGCCACCATCGAGGCCGCGACCACGAAGGCGGCGGAGACCGCCATTCGCAGGATGAGCACCAGGAAGAAATCCACGCCGGCGGTCATTGTGAGCTTCTGAAGCTGCCCTGATTCGGCATGGAGGATGGATAGGCCCGTCGCCGGATATGAAAATGCCGCGCCGGCACGTCGAATGGAAGTCCGGGGTCGTCGCCTCGGCCGCGGACCTCCGGCGGGACGTCACCGGTATTGAGCCCCACGCCGGCGCCGCGGTAGGCTGGCAGTTATGTCGGGGAGTGCGCGAAACCTGCCACCGCGCCGCGCGGTCATCGTGGTCTATGACGGCGTGCAGGTGCTCGACGTGGCGGGGACCGCGCAGGCGCTTACCACCGCCAATGTGGATGGCGCCGCGCCGCCCTATGAGCTGCGCGTCTGCGCGCTGAGCGGTGGCCCGGTGACGACCGCCTCTGGCTTCGCGATCCTTGCGGAACCCCTGCCCGGCTGGCGGACGATCGACACCCTCTTCATTCCGGGCGGCCCCGGCATCCACCGCTTGCGCTCGAGCAAGGAGGCCCTCTCGGCCCTCTCGCGTCTCTCCCGGCGCGCCCGGCGCATCTGCGCGATCTGCACCGGCGCCTTCGCGCTCGCCGAGATGGGCTTGCTGGACGGTCGGAACGCCGTCACCCATTGGCGCGCCTGCGCGCGGCTGGCTCGGGAATTTCCGAAGGTTCACGTCGATCCCGAGCCGCTCTTCATCCGCGACGGCAATATCTGGACGACCGCCGGCGTGACGGCAGGGATCGACCTCACGCTCTCGTTGATCGAGGAGGACCACGGGGCGGCGCTCGCCTCGCGCGTCGCACGCCGCCTCGTCGTCTATATGAAGCGGGCGGGCGGACAGCGCCAATACAGCGAGCCGATGGCTCTGCAGGATGCTTCCGCCGAGCCTTACAAGGCGCTGTTGCAGCGTATCGCCGACCGTCCGGGCGCGGCTTGGGCGGTCGACGACATGGCCGCTTCGGTTGGCCAAGCGCCGCGCAGCTTTCACCGGAAATTCGTGGCGGCAACCGGCACGACGCCGGCGGAAGCCGTTGAAAGAATCCGCTGCGAGATGGCGCGCTCGCTCCTGCAGACGACGGAGCAGCCGGTCTTTCGCATTGCCGACAAGATCGGATTCGGATCGGAAAGCGCTCTCAGGCGCGCTCTCCGGCGTCAGTTCGGTGTGGCCACCCGCGAACTTCGCAACCGGTTTTGAGGCCGGTTTCGAGGATTGGGCCCAGCCACCTCAGGCAAACATCTCGGGGCGCACTTCTTCCACTTCGATCACCACGTCGGCGGGCAGATTCGCCCTCCGCGCCGCAGCCCGGATAGCGTCCGCGTTCGGCGCCTCGTAAAGACAGTAGGTCTTGCGTTTGTCCGGACTTAGGAACGAGAACAGCCACTTCACCCCTTCCTCATCGTTGATCTGGGTTACGGCGGCGGCCCCCTCCTTGGTGAGCTCAAGCTGCTGGGCGAAATTCCGTTCGATCAGGAAACGCGGCATAGAGATCCTCCTTTGTCGCCCCCTCAGGATGCAGTGCTTGCCGTCTGCGCTCCGAGCGATCGGATTTTGGCCTGGAGCGCCTCCATGCCGAACCGCTCCGCGCTTGCCGCAGCCTCGGCAAGAAGGGCGTCGGCTCGACCGCGATCACCGGGACGATCGCGCTCGCACAACATGAGCGCGAACTCGTGCTTCGTATGGGCAAGCCATGGCCAGGCGTGCAATCGCTCGTCCATCGCCAACGCCGCCTCGAAATGCGCTTCGGCGGCCGACCAGTCGCCCATCGCCGAAGCCAGCATGCCCAGATAGCGCGCATTGGCCCCGCAGCAGACCGTCGCGATCGGCACCACGACCACGATGTCCTGGTAGGGCCGAAGCAGCTCGTAGAGCCCCTCGGCGCGACGCGCATCGGCAAGGCGGGCACAGACTTCTGCGAGATAGCAGAGCGTAATATTGCGCTTGGCATCGACCGGCAGCGCAAATCCGTCCGCGGCGATCTCGCCGAACGACTTTTCTGCCGCCTCGGTAAAGCCGAGATCCGTCGCGATCAAGGCAAGACCCGGCCGCCAGATCGCGTCGCGAGACTTCTCTGCGGCAAAGCGCTTCACCAGAGGGGCGACCTCGGCGAGGCGGCCCTGCTCCCGACGGATCGTGAACATCTGCATGCCGTAGACGCCGGTGACGATCTCGTTATCGACACCGGCCGGAGCGCGCAGCGCCTCTTCCGACAGCCGCTCGGCGGCCGCGAAGTCGCCATGCAGGATCGCCCGCATCGCCTCAGTGCTGCTGGTTCCGTACATGTCGATTTGCCCACGGTCGAAAAGCGTGTGGCGGCGCGCGAGGTGAGTCTCGAAAGCCGCCAGATCGCCCATCTCGAGGTGGCCGACCATGGCGAATGCGTTCGCGCGCATGATCAGCTCGGGGCGGTCGGCGATCTCCTCTGCGGTGACCGTCATCTCGTCGAGCATCGCGCGCCGCACCGGAAACTCTTGTGCGGCGCAGGGGAGACCTGTCGTGGCGATGTACGCGCAATCGAGTGCGTCGAAGAGCGCGCGGCGATCGCCCAACCGGCGCGCCAGATCCGTTGCTTCGCGCAGCAGCGCGGAGGCCCGGTCGAAGGCGCCGAGCTTGAACGAGACGCGCCCGAGATGGCCGAGCACGCGGCAGCGCAGCGTATCGTCGCCGTCAAGCGTCGAGAGCGCCGCTTCGAGGAGGCCGGCAGAATCTCTGACGATACCCATATAGACTTCGGTTTCCTCGACGCCCAATGCGGCGCGCGCCAGATCGGCGGGTGCGTCGATCGTGCGGGCGAGCGCGGCCGCCTCGATGAAGCTTTGGGACGCCTCCTGCAGGCGCAGCACACGCAGCCGGGCCTCGCCGACCAGCAGCAGCAGAGTCAGGATCTGTCGGGATCGGCTGGGAGGCTCAGGCAAAGCACGGGCGATGTGCAGCGCCTGCTCGAAATGCGCCAGCGGCTCGAGGTAGACGGAACGCGCGAGAGCCCGTTCGCCGGCCTTCACCCAGTACGGAATCGCCTGCTCCGGCGTCGCCGCCGCCATGTAGTGCTGAGCGATCAGCTGGGGCTGTCCTTCCGCGATTTCCGGAAAATGGCTTTCCAGCGCCTGCGCGATTTCCGCGTGATGCTGCCGTCGCCGGCTGAGAAGCAGGGACTGATAGGCCGCATCCTGAATGAGAGCGTGCCGGAACATGTAGCTGCCTGCTGCGGTGCCCGACGGCAAGGCAATTTGCGAAGCAACCAGCCGCTCGAGAGCGGAAGCAAGCGCATCGCTCGATTTGCCGGACAGCGCGCCCAGCAGCTCGCTGCCGAATTCACGGCCGATCACCGCGGCGATCTGGGCGACCTCCTTGACCTCCGGGCCCAGCCTGTCGAGCCGCGCCAGCAACGACGCCTGCAAGGTTTCGGGAACGTCGCTGTCGCCGACGGCGCTGCCGGTTTCGACAACCGATCGCGTCAGCTCCTCGATGAACAGCGGCACGCCGTCCGCGCGGCGCAGGATGCGGGTCACGATCGCTTCCGGCAAAGCCGCGGCGGCCGCGGCGCGGGCGATCTCGGCGCCTTGTCCGCGGCTGAGGCGGTTGAGCGTAAGCGCCGTGACCTGGGGGTGACGCGCCCAGTCGGTTTGCCAGTCGGGCCGGTGGGTGATCACCATCAGCACGCGCGCCTCGGCGATGCGGGAGAGGGTTTGCGTCATCAGCTCGCGCGTCGCAGGGTCGATCCAGTGCGCGTCCTCGAGAATGAACAGCAGGGGTCGATGTGCGGCGAGGCCGATGAACTGGTCGACGAGCAGGTTAAGCACGCGTGCCTGGCGCTGCTCGGCAGTAAGTTCGATCGCTGCATAACGCTCGTCCCCTGGCAGGGACAGCAGCGGGCCGAGCACGGCCGGGCCATCCGCCGGATCGGTCCCGGCTTGGCGCAACAGCGTGTCGAGCTTGCGCGCTCTCTCGTCGGGTCCATCCTCCGGCAGGAAGCCGGCGGCATATTCGAGATGCCGGACGACCGGATGAAGCGTGCTCGTGGTGTGGAAGGGCGAGCACTGCATGCGGATGCGCGTGTGCGGCGCGGCCGACAGCCGCTCGCACAGGGCCTCGACGATACGCGACTTGCCCATGCCCGCTTCGCCGGAAAGCACGACCATCTGGCCTTCGCCACCTGCCGCCCGCTCGAATCGCTCGCTGAGCAGCGCCATCTCCTGCTCGCGGCCGATGAACGGCGTGAGCCGGCCGACGCGTGCGGCAAACCGGCTCTCCGTCGCGCGCTCGGCGACGACACGAAAGACGCGAACCGGCCTGGAGAGGCCTTTCAACGTCTGCGCTCCGAGTTCCTCGAACACGAAGCCGGCGCCAAGGAGCTGTCGGGTCAGTTCGTCGATGACGACCTGGTTAGCCTGCGCGAGGGTCTGCAAGCGCGCCGCCAAATTCGGCGTGTCTCCCGCGACCGCGCCCGGCTGCGGGCGACCCGAGGTCTCCAGATCGCCGACGACAACCATGCCTGAGGCCAGGCCGACGCGCGCACTCAAGGGCCCAGCGCGCCCGCTCGGCAGCTGGCGCACGGCGTCGATGGCGGCGAGCCCAGCGCGGACCGCCTGCGCCGCCTCGTCCTCGTCGGCGCGCGGCCAGCCGAAATAGGCGACCACGCCGTCGCCCAGAAAATTTGCGACGTAGCCGTCATGCCGCGCTACGACACTGCTCACAGCATCCTGGTAGGCGCGTATCAGGTCGCGCAGGTCTTCGGGGTCGAGACGCTGCGACAATGCCGTCGATCCGACCAGGTCGCAAAACATGACCGTCAGTTGCCGTCGCTCGGCCGAAGCGCCGGCCACCGGGCTTGGGGTCGATGGTGCATTCGGCGAGATCGGGACAATGTGCGGAACGCTCCCCAGCGCACGCCGGAGCTTCCGGCGATGCCCGAGCGACAGCCCGAGCTCTTCCAGATCCGCCTCGCTGAGCGCCGGCAGAATGTCGAGGTCGATGTCGTTAGCCCGCAAAATGGGCGCGAGCTGCGCCAGACCGAGCGGCGCCAGCCACATTTCCAGCTCGTCCACCGCTCCCCTCCCTGGCGGGTCGCCGGTAGCCGTACTTCGACTCTATCAGAGTGGACACGCGCTCCACCATCGAAGTATGGGAGGACCAATCTCTGATTACGCAGCCTCTCCTGAAATCATCTTCAGGTTTACAAAAGCGAGGTCGGAATCTTGCTCTTGCCTGCTGCGCTAGTCGGGCAGTGTGCAGACATCCGGATGCAGCAACGCCGCATCCTTCATCCAGACCAGCGCCCCTTCCGGCCCGACTGCAGCGCAAAGCGGCATCGGAGCGGGCAGCCGACCCCAGCTCTGTGCCTCGAGCCTCTCCTCGCCAATGACCAGGCTGCCCGACATGACGAGAAACTCGAGGCCACGCTCGTTGGTGACGGTCACGTCTTTGCCGGCAATCCATTCCTCGATGCGCACCTGCTCGTATCCGTCGTCGAACAAGGCGATCGCGGTACGCGCTCCGAGGCGCGGCTCGACCTTCAGCCCCTCGCCGGGCTGGCGGACGGTCTGTGCCCGATCGCCTTCCCTGAATTGCCAGAGCCGCACAAAGATCGTGCAGCCGTCCCTGGAGGCGGGGACATGCGAGGTACCCGGCGGATTGCGGAAATAACTACCGGCCGGATAGTCGCCATGTTCGTCCTGAAAGACGCCTCGAAGGACCAGGATCTCTTCGCCACCGCCATGGGTATGTCGGGGAAAGGCACTATGAGGAGCGTAGCGCACGATCGAGGTTGCACGCGCGACCTCGCCCCCGACCCGATAGAGCATGCGGCGGTCCACGCCGGCGGCCGGGCTCGAGACCCAATCGAGCTTTGCCGCATGAACGATGACGCGTTGGGACAGATCGTCATTGATGCGCATGGTCACTCCTTCGCATGCCCGGCACCACCCTGAACCCGGCTCACGGCGTGCCGGCGGAAGCACGCGGTCTAGGAAAGAGCCGACCCAGGGATCCGCGGCGCAAACATTTCCCGCAGATCGGCAAGATGCTCGCGTCCCCAGAAAAGTTCGCCGTCGATCAGGAAGCTGGGCACGCCGAAGACGCCCGCCGTTTCCGCCGCCTCGCGAATGGCGTCGAGCTCATGGCGGCCTGCGCCCGAAAGATAATCGCCAAATTCAGTCGTCTCGGCGCCCGCCTCTGCCAGCATCCCGGCAATGACCGCCGCATCCTCGATGTCGAGCTCGCGTCGCCAGAACCTCTCGAAGACGCGGTCGTGGTAGGCACGGAACACGGCGGCACCGTGACGCTTTGCCCAGAGCATGCCGATGGCGGCGAGCGAGGAGTCCCAGATCTTGCGCGTCCCCAAAATGGTGAGCCCGCGCTTTTGCGCCTGGCGACGGCAATCCATGTAGGAGTACCGGACCCTGCGCCATTGGTGGGCATTGCGCATCGCTTCGATGACGTGGCCGTGCTCGTCCACTCTGGCACTCCCGAGATAGCTTGGGATATCGAGCGTATAAGGCAGCCAATCGATGCGAACGTCGAATTCGTCTTCGAGGCCGTAGATCAGGTCCTTCGCCAGAAACGCGTAGGGACTCTTGTAGTCGCTGTAGACGGATATGGTCTTTGCCGCGTCCATTCACGCTCACCTTCGACCACGCTCCGATCGAAGCCTAGTCCAGGCGCGGCCAATCGTACATCGAACGCAGCTTGACAAGCCGCGCCGCGCGGAAACGAAATAGGGCAGAGACGGAGGTGAGCATGCGCGTCGCCGTCCTCCTCGCCTTGGCGCTCGTCGCGGTCTCGCCGGGCGCCGAGGCGCAACTGCTCCAGACCGATCAGATCTACGGCCGCTGGCTGAGCGAGAACAAGCGCGGCGTCATCGACCTCTATCCCTGCGGCAACACGATCTGCGGCAAGCTCGTCTGGTTGCGCGAGCCGAATTACGCGGGCGCGCCGAGAGTCGATGTCAAGAACCCCGACCCGGCCTTGCGGCGACGGCCGCTCTGCGGCCTCGTCGTCCTCGGTGGCTTTCGCCACATGTCGCCGCAACTCTGGACGGATGGCCGGATCTACGACCCGCAGAACGGAAAGACCTACCGCGCCACGCTTTTCCTCGAGGGCCTGGGCCTCTTGCGGCTTCGCGGCTATATCGGCACCCCGTTCCTCGGCAGAAGCGAAACCTGGACGCGCCCCGACGCGAGTTACGGCGCGTGCTGATTGCGCCCAGCGCGTGAACGTGGCGATCCCGCGGGATTCCGCGTGCGCCCCGTTGCGGATATCGTGATACGCTCGTCGCAACGAGGCGGCCGCGGGAGAGGACAATGGCGGAGATCGTCCTCATCAATCCTCGATTCGAGGTCTCGTACTGGGGGCTCGAGCACGCGCTCCCGTTCCTCAACAAGAAATCGATCCTGCCGACCGCGGCGCTGCCGCTGATCGCGGCGCTGACGCCCGCGGAGCATTCGGTCACGATCGTCGACGAGAACGTCGAGGCGATTGATTTCGACCGCTGCGCCAAGGCGGACGTCGTCGGCCTCACCGGCATGAACGTCCAGCGCCGGCGCATGCGCGAGATCCTGGAGGAGCTGAAGCGGCGCGGCGCCTTCGTCGTCGTCGGCGGGCCTTGGATCACCGTCGAGGAGGCCTATTTCGACGGTCTCGTTGATGCGATCTTCATCGGCGAGGCGGACGAGACTTGGCCGCGCTTCCTCGCCGACTGGAGCGCGGGCCGGCCCCAGCGGCGCTACGAGCAGGCGGAGCCCACGGACATGACGCGCCTTCCGGCGCCGCGCCTCGACCTCCTCAAGTCGGCCGCCTACGCCCATGGCAGCGTGCAGTTCTCGCGCGGCTGCCCCTTCACCTGCGAGTTCTGCGACATCATCGTCGTCTTCGGCCGCCGGCCTCGGCTCAAGACCGCGGGCCAGGTGATCAAGGAACTCGAGGGGCTCGTCGCCCAGGGCATGCGCACGGCCTTCGTCGTCGACGACAACCTCGTCGGGAACAAGAAGGCCGTGCGGCAGGTGGTGCAGGAGATCGTCCACTGGCAGCAGGCCCATGGCTATCCCTTGAGCTTCGTCACCGAGGCGTCGCTCGATCTCGCCGACGACCCCGACCTCATGGATCTCATGGTCGAGGCGAATTTCGCCGCCGTCTTCGTCGGCATCGAGACGCCGAGCGAGGCCTCGCTCAAGGAGACGAAGAAGCTGCAGAACCTGCGCAAGGGCGGCACGATGATCGAGAAGGTGCATCGCATCCAGGACGCTGGCCTCGAGGTCTGGAGCGGGATGATCGTCGGCTTCGACAACGACGATCCCGGCATTTTCGAGGCGCAGCGGCGGTTCATCCGCGAAGCGCGGATCATCACCACCATGGTGAACATGCTGGTCGCCGTACCGAAGACGCCGCTGCACGCGCGCCTGAAACGCGACGGTCGCCTCGACGATGTCGACTTCCCGCCTTATGGCACCAATGTGATCCCGCTGCGCCTCACCCGCGAGGAGCTGAGCCAGGGCTATCTCGCCGTGATGCGCGACCTCTATGACGCCGACGCCTATTTCGCTCGTGTCGAGGCGCTCTACCTCGACGGGCGGCTGCGCACCGAGCCCGTGCGGCGGCGCTTCATCGGGCCCTGGCGGCGGTTCAAGGACGACCTCCAGCGCCTGCTCGAGGCGGGGGTCATCCTCGGCCGGCTCGCCCTCGGCGTCGGCGATGCGAGGCTCCGGCGCAAGTATCTCAGCGGACTCTGGCGCTTCCTCAAGGCGGGGCGCGACCCCGACGTGCTCTGGGTCTACGCCGTGAAGTGCGTCATGCATTACCATTACCACCGCATGCTGGCGCGGATGAGCCGCGCCGACGCGGCGATCGTCAACAACTTCTGAGGTCCGGGCGCTCAGTGGCGCTGGAAGTAGGCGCGGATGATCTGGTCGTTGAAGGCGGCGTTGAGATCGAGGGCGGCGCGGAAATCGCCGCGGCCGAGCACGTAGGTCTCGAGGTTCTCGAGCGCGCGGACGGTGGCATTGCGAACGCCGCCGCCCATGAGCGCGACCTCGCCGAAGAAATCGCCGGACGAGAAGAGGGCGGCCTGGCTCTCGGCCTCGCCCGGGTGCGCAACATAGGCGGCGGCGCGGCCTGCGCCGACGAGGAAGAACTCGTCGCCGGGGTCGCCCTGGCGCACGACGACTTCACCCTTCGCGTAGCGGCGCTTGGTCATGCGCTCGGCGAGATGGGTGATCTCGACCGCCGAGAGCCCGTGGAACAGCTCGATGGACTTCAGGAACTCGCAGATGACGAGCGCCTCGCGCAGCGCGACGTTCGAGGTCACGACACCGTCGACCAGCGTGATGATCCGGTCGGCGATGCGGACGATGCGGCTGTCATGGGTCACCATCATGATGGTGCAACGGTCCTCGACGGCCAGGTCCTTCAGGAGCCCGACCACGATGCCGCTCGACTCCTTGTCGAGCGCGGCGGTCGGCTCGTCGGCGAGGACGAGGCGCGGCCGGTTGACGAGGGCGCGGGCCACCGCGACACGCTGGCGCTGGCCGCCCGAGAGGGCGCGGGGTCGGTAGTCCGCCCGCTCGCCGAGCCCGACGCGCTCCAGCATGCGGTGCCCGCGCTCGGCCATCTCGGAGCGCGGACAACCGCCGAGCTGCATCGCCATCTTGACGTTTTCGTAGGCGGTCAGCGCGTCGAAGAGGTTGTGCATCTGGAAGATGAAGCCGATGTTCCGCCGCATCGCCACGAGTTCGGCGGCGGGAAGCCCCGCGAGGCTGCGCCCGAGCACCTCGACCAATCCGTCCTGCACCGAGCGCAGCGCCCCAATAAGACTGAGGAGCGTGGTCTTGCCCGACCCGGACGGCCCGGTCATGACGACGAACTCGCCGGGAGCGACCTCGAAGCTGTTATCGAAGAGCACCTGGTTGCGCGATTCGCCGGCGCCGAAATGATGGTTGACGCGCTCGACCAGCACGGAGGGGGTCATCGGAAGAGCTCCGCGGGATCGGCGGAGAAGAGGCGGCGCAGCGCAACCAGCGCGGCGGCAAGGCACATGGCGAGCGTGAGGGCGGCGGTGATGAGAGTGAGGGAAAGGCTCATCTGCACGGGCATCAGCGCCACGTCGCTCACCAGCCGGAACAGCAGCGCGCAGAGGATCCAGGCAGGACCGTAGGCGACCGCGGCATAGAGCGCCGCCTGACGAAGCACGACGGCCGCGAGGCGCGGCGAGGCGTAGCCCATCGCCTTCATCGTCGCGTATTGCGGCAGCTGGTCGGAAACGTCCGAGAACAGCGTCTGATAGGCGATGAGCATGCCGACGACGAAGCCCACCAGCGTGCCGGCACCGAAGACCGGGCCGACCGGCGAGACCGAGGCGTGGAACGCCGCCTCCCGCGCCAGCAGCTGCGGCTTGGTGAGGACGTCGACGCCTTTGGGCAGCGCGGCGCGCAGCGCGCGGCGGAGCGCCTCGGGCGAGCGCCCGGGCGCGGCTTTGACGATGCCGGCCTCGACGTCGGCAAGCCCCGGGACCGGTGCCACGGGACCCGGCGGGGCGGCCTCCCCCGCGGCCGTCGCCGCGAAGAAGGTGAGAAACGTGCGGTCCCCCATCAGCACCGTACCATCGGTGAAGAAGTCGGGCCCGAGCGAGAACGTGCTAGCGACGCGCACCCTGCGCCCGGCGAGCTCGGTGCGCGTGCCGTTCTCGGCGGTGCCGAGGAAGTCGCGGGCGCGGCGGTCGACCAGGACCGTATCGGGAAGCCGGAGTGCGGCGAGGTTTGCCGTCACGGCGGGCAGCGCAAAGACGGGCGCATCCGGATCGAAGGCGAAGACCTGGACGATGAAGCGGCGCCGGTCCTGCGGGTTCTTCCAGAGCGCGCCCGTGCGCGCGGCATAGAGCGGCCGGACCGAGGCCACGCCGGACACCGCCTCCGCCTCGTAGAGGAAGCGCCGCGAGAGCGGGGCCGGCCGGTCGAACTGGTACTTGCCGTCCGAGAGCAGGACCACATCGGCATCGAGGGCGCGGATCGGCAGCAGCATGCTGTCGATGAAGCCGTCGCGGAAGCCGAGCTCGACCATCATCAGAAGAATGGCGAAGGCGATCCCGGATATCGACCGGGCGAGGCGGCCCGGATGCGCCAAGAGCAGGCGGCGCGCCAGCGGCACCGGCCGCTCGGCACGATCCGTGCGGCGGGAGGAGAGCCGCGCCGGGACGGGAAGTGACCGCGGCAGGACCTTCGCCACCCGCCCCTCCTAGAAGAGTTCCGCAGGGTCGGCCCGCCGCACCGCACGCAGCGCCAGCACCGCCGAGATCGCGGCCATGACGAGCGTCGCGGCGAGGACGGGGGCGAAGCGGTCGCCGGTCATGACGATCGGCAGGCGGGCGAGCGCGCGGACCTCGCCGTAGATGAGGAGGGCGAGGATGACGGCGGGGATGAAGGCGGAGAGCGCGAGAAGGAGCGAGGAGGCCGCCACCGAGCGGGCGAGGTCGGTATGCGTCCAGCCCATCGCCTTCATCGTCGCGTATTGCGGCAGCTGGCGCAGGATCTGCGCCGAGAGCGTCTGATTGAGGATCAGGACGCCGACGATGACCGAGACCACGACGCCGAGCCCGAAGACGAGCCCGGTGGCGGTCCGGTTTGCCCAATAGCCCACCTCGTGGCGGGCGATGCTGGCGCGGGTGAAGACGCGCACGTCGGCCGGCAGGAAACGACGCAGCTCCGCAGCGACCGCATCTGGATCGGCGCCCGGCTTCAGCCGCACCAGGCCGAGCGTCACCTCCGCAAGACTGCTCTCTGGAAAAATGCGGCGGAAGTTGACGTCGCTCGTGACCACCGCGCCGAGCCCCAGGAAGCCGGTGCCGAGGCGGTAGAGCCCGCCCACGGTCACGGCGCGCTGATCGAGCTCGACGCGCGCGCCGGCCCTGGCGCCATAGACGGGGAGCGTCTGGTCGTCGACGAGGACGAAGTCCGGCTTGCGCAAGAGGCCGGCGTCGATGCCGGGCGCACGGAACGCGTCATCGCCGGGTCGGACGCCGATCACGAAGATGTCCCGGCGCACGCCCGAGCGGGGGTCGAGCCAGCTCCCCTGCCCCTCGTAGACCGGCGACGCCGACAGGACCCCATCGACGCTCAGGGCCTGATAAAGCCGGGCACGCGGGAAGTCGTAGGCCTCCTCCTGGCTCACGTAATCGGCCGCAGTCAGCAGGATGTCGAAGCGGAGGTGATCGTAGACGAGCATGCCGGCGCGCGGGACGGAGGCGTAGAACCCCAGCTCCAGGAACACCATGAGGACGGCAATGCCGACGCCGGCGGCGGCGAGCAGGCTACGACCCGGCTCGTGCGCGAGCATGCGCCAGGCGACGAGCGCGCTCAGTGCGCCCATGCCGGCCCGCCGGCCGCTGCGGCCGGCAGGGGACGCCTCCGCCGTCACGGATCGCCCGCCACCGCCCCGGGTGGCGCCTTGCCAGGGCGGATCCGCACGTCGACGGTCATGTTGGTAAGGCGCTCGACCTCCTTGGAATTGTCGAGGTCGATGCGCACCTCGACCACCCGCGCGTCGGCACGTGCGGCGGGATCGACGTTGAGCACGTCGTTCTTGAAGATCATGTAGCCGATCTCGGCCACCCGCCCGGCAATCGGCTTCTCGAGCGCGGAGGCGCTGATCTCGGCCGCGTCGCCAACATGGACGCGCCCGATATCGGTCTCATAGACGTCCGCCACTACCCGCATGCGGTCGGTGTCGCCCATCGAGAGGATCGGCGGCCCGTCGAGCTGGCCCACCTGCTCGCCGAGATGGGCGCGAATGTTGAGGATGCGGCCTGCGATCGGTGCGTAGATCGTCGCCTCGCGCAGCTGCTCCCCGGCAACGTCGAGCTGACGCGCCAGCGAGGTGACCGGGATCGCCGCCCGGTCGCTCTCGAGCTGCGCCTTGGCGAGGCGGACCTCGGCCTCGGCCGCCGCCCGCTCGGTCTCGAACCGCCCCTTCAGCTCGGCGAGTGCCGCCGTCGCCGCCGTCAGATTCGCCTGGTCGATCAGCACCGCCGTCCGATGATCGTCCCGCGTGCGCCGCGAGGTGATCTTCTCCTGCGACAACTGCGCATCGGTGCGCACGATGTCCGTGTCGTTGGCGAGCTGGCTCTCGAGACGGCGCACATCCGCCTCGCGCGCCGCGATCTGCAGCGGCGTCACCGTGTTCACTTGCTGCAGCTTGATCTCGGCATCGTCAATCCGCGCCTCGTCGAGGGCGGTCTCGGCGACGAGCCGCGCTTTCGCCTCGTCGAGCTGCGCCGCGACCTCTTTCTGATGCGCGGCACGGGCGTCGTGCTCCTCGAGCCAACCGAGCACCTGGCCCTTTTGCACGATGTCGCCACGCGCGACGAGGAGTGCCGCGAGCCGGCTGGGCTCGCCGGCGTTGATCTTCAGGACTTCGCTGGCGGGCTCGATCCGGCCCATCGCCGCGACGCCTTCGTCCGCGGGCGGTGACCGCGTCGGTGCGGGCGCGGCCGGCTGCTGGAGAGCCCAGAGCGCGGTCCCGGCGGCGACGGCGAGAACGGCGCCCGCGCCGGCCAGACCGATGCGGCCGATGCGCGGCGCGCGGCGCACGTCCGGAAGCGCGAGCCGCATCATGGAAACGCTCCCGCGGTGGAACCGCTGGAAAGGCCGGCGCTCGAAGGGGTGAGGGCGGCCGGGGCGCGCATGGCGTCAGGAGGCCTCGGGCGACGGGCGAAACGCCGGGCGGTCGAGAACGCCCCGCCTTGCCGCGGCGCGACGCGCCTTTGGCGGCTCCGCCAGCACCCGCCGCGCGATCCGGCTCTCCTTGAGGCGCGCGCCTTGGAACAGGGCGCGGAGCGCTGCAGCGCGGGCGAGGTCGCGCAGCGCCGCGCCCTGGTGCCGGACCGCGACGAGGCCGCGCGGACCGAGGCGGCGCAGCAAGGACAGGCGGAGCGCGGCGAGATAAAGGCACAACGCGGCGAGCGAGCGCGGGATGTCGGTCTCGCGCACGTGCTCGAAGAAGCGATGGTTGAGCGAGAAGACCGACTGGACCTTGAGATAGCCCGGTCGCGCCGGCGCCGCGGCGTCGACCAGAGCGGCGAGCCTTCCAAGCTCAGCCGCGAGCGCCTCGCGGCGCATCAGCCCATTGAAGATCTTCACGCCCGCGGGATCCCACATGTAGCCGCTCATGCTGAGGGGCACCGCGAGGTGGAACATGGCGAGGATCGCCAGATGCATGCGCATGTGGCACCGCCAGGGGTCGTGCATGACGCGATAGAGATCGGTGATCTCGTGCGTCGCCAGATGATGGGCGTTTTCGAACGCGATGTCGAGATCGGCAACGAAGTCCGCCGTCGGCGCGCCGCGCCGCTCCTCGGCAATCGCCGCACCGATCTGGCGGACCTGCAGCGAAGTGAGGGCGAGGCCGAGACTGTAGAGCGGATCGACCGTGTCCGCGGCGTCGCCGAGCAGGAACCAACCGTCGGGTGAATAGCGACGCGTCGCCTCGTACATGTAGGAGCCGTAGAAATTCGTCTCCCGCACGGAGCCGCTGCGCACGAGGTCGGTCACGACGGGATGCTCGGCGCCGACCTGCTCGAGGAAGTCCGCTAGGGAGCGGATCTCGCGCGGATGAAGGTCCTTGCGGTAGGTGATGCCGATGCTGATCATCGGCCGGCGATCTTCCGCGACGATCGGGATACACCAGATCCAGCTGCCGCGACCGAAGAAATGGTGCGTGCAGTAGTAGGAGTCGAAGCTGCGGTTCTCCTTCTTCACCGCGTCGATGCGCGACAGCAGCGCCGGATCGAAATCGACCAGCCAGAACCAGAATACGTCCTTTTGCAGCGCGGGCCGGATGTGGAGCCCGAGACGCCGGCCGAGCACGCGGCTGCGGCCGGTGGCGTCGACGAGCCAGCGGCAGACCGTCTCGCGCTTCGAGCCGTCCACAGCCTCCGACAGCACCCGGTGCGCGCCCTTGACGATTTCGACGTCGACGATGCGGTCTTCGAGCTGCGTGACGCCAGCGGCGGCGTTGCAGGCGCGCAGGTCCCGGTCGAAGGTGAAGCGGTTCACTTCGAAGGAGGGGAAAGGCGGCAGGGCCGGCGCCTCATCGACGACGTAGCGGCGGTCCGAAGGGTCCTCGAGCTTCTGCTTGTAATAATAAGTGAGGCCGTATTTGGGATGGTGCCGCTCGATCAGAAGCGGCCCCAGCCCGAGCTCGCGGATGAAAAGCGTGCTGACCTCGACCAGGGATTCGCCGACGATCGGCCGGCGCGGCGGATTGCGGCCGATGACCGCGACGCCGAGATCGGGGAAGGTCTTGCGGAAATAGGCGGCCGCGAGATTGGCGGCGACGCCGTTTCCCAGAATGCCGATCTCGGCCATCTCCCCTCCCCT
>Ga0134128_10002645_pt1 | contig 22094 bp, 25 predicted proteins | sample KB31754_FD_96462 | JGI IMG/M metagenome (GOLD analysis project Ga0134128, IMG submission 96462) | Terrestrial soil microbial communities with excess Nitrogen fertilizer from Kellogg Biological Station, Michigan, USA - KB3-175-4 | ecosystem: Environmental > Terrestrial > Soil > Unclassified ... | reverse complement strand
GTCCGTAGGAATCGGTAACGAGCTGCGGCTTGTAGCGGCGGTAGGAGCCCCAGAAGAAACCGATGACGTCGATGTTCTTGACCAGGACAAGATTGGCCGGGATCTGCTGGATGCGGCCGGCGGTGAAGCCGATGACGATGATGCGGCCCTCCCAGGCGATCGAGCGCAGGCTCTGATCGAAGGCATCGCCGCCGACGGGATCGTAGACCACATCGACGCCGCTCCCGCCGGTGATCGCCTTCACCCGCTCGCGCAGATCGTCCTTGGTGTAGTCGATGAGGTGATCGGCGCCGGCACGCGCCGCCACGGCGAGCTTCTCCGCTCCTCCGGCCGCGGCGATGACGCGCGCGCCCATCGCCTTGGCGATCTCGACCGCGGTGAGCCCGACGCCGCCCGACGCGCCGAGGACGAGCACCGTCTCGCCCGGCTTGAGCCGCGCGCGCCAGGCGAAGGCGCCGTGCGAGGTGCTGTAGGCCACGGGGAATCCGGCGGCCGTGGCGAAGTCCATGCTGTCCGGGATGCGGTGGACGATGTCGGCCTCGGCCACCACCTCTTCGGCGAAGCCGCCGCGACCCACCGAGGCGAGCACGCGGTCGCCGGGCTTCAGATGCGTGACGCCGGGCGCCACCTCGCGCACGATGCCGCCGACCTCCATGCCGGGAATGAAGGGCAGCGGCGGCCGGTCCTGATATTGGCCGGCGATGAGCAGGATGTCGGCGAAATTGACGCCGGCGGCGTGGATTTCGATGCGCACCGCGCCGTCGCCGAGCGGCGGCGCGGGCACCTCCTCGACGACCAGCTTCTCCGGTCCGCCAAGCTCTCTGCACAGCGCCGCCCGCATGCTGCCCTCCTTCTCGCCGGCTGAGCTTTAGCCAGTTTTCAGCTTTGCGTCATCTGCGCGCGGCGACATGCGAAGCGTGCTTGGCGCGCGCCGTCTCTTTGGTTATGGTTGCGGCATGCAACGTTTCGTGCCTTCGCTCGCCGCGCTTCTCGCCCTCCCCATCGTCGCCGCTGCCGCAACCCCGCCGCCGGCCGTGCACAACCCGGCCAAACATACGGCGCAGGCGCAGAGCATCAACAAGCTCGGCGGCGCGCAGGGCTGGGAAGCCTATGTCGACGCCGCGCATGGCGCGAAGATCTGCTATCTCATCGGCAAGCCGGGCAAGAGCGAGCCGGCAAAGATCAAGCGCGGCCCGGTCTTCGCCAGCGTCACGCACCGCCCGGCGGAAAAGCGCTTCAACGAAGTGAGCTTCACCTCGGGATATCTGTTCAAGGACGGCTCCGATGCGGAGCTGTCGATCGACGGCAAGAAGTTCTCGCTCTTCACCAACAAGGACGGCGCCTGGACCCGCGACGCGGCGACCGACAAGGCGGTGGTCGAGGCGCTCGCCAAGGGCAAGCAGGCGACCATCAAGGGAACTTCGGCGCGCGGCACCGCCACCACCGACACCTATTCGCTCGCGGGCTTCTCCAAGGCGCTCGAGGACGTCGACAAGGCCTGCGGCGTCAAGCGCTAGGAGCCTTCGAACACCCGCCGCAGCAGCGCCGCGCATTGAGCGATGGCGCGGTCGGCGGCGGTGATCGCGCCGCCCATGGTGAAGAAGCCGTGGATCATCCCGGGATAGAGGTGAAACTCCGCCTCGTTGCCGGCCTCCCTGAGCGCCAGCGCGTAATCGCGGCTCTCGTCGCGCAGCGGATCGCACTCGCCGACGATGACGAGAGCGGGCGGCAGCCGGCGATGGTCCGCCGCCAGGATCGGCGAGGCGCGCCAGTCGCCGTGCGCGCGCTCGGGCAGGTAATTGCCGCCGAACCAGGCCATCGATTCCCGCGTCAGCAGGAAGCCTTCGGCATAATCCTCGTGCGACTGCCGCACGCGGCTGAAATCGGTCGCCGGATAGATCAGCAGCTGCGCCTTGAGGTCGATGCCGGCGTCGCGCGCCATCAGCGTCGTCACCGCCGCGAGATTGCCGCCGGCGCTGTCGCCGCCGACGGCAATGCGGCGGGAATCGAGACCGAGTCGTCCTCCCTCTTCGGCGATATGGCTGAGCGCCGCGAAGCAATCCTCGACGGCGGCCGGAAACGGGTTTTCCGGCGCCAGCCGGTAATCGACCGCCAGCACGGCCGAGCCCGCTTCGCTGGCGAGCTGGCGGCAGGCGCCGTCATGCGTATCGAGATCGCCGATGCACCAGCCGCCGCCATGGAAATAGGCCAGCACCGGTAGAGCCTTGCCCGCCTCCCTCGGACGATAGAGCCGGGCGCTGACCGCCCCGCCCGGCGCCGGGAGGGCGAGATCGGTCGCCGTCACCGGCCACTCGCCTGGCTTGCGCGTGCGTCGGCAGAGCTCCTGATACTGCGCCCGCGCCTGGAGCGGCGTGATCTCGCTGTAGGGAATGCGCCCCGCCTGCGCGATCATGTCGAGCAGCGCCCTGGCTTGGCGGTCGAGAGCGACGGTCGCGGGGTCGAGGGCCATGGCTGCCATGCCGAAGGGTGGGGCCGTCCGCGAGCTTGCAGGGAGGACCGGCGCGACGCAACCGGAAAGCGCCGCCGAGCTTTTCCTTTGCGCCCGCCGCCCCCCACTCCTATATCTTGCGCCGTCATGGACCGTCCCCCGGAACCGGCTGATAGCCGCAAGGACCTCGTCGGGTTGTCGCGCGGAGCGCTCGCCGCCGAGATGGCGGCGATCGGCGCCGAGCCCTTCCGTGCGCGCCAGCTCTGGCACTGGATCTATAATCGCGGCGTCACCGACATCGCGCAGATGACGACGCTGTCGAAGGCGTTCCGGTCCGAACTCGCGCAGCGCTGCGTGGTGGGCCGGCCGGGCGTCGCCCGCGCGCTCACCTCGACCGACGGCACGCGCAAATGGCTGCTGCGCTTCGCCGATGGCCAGGAAGCCGAATGCGTCCACATTCCCGAGGAGGATCGCGGCACGCTCTGCGTCTCGTCGCAGGTCGGCTGCACCCTCACCTGCAAGTTCTGCCACACCGGCACGCAGCGACTGGTGCGCAATCTCACGGCGGCCGAGATCGTCGGCCAGGTGATGCTGGCGCGCGACGCGCTCGGCGAATGGCCGACGCCGCAGGACGACCGCCAGCTCACCAATATCGTGCTCATGGGCATGGGGGAGCCGCTCTACAACTACGACAACGTCGCCGAAGCGCTGAAGATCGTCATGGACCATGAGGGTCTGTCGCTGTCGCGGCGGAAGATCACCCTCTCGACTTCCGGTGTCGTGCCGATGATCGCCCGCTGCGGCGAGGAGCTCGGCGTCAATCTCGCGATCTCGCTGCATGCGGTCACCGATGAGCTGCGCGACGTGCTGGTGCCGATCAACCGGAAATATCCGCTGGCGGAGCTGATCGAGGCGTGCCGGACCTATCCCGGCGCAAGCAACGCGCGCCGCATCACCTTCGAATACGTCATGCTGAAGGGCGTCAATGACAGCCCGGCCGAAGCGCGCGCGCTGGTGCGGCTGCTTGCCGGCATCCCCGCCAAGGTCAATCTGATCCCGTTCAATCCGTGGCCCGGCGCACCCTATGAGCGCTCCAGCGCCGCGGCGATCAAGGAATTCGCGGATATCGTCAATGCCGCGGGATATTCTTCGCCGGTTCGGACGCCGCGCGGCGAGGATATCATGGCCGCCTGCGGCCAGCTCAAATCCGACAGTGTCCGCAAGCGCCGCAGCGAGCGAGCGGCCGCCGTCGAGCTCTCGTAGCTGGCGAGCGCCGCATCGCGTCGGCGGAGTGTGGCTGCAGCTCCAGCAAGCGTCGTTCGACAGGCTCAGGATGAGGAAGTTTCTTCGCGGGCCGGGTTAAGGCCACACTCGATGAGCCTGTCGACGGACGCACTCTCATCCTGCAGCGGCGCGCTCAACGAAAAAATTTAATCGCGGCGTCATTGCCACCTTGGCGAGACCGCCCAGGATTACTGCGACCGCGCGGCGCGCCGCCGGGCGGACAGTGATGGGAGGTCCGACATGCGTTCGAAGATGCTGCATAGCGCCTCGTGCCTGCTGCTTGTCGCGCCGCTGCTGCTCGCAGCCTGCGCCAGCAAGCCCGAAACCTCCGAGGCCTCGTCGGCGATGACTACCGCCAATGAAAGCAAGGCTCAATCCGACAAAGCTCTGCAGGTGGCGCAGCAGGCGCTGCAGACCGCTCAGCAGGCGCAGCAACAGGCACAAGCCGCCGATCAGCGGGCCGGCATGATGTATAATCGCAGCCTCAAGAAGTCGCCGTGACGCGATGAGCGGAGCCGCCATCGTCGCACCAACGCGATGGCGGCTGCGCCTGGCGGCGGCGCTTCTTCTCGCCGGCGCGTGCACCGCGCAAGCGGCGGAATTTCCGCTGCCGCCGGGAGGGACGGCGATCGGCGCGATCGAAACCGCGACGGTGCAGGGCGACGAGACGCTGCTCGACCTCGCGCAGCGCTTCGATATCGGCTATGCGGAAATGATCGCCGCCAATCCCGGCGTCGATCCGTGGCTGCCTGGCGCCGGACGGAAGGTCGTCCTGCCGCTGCGTTTCCTGCTGCCGCCGGGCCCCCGTCGCGGCATCGTGGTCAACCTCGCCGAACGGCGCCTCTTCTATTTCCCACCGCGCGGCGGCACGGTCGAAACCTATCCGGTCGGCGTCGCGGTCGACGGACTCGATTCGCCGCTGCGCACGACGCGGGTCACCGCCAAGGAAACCGACCCGGTCTGGTATCCGCCACGCTCCATCCTGGCGCGAGAGCCCGGACTGCCGCGCGCGGTGATGCCCGGCCCCGACAATCCGCTCGGCCATTACGCGCTTCGTCTCGGCTGGCCCGGTTATCTCATCCATGGCACCCACCAGCCCGACGGGGTCGGCCGCAATGTCAGCCATGGCTGCCTTCACCTCTATCCCGAGGACATCGCGCGGCTCTATCGCGAGGTCGCTGTCGGAACGCCGGTTCGGGTGATGAGCGAGGCGACGCTGGTGCAATGGGTGGACGGGGCGCTCTTCCTCGAGGTCCACCCCAGCAAGCAGCAGACGGACGCGATCGACGTCGGTGAGACGATGCCGATAGAGCCGCCGGCCGATCTCGTCCAGCACATCGCGGCCGCTGCCGGCGGTCATATCGGCCGCATCGACTGGGCGGCCGTCGAGCGCGCCGCGCGGGAGCGCGACGGCATGCCGGTCGAGATCATTCCGCCGGCAACAATCGCAGGAAACTGAAGGCGGGCGGCCCGGCTCGGTGCCGGGCCGCCCCTTTCGTTACTTCGACGCCACCTTGATGACGCCGCCGAAGCGCACCCAGGTCGTGCCGTCGAACTTGGCGAGCTGCTCCTCCTTGATCGGATACCAGTCGGTCGCGCTGGTATTGATCGTGATGCCCGGCAGCAGCATCGGCAGCGACAGGTGCAGATTGGCGGCCTGCTTCATGACGTTCTCGCGCGTGAGATTGTCACCGCACTGCTTCAGCACCTGCACCATGGTCTCGGCTTCGCTGTAGCCGAAGACGTTGAAGATGTCCTTCTTGTCGCCGGAGGGATAGTACTTGTCCATCCAGGCGAGCCATTGCTTGTTGCCCTTATCGTTCTTGAAGGCGGGATCGGTCGGATCCTTCAGGTATTCGACCGTGAGAAGACCCTTCGAGGCGTCGAGGCCCGCCGGCTTCAGCACCGCGCCCACCGAGTTCGAGACCGAATTCAGGAAATGCGTCGGGTGCCAGCCGATGTCATGCGCCTTGCGGATCGCCTGCGCCGCGAATTTCGGCGTCGTGACGTTGAAGAAGACATTGGCGCCGGAAGCCTGCAGGCTGATGATCTGCGATTCGACGCTGGGATCGGTGGTCTCGTAGCTGACTTGCTTGACGATCATCGTCTTGGCCTTGCCGCCAAGACCATCCACCATGCCCTTGACGTAGTCTTTGCCGTAATCGTCATCCTGGTAGAGGATGCCGATCTTGGCATTGGGCATGTGCTGGAGAATGTATTTGGCGTAGATGTGGCCTTCGGTCTGGTAGGTCGGCTGCCAGCCCATCGACCACGGGAAGTTCTGCGGGTCGCCCCATTTGGTGGCGCCGCTGGCGATGAAGATGTGCGGCACCTTCTTCTGGTTCAGATATTTGTGGATCGCCGTGTCGGTCGGCGTGCCGAGCGAGCTGAAATCGGCGAGGATGTTGTCCTGTTCGATGAGACGGCGCGTTTGTTCCACCGTCTTGGGCGGGCTGTAGCCGTCATCGAGGGTGAGGAACTTGATCTTGCGTCCGTTGACGCCGCCCTGCGCGTTGATCATGTCGAAATAGGCAGCCTCGGCCTTGCCGATCGTGCCGTAGGCGGAAGCGGGGCCGCTATAGGCCATGGTCTGGCCGAGGACGATTTCAGTATCGCTGGCCCCGGGCCCGTATTTTTTCTGGGCCATGGCCGGCGACACCAGGAGCGCACCGCAGGCTGCGGCAGCTCCGAAAGCGAGTAAGCTGGTCTTCATGTGAACCTCCCTGTTCTTGTCCTCGGCCGGACGTTGCCGGCCAATGGATCTCTTGTTGACGGCGGATATTGCCCGCCATGGGCATTTTCTTGTTCTGCGCCCTCGACACCGAGCATGGCAAAGCCCGGGTCGGACGCCGCATGACAAAAAATTCATCCGAGCGCATGAGCCGCCCGTTCGGAGCCGTCTGCGCCCGCGCAGCAGGCCATACGGAATTTCTGATCCTGCTACCGACAGGAGCGATGGTCCTACGGACCACTAGCGGCGTCAACGACATTGCGGCGCTCGCCGCGCCTAGAGGATGTCGAGAACCGCCTCGGGCGGGCGGCCGAGAGCGGCCTTGTCGCCATTGACGACGATCGGCCGCTCGATGACCACCGGATGCGCGGCCATGCCGGCAATCAGCTCAGCATCGGAAAGCCCGGGCTTATCGAGCCCCGCTGCTTTCGCTTCCTTGGCGCGCAGCAGCGCGCGCGGCGGCTTGCCGAGCAGCTTCAGCAGCCGTTTCAGCTCCGCCTGGTCCGGCGGGGTTTTCAGGTATTCGGTGATCCGCGGCCGCACGCCGCGTGCCTCGAGCAGCGCCAGCGTCGCCCGCGATTTCGCGCAGCGCGGATTGTGATAGATGACCACCATCGGGCCGACCTCCGACGATTGCGCAAGGCTAGCCGGCCGCCGCGTCTCTTTCAAATCGCAGACTGCTGGTCTTTGCAATTATTAATAGACTGTACTGCAGCCCGGAGCGACGGCGCATGACCCTGTAAGAAATCCAGGCTAACCTCAGGAGCTTCATGCGGCTCTGCTTCATCGGCGACAGCTTCGTCAACGGCACCGGCGACCCGACTGGCCTCGGTTGGGTCGGGCGCGTCACCGCTGCGGCGCGCCGGCGCGGGCACGACCTCACCGTCTACAATCTCGGCATCCGGCGCGACACCAGCGCCGACATCGCCGCACGCTGGCAGGCGGAGACCGTACCGCGGCTGCCGCCCGAATTCGACGGCAGGCTCGTCTTCTCCTTCGGCGCCAATGACTGCGTCCTCGAAAACGGCGCGCCGCGCATCACGCCCGAGCGCTCGCTCGAGAATGCCGGCGCGATCCTCGGCACGGCCGGCATGCGCCATCCGACGCTGATGCTGGGACCGGTGCCGCTGCCGCTGCTCGCCGGCGCCGATGCGGGCATTGCCGCGCTGTCGCGCGATCTGGCGGCGCTCGCCGCTGGGCTTGCCATTCCCTATTTCGATCTGTTCACGCCGCTTATGGCGATCGGTCTCTGGCAGCGCGAAGTGACCCTCGGCGACGGCGCTCATCCCGGCGCCGCCGGCTACGCGCTCATCGCCGAGCTCGTCGAGGGCTGGGCGGCCTGGCGCGCCTGGCTCCCCTGAGGGGGCCGGCTTATCGCCAATCGTCGAGCACGAAGAGCCCGGGCCGGCTATAGCCGGGCTGGTTCGACCGATGCATCGCGACACCCTGGATCTCAGTGCGGAAGCCGCGCTGGAGCATGTGGCGATAGGCTTCCTCGCGCGCCAGATTGACGCCGGCCAGCAGCCTCGGCATGCCGACCGCGACGGCGAGATCGCCGCAGGCGTCGAGGAGCGATGCGAAGCGCTGCTCGGCACCTGTCCCGGGCCGCACCGCGCCGAACTTGACGAAGAGAGAGCCCGCGCCGGCCTCGCTTTCGGGCCCCCAATGGCAGAGCGCGACACCGGCGAGCCGGCTCCCGCTCTCCCGGAGCAGCAGCGTGTCGCCGAGCCGGCGCGCGGCGATGGTGCGCATCTCGGCGGCGACGTCGAGACCTTCGTAGATCTCGTCCGTCACGGCGCGGATCGCGACCTCCGTCTCGCGGCGTTGCGCCTCGGAAAACCCGCCATAGCGCGACCAGCGCTGCTCCGATCCCGCCCGTGCGGGCGCCGCCATCACCGCGGTGAGAAAGCGCGGGTAGAAGCCGAATTTCCCGTAGGTCCGGACATGCTTGGCGCTGTGCGGGAAGGTGAAGAGCCCGGCCTGCGTCACTCCCCACGCGTCGAAGGCCTCGCAGGCGGCGGCGACAAGGCGCTGACCGAGACCGCGGTCCCAGAGATCTGGCCGGATGGTGAGCGGCCCGAAGAAGCCGACGCTGCCCCAGCGCGTGGCGAAATTCGAGCCGACCAGCGTGCCTCCTTGCTCGGCGGCGAAGCTGGCCGTGTGCTCGGCGCCGAACCGGCCATAGGCGTAATCGAGATCCGCCAGGAAGCGTTCCGGATCCGGCGCGCCGACAAAGGTCCCGAAGGCGAGGCGGATGATGCGCTGCGCCTCCGGCAGATCACGCTCGGCGAGCGGACGTATATCGGCCATGGGGATTCCCCTCCGCGGCGCGCGCCGCGCCCAAGGCGCCGCGAACGCTAGCCCCTTACCGCGCGCCGCTTCGGCGGCGCCTCATGCGCCGCTTCCTGCGCGCGGGCAATGTCGGTGAGGTAGGGGCGATAGAGCGCGAAAAGCTGCTTCACGCCGGCATGCAGATCGGCCTCGGTGATGCGGGCAACGCCGTGCCGCTCCTGCAGATAGTCGAGCCAGTAGCGCGAGATGATCCAGGCATTGGCGGCAAGCTCGGTGATCTCTTGCGGGTTCGCCGCCATGAGGTTCTGCCGCACCATCTCGGCCAGGATGCGCTCGGTGTAGCGATGCGCCCGGTCGGTGAGCGCCACCGTGCGCTGCGCCAGCTCGTTCTCCTCCTCGGGATCGCAGCGGCGCCGGTAGAGGAAGCGGTATTCCCAGATGTCGCGGAAGCTCTGCCGCGCATAGTCGCCGAAATCGGCGAGGTGGCCGCCGGCCAGCGCCGGGTCGCGCGACAGATTGCGGTCGATGCGCTCCTCGAGCTCGGCGAAGAGCGCGGCCACGAGGTCGCGCTTGGTGCGGAAATGATACCAGAGATTGCCTTCGCTGATACCGAGCCGGTTGGCGATCTGAGCGAGCGAGACATGCGCTTCGCCCCGCTCGTTGAAGAGATGGAGCGCCGCCCTCAATATTCTGTCCCGCGTGCTCGCCGCCAGGGCCGCCTCCGCTATTTAGCGTTTGACCAGTAGGGTTTCAGCGCAGATTAGCCGATGGCCTGGGGCTTGCCTAGCTTGACCCGAAGGGCCCCCGCCGCCATCGTTCGCCGCCGCGGAAAGAGGACGGCATGAAGATCGCCAAGGGGACGGTGGCCATCATCACCGGCGCCGGCAGCGGCATCGGCCGGGCGCTGGCGCTGGCCTTGGCGCGGCAGGGCTGCGCGCTGGCGCTCGCCGACAAGGACGCGCATGACGTTGCAAAGGTCGCCGCCGACGCCAAGCGCGCCGGTGCCGGCACGGTGTCGAGCCATGCGGTCGATGTTGCCGACCTCGCCGCGATGACGCGGTTTCGCGACGAGGTGGAGCAGGCGCATGGCCGCGCGCAGCTCCTCGTCAACAATGCCGGCGTGGCGCTCGCCGGCGATTTCGAGGAACTCCCGCTCGACGACATGCGCTGGCTCATGGAGGTCAATTTCTGGGGTGTGGTCTACGGCACCAGGCTCTTCCTGCCGCTGCTGCGCGCCGAACGCCAGGCGCATATCGTCAACATGTCGAGCATCTTCGGCATCGTCGGCGTGCCCGGGCAGACGGCCTACGCCGCGAGCAAGTTCGCGGTGCGCGGCTGGAGCGAAGCGCTTCGCCGGGAGCTCGCCGGGAGCCGCATCCGCCTCAGCATCGTCCACCCCGGCGGCGTCCGCACCAATATCGCGCGCAACGCCCGCATGCCGCCGCGCGTCGATCCCGAGCGTCGCGAGCAGATGGTGAAGCGCTTCGACCGCCTGGCGCGGACCATGCCCGACGCCGCCGCCGAGCGCATCCTGCGCGGCATCCGCCGCGACGAGGGGCGCATCCTGATCGGCGCCGATGCGCGGCTGATGGCGCTGCTGCAATGGCTGCTGCCGGTGCGCTACGGCAGCATCCTCGACCGGCTGTCAGCCCGGATTTCTAATCCGGGCTAGGGCGCGGCGCAGGCTCGGCGAGCCGCCGCTGAGGCCGCTTGGCGCCCTTGCCGCGCCCCCCGCGCCACCTATACTCGCGCGCAGCGGGGATCGGCTGAAGTGAAAGGCATTTTCGGGTCATGAGTGGGAAGGTGAAGAAGGTCGTGCTCGCCTATTCGGGTGGGCTCGACACCTCGGTGATCCTGCGCTGGTTGCAGGAGACCTATCGCTGCGAGGTGGTGACCTTCACCGCCGATATCGGCCAGGGGGAGGAGCTGGAGCCGGCGCGCAAGAAGGCGGAAATGATGGGGGTCAAGGAGATCTTCATCGACGATCTGCGCGAGGAGTTCGTCCGCGACTTCGTCTTCCCCATGTTTCGCGCCAACGCGCTCTATGAAGGTCAGTACCTGCTCGGCACGTCGATCGCGCGGCCGCTGATCGCCAAGCGGCAGATCGAGATCGCCGAGCAGGTCGGCGCCGATGCCGTGGCACATGGCGCGACCGGCAAGGGCAATGACCAGGTCCGCTTCGAGTTGGGATATTACGCGCTCAAGCCCGACATCAAGGTCATCGCACCCTGGCGCGAATGGGACCTCACCTCGCGCACCAAGCTCATCGAATATGCCGAGCGGCATCAGATCCCGATTCCGCGCGACAAGCGCGGCGAGGCGCCGTTCTCGACCGATGCGAACCTGCTGCACATCTCGGCCGAGGGCAAGGTGCTCGAGGATCCCTGGGTCGAGCCCGAGGAGTTCGTCTATAGCCGCACCGTCGCCCCCGAGGCGGCGCCCGACCAGCCGCAATATGTCGAGATCGAGTTCCTGCGCGGCGATCCCGTCGCGGTCGATGGCGAGCGGCTCTCGCCGGCGAACCTGCTGGCGCGGCTCAACGCGCTCGGCGGCAAGCATGGCATCGGCCGCCTCGACCTCGTCGAGAACCGCTTCGTCGGCATGAAGTCGCGCGGCGTCTACGAGACGCCGGGCGGCACGATCCTCCACACCGCCCATCGCGGCATCGAGAGCATCACCCTCGACCGCGGCGCCGCGCATCAGAAAGACGAGCTGATGCCGCGCTATGCCGAGATCATCTACAACGGCTTCTGGTTCTCGCCGGAGCGCGAGATGCTGCAGGCGCTCATCGACAAGAGCCAGGCCAATGTCGAAGGTACGGTGCGGCTCAAGCTCTACAAGGGCCATGTGCGCACAGTCGGCCGCAAATCGCCGAAGAGCCTCTACAGCCTCGCCCATGTCACCTTCGAGGAGGACCAGGTCTACGACCAGCGCGACGCCGCGGGCTTCATCAAGCTGAACGCGCTGAGACTGAGGCTGGCGAGGGCGCTCGGCAAGAAATAGGCGTCGGCTGCAGTTCCAGCCCGCTCTGAATCTGCAGGCACGGCCAGGCGGAGGGACGCATGAAGGTCCGCTCGATCGAGACGCTGCATTGCGATGCCGGCTGGCGGAACTACCATTTCGTCAAGCTGACCGCCGAGGATGGCATCGTCGGCTGGAGCGAGTTCGACGAAGGCTTTGGTTCGCCCGGCGTCACCGCGGCGATCGAGCGCCTCGCCGGGCGCGTCGTCGGCAAACCGGTGATGGAGCATGAGCGCGCCTATGCCGAGCTCTACGCGCTGACCCGCCCCGCGGCGGGCGGCGTCGTCGCCGAGGCGATGGGCGCCATCGAGAACGCGATGCTCGACGCCAAGGCGAAGGCGCTCGAGGTGCCGTGTTATGCGCTGCTGGGCGGCAAGCTGCGCGAGCGCATTCCGCTCTATTGGTCGCATTGCGCGACCTGGCGCATCAACCAGCCCGACTTCTACACGCCGGCGATCACCGATCTCGACGGCGTCAAGCACATGGGCGAGGAGGTGCGCGAGAAGGGCTTCCGCGCGCTCAAGACCAATATCTTCGTGCCGCGCGGCGACAAGCTCGTCGGCTGGCGCCCGGGTTTCGCCAATCCCTTCTATCCCGAGCTCAACCCCGACCGCGCCGTGCTCAAGGGGCTTCAAGCCCATCTCGAGGCCTTCCGCGACGGCGCGGGGTCCGACATCGACATCCTGCTCGACCTGAACTTCAACGCCAAGACCGAGGGCTATCTCGAGATCCTGCGCGCGACCGCCGATCACGACCTCTTCTGGGTGGAGATCGACAGCTACAGCCCCGAGGCGCTGGGCCTCATCCGCCGCCGCAGCCCGCATCCGATCAGCTCCGGCGAGACGCTGTTCGGCATCCGCGAGTTCCTGCCCTATTTCCGCGAGCAGGCAATGGACGTCGCCATCATCGACACGATCTGGAACGGCGTCTGGCAGGCGATGAAGATCGCCGCGCTCGCCGAGGCGCACGAGGTCAACGTCGCGCCGCATAATTTCTACGGCCATCTCTGCAGCTTCATGAACGCGCATTTCGCCGCCGCCGTGCCCAATCTGCGCATCATGGAGATCGACATCGACCGGCTGCCCTGGGACCACGAGCTCTTCACCAACCTGCCGGTGATCGAGAAGGGCGAGTTCGTTCTCTCCGACGCGCCGGGCTGGGGCACCGAGCCCAACGAGGCGGCGGTGCGCGCGCGTCCGCCCCGCGCCGGCGCCGGGCTGATGAGCTACGCACCGGAGCAGGGGCGAAATCCGCCACGCTGAACGCGCAGGAAAAGGCCCGCGCGGGCAGACAATGGAACGCTACGCGCTCGCGCTGATGCGCTCCACTTCCCGCACCAGGTCCTGGTAGCGGTAGGGCTTCGACAGCACCGGATACCTGACGCCGTCGGCGCCCTTCGCGGTCAGGGCTTCCTGCGGGTAGCCCGACGTCAGCAGGATCTTGATGTCCTTGCGCAGGCGCGCCGCCTCCTTCGCGACTTCGACGCCGCTGACGCCATGCGGCATGACGATGTCGGCGAAGAGCAGGTCGATGCGCTGGTTGCCGGCGAGAGTGGCGACCGCTTCTCTGCCATCGGCCGCGGCGAGGACGCTGTAGCCGAGCATGGCGAAGGTCTCGATGGTGGTTTGCCGCACGTCGTGATCGTCCTCGACGATCAAGACGGTCTGCCCCTGTTGCGCCGTCTCGGGCAGCGCTGCGGTTCTCTCGACCTCGCCCGCCGCTTGTACGCTCGCCGCCGCCTTCGGCAGGTATATCGTGACGGAAGTGCCGGCGCCGGGCGCGGTGTCGATCTCGGCATGGCCGCCGGCCTGCTTGGCAAAGCCATAGACCTGGCTGAGCCCAAGGCCCGATCCCTCGCCGACATCCTTCGTGGTGAAGAAGGGCTCGAAGGCGCGGTCGCGGATCTCGGGCAGCATGCCCGTTCCCGTGTCGGAGACGACGATTGCAGAATATTGGCCCGGGGCCCAGTCATCGCCGTTCGACGGTGTCTGCGTGCGGTCCGTTGGCCGCGTCGTGATGGTGAGGCGGCCGCCCACCGGCATGGCGTCGCGCGCATTGACCGCGAGATTGAGGAGCGCCGATTGGAACTGTGCCGGATCGATCAGAGCGGACCGGAGCGACGGATCGAGATCGAGCACCACCTCGATCTTTTCCATCACCGCCCGCTTGAGCAATTCATGGAAGTCGCGGATCAGCGTATTGATGTCCACCGTCTCCGGGCGGACCATCTGCTTGCCGCTGAAGGCCAGGAGATGGCTGATCAGACGGGCGCCGCGGGTGGCGGCTCGCTTGGCGACGTCGAGCAGGCGCTGAGCGCCCGGCTGCGCCAGCACGCCGGCCGTCTCGAGCATGCCGAGGCTGCCCAGGATAGCCGTAAGCAGGTTGTTGAAATCATGGGCCACCCCGCCGGTGAGCTGGCCCACCGCTTCCAGCCGCTGCGTGCGCATCAATCGCGCCTGCGATGCGGCGAGCTTGGCATTCGCCTCGCGCAATTCCTCGTTGGCGCGCTGCAGCTCCTGCGCCCGCGCGAAGATCTCCGCCTGGAGAAATTCGGCGCGATGGCGCAGTGCTGCGACCTCCCGCGTCTGTGCGACGCCGGCGCGCTGCAGCCTGACGTATTCGGTCACGTCCTCGACGTGGTGAATGATGAAGGCGAGCCTTCCCGTCTCGTCGAAGGTAGGGACGTTCAGCGGGCTCCAATGGCGCTCCTCGAAGCTGCCATCGGGTCGGCGGATATCGTACCGCTGCACCGCCATCGCATCGGGCCGGCGCTCGGCCAGGACGCGCTGCAGCGACGCGTTGAGGTTGCGGACGCCGGTCGCTCCCGGTTCGCCCGGCTTGCCGGGAAACACCTCGAACAGGTGCCGGCCGATGATGCTCTCGCGCACCGTCATGGTGGCGCGGAGATAGCTGTCGTTCGCCTCGACGATGGTCAGGTCGGGTGCGAGGACGAGATAAGGACTCGGCACCGAGTAAAAGAGGCGTCGAAAGTCGTCAATCTCCATTCTGCGCGAGCGAGATAACTAGAGGGGCCCCTTAGTGCCGGCACGGCACCGGCCGACGCTATCAGGCCGACCGGCCAGGATGTACCCCTCCTTTGGTACGGTCCGTGTCCTTTGGTAGGTTTCCTGTCGCCCGCGCATCGTGCTGCATTGTGCAAGCGCCTCGGCCGCGGGATGGCGGGCGCCGCCGAGTGCGGCGGAATACCCGACGTGGCGCGCGCCACGCCCGGAAGGAACCGCCAATGCCTTGAGCCCGCAGACCCTTTCTGCCGCCATTTTCCGCGCGCGCGATTCGGCATAGACTTCTTTGGGTGCGCCGGAGCCGGTCATGCTCGGCCGGCGCCGGCTTCGGGTTCAAAAAAGGGGGGCGGCCTCGGCCGCGCGGCCTTGGGTCGCCTCGATTGTCAGGAGGAGACACCAATGAACGTCGAAGCCATTCTGCGCAGGAAAGGGGATCAAGTGGCGACGATCGCGCCGGGCGTGAGCATCGCCGCGGCCGCCGCCGATATGCGCCGCCAAGGGATCGGCGCGCTGGTGGTAAGCCGCGACGGCGCCGTGGTCGACGGCATCATCTCCGAGCGCGATATTGTCCAGGGGCTCGCCGCTCTTGGCGCCGGACTGCTCGACAGCAAGGTAGACGAGCTGATGACGCGGCGCGTCTTCACCTGCACGCCGCAGGACAGCGTGGCCGACCTCGCCGCCGAGATGACGCAGCGCCGCATCCGCCACATTCCGGTGCTGCGCGACGGGTCGCTGGCCGGTATCGTCAGCATCGGCGACGTGGTGAAAGCGCGTCTCGACGAGATGCAGGACGAAACTACCTCGCTCAGGAGCTTCATCGCCGGCGCCAGCTGAGACGGCCGCGCCGCGCGGTCACAAGCGCGTGACCTGCGCTCGCTGAGCCGCCCCGCCGCGCCATATTTCTCTTGCGGCCCGCGGAGGCGACTCATGGCGGCGTTGCGGTGGACCATGCTTTTGGCGCTCGTGCTGCTCGCCGGCTGCGCTTCGCGGCCACGCTTCGCCGAGGTCGCCACGCGCCTGCCGCCACCAAGCGGGCAGGCGCGCCTCTTCGTTTATCGCGCCCCTACTCTGTCGCAGAGTCTCGAATGGGTCCCGATCTTTCTCAACCGCGCATCGATCGGCAGCGTCGGCCCGGGGCATGTGCTGGTCTGCGACATGCCGCCCGGCACCTACACCATCGCCACCGCGAGCCAGGGCCTGTGGCCGAACCAGGACAGGACGGTTTCCGTCCAGCCCGGGCAGCAGATCTATGCCGAGATCGGCTCCTTCCGCACACCCAATCCGACGGCCCGCTCGAACCAGGTACTGCAAAGCACTTTCGCGGTGATGCTGCAGGACACGGCGGTGGGCAGCCGTGACGTCATGCAGCTTTGGTACTCCCCCTGCAACGCGCCCTACGCCCCGCCGGCGGTCTCCTGACCGGCTCAGCCGCGAAGCCTGCGTGACGATTTCAGGGCAGGCGCCATTTCCAACCGCAGCGTAGGTCGCGCCCCGCGACATTCCGCCTGTCGCGGTGTTTTTCACCAGGGGCGCAGGCCCGTCCCAATGCGCGAAATGCGCTTGGCCGGCAGGCGATCCGGCCGGGCATTTTCCCGCGGGGCGTGGCTCGGCCAAACCGTTGATTCGGAGAGTCGATGCCCAAGTCCGGCGAGGCTTCGGCCACGGCGCTGTTGCACCATTTGCCTGTCGACGCGCAAGCGACGGTCTCCTTGCGACGCGTCGTGCATCAGCGCGCCATTTTCGCCGAGCTTTTCGCGGTGGCGCAGCTCGAAACCTCGCTCGAGCCCCTGCTGGCCCAGGCCTGCCGGGTCGCGGCGGAAGCCTGCGACGCGCCCTTCGCCAAGGTGCTGGAGCACCGGCCGGAGCAGGGAGATTTCCTGGTGGTCGCCGGCGTCGGCTGGCATCCGGGGGTCGTCGGCGGCGCGCGCGCCGCGGGGGATCCGAGCAACCCGGCCGGCGAGGCCTTCACGACGGGCCGGCCCGTGAGCGTGAGCGATGTGCGCCAGCGCAGGGATTATCATCTGCCGGCGATCTACTCCGATCATGGCATCATCTCCACGTCCAATGTTCCGATCATCGGCGCCAGCGATGTCTACGGCGTGCTCGAGGTCGACCGGCAGGATCATCGTCCCTTCGACCTGCTCGATACCAGCTTTCTCGCCAGCGTCGCGGGCATCGTCGCCGATGCGCGCGAGCGGATCCGCCGCGAGGCGGATCTCCAGGCGGCGCATGACGCGCGGGCCGTCCTGCTGCGCGAGCATCACCATCGCGTGCGCAACAGCTACCAGGCGCTGCTCGCCCGGCTGCACCGCCACGCGCAGGATGCCGGAACCGGCAGGTCGCGACAGCGTCTCGAAGATGTGGAGCGACGGGTCTTCGCGCTGGCCTCGCTCTACGACCATCTGGTCGTCACTCCTCCCGAGGAGGAGCGCCTCGATCTGAGCCGCTATCTCGAGGATCTCTGCGACCGGATGCGCGATTTTTACGGGACCAGCGAGCGCGGCATCGCGCTCGTCTGCCACGTCGAGAGCGGCATCGTCCTCGACATCGGCGTCTGCACCGCGCTCGGAACCGTGGCGAACGAGCTGGTGGCGAATGCCGTCGAATATGCCTTCGGCGCGCTCGGCGGCACGATCGAGATCGCCCTGGCGCGCAACGCGCGCGGGCTGGCGCTCTCCATCGCCGACAATGGTGCGGGTATGGGGCGGCCGCGGCCCGAGAGCATCGGCCTGTCGCTCGTCGATCGGCTGATCGACAGTATCGGCGGCTCTATCGCGATGAGTTCGGATGCCGGCACGCGCTGGACCATCGAGCTGCCCGGATAAGCGGCAGGGCGCCGCCGCTCGCTCGCCGCTCACATCCGGTCCTGCGGCATGCAAGCGAAACGTTTGAAGCCGCAGAATGCGCCTTTTCACCGTTTTCCCGCATATGCAGCAGCCGTCCCACTACCGTGCCGAAGCCGCGCGTGCGCGCCGGCTTGCCCGCGACGTCGGTCATCCCGAGGCGCAAGAAGCGCTGGAGCGCATGGCGCACGAATACGAGGCGCTGGCCGCGGAGCTCGAGCGCGGGTCTGCCGACATGACGTCGCCGGAACCGCTGAGCGCACAGCAGGAGCGGTCGCCAGTGGGCTAATCCCGCAGCCCGGTTGCAACCTCCGGCGAAAAGATGGCACAGCGCGCCGACGCCGGCCTTGATCAAACACGGCAGTACCAGATGGAGAATTTGCGGTGAAGACTCTGGCGATCGCTCTCACCATGAGCGCGCTGCTGGCGGTACCGGCCATGGCGCAGAGCAATCAGGGCAATCAGGGCAGCAGCACGCTCGGCAACGTCCTCGAGAACATCGGCCGCTCGCTCAACGGGCAAGGCAACGAAAGCAGCAGCACGCAGCAGACTCACGACCAGACGCTGCAGCAATACCGCAACGAAAGCAACCAGCAGCTCGAACAGGACCGGCAGCGGCTGAGCCAGGCGCAGAGCCGGCTGCAAGCGGCGACGCAGGCGCTCGATCAGGAAATGGCGCGGCGCGGCATGGGTAGCGGCTCGAGCGCCGCGCCGGCTGAGAGCGGCTCCAGCACCCCGCCGGCCGATAGCGGCTCCAACGCCGCACCGGCAGCCACGACCGGCGGCGCCGGGAATAGCGGCACCGGCCGCTAGCGCCGGAGACGGGCCGAGGGAGGGGGCGATGGCGGAGCGTAAGCAGGCGGGCGAGGACGGCTTCGCGCATGCGCGCGAGATCACCCCGGCGATGCGCCGTAATCCCGAGAGCGAGGATCACCGCAGACACGGTCATGAAGCCGACCGGCCGGAGCAGATTCCGCCCCGCGGCTGGCGTCAGGTGGCCGGGCGGAGCTGGCAGCGCATCGGTCGCGACAACATCTCGATCATTTCCGCCGGCGTCGCCTTCTACGCCTTCCTCGCGATTCCTTCAGCGCTGACCGCGTTGGTGGCGCTCTATGGCCTCGCTTTCGATCCCGGCGACGTGCAGCACCAGGTCGCCGCGCTCCAGGGCGTAATGCCACAAGAGGCGACGCAGGTTGTCTCGCGGCAGCTTCAGACGATCACCGCGCGGCCGAATTCGACGCTCGGCATCAGCTTCGTCGTCGCCCTCCTGGTCGCGGTCTGGGGCGCGCGTTCCGGCATGTCGACGCTGATGACGGCGTTGAACGTCGCTTATGCGGAAGAGGAGCGGCGCGGCTTCGTGCGCTTTCAGGCCTCGGCCTTCGCGCTCACCGGGGCTGCCGTCCTCTTCGCGGTCGTGTCGATAGCGCTCATCGGCGTTCTGCCGGCGGTGTTGGGATTCCTGCCGTTCGGCAGCTTCGGCAAGGCCGCCGCCTCGGTGCTGCGCTGGCCGCTGCTGCTGGTGCTGATGGTGATCGGCCTCGCCGCCCTTTACCGCTATGCGCCGTCGCGCCGCGAAGCGAAATGGCGCTGGGTGAGCTGGGGCGCCGCCGCCGCCACGCTGCTGTGGATCATCGGCTCGGCGCTGTTCTCGATCTACGTCTCGCAGTTCGCCTCCTACAACAAGACCTACGGCTCGCTCGGCGCGGTGGTGGTGCTGATGATGTGGCTCTATGTCAGCGCCTTCGCCGTGCTGCTCGGTGCCGAGCTCAATTCCGAGCTCGAGCACCAGACAGCGCGCGACACCACTGTCGGTGCGCCGAAGCCGCTGGGGAGCCGCGGCGCCTGGGCGGCGGACACGGTGACGAAGGACTAAAGAGGGTCGATGCGCAGTGTCTCGCGGGTGACCTCGGCGATCCAGCGCCAGCGCGCCGCTTCCCGCCGGTCATTGCGGGCAAGCGCCTTCAGCGCCTGATGCACGGCATAGGACTCCGCCCGCTCGCTGAACCGTTCGATCAGCAGGCGCGCCAGGGATCGCGCATCGCGCGGCGCCTTGGTCGGGCTGTCGGGCGGATTCTGGACGTCGCTCATGGTCGAGGAGGTCGGTTCGCGCATGCTTAATTCCTAGCAAGCCGCGCTTCCGCGCGCCGAGTCATCAGCGAGTCATCCCCGGCGCCGCTCCGCCGGACACGCGGCATTCCGCCGCCCCGATGCCGATACCTAAAATTTTATCGATCGCCGAGAATCATTTAACCATTCGGCGCGATGATCCGCCGCAGCGCAATCCGCGGGCGGAGCTTCGCAATGGGCCTCTTTGTGACCTTTTCGGCAGAGGAACTGCAGGAATTCGAACAGTGGCGCAAATCCAGCGCCGAGAAAGGCGAAGTGATCGTCATCCAGGCGGTCACGCCGCGCCGGCCGGACAAGTTCAAGGTCTGGTTCGCAAAGCCGCTGGCGAACCCGTCGCGCCTCTCCTGGTACAAGCCGATTGAAGAGGCGATCGCACCGCCGCCGGCGGAGTAGTGCCTGCTCCGATATCTGACGGCTTAGAATTTCGCCATTGGTTCCACAGTCGCCCGTCTGCGGCTCTCGGCGCCGCAGACGGGCTTCCTGTGCGAGCGGCAAGGCGGACAATTTTTTCCGCCAGCACTGAGCGCCGGTTAGCTCAGGCGTCCGCGATCATCGATCCACCCGAAGACATTGATCGAGAGCTGCAACGCCCCGACTGACCAAGCGCGGATCTGGGACGCTGGGGACTAAAGCGGCGGGCGCGCTCCCTCACGTTCAGCGGTGATAGTAGTCATCCTCATCGTGCTGCACGCCTTCAGGAGAGCGCTGCTGAGGCGGAGCCGTCATGTCCCGGTCGTAGGGGCGTTGGTAGCCCTGCTCGTAAGGGCCTTGGTATCCTTGCTCGTAGGGGCCTTGGTATGCAGGCGGCGGAGCATAGGCACTACGCTCATCGTCATGGTGCCACGCACAACCCGACAGAGGGACGGCGACGAGCGCCATCAGCGACATCAATGCAATCGTTCTACGCATTCCTACCTCCAAATCTTCCCCTTGCCGTGCCAACACACGTGGCTGCGATATCGCCCATGATCTACCTGGAGAGGTAATTTGGGGGGCCATCTCTTTCCTGCGGTGATGGAACACTTCAAGGCTTCTCGCCGTTCTGCCGAAACGAGAACCGGTTTCCCCTGGCGCGCCGCAGTTCACGAAAAACCCGCAGAAAACCGGGGTTTCCTGCGGGTTTGAATTGGTGGAGCAGAGGGGGATCGAACCCCTGACCTCGACATTGCGAACGTCGCGCTCTCCCAACTGAGCTACTGCCCCGCGACGGGCGGCGACTATGTGGGCCGGGCCCCCGGCATGTCAAGGCTTCCGCCGCCGCACTTGCGGCTAGGCGGCCCCGCCGCTACCCTTCGCCCCGCTTCGCGAGGGGGGTTCTGGCGGGTTCATGGGCGGCTTCCTCATTCCGGTCATCGATGTCGTCATCGCACTGATCCACATCTACTGGTGGGTCGTGATCATCTCCGCGGTGATGAGCTGGCTTATCGCCTTCAACGTCATCAACACCTATAGCCGCCCGGTGGCGATGGTCGGCGATTTCCTCTATCGCGCCACCGAGCCGGCGCTGCGGCCGATCCGCCAATTCCTGCCCAATCTCGGCGGGCTCGATATCTCACCGGTCATCCTGCTGCTGATCCTGTGGTTCATCGAGCGCGAGCTCATTCAGCTCGAATTCTACGTAGCGCGGCTCTGACGCGGGCCCTGCCGCGCCCCTTCGCCGCGGCGCCAGGCGGCGTCAGCCTTGCCGTGCGGCTCCAGCCCAAAGCATCCACCGAGCGCATCCTCGGGCTCATCGAGGACGGCGAAGGCGGTGTCGCACTCAAAGCCGCGGTGACCGCCCCGCCCGAAGCGGGCAAGGCCAATGCCGCACTGCTGAGCCTGCTCGCGCGCACGCTGGGAGTGAAGCCGCGCACGCTCAGCCTGGCGCTCGGCGCCGCCGACCGGCGGAAGGTCGTTCATCTTGCCGGAGACCCGGCGATGCTCCTGGCGCAATTGGAGGAGAGGCTCGCGCCGTGGCTCACGCCCGGGTGATCGACCGAGTCTTTGCCTGCTGGGTGCGGCTCTCGCGATTGCTGCGCAATCGCTGACGCCGCCGCTGACGAAGGCGCAGCCTATGCCGCGCCTTCGCCGCTACTCGGCCGCCTGGCGCTGCTGGTGGCGGCCTTCCCTGATTTCCTCGACCATCTTGCGGCAGAAGGCGGGGAGATCGTCCGGCTTGCGGCTGCTGACGATGCCGCGATCGACCACGACTTCCTTATCGACCCAGCGCGCGCCCGCATTCTTGAGATCGGTCTTGAGCGAGGGCCAGGAGGTCATCTCGACCCCCTTCACGACGCCGGCCTCGACGAGCGTCCAGGGACCATGGCAGATCACCGCGATCGGCT
>Ga0134128_10002644_pt1 | contig 22098 bp, 20 predicted proteins | sample KB31754_FD_96462 | JGI IMG/M metagenome (GOLD analysis project Ga0134128, IMG submission 96462) | Terrestrial soil microbial communities with excess Nitrogen fertilizer from Kellogg Biological Station, Michigan, USA - KB3-175-4 | ecosystem: Environmental > Terrestrial > Soil > Unclassified ... | reverse complement strand
GTGACGCCGGCGAGGCGGCGACGTTGGGCATCGGTGCGCAGGCAGCCAGCGCTGCGGAAAACAGGATTGCGGCAACGCCGGTTGCGGACGGGCGAATCATCATCGATATGGGGAGGGAGGATGGATCGAACGATTGTTCGAATTACCTGCGATATCACAAATATTGTATTCTACATCCGGCACTTGTCTTGCTTCCTTTCTCGTTTGCAAGGACCGGGCTTCACCGGCCTTCAGAGGAGATTGGAACATGGCTAGCGTCTGGAAGGGGTCACTGAGCTTCGGTCTCGTGAGCATTCCCGTCGAGCTACGCTCGGCGGTGAGGGAGGATCACGTGAGCTTCCGCCTCCTCTACAAGAAGGACCTTACACCGGTAAAGTACGAGCGCTTTTCTGCAAAGGGAGAGGGTCCGCTTGCGTGGGATGACATCGTGAAGGGATTCGAGTTCGAGAAGGGGCAGTACGTCGTACTCACGGATCAGGATTTCAAGGAAGCGGCGCTGGGCAAATCGGCGTCAATCGAGATTCTGGATTTCGTGGAGCAGAGTGAGATCGACCCGCGATACTTCGAGACGCCCTACTACCTGACGCCCACGAAAGGCGGCGAAAAGCCGTATGCGCTGCTGCGCGCGGCGATTCGCAACACGAACGTCGTGGGGATCGGCAAGATCGTGATGCGCAACACGCAGCATCTCGTGGGCATCAAGGCGAGCGGCGAGGCGTTGATGCTCGAGATAATGCGCTTCGCGAACGAGCTGGTGGAAACGGACGAGCTCCACTTCCCCAAGGGAGCCGACGTGCGACCCCAGGAGCTGCACATGGCGGAGCAGCTCGTGCACAACCTTGCGGCAGATTTCGATCCCGACAAGTACACGGACGAATACCGCGCGAATCTCATGAAGATCATTCACGCGAAGATGAGTGGCAAGAAGGTGAAAGGGATGCGAACGACGGCGGCATCGACGCAGGACGACAAGGTCATCGATCTGATGTCGCGCCTGCGCGAAAGTCTTGCGGAAGGCAAGAAGAAGCCCGCGCGCGCGGCACGAACACGCAAGAAGACTCCCACACGGCGCAGGAAAAGCGCCTAGCGCACAAAGCGCGCTAGGGCGCTCGATGAGTGCTTCGGAGCGGCTTCACACTCGCCGCTCCGGAGCGTATGCTTCACTGGTGCATCGCACCCATCGCAGTGAACTGCAACATGCTTCGCCCGCGGCAGCGGGCGTGACGGCCTGAAGGTACGGCGCTCGTGCCATACCGTTTTCTCGTTGCGTCACTGATCCTCGCCAGCGGCGTCGCGACGCCAGCAACCCACGCACAACAAGTGAAATATCCCCAGACGCAGCGCGGCACGGTGTCCGACGACTACTTCGGAACCCGTGTTCCGGACCCGTACCGCTGGATGGAAGATCTGAACAGTCCTCGGACCGCGGCGTGGATCTCGGAGCAGAATCAGTTTACAAACTCGTTCCTGGCGCAGTTCCCGTTGCGCGACACGCTCCGCAACCGGCTCACGGAACTGTTCAATTACGCACGTGTGACGGTGCCACAGCTGGTTCCGGGAAAGCGGCTGTTCTATCGCCGGAATACGGGACTCCAGAATCAGGCCGTGCTGTACGTACGAGACAGTCTGGATGGTACGCCGCGCGCCGTGCTCGATCCCAACACGCTCTCAGCCGACGGGTCGATCGCGTTGCAGGAGTGGGCGGCGTCTCCCGATGGACGATACCTGGCATATGCACTCGCCCAGGGCGGTGCGGACTGGCGCACGGTGCACGTTCGCGATCTTGCGTCTCACGCGGACCTGACAGACACGCTCCGGTGGGTGCGTTTCTCCGACCTTTCGTGGACGCGTGATGGCCGCGGCTTTTTCTACTCGCGCTATCCGGAACCGCCTGCTGGCAGAGCGTTATCCGCGGCGCTTTCGGGGCACACCGTCTACTACCACCGAGTGGGCACACCCCAGGCGGACGATCGTGCGATACTCGGCGGCGGCGAGCTGGCCCGCTACTTCGTGGGATGCAACGTAGCTGACGATGGCCGCTACGTGTTCTGCACCGCGAGCGCTGGTGCGGACAACAGGAATCGATTGTACTTCGCGGACATGACCGACCCGATGCAGCCGAATGTGAGCACGCCGCTCGCTGCGATCGTGAGCGAGGATCTGGCGCAATTTCAGGTCATCGGCAACGTTGGATCGACGGCGTACATCCTGACCGATGACGGCTCACCGCGGCGCCGCATCGTGTCACTCGACCTGCGAACCGCGGACCGCGGGCACATGCGCACCGTGGTTCCCGAATCGAATTTCGCGATCGAGTCAGCGACGATGGCGGGCGGGCGAATCGTCGTTCAGTATCTCGAGGACGTGAAAAGCATCGTGCGAATCTTCGATGTTACTGGCAAGCCTCTCGGTGCGATTCCGTTGCCCGGCGTGGGCACCGTGAGCGGACTGAGCGCGCGGAACGACACGCCGGAGATGTTCTATGCATTCACGTCCCCACTCGTTCCAGCGAGCGTGTACCAGTTCAACGTGGAATCTCGCGAAACCAGGCCATTCGAGCAGACCAAGCTGACGTTCGACCCGGCCGCATACGAGACGCGTCAGGTTTTTGCGACTTCAAAGGATGGTACAAGGATTCCGCTCTTCATCACGATGAAGAAGGGTACAGCCCTCGATGGCTCGCATCCCACCATTCTGTACGCGTATGGCGGATTCGACGTGAGCGTACTACCCGCGTTCAGTCCGGCGATTCCAGCGTGGGTCGAGCGAGGCGGTATCTACGTCACGGCCAACATTCGCGGCGGGGGTGAATACGGCGAGGCCTGGCATGAGGCCGGGATGCTCGCGAAAAAGCAGAATGTCTTCGACGACTTCATTGCCGCAGCGGAATATCTCGTAAACGAGCGTTACACATCATCCCGCAAGCTGATCATGCAGGGCGGCTCGAACGGCGGATTGCTGGTTGGTGCGGTGACGACGCAGCGCCCCGAGCTGTTCGCCGTCGCTCTTCCGGCTGTCGGTGTGATGGACATGCTTCGCTACGACAGGTTCACGGGCGGCGCGGCGTGGGTCAGCGAATATGGATCGGCATCGGACTCGGCGATGTTTCCGGTGTTGCTGAGGTACTCACCGTTGCAGAACATCCGGGCGCGCACGTGCTACCCCGCGACGCTTGCAACAACCGCGGATCACGATGATCGTGTGGTGCCGAGTCACACTTACAAGTACGTCGCGGCGCTACAGGCGGCGCAGTCGTGTCCCAGGCCGGTGATGGTGAGAGTCGAAACGCAGAGCAGTCACGGTTACCGGCCGACGACGAAGCTCATCGCCGAGATCGCGGACGAGCTGACGTTTGCACTCGTGAACACGCCCTGATATCATGCGGCCCGATGCGCGTTATCACCACTGGTAATTCCAGGCGAATGTCATCGCGCGGCCACCGCTCATCTGCGACACGCCGACGGGGAGCAGCCATCTGTCGATAACATTGTGCGGATGGGCGCGGGCGTAGCGCACGACCACTCGCGACACGAGGGTTCCGACCGCTGCGCCGGCGACCACATCACTTGCCCAGTGCTTGTCCTCGTAGATCCGCGCAGCGCCGACGAGCGACGCTGATGTGAACAGTACGGGAGTCCACACACGGGACGCATGCGGCCAGAGGTATCCGATCTCCTGGCTTACGGCCGACGCCGCGGCAAACGCCGTCGTCACGTGGCCTGACGGGAACGAGGTGTAGTCGTCATCGTGGAAACCGCGACCGAACCTGTACTTGTGCGGGTTCGTATCACTCGTCACGAATGGACGAGCACGGCCGGCAAATCCCTTGATGGCGAGAGTGGTGAGTCCAGCCGCGCCTATTGACTCGATCGTACGAAGTCCGAGCTCGGCAGCGCGGGGAGAATCCTCGGCGCGCCCATAGACATAGGTCGCGCCGGCGATGATGATGGAGCCGGGCTCGCCAAGCACGCGGAAGCCGGTCATCGTGTGTCGAAGCGCGGAATTGTTCTGAACGGATGCTCTCTGGGATTCGACCGCGATGCGGCGGTCCAGCGGCATGACGGCCGCAGTGCCGAGCACGAACGCCGCCGCCGTGACCGCGTCGCGACGACTCAGGATGCCCGCGTGATGGGCCGAGGTGTCGGCCAGAGTCCCGGATGCATCGTGAGGCGTTACGCGTTGCTGCGCAGCAGCGGACGCGAGCGGGAGGATCGCGAGTGGGATCGCGAGCGAGGCGCAGAGGGAGAGACACTTGATGCCATGGCGGCGAGCTGTCATGACATCAAGTGTAACCCTCTTGTCTTACGAATAGATGTCGGCGCGGGTGAGCGGGATCTCCGAACTGCCGTCACCATTGCGTTTCGCCAGAATCAACTGGTCTATTGCGAGGCGCCCGGAAGCGAATCCGTATGCTGAAGCCGCCATGTAAAGCCGCCAGATTCTGTAGATCTCCTCTCCCACGGATGCGACCGCGGTGGCGCGCTCGGCTTCCAGCCTCCGCACCCACTTGCGCAACGTCAGCGCGTAGTGCTCGCGCAGCGATTCCGCATCGCGCGTCTCGAAGCCGGCGTCTTCGGCGGTCGAGACGACCTCGGCGAGCTCCGGCAATTCACCGTCGGGAAATACGTACGTGTTGATGAAGGCATTGTCGCCCCACAGTCGTTCGAAGACGCGGTCACGAAGCTTGGGCTTCTGGTGGCCGCCAGCGTGGACGATTCCGTGGTTCAGCAGCAGGCCGCCGGGCCGCAGGTACTTGTAGAGTCGCTCGAAATACACCGGGAGCTTGGCGCGCCCGACGTGCTCGACCATGCCGACGCTCGCAATCTTATCGAATTCTTGATCTGCCGTCAGGTGACGATAGTCCCGCACCTCGACCGTACAGCGCGATTCGAGGCCCTTTTCCCGGATTCGTTCCCGGGCGAGTGCAGCCTGCTCGTAGCTAAGCGTGATTCCGAGTGCGTTGACGCCGAAGCGCTCGGCAGCATGCATTATGAGGCCGCCCCAGCCGCATCCAACGTCGAGCATTTTTTCGCCCGGGCTCAGGCGGAGTTTCCGGCAGATGTGCTCGAGCTTGGCTTCCTGCGCTTCGTCCAGCGATGCATCGACGTTGGTGAAATAACCGCAGGAATACACCATCCGTTTGTCGAGCCAGAGCTTGTAGAAGTCGTTGCCGACGTCGTAGTGCGATCTCACCGCAGCGGCGTCGCGCTCCGGGGTGTGAAGCCCACCGGATTCCGGCGCTCTTACGACCGGGTGCGGGGCCGGAGTGTCTCCGACGGGGAGAGTCAGTAGCGCGCGCGTGAGGCGCGCGAGGCGGAACGGGTTGGCGAGGCCGCCTCGAAGGTTGCTTTCGAGTGCTGTTGCCCGTTCGATGTCGCCGATGATGTCGAAGTCTGCCGCGATGAAGGCTTCGCAAATGGACAGCTCGAATGGCGGACGCAACATCCGGCGGAGGGTCCCGGGATGGTTCAGCACCAGAGTGAAGGCGGGCGTAGGATCGTTGGCGCCGTCGATCTCGCCGTTCCAGAACCGGACCGCGAAGGTTCGTTCCTCGGGTGGCCCGAAAAGGATCTCCAGCGCGGTACGTGCGGCTTCGAACTCACGGGAGGTTTTCGGGTAGACCGAAGGACCGGGAGTTGCCGCCTGGTGAGCGTTGGGACCTGCGGAAGTCTGTGCTGGGTCGTCTATCAGGCGACGGCGGGTCCGTGCCTGCTTGCGATCAATACCAGTACCCATGTGGCCGTGTGCTCCATGAACGCCCGAAGGCGCGAATGTGGTTCGTGGTTCATGGACCAGTATTGCATAAATCGCGCAGCGGCTGCTTGACGCGGCCGCGGGACGCAGGCGGACCGGAAAAGCAATTCCAAACGTTTTGGCGTAGCAATCTGTAATGATGTTATACGGGGCCGCATTTTTTGGCCTCGCCGGCGAAATGCCGGAAACGCAGAGGCCGGCGGACGCTGCTAGACTGGCAGCGACGGCACATGGTGCTCGCCGCGGCCGGTACAAACAACTTTCATGACAATTCAATTGCAGCCTAGAGGAATTTCCGGCCGTTGGGGCGTCAGGACCGCGGGGCGGACAGGAGGCCGGCTTCTTCTTATTCTGGGAGCCGTGGTCGTCCCTTTCGCCGCAGGAGCACAGGGCGCCACGCGAGCACAGGATTCCGTGAGCGCTGGCACTCAGCCAGTCACGCTCGCGGAGGCCATCCGGCTCGCACAGCAGAACTCACCTGCAGCAATTGCCGCACGCGGGAGTGTGGAGTCCGGCAAGGTAGCAGTCCGGACCGCGTATGGTGCGTTTCTGCCCAGCATCACGGCGAGCTTCGGCGCAGGTCGTCAGTTCACGGGCGCCGGGTCGCTTACTCGCGTCAACTCTGCTGGCGAGACTGTGACGATCGCGGGCGACCGATGGAACTACAGCAATTCGCTGGGATTCAACGCCCAGCTGTTCAACTTTGGGAACTTCCCCAATCTCAAGGCTGCGAAGGCCGAGGCTGCGGCGGCTACGCAGGCGGCGGTCACGCAATCATTCACAGTTGCGCTGAATGTGGAGCAGCAGTTCTACGCTTCACTCTCGGCACTGGAGAGCGAGGACGCGGCTCGCACGCAATTGGCCCAGGCTGTACAACAGCTGGATGCATCGCGCCGGCGTGTGGTGGCTGGCGCTGCGACGGCGTCGGATTCGCTGACGGCAGTCGTACAGATTGCGAACGCGCAGCTCGCACTTCGCACGGCGCAGAACGCGCGTCGGGATGCCAACGCGATACTGACACGGCTCGTCGGATCGACGGTGCCGCTCTCGGCTGCACTGAACGATCCAGCAGTGACGGCGCGCGACACGATACAGATCGACAGCGCCGCAGTCGTCCGGCAGGCGCAGGCGGCACCGAACATCCGGCAGGACGTCTATCTGCTGGCCGCCGCGGAACAGCAGCGCAAGGTGGCGCGCGCGGCCTACCTCCCGACAGTCAACGCCGGCTATTCGCGTGGCGGCAGCGGTGCCGGGGTATACGGTTTCGGCAACAATCCGTTCGTATACACGGGCCAGCTCAACTTCTCGCTGAGCATTCCAATTTTCAATGGTTTTCAGAGGGAAGGACAGTTGGCCAACGCTACCATAAATCAGGCCAACGCTGCGGCAACGCTGCGCGACGCCAAGTTGGCGGCACAGCAACTGTCCGTGCAGTTCATCGACGCGCTCCGGTTGGGGCAGGAGCAGATTGCGGTACAGACCGCTTCGATAGCGGCTGCTACTGAAAACGTGCGCGTCGTGCAGCAGCGGTACAATCTCGGACTATCAACGATCGTAGACTTGCTCACAGCTCAGACGACATTGAACCAGGCACAAGCAAACCTCATCGCCGCACGCAACTCAGTACGGTTGGCAACGGCGCAAATAGAAGCACTCATTGGGCAGCCACTCGTCACCGTAACAACCGGAATGAACGGAGTCACACGATGAACGGACGTACCAAGCTGCTCCTCGCATTGGCGGTAACGTCAATCGGCGCCTGCAGCAAGAAAAAGAATGACCAGGCAGCCGTCCCTACGGTCGAGATCGGACGTCGTGACATCATCGTCACCGCTCAGGCAACGGGAACGGTCGAGCCGGAAGACACGGTGCCGGTCAAGTCCCAGGCGTCCGGCCTTGTAATGAAGATGCCGGTCGAGATCGGTCAGGTGGTAAAGCCGGGCGATCTGCTGGTACAGATCGATACACGCACTCTCAACAACGATTACCAGCGCACCAAGTCCGCCGAGGCGGCTGCGAAGGCAAACGTCACGGTTACCCAGGCTGCGCTGCAGCGAGCGAACGATCTTTACGCGCAGAAGGTGATAACGGCCGACGAGCACGAGACGGCGATCATCAACGCGGCCAACGCCACGGCGCAGCTGGTAGCCGCGCAGGCAGCGCTCAGCACGGCCCAACAGAACCTGGACTATGCAACGCTCAGGTCACAGGTGTCGGGCACGGTCATCAGCAAGACCGCGGCTGTCGGCACGGTTGTCTCGTCGGCCACCTCAAATGTTGGCGGCGGTAGCACGATCCTCACCGTAGCCGATCTGCACCACGTCCGCATGCAGGCGCTCGTCAACGAGACGGACGTCGGAAATGTCCACGAAGGCATGCCGGTGTCGGTCACAATCGACGCGTTCCCGGGTCGTACGTTCGCCGGCACGGTCGAGAAGGTTCAGCCACAGGCTGTGATCCAGAACAGCGTTACCATGTTCCCCGTTCTGGTCTCTTTACCCAACACTGATCTGTCGCTGCTCCCCGGCATGAATGGCGAAGTTTCTATCATAACGCAGCAGCGTCGCAACGTCGTAGCGGTACCGAACGACGCCGTGAGAAGCGTGAAGGACGCGGTTGATATCGGTGCCGAGTTGGGCATCAGTCCTGATACCATGAACGCACTCGGCGTCCGTCGCGGGGGCGGTGGATTCGGCGGTGGCGCTGGCGGTGCTGGTGGCGCCGGTGGCGCTGGTGGCGGCCGCGCGGGCGGCGGACGTGGCGGAGCTGGTGGCGGCCGCGGTGGCGCCGGTGGCGCTGGTGGCGCTGGTGCCGGCGCTGGTGGAGGATCCGGAGGCGGAATCACTGTACCGGATTCGGTCTGCACCGGTGTCATGGCCAAACTCAACAAGGTCAATGCACGCCCATTGCTCGACTCGGTGCGCGTCCAGATGCGTGCTGGCACGATTGATTCGGCGACAGCGCGCAAGAAGATGGAAGCGATCTACAAGAGTGCGAGCGTCACGGCAGATACGGCGCGTGCATGCATGCGCGCAGCATTCGCTGGCGGCGGTGGCTCGGGCGCCATTGGCGCCCCGGTGGTAGCATTCGTCAAGACTCCGACTGGATGGTCGCCACGGATGGTGAGGCTCGGGGTCAGTGATTTCGATTACACCGAAGTGATCAGCGGACTCAAGGAAGGCGATGTAGTCGGGCTTCTGTCGACGATTGCGCTTCAGGCTTCACGTGACAAGTCGAGTGCCCGTGCGAGATCGATGGTCGGTGGTGCACTCCCAGGCGGAAGCAGCACTAATACCCGGCCAGCAGCGGGCGGGCGGCCGACAGGAGGAGGTGGCCCAAGATGATGCCAGTTGGGGAAACGCTGTCGATCGCGATGACGGCGCTCCGAGCCAACAAAATGCGCTCGGTGCTCACGATGCTGGGCGTGGTCATCGGCGTCGGGGCGGTCATTGCGATGGTGGCGATCGGAAACGGAGCGCAGGAGGCCGTGAAGGCGAGGATCTCCGCGCTCGGAACGACCCTGATTTCCATTTCGCCGGGACAGATATTTTCGCGCGGTCTGGCGTCGGCCACCGACCGCGCGAAACTGACCATGGCGGATGCGGAAGCGCTTCGTGTGAATGCGAAGCTGATCACGCAGGTCGAGCCGGAGATGCAGAAGCAGGCCCAGGTTCAGTACCTCAACAAGAACACCAGCACCGACATCTACGGCACCACGCCGAACTATCCACAGGTTCGCCTCTACACCATCGCGTCCGGACGCATGTTCACGAATGCGGAGGATAAGGGCAGCCAGCTCGTGGCCGTGCTCGGTGATGCCGTTCTTCAGGATCTCGGTATCACCAACGGCGAGTCCGTCATCGGTGAGACCATCCGGATCCAGGGTATTCAGTTCCGGATCATTGGAACGCTGGCGCCGAAGGGCCAGGGTACTGGTTTCGGAAATCCGGATGATGAGGTCCTGATTCCTATCACGACGATGCGCTATCGCATCTACGGAAGGGATCAGCTACGCACGATCAACGTGCTCGCTCCGAACGACTCGCTGGTGACTGCGACAATGGCCGAGGCACAGTCCATTCTCGCACGCGCGCATCGGCTCCGGCCAGGCGCGGAGAGTGACGTCAACATTCGAAGCCAGGCGGATTTCCTCAATACACTCGGGGAAACAACCGCGACGTTCACATACCTGCTTGCCGGAATCGCGGCGGTCAGTCTGATCGTCGGCGGAATCGGCATCATGAACATCATGCTCGTGTCCGTCACCGAACGCACGCGTGAGATCGGTGTGCGCAAGGCACTGGGCGCGACGCGGCTGAACATCCTGCTCCAGTTCCTGATCGAAGCCGTGGTCCTCTGCATGCTCGGCGGCATCGGCGGAATCCTCATTGGAGGAGGAGGCGCACTGGCGATGACGAAGATCGCCAACTGGAACGCCTCGATTTCACTCAGCGCGGTACTCGTTGCGTTCGCATTCTCCGCAGTCGTCGGAATATTGTTCGGCGTGTGGCCAGCGCGTCGCGCAGCGTCGCTGAATCCAATCGACGCACTGCGCTACGAGTAGTACGGACATTCGGCTTCATGCGAGAGAGGGCTCTGCAAACGCAGAGCCCTCTTTTTCTGTCACGATGTCGCCATAACTAAAGTGTAAAGCGCCATATCTCCTCACCGTTTGCCGGATCCGAAAGCCGTCGCGCGGTGACCCGAAATACACGCTCGATGAGCTCTGTTGAGAGCTCGCGCGCGTCGTCGGCTTCCTTCGCAAGGCGCCCGTTTTCCATCAGAAAGAACGCGTCCCCGTAGTGAAATGCGACATTCATGTCGTGAAGGATCGCGACCACAGTGCATTCATGTCCCAGCAATTCACGCGCGACGTCGAGCAGATGAATCTGGTAGTGAACGTCCAGGCTCGCGGTGGGTTCGTCGAGAAAGAGATAGTTGTGCGCGGACGCGCCATCGTAGCTCCAGATCTGCGCCAGCACACGCGCCAGCTGAACCTTCTGTTGCTCGCCGCCGGACAGCGTCGGGTAGTGTTGCGCACGACGCTCGATCATTCCAACCATCTCGAGTGCCCGATCAACGATCTCGATGTCGCGCACTCCCGGGGCGCGGCCGTAGTGCGGATACCGGCCCATGAGCACCACGTCCCGCACGGGCAATGGAAACGCAAGCTCCACGTGTTGCGACAGCACGGCACGCCTCCGCGCGAGCTCGGTCGGCGCGAAATCGCGTACCGGTTTGCCCTCGTATGTAACCTGCCCAGCGGACGGCTGCAACAACCCGGTCGCGATCTTGAGCAACGACGATTTGCCGGCCCCGTTCGGTCCGAGAATTACGTTGAAGCGGCCGCGACGGAAGCGTGCAGTCACGTCGTCCAGAATCAGGCTGCCGCCTGCGCGGTAGCTGGCGCCGACAACCTCAACCATAGAAGCTCGCCGCGCCGCGCCGTTGTTGCCGCAGCAGAATCCACAGGAAAACCGGCGCACCTATAACAGCCGTTATTATCCCCACAGGCAGCTCGGCAGGCGGGATTATCATGCGCGCGACGATATCGACGATGGACATCATCACCGCTCCCAGCAACGCGGACGCCGGAATCAGAAACGTGTAGTCGGCGGACTTGACCATCCTCAGCACGTGTGGGATCACAAGTCCGACGAAGGCGATGACACCGACCATCGCCGTTGCGACGGCTACCATAACCGTGTTGACGATGATGAGCCGCAGAATCAGTTTCTCCGGCTCCGCGCCGAGAAACGCTGCCTCGTCCTCGCCCAGCATGAGCGCGTTGAGCGACTTGCCATGCCGGATCGATATCGCAAAACATCCGGCGAAGGCCAGGGCAACCATCACAACACCGCGCCAATCCGCCGTGGTGAAGGTGCCAAGATTCCAGAAGGTGATGTTGCGCGCCTGTGGATCGCGCGCGATATATGACAGAAAGCCGGTGCCCGCTCCGCATACTGCGTTCACGGCGATCCCGGCCAGCAGCAACGTGAATACGTTGACCTTTCCAAACGAGGTGGAAACACGATACACCAGCATGGTAGCGGCGAATGCGCCAATGAACGCCATGATGGGAACCGCAAGCGATCCGAGCGGCCGCGCCAACGCACTGGTAGTTCCGAAAACGAATACGAGCGACGCTCCGAGCGCCGCACCAGCGGAAGTGCCGGCAAGGCCAGGCTCGACGATCGGATTTCGGAATATTCCCTGCATCAGAGTGCCGGATACACCCAGCACGGCGCCGGTCAACGCGGCCAGGAACACGCGCGGCAATCTGAGCTGAAGAAATACATTGCGACTGAGCGTGTCGGATGGTGCCGTCGCCACCCACCCAAACCCTTCGCCAATGTGTCGGACCATCTCCGACGGAGTGAACGTGAACGCGCCTATCCCCGCCGAAGCGATGAGCGAGGCGACCAGAATGATTCCCAGGACAGCGTATGTTCCCGAATAGGCCGTGCGGTTCAACATTGCATGAATGGTAATCGGATTTCGATGATTCGCTGGACGCAAAATGCAGCGTATATCGCGTCGATGACACTGACGATTGCGTGTGGCCCGCACATCACGCTCCCGCCGGTCCCCATGCGCGTCGCCGGCCAGTCCGACTCCGCCGGTGTTGCACTCGCGACCGCGCTCGCTCCTGTGCTCCACATCCAGCGCGATGAGCCGTTCACGCTCGAGCGCGTGGTCGCAGTGCTTCACCCGACACGCCCCATCATCGCGTACCATTTACTCTGGAGTCACGATATCAACGGACAGTGGGTGCCGTGGTCCAAGGCAAGCGACGCAGAGGAAGTGTGGGTCGGCTACGATCGGGCCACCCACGCGCCAACGGATCTCTGGACGTACTGGCACGGCGACATATTGCACACACCGTGGCTTGGCAAAGGAGTTCCAGCGATCTCCGTCCAGTGGGGCAAGCACGGCAGCCTTCCGTACAACGTGATCGAGAGCGACCTGCCGCGCTTCCGGACCCTCAACCTTTTCTATGCCGCCGAGTTCCTGCTGCTACCAGACATCTGGCTCGGCAAGGCGAGCCACGGGGGCTCGTGGGGATTCTTTCACAGCTACGCACGATACCGCGACTTCTCGCGGATCGTCCCACTGCGGTCCCGGCTGGATGCAACAGTTACGACTGACGATCCCAGGTCGGTCCTGCGCCAGATCTTCGGACCGCACCACGCCGACAAGCAAGCGTGGCCGAAGGAGGGGGCACTAACAATTCATAAACAGCCCTAATGTATGTCCGGCGTTGGCGTCGAACGTGGGCAATCCTAAACGTCAACGGACCGCTCTGTGAATACGACACCAACGCTTCGCCTGTCGCTCGTCAGTGTAACGCTTCTTGCTGGTGTGATCGGCTGCAGTGATGGAAATGCCGATCCGGCGCTGACGGCGCCACCCGAGCCGCTCGCCGTCAGGATGATCAACACCAATCCGGGCCTGCCCGACGCTGCTGAAATCGGTTTTGTGCGAGGGGCCGCGGATTCCGTGCGCGCGCACTATGCATCCCTCGACAGTAGCGACGTTGGCGTGACGCCATGGTTCCCTGCCGCACAGGGGACACTCTCGCTGCTCGGTCTGCGCGCGGGGATCTCTTACAATGTGACACTGGAAGCACGTCGCGCCGAAACGTCAGTTCTCGGGCCCAGTGCTTCGTACACCTCGCCCCAGTTACCGCAGGCGCTGGCCGGGGTGAGCATGACCCTCGTATCGGGCACGGCGCCGACGTCCGGCTATACCCTCACTGCCATCTCCGGCATCGCCGGTCACGGCTATCTCCTCGCATTTGACGGAGCCGGGAATATCCGCTGGTATCGCGACTGCGGCCCGTGGTATGTGCAGGAAGCGAAGCAACAGCCCAACGGCGATTTTACCGTGTACGTGGGTAATGCACTCGGAAGCAACGCCGCGCCGGGATCCTTTGTGGAGATTGCGCCGACCGGCGACTCAGTCAGAAGCATAAGTGCAAACGGGAGTCCGTACACCGACGGGCACGAGCTTCTGGTTCAGAGCGACGCAAACGGAAAGCGTGTCGCAGACTATCTCTTCGGCTACGATATCCGCTCTGTCGATGAGACAGCGGAGGGTGGTGCGAATGGACAGCTCGCGGGCCATCAGCTGCTCCGAATCAGCGCGGCCGGCACGGTCGATACGCTCATACAGGGGTGGGGATACTGGACGCGCGCCGACAGGATCGATCCGCCGGTCGCCGATCAATCCATCGACCACCCCAACTCGATCGACGTCGATCTCGACGGTGGAATCATCGCGTCATTCCGCAATCTCGGCGCTGTCATCAAGGTCGATCCCACGACGCGCAAGGTGCTCTGGCAGCTTGGTGGTGCGCGCAATCAGTTCACGTTCATCAATGATCCGCTCAACGGCTTCAGCGGACAGCATTCGGTGCGCGTGTTACCCAATGGCCACTTCCTGATATTCGACAATGGTGTGTCGAATAACCCCGGAGCGTCACGAGCCGTTGAATATGCCGTCGATGAATCCGCGAAAACCGCGACCATGGTCTGGCAGTACGTCCCGCAACCATCGCTGTTCAACGAGTTCACTGGTTCAGTGCAGCGGCTGTCCAACGGGAACACGGTCGTCGCGTGGACCAACTACGGCCTGATCGACGAAGTAGCGCCCGACGGTGCGCTCGTGAATCGCATGCAGCTCAATTCCGCCCCGGGAGTCGCCGCCACCAGCAGCTACCGCGCAATCCGAATCGATAATTTGTATCGCTACGCCAAGCCCTGATCAGCTGTAGCGGCGGTCAACGCGGCGCCGGCTGACCGCCGGGATTCCAGTGCGGCACCGGGCCATCCGCCAGAATCCGCACTGCCTTCACGCCAGCCTGGATGACACGCGTCATGTGCTCGAAATCGACGCGCGACAGCTCGTCCGACGGCTTGTGGTAGTCCGTGTGCATGTTGTAGCTCGACATGGTGTGCGCCGGAATGCCCATCTCCGCGTACGCGATGTTGTCGCTACGCTCGAAGAAATGCTGGTCCGGCCGCTTGTCCGGACCAATCGGCAGGCCAGCAGCAGCAAATGTCGCACCCATCGTCGACCGACTGTATCCTGTCAGCCACGCGTGACCCGGCCCGCCCGCCAGCGAATCAGGACGACCAATCATCTCGATCTCGAGATTGGACACAATCGCGGTGAGTGCGACCGGCGGATGCTGGATGAACCAGCGTGTGCCAAGCAGCCCCACTTCCTCGCCGGTCGTAGCGACGAAGAGAATGGTACGACGCGGTGGAGGCGCGGCCGCGATCGACCGTGCGATCTCAACCACGGCAGTCGTACCGGAGGCGTCGTCATCAGCCCCGTTGTAGATCGAATCGCCGTTCACCGCCTTCCCGATGCCCAGATGGTCGTAATGCGCATCGACCAGTACGACCTCTGCCGAGAGCGCCGGGTCGCTGCCCCGGATCATTCCGACGACGTTCACGCCTGGCTTGCGAAGGTCCGCCGGAAAGGTGTCCAGCGCCGCAAAGCTGGTCATCAAAGTGAGTCGTTCCTGGCCATTTGCGCGGCGTGTGAGCGCGATCGGGACACGCTGGAAGTAGCCGCTGTCGCCGGCGGCAACCAATCCCGCAGCGCTCATCTGCTGCGCGATGAATGTCGCGGCCTTCGCCGACCCCCGCGAGCTGGTCATGCGGCCTTCCATCGAGTCGTCGGCCAATGCCGACATCACAGCCCTCACCTGCGCTTCCGCGACGGGTGCATCGGCCGGCGGCGGCCGAAGCGGCATGCCGGCCGACGCACACCCGATTGCCCCCAAAATGGCTGTGACGCCAGTCATGCCCAAACATCGTTTTATCATTCTATTCATCTACTGATGTCTCACTCGAATGAAATTCCGCTGTAACCGGAAAGCCTCCAGTCACAAACGCGGTGGAATTGTCGTGCATATTGGTCATCAATGCAACGTGCTACAATCAAGGCGAGCGCCAAGCTCGGGCTTCTGGTCGTCATACTGGCCGCGACTTTCATCGTCGCACGCCATCTCGGGCTGTCGCACGGTGGGATGATCAAATTCGCCCAGCGTGCACGGGCTCTGCGCGAAGCCCCGTACGCTGTGCCGCTCTTCCTTCTGATCTATGCGGTCGCAGGCACACTTGGCGTCCCGGGTTCGGTCCTTACGCTCACGGGTGGAGCGGTGTTCGGGTTCGAGCTGGGGACGCTCCTCAACTGGCTCGGAGCGTCGATTGCCGCTATCGGCGGCTACTGGCTGGCCAGGCTGCTCGGCAAGGACGCCGTGGAGCGGCTCGGCGGACGAAAGATCTACGCCCTGGAGAAACTGGCAGACGCTCATGCCTTCTCCACCGTCCTGAGGCTGCGGCTCATTCCAGTGCTGCCGTTCAATGCCCTGAACTTCGCCTGCGGTCTCGTCGGGCTCGATTTCGCGTCATATGTCGCCGGCACCATGATCGGGGACCTGCCAGTAACCGCTGCCTACACCTACTTCGCCGACGCCTTGCTGTCCGGCGTCGCAGGCGCCCGACGCAGGGCCCTCTTCCACGCCTCGGTTGCAGGCGCGCTTCTCATACTCCTCTCGTTCGTTCCCGGCCTGATAAAGCGCGCGAGAGAACGGCGGGCACGACAAAGCCGCGAGCGAGAAAGTCAAGCTTGACAGAGTGACAGGCGAGGTATAGTGTATTAGGTAACTGGTACACCATAACACCACTGTTATGCTAATCTCGCTGGATCCACAAGACACCCGGCCCATATACATCCAGATAGTGGATGAGGTAAGGCGTGCGCTGGTGCTAGGCACTCTGGCGCCGGACGGCCCGCTCCCGTCGGTCCGCGACCTCGCAGTGAAGCTGCGAGTCAATCCGAATACCGTAAGCCAGGCATACAGGGAGCTGGAGCGGCAGGGGATGGTTTACGTCCGACGAGGACAAGGGACGTACGCCTCGCCCGGACAGACGGATGGAACCGAGCGTCGCACTCTCGCCGAAGGAGTTGCGCAGCGAGCGCTGCATGATGCAAGACGCAACGGGCTCGGCGTGGACGAGCTCATCGACGCGATCCGAAACTACAACCGCCAACGCAAGCACGAGGAATCGCTATGACGAGCTGCCTACCAACGCGTCTCCGCGACGGCGAGCTCGCCGTCGATACACGAGGGATCACCAAGCGATTCGGCGATCAGGTCGCGCTGAATGACGTCACGCTGCAGGTTCCGACAGGTGCGGTGTATCTGCTCGTCGGGCCGAACGGTGCGGGCAAGAGCACGACGCTCAAGGTACTGCTCGATCTGGTACGTGCCGAAAAGGGAACCGCCGAGGTGTTCGGACTGGACACGCGCGAGCGCGCTCCGGAAGTCCGCGCGAACATTGGCTACGTGCCTGAGCGTCCGGATTGGGGATATGGCTGGATGCGCGTCGGCCGGCTGTTGGAGCATCACGCGCTGTACTATCCAACGTGGGACCCGAACTACGCCGCCAGGCTTGCGCAGAAGTTCGAGTTGCGCCTGGATCGCAAGATGGGCGTGTTGTCCAAGGGACAGGCACGTCGCGTTCATCTCACGATGGCGCTCGCGCACCGCCCGCCGCTCCTTCTGCTGGACGAGCCGACAGACGGTCTCGATCCATTCATGCGCGACGAGACACTCGGTGTGATCGCCGACCATCTTGCGGAATCGCCGACCACGGTGGTTCTCTCGACACACCACGTGGAAGAAGTGGAAGGATTGGCGGATCACATCGGAGTATTGCGCAACGGCGAGCTACGCGCGCAGATGTCGCGCGACGATCTCAACGCCAATCTGCGCCGGTACCGTGTGGAGGTGCCTGATGGATGGAGTGGCGTAGCCGCGCTCAACGGTACGGTGCTTCGTCGTGTCGCCGCGCCGCGCGAGGTGCAGTGGACTGTGTGGGGACCGGAAGCCGAGATCGTTCAGAAGCTGTCCGGGTCGGGCGGAACGGTGCGTGAAGTCGTGCCGCTCTCACTGATCGATGCAACGCTTGCCCTCCTCAACCCGAACGACTGACATACGATGACATCCACATCATTGCATCCAACGCCGTCGTCGCGGACCGTGGCGACCGAGCAGTTTCGCGCTGTGGGGTTGGCGCTGCGAACGGAGATGATCCTCTTTATTTGCGCGCTGATCCTGTTCTCGGCATTGATAATCGGCAACACGATCCACGGAGTACAGACTCATCCGCCCGAACATTGGCGCACGGGCTTCACGTATGGTGCGCCGGTCGCGACCCCCTTATTTCTGATGGCGCTGCTCATTCCATTTGGAGTCTGGCGGGCGGAGGATCCATCACGCCGGGCTTACCACTGGTCAATGCCGGTGGCAAGGGGGCCACACACTATCGCAAAAGTATTTGCGGGTTGGGCATGGCTGATGATCGCCGCAGCGGTATACCTCCTCTTCGTCGTTGCACTCGCCCTGATCCTTCCGACAATCACGGGAGAGGTGTCCAGGTTCGGCGATGCGGCTGTGTGGGAATGGATTGTAGCGTTTACGGCTCCAACACTCGGATATTTGCTCACATCGATCGCCGTCATTGGCAGCGATCACGCGTGGCGGTGGGTCGGTGGCCTTTACATTGGCTACTGGGTCCTTATCGGCTGCCTGTTCGCATTCGGGATGCAGGATGCAGCTCAAGCTGTCCGGACAATCACTGATGGAGCCTACGGGCTGAACGCCGCGATGATCGGTGCCGGTCGCGATGCGGCGAGTGTGTCCTCGGCGCACATGATGGTTCGTGGACTGAGCATGAGCAACTGGTTGATCGCGATGCCTCTGTGGCTCGTCGGCTCCGGCATCGCGGTAACGATCGCGTCATACCGGCATCGCGAGTAGTCGCAACGCAGCTACACGACAAGCTCACGAAACAGCGTGTCGAGCTCCGCGTTGACGTCGGCGCAGACGCCCTCGTGCACAGGGCCGCTCTGAATCACGTCCGATCGCGGAGCGGTGAGCCAGTGAAATCGCTCCGATGGAGATCCGAAGGCGAGCGAGCCGCCCTCGCCCTCGGAATTGCATACCGCTCTGTACGTCATCAGATAGCGCATCAACAACTCGACGTCCACGTGCGGCGCGCGGGCAGAGAGCGCTGCACGCTCCACCAGTACCCGCATTCCGATGAACTGAACCGTTGGCGCATGCAGAATGACGCCGACCGGCACGGCCGATCCGATATGAACGTGCGGCACGACGCGGAGCACGGCGAAATTGTACGGGATGGTGCGAGCCGGCGAGGTCATGCTGTCATCACGTGCGCGCGGTGCGTTGCCGTGGCACATCGTTGAGCCGCTCCGCTCGCATCCTGCTGGCAGCCTCGGCAAACGCTCGGGGCGCGGCGAGACGCATGGTCAGATATTCGACGTAACGTGCGCGCGCGGTGGCGGGAGTATCGCCATCAGCCCTGTACGCGTCATCCTCCAGCAGACCGCCTGGAATACGAGCGACGATCTCTGGCAATACGTCGCCGCCGAGCATCGCCGCCATCCCGGTATCCACCGTGCTCGCCTCGGCCGCGTGCGTCAGCAGCACGTGGTCGCGAATCAAGGGGAATGGCGATTGCATGCGCGCCGTGTCCACGGACGGCCAATCATGATGCGCGTACAGCGCAGCACCATGATCGATGAGCCAGGGACTGCGCTCCCAGATCATGAGATTGGTATTGCGCGCGGTGCGGTCCGGATTCGTCAGAAACGCATCGAGCCACACGATCCGCGTGGCAAGAAGAACCGGTATGAGCTCGCCAGCCGCGGTCGCGTCGAAGTTGAACGCACCGTCCAGATAGCGAAGTCCGACGTTGATGCCATGACTCTTCCGCAGTACCTCGCCAATCTCCGGATCAGGCTCACTGCGGCCAAATGTCTCGGAGACGTGCACGAGTGCGAGCGACGGCACGGGAAGGTCGAGTGCCTGAGCCACCATTCCACCGATGAGCTCGGCGACCAGCGCTTTCGCACCCTGCCCCGCTCCACGGAATTTGACCACGAACATACCGTCGTCGGTATCGACGACGGCCGGGAGCGAACCTCCTTCACGCAGCGGCTGTACATACCTCTGCGCAGCGAGAGTGGGTAATGAATTCGGGCTCGGCATTGAGGAGAATATAGCGCGCCGGAACCAGCTGGCGCGCCACATTCTCACCCGTGTTGCGTTACTACGCGGCGACTCCGCTCGAATGGTGAGCAGCGCCCGACGCACCGGCCGTTATCACCTGAGCGGAAAACCGCTCCATCTCTTCCAGCTGAGGACTGGACTGGAGCAACAGAAGGTCGACACCAGCCTCCGCGAATTCCTCCACACGCGCCGAGACCTGCTCCGGAGTCCCCGTCAAACCCGCGCGGAGACCGCGATTCGACACCGAGTAGTCCTCGATGCTGACTCGCTGCTCGAGCTTGGTGTTTGCGATCCAATCAGCGTAGTTGCCGTAACCCGGCGATCCCGGTAGCGCTGTGGTGATGCGCGCTATTTCCTGGCGCACTTCGGCTTCACTGTCGCGCACGATCGCGTAGCCTGCAACGCCGAATTGCAGTGGGGGAAGGTCCACGCCAAGCGCTTCGCTCGCCTGGTCGCGCAGACGACGCATGTCCGCGATTTTTGGTGCGATTCGCTCTGGTGGATCTCCATGCATCACGTACGCGTCGCACTGGCGTGTGATCATGCGCTTGGCCGCGTCCGATTCACCACCAGCGTAGATCGTCGGCCGTGGACGCTCAGTGCGCGAAACAGGCTTTGGCTCGAGTATTAGCTCGTCGACCGTATAGTACTTGCCACTGTAGTCCAGCTTCTCCTCGCGCCATGCAGCGCTCACCACGTCGAGCCATTCAGACGTGCGTGCATACCTGTCATCGTGCTCGTCGAATGCGACGCCGTAACGTCGCGCCTCGTCCTTCCACCAAGCGGACACAACGTTGAGCGACAACCGGCCGTCCGAGATGCGATCGATCGTCGCGGCCTGCTTCGCAAGCAATGCTGGCGGATGAAACGAGGGACGAACCGCGACCATCACCTCCAGCGTACGCGTCACTGCTACGAGCGCAGCCGCGGTGCTCCATGCGTCCAGCGATGGCGCGTTGATTCCCTTGATGTCATTCAGCAGCAGCTCTGCGACCAGCGTGATGTCGTAACCGAGCTCCTCACTCCGGCGCGCGAGTCGCGAGACGTAATCCCACGACGCCTGCATCTTCTCGTCCTCGACGTTGCGCAGCCAGCCGCCGAACACCGGCATCCAGTATCCGTAGCGCATCACGCCACCTCTTCCGCAACGAAACCGGCACGCTCAGCCAGATAATCGACGAGCCGCACGAAGGGATCGAATCCAATCACATTCTCCGCATCGGCGACGAAATTCGAAAGTGCGTTGATGTCGTAGAAGTAGTGCTTGCCATCGCGATCATCCACGAGATACTCGACACCGCCCACGTCCAGGTGTGTTGCGCGAGCGATCTCCTCGACCTGTGCAATTATCCCGGCAGGCGGAGTCGCTGCTTCTACTCGTAGACCGGTCCGGGGCGCGTCCACCGCGCAGGCACCACGCACGAGCTCGACGCCGTTGGTGGTCTGGCATGCGTCGGCCGGGCAGAGATCGAACGACCCGGTCGCTGGATACACGTTTATCGCGTACAGATATTTCCCGCCGAGCGTCTCGACGCGCGTGATGTGACCGTCGCGGAGCGGTGCAGCCTCCTGCACCAGTGCGGTTCCATCAACGCCCAGAAAGACATTGCCGCCCGCTACTTCACGCTCAAGCGCTTCGGGTGTTTCATACTTCACGATCCCCGCGCCGCTGCCGCCGATGTTCGCCTTCACGAGCACGGGATAACGCAATCCCTCGGCAGCGCGAACAGCCTGCGCCGGATCGTTGATCGCGCGCGATCGCGGGTATGGCAGCTCGAGCGATTCGAGGACGTCGAGCTGTGTCGCCTTGGACAGCTCGTAGCCGTAGCACTCGCTTCCGTTAACGACCGGAATTCCGAGTCGCTCGATGTGCCGAAGCCAGTGCAGCGTATAGAAGGTGGATTGTGCGTTGCCGCGCAGATAGGCGGATGGGCTCGCGCGGTTCACGACGAGCGAATACGGTGCTGCCCGCTCGGAAGGATCGAACGTGTGAGCGGCGGCGTCCAGTCGGACATATGGAATTTCCCGGCGATCCAGCTCCGCAAAGAGCGGCCGGAACCAGTCCGGGTGCTCATGGTAGATCGCGATCGGTTTGGCTGCGAATAAATCGATGCTTGTCATGGCGGTTGTTCCGTGAGGCCGCCAACACGATTCGCTGCACCGCCAGTGAGAGTCTGTCCGAGCACTCACCGCTGGCAACGACAAAGCCCGGGCTACGTGTTGTCGCC
>Ga0134128_10002643_pt1 | contig 22099 bp, 22 predicted proteins | sample KB31754_FD_96462 | JGI IMG/M metagenome (GOLD analysis project Ga0134128, IMG submission 96462) | Terrestrial soil microbial communities with excess Nitrogen fertilizer from Kellogg Biological Station, Michigan, USA - KB3-175-4 | ecosystem: Environmental > Terrestrial > Soil > Unclassified ... | reverse complement strand
TGATCGCCTGCGCGCCGACCATGAGTCCGCCCGCGCCGATTCCCTGCAGCGCGCGGAAGCCGATCAGCTCGCCCATCGACTGCGACAGTCCCGCGAGCATCGAGCCGGCGAGGAAGATCAGGATCGCGGCGAGGAAGACGGGCTTGCGCCCGAGCATGTCGCCGAGCTTCCCGTAGAGCGGCGTCGAGACCGTCGAGGCGAGCAGGTACGAGGTCACGACCCAGGAGAGGTGGTTGAGCCCGCCGAGGTCCCCGACGATCGTCGGCAGCGCGACGGAGACGATCGTCTGGTCGAGCGCGGCCAGGAACATGCCCAGCATCAGCGCGATGAAGACGGTGCGCAGAGCCGTGCCGGTCAGCCTGCCGTCGTCCTCCATCATCCGAGGGTACTCCGCGACCCGATGCGTACGGCCCCGCCGGAAGACGCCTCGGCGCTCAGCGCAGCACGAGGAGATCGAGCCAGTTGCTCCTGGGTTCCGGCTCCCCCGTGCGCTCGGCTTCGCGCACGGCGTGGCGGAGACGTTCCTTGCCGCGGAGGAACTCCTCCTCGGTGAGAGCGCGCAGCGTCGTGTCTGCATGGCGGAGCATGTCCACCTCGCCGAGGAAGTCCGCGAGGCTGGTCGGTCGGGTCTCGCAGACCTGCTCGAGAGCCTCCTGCCGGAATCCCGCGGCCGCGAACGCCTCACAGGTGTCTGCGAGGGACGGGAAGGTGTCGGCGATCCGGGCGGTCTCCGGGAACCACCGGATGAGCTCGATGCTGTCGTGCCTCAGTGGACCCGAAGGCTCGTAGCGGTCCGGGAAGCCCTGGCGGATGAGGACGGGGGCGCCCGGGCGGAGGACGCGGCGGATCTCGCGCGCGGCGGCGCCGAGGTCCGGGATGTGGTGCAGGACGAGCGAGAGCCAGGCCGCGTCCGCCGATCCCTCCGCCAGCGGGAGGGCGGTCGCGCCGCCTTCGAGCACCTGCACGCTCGAGGTTCTTGTGATGCGGTCGCGCATCGCCGCGGACGGCTCCACTGCGATCACGCCGATCCCGAACCAGTCTGCGAATGCGGACGCGAACTGGCCGGTCCCCGCACCGACGTCCACGAGAGTCGTTCCCTGCGAGGGGCGAAGATGGCGCCGCACCGCCTCGCGCCACTCGGCGAGCCCGTCGCGCGGGATCTCGCGGGCAGCCTTGAACGCGGCGGCCGTCTGCTCGTCGTAGCTGATCCTGGCCACACGGGAGTCATAGCAAATCTGCTATGGGTCGTCGATCGGCGCCGCCACCCGTTCGCTGATCCGCCCCGGGGCTGCGTAAAGTTCTGCCGATGGATGTCACCGCAAGCTTCCCCGCCGACGCCGCCCCTTCGACGCGCGGCACGAGCGACAAGATCGCGCGCCTCCTGCGCGAGATCGACGCGCTGATCGCCGACGACGAGGCCGCCGACCGGCAGATCACCGGCGGCTGGCGGACGTTCTCCGACATCCTCGCCGCCGCCCACGCCCACGCCTGGGACGCCTACAGCGTCGACCTGTCCGCCGACGCCGCGAGCTTCCACGGGCTGTCGCGTCGGCAGCAGGACGCGGTGAAGCGCGTCTTCGGCACGATCTACCGCGCGGAGTCGATCGTCGACGACTGGATGGGCCGGATCGTCGCGGCGCTGCCGCGCGAGCCGGAGTACGAGTCGATGCGGGCCGCTCTGATGACGCAGGAGCACGACGAGCGGATGCACCGGGGCAGCCTCCTGCGGGTGGCGACCGAGGTGCTCGGCGTCGACGCCGCCGACGCGGACCAGGTGGCGCGGAAGTACAACAATTTCGTCGCCGAGATCCTCTTCGACCGGTTCGAGCTGGAGATGCGCCAGCTGCTCCGCCCCAACCGTCCGCTCGAGGACGTGTACACGGCGATCTTCATCTACGGCGTGATAAGCGAGGACGTCGTCGCGAACAGCGACGTCGTGATCCGGCGCGGCAAGGGCCGAGGCCTCTACGACGCGTACGACCTGCCGGGAATGAAAGAGGGACAGACGAACGTGCGGCGCGACGAGGGCCGCCACGTCCGCATCGCGGTCCTCGCGACGCACCGCTTCCTCGAGGAGTTCGAGGGAGCCGGCGAGCGGCTGCTCGGGATCTGCAGCGACTACATGGACCTCGCCGACCGGATGGTGCGGCGCGCCAAGGCCTCACGCGGGCTGATCGACGCGCACCTCGCCGAGTCGTACGGGCCGGACGTGGACTCGCTCTACTACTACGTGATGAACATGAAGCGGCTCGCGGTGCGGCTCGGCGAGCTCGGGCTCCGCGAGGGCGTGCTCGAGGTGAAGCGCCGCGTCGACGCGTCGATCGCCGAGCTCAGCGGCGACGACGGCGAGCCGATCGTCGAGACGCCGAGCCGATTGTTGCGGCTCGTCGGGCCGAAGATGATGCGGCTCGCCGGGGCCTCTCGCCTAGCCGACTAGCACGCGCTCGTAGCAGTCCGCGAGCCGCCGGGCGAGCAGCGGCCACGCGTACTCCTCCACGGCGCGCCGGCGTGCCGCCCGTCCCCGTTCGGCACGGGCCGGCTCGTCCGCGAGCAGCCCGGCGACCGCGTCGGCGAGAGCCTCGGGGTCGTCGGGCGGGACGAGGGCTCCGGTCTCGTCGCTCAGGATCTCGCGATAGCCGGGGATGTCGGAGGCGACGACCGGCGCAGCGCACGCGAAGGCCCGCGTGATCACCATGCCGAAGCTCTCGTTGCCGAGGGACGGGGCGACGAGCAGCCTGGCAGACGCGAGCTCCTCCGTGAGCGTCTCATCGTCGACGAAGCCGAGCAGGTCGATGCCGTCCTCCGACATGCGCAGCCGGGCGAGCAGCAGGCGGACCGCGAGCGGATCGGCGCCGAGCACGCGGAGGCGGACGCCGCTGCCGCGAAGCCGGGGCCAGGCCCGAAGAAGCACCGGCAGCCCTTTCCGAGGGTCGTGCCTGCCGGCGAACACGATACGGTCGTCACGGCTTTCCGGGTCGACTCCGTCCGGGATCTCGACGCCGTTAGGGATCACCTCGAACTCGCCTCCCGCGTAGGGCGCCGCGGCCAGGCGCGCCTGCTCGGAGACGGCGATACGCAGGTCGATCCTGCCGAGGAGGAAACCCCACAGCACTTCGGCGAACGGCCGCCAGGACGAGTCGCCGGCGGCGTGGAACGTGCCGACCGACGGCCCGTCCCAGAGAGCGAGCGCGGCGGGGCTCAGCATCGGGGCGAGCGGCTCGTGCACGTGCACGACGTCGAAGCGCTCGCGCGCGAGCGCACGGCGCAGCTGCGGCAGCGCGTGCGGGCTCAGCACGAGGTTCGAAAGCGCGCCGTTGCCGGGCACGATCACCGATCTGCCGAGCGGGATCACGCCGGCGGGCGGCGGGCCCGGACGGCCCTGCCGCGGGTGCAGGATCCGGCTGAACGAGCCCGGGGGGTCGTTGCCGATCAGGAGGCGCGTCTCGATCCCGACCGCCTCCAGTGCGCGCGCCTGCGCGACCGCGTGGTCGACGACGCCGCCGCCGAACGACCACGAGTACGGGACGACGATCCCGACCTTCATCGGCCGAGGCTACCGGCGCCGGGCAAGCAGGAAGCCGACGACCGCACCCGCGACCAGCAGCTGCGTCTCCGCCGAGACACCGACCCCGTGCCGGCCGCCGCCTCGGTGGAACAGCTTCTCCCCTCCCGGCCGGAGCCACGGCAGGACGTGCTCGAGATCTGGCATCGCACAGGCGGCGCCGCCGAGCACGGCGGGATCGAGGGGTCCGCGTCGCGCGGCAAGCACCCCGAGCGCGACGAGACCGCTGCCAATCTCGAAGCTCCGGTCCGGGATGTCCTCGTGCGGCACGCGGTCGCCGGCGACGTGGAGCGGCGGGCCGAGCAGGAGCGCGAGCGGACGCGACCGGGCGAGAGCTCCGGCCGCGCCGCCGAGCGCCACGTGCAGCGAGACGATCACCGACCGCATGATCGCCTATGCTCCGTGCGATGAGCTTCCTCGACCGGCTGCGCAACATGCTCGCAGGCCCGCCGCGTATCCAGGGCGACGAGGCTGACGCCGCGGCGTTGCACGAGGAGTTCGGCACCGCGGACGAGGGCGCGGCCGACCTCCGGCGGGTGGAGGGCGGCCCCGGAATCGGCGGCGGGCTGCACAACGTCGGTTACGGGGCGTCCGAGGCAGCCGAGGCCGCCGAGGCGGACATCGCCGAAGAAGAGTCTCCGCCCGACCAGTCCTGAGCTAGCCTTCGGCCCGGTGTGCCGGGAAGGCTGGTCGGCGTCAGACCATGACGCCCTCCTTCGCCGCTCCACTCTTCGCCGCCTCCATCGCTCTGATGCTGATCGCGGCTGCGCAGTTCGCGCGGCATCTCGACCACGTCGGCCTTCGGCTCGGCCTGCCGGAAGCGCTGCTGGGACTGCTCACCGCGCTCGCGGCGGACGCGCCGGAGATCTCCTCCGCAGTCACCGCGCTCGTCCAGAACCAGCACGCGGAGGCCGTCGGCGTCGTCGTCGGGGCGAGCGCGTTCAACCTCGCGGCGATGCTCGGCCTGAGCGCCGTCCTCACGGGGTGCGTCCGAGGGCGACACGAGGCTCTCGAGCTCGAGGCCTTCGTGGGGCTGTGGCTGGTCGCCGTCACGCTGGCAACCGCCGCGGGAGCCGTCGGCGGGACGGGCGCCGCCGCGCTCGCCGCTGCGGTCCTCGTCCCGTACGTCGTGCTCCTGGCGGCGGGGCCCCGACTGGCGCGGATGCTGCCGCAGGCCGAGTCTCGCTTCGTGCGGCGCAGCTTCGGAGAGGGTCACCGGCGCGCCCGTCCGCTCGACTCGCGGCGCGAGGCGTTTCGGCTGGCCACGATCCTCCTCGCCGCGCTCGCGCTCATCGTGCTCGGCAGTGTGGGTGCCGTGCGCGCCGCAACCGACCTGGCCGCTGCGTGGTCGGTGCCCCCGACGATCGTCGGAGTGCTCGTGCTCGGCATCCTCGCCGCCCTCCCGAATGCCTGGACCGGGGTCCGCTTCGGCCTTCAGGGACGCGGCTCGGCGCTGGTGAGCGAGACGCTGAACTCGAACTCGATCAACGTCGTGGCCGGCATCGTCGTGCCGGCCGCGCTCGGAGCGCTGCTCGCCTTCTCGGGTCTCGCCGTCTTCAACCTCGCCTGGCTCCTCCTGATGACCGGAGCGGCCGTCGTCCTCTTCGGCCGTCACCGCGGCGCGGGCCGGAGCTCGGGCGTCTTCCTGATCGCCCTCTACGCCGTGTTCGTCGCCGTGCAGATCGCAGACAGCGTCTAGTCGACGATCTGCTCGAGCCCGTGCTCCTCGGGCGCGACGACGCGACCGCCGCGCGACCAGGACGCCAGCGCCGCGACGAGGCACGCCGCGATGGCGAAGGCGAACGCCTCGCGCAAGCCGCTGTGGAACGGCGCAGCGATCAGTTGCGGGAAGAAGCCCCGCCCGCGGATGGCGGCCGCGCTGTGCGGGGGCAGGCGCGCGAGGACGTGCGGCCCGAGCAGCTTCTGCGCCGGGTTGTAGCCGAGGAACGCGGCGAAGAGCACCGAAACCGGGGGCAGCCGGCTGACGCGTGTCGCCACCGAGGCCGAGACGCCGTGCGCGCGCAGCCCCGCCGCGAGCGAGTGCGGCAGCGTCGCGGACAGCCCGACGATCATGAGCGTGAAGAAGATCCCGATCGAGAGCACCTGCGCGGAGTTCTGGAAGGTCTGGTTCATTCCGCCGCCGGCTCCTCGGTGCTGCGCCGGGAGGCTGTTCATCACGCCCGCGCGGTTGGGCGAGGCGAAGGCGCCCATCGAGAGCCCCATCAGCAGGAGGATCGCTGCGAACTCGACGTACGAGAAGTCGACCGGCAGCATCTCGAGCAGGAAGAAGCTGAGCGCCGAGGCGAGCATGCCTCCGGTCGCGAACGGCCGCGAGCCGTAACGATCGGAGAGGATCCCCGAGACCGGCCCGGCGAGCAGGAAGCCGACGGTCAGCGGCAGCATCCGGATCCCGGCCCAGAGCGGGGTCGAGGCGAAGTCGACCCCGTGCTGGGGCAGCCAGATCCCCTGCAGCCAGATGATCAGCATGAACATCAGGCCGCCCCGCGACACGGCCGAGAGGAAGCTCGAGAGGACGCCGAAGGTGAAGGCGCGGATGCGGAAGAGCCCGAGCCGGAACATCGGAGCCGGCGAGCGCAGCTCGACGACCGTGAACAGCACGAGCAGCGACGCGCCCGCAGCGAGGCAGGCGTCGACGAACGGCGACGTCCAGCCCATGGGATGGCTGCCGTACGGCCGGATCCCGTACGTGATGCCGACCATCACGAGCACGAGCCCGGCGGCGAAGGTCAGGTTCCCCGGCCAGTCGACCGGCTCGCGGGTGCGGACACCGATCTCGCGCAGGCTCCGGTAGGACCAGAGCGTCCCCGCGATGCCCGTGGGCACCGAGACGAGGAACACGAGCCGCCACGAGATCGGCGCGAGCACGCCGCCGAGGACGAGGCCGATGAACATGCCGCTGATCCCGACGACGTTGTTGATCCCGAGCGCGAGGCCGCGCTGGTTGGCCGGGAAGGCGTCGGTGAGGATCGCGACCGAGTTCGCGACGATGAAGGCGGCGCCGATCCCCTGCACGATCCGGAACGCGATCAGCCAGTCCGCGCCCGCGCGGCCGTGAAGCCAGTCGATCGTGAGGAAGAGCGACGCCAGCGTGTAGACGACGAAGCCGACGTTGTACATCCGGACGCGCCCGAACTGGTCGCCGAGCCGGCCGAGGCTGACCACGAGCACGCTCGAGACGACGAGGAAGCCGAGGATCATCCACAGCAGGTAGAAGCTGTTGCCGGGCCGCAGGGGGTCGAGGCGGATGCCGCGGAAGATGGCCGGCATCGCGATGAGCACGATCGAGCCGTCGATCGTCGCGAGCAACACTCCCAGCGTCGTGTTCGAGAGCGCGACCCACTTGTAGTTCGGAGTCCTTCGTTTGACAGGCAACCTGTGCAGGTTACCTGTCTACAATCTCCACATGTCCCAACCCTCGGCGCAGGTCGTGAAGGGCGCGAGCGAGCTCCGGCTGGTGCTCGGCCAGCTGATTCGGAGGCTGCGTGCGGAGTACTCGTTTCCGGTCGCGCAGGCGAGCGTGCTCAGCCGGCTCGACCGCGAGGGCGCCCGGACGACGAGCGCGCTCGCGGCGGCGGAACGGGTGCGGCCGCAGTCGATGGCCCAGACGCTGTCCGAGCTCGAGACGGCAGGGCTGATCGAGCGGCGTCCCGACCCCGGCGACCGGCGGCGGATCCAGATCGAGCTCACCGCGCTCGGGCGCGAGCGGGTGCTCGAAGGACGGGGGAGGCGCGAGGACTGGCTCGCCGCGGCGATCGCGGCCGAGCTGAACCCGGACGAGCAGCGGACCCTGCTCGCCGCGGTGCCGCTCCTGCAACGGCTGTCAGGACACTGAGAGGAGAACGACTTGCGCATTCGCTGGTACGGCCAGTCCGCGTTCCTGCTCACGGGCGAGCAGCACCGCGTGTTCATCGATCCCTTCGGCGACATGGGGGCGGTCTCCCGGCCCGGCTGGAGCTGGCCCTTCGCGCCGATCGACGGTGTCGAGGCGGACCTTCTCCTCGTCACGCACGACCATCTCGACCACAACGGCGTCGAGGCGATCGCGGGCGACCCGCTCGTGCTCGCAGTCGCGGGTACGCACGAGTCTCCCGTCGGCGAGGTCGTCGGGATCGCGTCGGAGCACGACGCCGCGGCCGGAACCCAGCGCGGCCCGAACACGATCTTCCGCCTCACGCTCGACGGCACGAGGGTGGCGCACTTCGGCGACTTCGGCCAGCCGGCGCTGCGACCCGAGCAGCGGGAGGCCCTCGGCGACGTCGACGTCCTCCTCCTCCCCGTCGGCGGCGGCCCGACGATCGCACCGGACGCCGCGGCCGCGCTCGTGCGCGAGATCGGACCGCCGCTCGTGGTGGCGATGCACTACCGGACGCCGGACGGCCTCGACTTCCTCGACCCTCCGGACGCGTTCCTCGAGGCGATGGGCGGGCGCGTCAAGCGTCTCGAGACGAGCGAGGCCGAGGTCGAGCCACTGCTCGGGAGCAGCGGCGAACCGGTCGTCGCTCTCCTCGCGCCGCCGCTACCGTAGGGGTAAGCATCCCGTAAATCCCGACAGCGACGCCGAAAAAGCCCGGTTACGCTGCCCCGAGGCTTTGGGGGGAAGGGACGTTGATGTCGCGCGGTAGACGGTTCGGCATAGCGCTGGTGTCGGTGGCAACCGCGAGTGCCGTGCTCGTCTGCCTCGCCGGCGCCGCGCGCTCGGCGACGACCACGTTCAACCGCAGCCGGACGATCCAGGTCAACGGCCGGCCCACCTTTCCGATCGTCCTCTCGCCGGCCCCGGCGCTCGGCTCGACCACGCCCTGGGGCACGAACGGTCTGGCCGAGACGGTCTCGGCCGGTGTGAACGTGTTCCGGAGCGGCATCGGCGGCGTCTACACGGACGCCGACCTCCAGACGGCGCTCGCCTGGGACCGCGCCGCAGCGGCCCTTCACGTCTACACGTGGCCCAATCTCGGCGGCTACTCGCTCGCCACGCCGGGCTCGACACTGGATGCCGGGCTGGAGCATGTGGTCGAAACGCTGACGAACGACCCGAGCGGCAGCGCGATCGCGATGTGGAAGGGACGCGACGAGCCGTGGTGGGGCAACGTCTTGCCCGAACAGCTCGAGTTCGCCTACTGCCGGGTCACCTCGCGCGGCGACCCCTCGTGGTGCGGCGGCGAGCTCCCGCTCGACCCGAGCCAGCTCTGGGTGACCATCGAGGCGCCCCGCGGCACCGCTGACGAACTTGCGCCGTACTCGAGCGTCACGGACATCCACGGCGTGGACATCTATCCGGTGCGGCTCAGCCGGCCGGCACCGACCCTGGATTCGGTCGGCAAGTGGACGAGAACGCTCGCAACCGCCTCGCCGGCCGCGCCCGTCTGGACGACGATCCAGATCTGCGCGAGCGGGAGCTTCGACAAGACGACGGGCGAGTTCGTGCTGCCGACGTTCCAGCAGGAGCGGTTCATGACCTACGACGCGATCCTGAACGGCGCGCGGGCGCTCACCTTCTTCGGCGGCAACCAGGCGGGCTGTTTCAGCGGGACCGACGCGCAGTACGGCTGGAACTGGACGTTCTGGCAGAGCGTTCTCAAGCCGCTGCTCGGGGAAATCTCGGCCTCGAGCCCGCTCGCGCCCGCTCTCGTCAACGGCGCCAGGACACCGACCATCACGACGGGCGGCAAGGGCACCGAGACGGCGCTGAGACAGGGCACCTCGGCCGACGACCTCTGGCTGATCGCCGCCCGCAGCGGCGCCGGCACGAGGACGGTGACCTTCAAGGGCCTGCCGCACTGGGTGCACCGCGGAAGCGTCTACACCGAGGACCGCAGCGTGACCGCCTCGGCCGGCTCCTTCCGCGACAGCTTCAACCAGTGGGACGTCCACGTCTACCACTTCGTCGAGCCCCTCGTCCTGCACAAGGTGGCGCCGACGAGAGCGACGGTCGGCTCGCGCGTCACGCTGAAGGGCAAGGGGCTCGCCGCCGCGCGGTCGGTCAGCTTCGACGGCGTCGACGCGCGCTTCAAGATCGTGGGCGACGGGAAGCTCGTTGCGAAGGTTCCCCGCCGCGCCCAGACCGGCCCGATCGTCGTCACCTCGCCGCTCACGCAGGTCCGGAGCGGGCGTTCCTTCCGGATCGTGCCCAGTGCGGCGAAGGCGCCGCGGGTCAGCGGCGTGCCGCGTCTCGGGCACCGCCTCAAGGCGACGACCGGCACCTGGTACGGCGACCCGCCGACGAGCTACACGTTCGCCTGGCTGGGCTGCAACGTGCACGGCCGCGCCTGCAAGCCGGTGCCCGGCGCGACGAAGCGGACGCTCTCGCTGGGGCCGAACCGCCTCGGCGAGCGGTACCGCGTGGTCGTCACGGCGCGCGCCCGGGGCGGCACCGGAAGCGCCCGCTCGAAGGCGAGCGCTGTGATCAAGAGCTAGCGCCCCTAGGGCTTCTTCTTGATGACCTTGCCCGAAGGCGAGAGGACGTACCAGAAGCCGCCGTTGAGCTTGATCGCCTGCCCGTTCACTTGCCCGGGCTTCGAGTCCGCGATGTACGTGTACAGCGGCCAGCGGTTGTAGGTCACGACGCGGCCGCCGCTCGGGTTCGCGTCCGTACCGAGGAGCTTCTGCTTCGCGGCGCCTCCCGCGATGGGCTTCTGTCCCTTCTTGATCTTCAGCGGGGGCCAGTACTTGGCGCACTTGCCCTTGCACGTCACCTTCTTGCGGTGGTCCGGGACGAACATGTACAGCGTGCGGCCGCGGCTGTTCACGAGCACGACGCCGAGCTTCTTGATCTTGCGCGTCATCACGGTCGCCGACTTCGTCACGTGACGTGCGCCCGCGACGCCCGCCTTCGCGCTCGACGAGCCGGTCTGCCCGGCGGCGACGACGGCGACGACGGCCGCAAGAGCTCCGAGCCCGAGAATCCGGGATGCGGTCCGCGATCCAGCCACTGCCGCCACTCTAGCCCGGACACGAAGAAAGCGGCGGACTAGCCGCCGCTTTCCAAAACTCCGCCGCAGAGTTGTTGCCGTCAGCCCCGAGCGAGAGTCAGGCCGATCATCTCGCCGGGGGTCTCGACCGGCCTCCCCCTTTTGGGGGATCTGCACGCGCTAGCCGGAGTGGGCGAGCCGAGGCGACGGGACCACCCTGAGCTGCGGCGTCCGGACCGGCTCCCGGTACAGGAGCCGCTCGATCTCGTCCGCCGGCGCCGGCCGGCCGAAGAGGTATCCCTGGCCGAGGCGGCAACCGAGCTGCCGGAGGCGCTCGGCCTGCGCGGGATGCTCGATGCCCTCGGCGACGGCCGCGAGACCGAGCGAGTCGGCGAGTCGCAGGATGGCGTCGACGAACGCCTCGTCCGCATCCGCGCCGAGCAGCTTGTCGACGAACGGCTTCGGGATCTTCAGCGACTCGATCGGGAACTCGGCCAGGCGGCTCAGCGACGAGTAGCCCGTGCCGAAGTCGTCGATCGTCAGCCCGACTCCGAGCTCACGGAGCCGTCGCATCGCGACGAGCGCGCCGTCGCTCCCCTGGATGACACCCGACTCGGTCACCTCGATCACGAGCCTGCTCGGCTCGATCCCGTAGCCCTTGAGCGCCTCGGCGAGCGTGTCCACGAGCCGCTCGTTCGCGAGCTCGGCGGCCGCGAGATTGAGCCAGATGGTCAGCCTCTCCGGCCAGCGCCGGGCGACCTCGAGAGCCTGCTGGAGCACGAGACGGCCGAGCTCGACCGTCAGGCCGGCCTCCTCCGCAGCCGGCAGGAAGTCGGCCGCGCTCAGGAGCCCCCGGGTCGGGTGGGGCCAGCGGGCGAGTACCTCCAGGCCCTCGATCCGCCCGTCCGACAGCCGCACGACGGGCTGGTAGTGGACGAGGATCTCGCGCCGCTCGAGCGCGGTCTCGAGGTCGAGGGCGAGCTGCCGCTGGGCCCGGAGCTTCTCGTGCAGGTCCGCCTCGTAGAGCGTGTACGCGCGTTCCGACCGCTTGACGCTGTACATCGCGATGTCCGCGTTGCGGATGAGGTCCTCGCCGCTCGTGCTGCCTCCGGCGCCGACCGCGATGCCGACGCTCACGTGGCAGGCGAGATCCCCGCAGCCCAGGGCGTATGTGCCGTCGATCACGTCGAGCATGCGCCGCGCCGCGACGACCGCCGCCTCGGCGTCCGCCTCGCGGACGAGGACCGCGAACTCGTCGCCTCCGATCCGGGCAGCGAGGTCCTGGGCGCGGATCGAGCCGCCGAGACGCCGGGAGAACTCGGTGAGCAACTCGTCGCCGGCGCTGTGGCCCCACGTGTCGTTGACGGTCTTGAAGCGGTCGAGATCGAGGTAGAGGACGGCCGCCGAGCCCGCGCCGTGTGCGAGCTCGTGTTCCACCGCCTCGATCAGATGGGCCCGGTTCGGCAGGCCGGTGAGGCCGTCGTGATACGCCTGGTGACGGAGCTGCTCCTTGAGCTGCGTCACCTGCGCGAGCGAGTGCTCGAGCCGGCCGTTCTCGAGCAGGATGCTCGTATGACCGGCGAAGGTCTCGAAGAGCTCGACGTCTGCGGCCCCGAACGTGCTGACGTCACCGGCACGTTCGCCGACGATCAGTAGGCCGAACGTCCGGTCCTCGCCGCGTAGCGGCCCGACGATCGCGTCCTCGAGCCCCCGCGAGTCGAGGAACGCGTCGAAGCCGTGGACGGTGCGGCGCCGCATGAGCAGAGTGGCTCGCTTGGTCGAAGCGAACGCCCTGAACGCCCTGGCGTCCTCGGGCGCGAACCGCTCCTCCGGGTGCATGAGCAGCTCTCCCTCGGCGCCGCTGACGCTCCGCAGAGGTCCTTCGCCTTCCGAGGCCGGGAAGAGGAGGATCTCCGCGTACTCGGCGCGGAGCAGCCTGCGCGCCGCGACGAGGAGCTGTCCGACGGCCAGCCCGAACTCCGGCGCACCCTGGGTCGCCCGCATCGACTCGTAGAGGAACTCGAGTTGCTCCCGCTGCTCGCGCTGCGCCATGTAGCCGCGGAAGAACAGGGCGCAGCTGAGGACGGGAACGACGAGCAGGAGCACCGCGGAAGGCCGGACCTCGAGCAACTCGACGACCGCTAGACCGAGCGAGGCGGTCGCGAGCGCTCCCGCCGTGGAGGTGAGGAGGGTCTGCAGGAGCTGCGGCGCGCGGAACCGCTCCTCGGCGATGGCGATCACGGCCGACACGAGGAGGATTCCGACGATGTGCGCGACGGCGCAGGCGAAGAGGACGAGCATCCACACGCGCGGTGCCGAGTCGCCGGACCGGGCGAGGGAGCGGAAGATCACGAGCGCGATGCCGCTGCAGAGCGGCAGCTCGGCCAGGTTGAAGGCGAGCCTGACGAGCTGGCGCTGGCTCTTCCAGCGGTTGACGACGAGGGCGACGATGGTGCCGGCGAGCTGACCGAGCAGGAGGCCGGCAGGTGCGCCGAGCAGCAGCCCGAGCGTGAGCCCGATCTCCGTCAGCGAGAGCGTGTGCGCCTGCTTGCGGAACTGGAGATGGACGACGGCGACCTCGGCGAAGTAGAAGGCGAGCCCGATCGCCCACCACGACAGGCGCGGCCCGTGCACGAAGGACGGCTCGCCGAACCGGCCGACCGCGTACGCCCACAAGAACGCGCAGGTGAGTGCGAGGACGCAGTTGAAGGCCCAGACGCGCAGCGGCCCGTGCAGGGCCTCGCGCACAGCTGCGCCGAACGGGCGCGTGGCCACGCTCGGCGCGGACGAGTCGGACAGAGGCCGACCGATCATCGGCCTCGTCCTCGAGGGATCAGCCCCAGCTCGCCCCGAGCCATGACCCACCCGACCAGCTGCTGCCGCTCCAACTCGATCCGCTCCAGCTCGAGCCGCTCCACGAGCTCCCCGACCACGACGACCCGCTCCAGGAGCTGCCCGACCACGAGGAGCCGCTCCAGCTCGAGCCGCTCCACGAGCTTCCGGACCAGCTCGACCCGCTCCAGCTCGAGCCGCTCCACGAGCTGCCCGACCAGACCGAGCCGTTCCAGGTTCCGCCCGACCAGCTGTAGCCCGCGGCTTCGAGCGCCGCGATCAGGGCCGAATTGAAGGGCGCGCCGAAGATGTCCTGCTCGCCCTGGAGCACCACACCGTTGAGCGAGATGTGGTCGGCACCGCGCGAGGCCTCGAGGCTGCCCGTCCCCGTCGACGGGACGGTGTACTGCTGGGACGCGAAGGCCGACGGGACCGACGCGCCGAGAAGCTTGCCGAGATCGAGCTCGCCGCAGCCCTGCTGCTTCCAGTTGTAGGAAGAGAGCTTGTCGCAGCTCGAGGTGAGCATCGCCTTCACCTGGTCCGGCGTCAGCTGCGGGTAGCGCTGCAGGAGGTCGGCGACGACGCCGGAGGTGAAGGCCGTCGCCTCCGAGGTGCCGCTGCCGCGGAAGTAGCGGTCGCTCAGGACACCGGCCGGGTTGTTCTGATCGATGTACGAGCCCGGGACGCGAAGCCCCTGCAGGTGCGAGCCGGGCGCGATCGCGTCGGGCGCACGGCAGCCGTTGCTGCAGCTCGCCGCGCTCGCCGAGTAGGACGCGACCTGGTCGTCCCACGGCGACACCGTCCCCATCGTGTCGGCGGCGCCGACCGCGATGACCTGCGGGTCGTACGCGGGATCGGCCAGACCCTGCGCGCTCGCACCGGTCTGGTAGCCGGAGTTCCCGGCCGCCGCGACGACCACGATGCCGGCCTTCCAGGCCTGCTCGACCGCGTAGGCGAGCGGATCGACTCCGTACGCCTGAGTCGAGTTCGTGCCGTACGAGAGGTTGAGGACACGGATGTTCATCCCGTTGTCGTGCCGGTGCTGCACGACCCAGTCGATCGCCGCGATGACCTGGCTCACGTCGGCGCCGCCGTCGGCGACGCCGACCTTGAGCGAGACGATGCGCGCGTCCGGGGCCACGCCGCGGTAGCCGCCCGGCTGTCCGTCGTTGCCCGCGATGAGCCCCGCCATGAACGTCCCGTGACCGTTCGCGTCGAGGTGCTGCAGGCTCGCGTTCTGCGACTCGAGGGAGAGATCCGGGCCGTTGATCACCTTGCCCGGCCCGTTGAGGCCGGCGACCGGCGTGACACCCGTGTCGATGACCGCGACGTCGACGCCCTTGCCGCTGAACCCGGCGTTCCACCACGCCTGCACGCCGTCGGCCGCGGTGACGTTCTGCATCGAGTAGGCGTCGCTCGACGGGTCGTACGCAGACGAGCCCCACGAGGCGCCCGAGCGGATCATGCCGAGCGCAAGCGCCAGCACGAACGCGAGCAGGACCACGCGCCAGGACCGAAAACGAGAAGCGTCGCGAATGGTGAGGTTGGACCCCACATCTACCTCCTTGTCGCGACCGCCCTGATGCCGCAGAACGAGCCGCATAGCCGCAAAACCAGTCGTTGGAACGTAGGCGGCCATCGCACAGCGATCCTCCCGCTAAAGGGGGAGACGTTTCGCTCGGACGAGGGATTTTCGAACGCCTACGATCTCCCGAACGTGGCCTCCGTCCTCGACTCCACCCCGCCGCGGTTCACCGCCGACGAGGCGGCGGAGATCGCCGCGGAGGTGTTCGGCGTCCGTGGAGTCGCGTCAGACCTCGGCAGCGAGCGTGACCAGGCGTTTCTCCTCGACGACGGAGAAACGGGCGGCGGCGTGCTCAAGATCTCGAACAGCGGCGAGGACGAGTCCCTGCTCGACTTCGAGGAGGCCGCGATCGCGCACATCGCGGCGGTCGATCCGCAGCTGCCCGTCGCCCGTCCGCTCGCGCCACGCGCTAGCTTCGACGGCCATCACGTGCGGCTGTTCGAGCGGTGCCACGGCCACAAGGGAGGCCCGGAGCTCACAGATGCCGCAGCGCGCGAGATCGCGGCGACGCATGCCCGCCTCTCCCTGGCGCTCCGGTCGTTCTTCCACCCCTGCGCGGGCCGCGAGCTGCTGTGGGACGTGCGAGCCGCGCCGCGGCTGCGCCCGCTGCTCGACGAGATCGCCCGGCCGGACCGCCGCTCGCTCGTCTCGCGCGCGCTCGACCGCTTCGATGAGCGCGTGCTGCCTGAGTGGGGACGTCTGCGCGCCCAGGTCGTGCACGGCGACTTCAACCTCGACAACCTCCTGCTCGACCAGCGCGACCGCGTCGCGGGGATCCTCGACTTCGGCGACTGCTGCCACACCGCGCTCGCCGCCGACGTCGCCGTCGGGCTCGCCTCGCTCCTGCGCGGCCGGCCGCTCGACGGCGTCTTCCGGGTCGCACGGATCGCGCTGGACGGTTTCGCCTCCCGGATCCCGCTCGAGCCGCTCGAGCTCGAGCTCATGGGCGACCTCGTCGCGGCCCGGTTGGCTGCGATCGTCTCGATCAGCGCGTGGCGAACGCGCCGATATCCCGAGAACGCGGCGTACATCGAGGCCTGGGACGACGACTCATGGCGCCTGCTCGAGCTGTTGGACGAGCTCGGTCCGGAGCGGGTCGCGCGTGAGCTCGGCGCGCGGGGCGGCGCGGCCGAGACCGCGGCTCTCGCAGCACGGCGCGAGGAGGCGCTCGGCGGGCTCCTGACGCCGCTCACCTACTCGCGACCCGTCCACGCCGTCCGCGCCGAGGGGGTCTGGATCCACGAGCCCGGCGGCCGCCGGCTGCTCGACGCCTACAACAACGTCCCGGTCGTCGGCCACTCCCACCCGCGCGTGGCCGAGGCCGTCGTCCGCCAGACGCGGCTCGGCGCCGTGAACGCGCGCTATCTCGCGGATCCGCTCGTCGAGCTCGCCGAGCGGTTGCTCGCAACGTTTCCGCCCGAAGCACGCTTCGACACCGTGCTGCTGGTCAACTCCGGCAGCGAGGCGAACGACGTCGCCTGGCGGCTCGCGGCGGACGTGACCGGCCGCGACGGCGCGCTCGTGACGGAGCAGGCTTATCACGGCGTCACCGCGGCGACGACCGCGCTCTCGCCCGCGGAGTGGCCGCCGCAGAGACGCGCCGCCCACGTGGCGCGCATCCCGCCACCGGGCCGCGGCGCCGACCTCGCCCCCGCGCTCGACGACGCCCTCGCCGAGCTCGACGGACGCCTCGCTGCGACATTCCTCGACGGCTCGCTCATGAGCGACGGGATCTACTCGCCCGCGGCAGCAGAGCTGCACCTGCTCGTCGACCGGACGCACGCCGCCGGAGGGCTCTACGTCGCAGACGAGGTCCAGGCCGGCCACGGCCGGCTCGGCCCCGAGCTCTGGTCCTTCGTCCGGCACGGCATCGCGCCGGACGTCGTGACGCTCGGCAAGCCGATGGGCAACGGCTATCCCGTCGCGGCCGTCGTGACACGACGGGAGCTCGCGGAGCGCTTCCCGTACGCGGGCACGACCTTCTCCACGTTCGGCGGCAACCCCGTCGCGGCGAGTGCCGCGCTCGCCGTGCTCGACGTGCTCGAGGACGAACGGCTGCCGGAGCGTGCGGCAGGCGTCGGCGCGCGTCTGCGCATGGCGGTCGAGAGCCTCGGCAAGCGGGACGTCGTCGAGGTGCGCGGCACCGGTCTCCTCGCCGGAGTCCAGCTCACGAGCGGCGAGCTCGCGGGCCGCGCCGTCGACGCGCTGCGCGAGGACGGGATCCTCGTAGGACGCACCGGCACGGCCGAGGAGGTGCTCAAGATCCGGCCGCCGCTGGTGTTCTCGGACGAGCACGCCGAGCTGCTCGTGGCGGCGCTCGAACGGATCCTGGGCTGACCTTTTCCCCGCAAAGTCGTATCTTCCGAGTCGAATGGCCGTGGAACAGACCGACGCCCAGCTCGTCTCGCGCTGCCGCGCCGGCGACCCCGACGCCTGGAACGAGTTCGTGGAGCGCTTCTCCCGCTACGTCTTTGCGATCTGCAGCCGCGGCTTCCGCCTCGCGGACCACGACGCGGAGGACGTCTTCCAGGAGGTCTTCGCCCGCGCCTTCGAGCGTCTGGGCGACCTGCGCAGCGACGATGCGGTCCGCCCGTGGCTCGCGCAGCTGACGCGGCGCCTCTGCATCGACAAGCTGCGTCTGCTCGCGCGCGACGCGCCTTCCGACGCGGATCCGGACGAACGGGACGTCGTCGACGTCCTCTCGGCGCTCGACGACGCGATGACCGTGCGCGCCGCGCTGGACACGGTCGGAGACCCGTGCCGCGAGATTCTCGACCGCTTCTTCTGCCGCGACGAGAGCTATCGCACGATCGGCGACCACCTCGAGCTCCCGGCCGGGACCATCGCCAGCCGGATCTCCCGCTGCCTCGACAAAGTTCGTACCGAACTCGATGGAAGGAGTTAGGCCTCTCGCCCGTCATGAGTAGTGAGATGAACGGATTCGACGAGGAACAGATCGGCCGGCTGCTTCGCCTCCTTCCGCCTGCACCGCAAGGCTGGGTGCGTGCTGCACAGGAGCTGCCGGCTGCGCGGGCGGCGCTCGATGAGCTCGTCACGCGTGCCGAGCAGGACGCCGCGTTCCGGCTCCAGCTCCGGGCCGACCTCGAACGTGCGGTGGCCGCTGCCGGTTACGAGCCCTCGCCATTCATCGTCTCACGGCTGCGCCAGCTCCTCGAGGCGGTCTGATCCACGCGGGACGTGCGCCGGTGAGACACTGCGGCGGTGCTCACCGGACTCTCCCTCCCCGCGCTCCTCGAGGAGTTGGCAGCGCCCCGCGAGGTTCCGGGCGCCGGCTCCGCTCTCGCCGTGGCGCTCGCGACCGCGGCAGCCGTCGTCCAGATGGCCGCGCGGCTCTCTCCGGACAGCTGGGCGGACGCGGCGGGTGTCGCGGCCCAGGCCGAGGCGCTACGGGAGCGGGCGGCGCATCTCGTCGACGAGGATGCGGAGTTGTACCGGACGGCTCTCGAGGCGCGGGCCGCCGCCGACGAGACTGCGAAGCCGGAGCAGCGTGACTGGTCGCTCGGGCGCGTCACCGCCGCCGCCGCCGAGCCTCCGCTCGCGCTCGGCCGGCTCGCCGCCGACCTGGCGGAGCTCTGCGCCGCAGCAGGGGCGCGTGTCGAGCCGCGCGTCCACGCCGACGTCGCCGCGGCGGCTGCCCTCGCGGCCGCCGTCGCCCGCGGGGCGCGGGAGCTCGTCGCGGTCAACCTCACGGCGCTGCCGGGCGACGAGCGGGTCGAGGAGGCCGACCGGCTCGTGGCCGCGGCCGAGGCTGCCGCCCGCGCGCTCTAGCAACGCAGCCGCCGACGAAAAGGCCCGGCGCCGAGCCGGGCCCTCTCGTGACGGTCAGAACTGCTGCTGAGCGGCTCTGGAACTCCTAGGCCTGGCGCGGCAAATCAAGCCGCACGCTCGACTGGCGGACGTGGGCCTCGACGTCGTCGTCGTCGGATGCCGGCTCGAAGTTCACGACCTGCCTGGTCTGGGCCTCGATCTCGAGCTCCTCGACCTTGCGCTGCTCGTCCACCGGTTCCTCCCTGGAGATCCTCTCGACGCCCGGTTCGGCGCTGTCACTTCACCAGACGGACCCTGGAATCGGAATCTTCCACACCCATCTCCCACACCCCGGGCCGACTGTCGAGGGACCACGAAAAAGGCCCGGCAGAGCCGGGCCTCTTCGCAAAGCTGGTTGCTCCTAGCCCTGGCGCGGGCTTCCCTGCCGCGGGCTTCCGTACCGCATGTGAGCCTCGAACTCGTCGCCGGTCTCGTCGGTCGGCTCGATGTTCGCGCCCTGGCGCGGCGAACCCTGACGCGGCGAGCCCTGGCGCGGCATATGGCCCTCGACCTCGGTGTCCTCGTCCTTGTGCAGTTCGTCCGACATTGCTCCTCCTTCGGAATTCTTCACGCCGCTCCGGCGCTGTCATTTCACTAGACGGTCCTCGCGCCACGAATCTTCCCACTACCCCTTCAAATTCGCAACACAGCCTGCAATCCTCCTCCGGATGGGCCGATACGCCGCATCGCTGCGCGCATTCGCGAAGGTGTTCGCCAACCCTCGGGTGCGCAACCTCCAGCTCGCGGGAGCCGGCGCGACGCTCGGGACGTGGGCGTACGCCGTCGCGCTGCCCGTCTATGCGTTCCACGCGGGCGGCGCCCGCGCGGTCGGCCTCCTGTTCTTCGCACGGATGGCGCTCGCAGCGCTCGCGGCGCCCTGGCTCGGCATTCTCGCCGATCGCTGGTCGCGTCGTCAGCTGATGCTCGGCGGCGACCTCATCCGCTGCGGGATCTTCGCGGGCATGACCGTGGCCGCGAGCGCGGGAAGCAGCCCGTACATCGTCTACGTGCTCGCGGTCACGTCGACGGTGATCTCCGGCTCGTACGCGCCCGCACAGTCGGCGCTCCTGCCCTCGCTCGTCGACACGCCGGACGAGCTGACCGCTGCGAACGTCGTGGGCAACACCATCTCGAGCGTGGGGATGTTCGCGGGCCCGGCGATCGGCGGCGTCCTCCTCGCGCTCAGCACCCCATCCGCGGTCTTCGCGCTCAACGGCGCGCTCTTCCTGTGGTCGGCAGTCTTCGTCTTCCGGGTTCCGCGCGACGACCCGCCGCAGCGGGCCGAGCGACCGAGACTCCTGCCGGAGCTCACGGCGGGCTGGACGGCTGTGTGGCGCACGCCTGCGCTCCGCGTCGTGGTCGCCCTCACAACGGCGGAGGAGATCGTCTACGGGGCGCTCGAGGTACTGCTCGTGGTGCTCGCGCTGCGGCTCCTCCACGCAGGCAACGCGGGCTACGGCTGGCTCAACACGGCGATGGGCGTCGGGAGCGTGGCCGGCGCGTTCGTCGTCGCGGCGATCGCGGCCCGGCGCCGGCTGGCAGGGGGGTTCGGTCTCGGGATCCTGCTCTGGGGAGTGGCATTGTGCGTCGCCGCGGCCCTGTCGACGCTGGCGCCGGCACTCGTGCTGCTCGGGGTCGTCGGCACCGCCGCGATCCTCGTCCAGGTCACGAGCGTCACGCTCCTGCAGCGCTCGGCGGAGAACGAGGTCCTCGGCCGCGTCTTCGCCGTCCTCCAGAGCCTGATGCTCGCGGGAATGGGCGTCGGCGCACTGGTCGCGCCGGGCCTCGTGAGCTGGCTGGGGCCGCGCGGCGCTCTCATCGCCACCGGCGCCTTCCTCCCCGCCCTCCTTCTCCCGTTGTGGCCGAGCCTGCGGCGGATCTACGCGTAGGCGGCAATCGCGGAAGCTCCGCTCGAGCTGCTGCGGAAGATCGAGATCTTCGCCCGCCTGCCCGAGGCGGTCCTCGAGCGCCTCGCGTCGGGCGCGACGGCCGTCTCGACGGCTGCCGACCAGGTCGTTGTCTCCCGCGGCGAGGTGGGCCGGCACTTCTACGTGATCGCCGCCGGCCGCGCCGTCGTCGAGCTGGACGAGGGCGCGACGCGCGAGCTGGGGCCGGGCGAGTTCTTCGGCGAGATCGCGCTGCTGCGCGACGTGCCACGGACGGCGACCGTGCGGGCGGTGGAGCCGCTCGAGCTCTACGCGCTCGAGCGAGACGAGTTCCTGACTGCCGTGACCGGCCACGCGCCGACCCTCGCAGCCGCCGAGAACGTGGTGAGCTCGCGGCTGCCCACGGGCGTGCTGCTCGGTTAGTCCGACCTCTCGACGAGGACGCGCTCGAACGCCCGGAGCAGCTCGAATGCGGCGTCGCGCTCGTCCTCCTCGAGGCGGGCGGCCACGCGTGCGAGCGGCGCGAGCCGGCCCTCGCCCGCGAGCGCCTCGCGCGCCCGTCGCGCGCGCTGGAGCAGGTCGAGCGCGATCGCGGCCTGGTTCGCGAACAGCCCGAGCATGTCCACCTCTCTCAGCCGCACCCTCGACTCGGGCGGCCGGTCGAGCACGGACAGCACTCCGAGCGCCCGCTCCTCGACGAGGAGCGGCACGGCCATCATGCTCTTGGGCACGTAGCCGGTCGACTCCGCCTGCGAGCGGGACCAGCGCGCGTCGGAGGTGAGGTCGTCGACGACGAGCGACTGCCGCGTCATGAGAACCCAGCCGGCGATCCCGTTGCCCGCCGGGAACCGCATCCCGATCAGCTCGTCCTCCCCTTCGCCGGCGACGGCCTCGAAGACGAGCTCGTCCGCCGCCTCGTCGAGGAGGAAGACGGAGGCGGCCTTGGCGCCGAAGATGGCACGTGCCACCTCGACCGTCGCCTGGAGGAGCGACCGGTGCGCCTCGTCCGCGCCGAGAACGCCCGCGGCGACCGCTGCTTCGAGGTCGCTCACGCGCCGCCTCTCGCGTTCGATGCCGTCTGGTAGAGGACGCTCTTGAGCTGGAACGGCGTCAGGTCGGGATGCTTGCCGAGGATGAGCGCTCCGATGGCGGCGATGTGCGGGGTCGCGAAGCTGTTGCCGGTGCAGCGGAGCGTCCCGCCGCCGAGCCACGCGACGTCGAGGTCGAGCCCGCGACCGAAGAACTCCACCGGCGGATTCGGGTTGTAGTAGAACGTCAGCGGGTCGCTCTCCTCGTGGCTCCCGACGGAGATGACGCTCGCAAAGCGCCAGGGGAAGCTCTCGACCGGCATGTTGTGCGCCGACGCGACGAGCAGGACGCGGTGGAAGTACGCGCGGTCGGCGAGCTCGTGTAGCCGCTCGACGTACTTCGTCCGCGTCGTCGAGAGGCTCATGTTCACGACGTGGAAGCCCTGCTC
>Ga0134128_10002642_pt1 | contig 22101 bp, 22 predicted proteins | sample KB31754_FD_96462 | JGI IMG/M metagenome (GOLD analysis project Ga0134128, IMG submission 96462) | Terrestrial soil microbial communities with excess Nitrogen fertilizer from Kellogg Biological Station, Michigan, USA - KB3-175-4 | ecosystem: Environmental > Terrestrial > Soil > Unclassified ... | reverse complement strand
TTATTTGAATTTCAATTTAGTTGAACATCAAGTTTACTTATTAGTTCATTACTTTCATTAATAATTGGTACAGTTGTAGGTTTAACTCAATTTAGAATAAAAAGATTATTAGCTTATTCTACTATATCTCATGTAGGATTTATGTTATTAGCTTTAGGAATTTCAAGTGTTGAATCCACTCAAGCCTTTTTATTTTATTTAACACAATATATAATTAGTAATGTAAATGTATTCTTTATTTTAATAGCTATAGGATATTCTTTATATTGTTATACAAGTGAAAATAAAGAACATGAAGAATTATTAGATAAAAATAATTCACCAATTCAATTAATAAGTCAATTAAAAGGTTATTTTTATATAAATCCATTATTAGCATTAAGTTTTGCTATAACTATATTTTCATTTGCAGGTATACCACCTCTAGTAGGATTCTTTGGTAAACAAATGGTATTAAGTGCTGCTTTAGATCAAGGTTTAATATTCTTATCTTTAGTTGCTATATTAACTAGTGTTGTGGGAGGTATTTATTATTTAGGTATAATTAAAGAAATGTTTTTCAGCCAACCAGACTATAAAATTAACACTGTATTAGAAAATTTAACATTAAAAGGTTATCTTGCTAACAATAAAACAGTTGTGGGTGTAGGCTCTGCTTATGCAAATGACACAAAATTAAGTTTTAATTACAAGAATATTGTATTATCAAGTCCTATTGCATTTGTTATTTCTACTATTACATTAGTTATATTATTATTTTTATTTATGAATAAAGAATGATTAAGTATGGGTGCCGTTTTGGCTCAAATATTGTTTAATTATTAAAATGAGTAGTGTTACTTTTTTATTTATATTTGTATCTATTTTAACTATAGTATTTTTAGCTCTTAATTTTTTATTAGCTCCGCATAATCCTTATCAAGAAAAATATAGTATATTTGAATGTGGATTTCATAGTTTTCTTGGCCAAAATAGAACACAATTTGGTGTTAAATTCTTTATTTTTGCTTTAGTTTATTTAATCTTAGATTTAGAAATATTACTTATTTATCCTTTTGGTTTAAGTGGTTATGAAAATGGTATTTATGGTTTATTAATCGTATTAATATTTACAGCCATAGTTACAGCAGGATTTGTTTTTGAATTAGGTAAAAATGCACTAAAAATTGATAGTAGACAATCTAATAATTACTTCTATAAATCTAATAAATTTATTCATACTTTTATTGAAAGTAAATAAATAAAGCAGTGATAAGTTGTCTTCTTACCGTGTTAGGCTAGTCATACGGTTAAGAAGTGCTAAATTAGATTTTTTTGATATTATGAATAGTAGAGGTCTAACGAAACCAGCATTGAAAGTTCGGGTATTTAGACATTGATATAGTATAGTATGTTATTAGAATCTTCAAAAGTAATAGGTGCAGGACTTGCTACAGTTGGATTAGCTGGAGCAGGAGTAGGTATAGGTGTAGTTTTTGGATGTTTAATAATAGGGGTAGCTAGAAATCCTTCTTTAAAAGCCCAATTATTTTCGTACTCTATTTTAGGGTTCGCTTTCTCAGAGGCTACAGCCTTATTTGCCTTAATGATGGCTTTATTATTACTTTATGTTATATAATTTAATTATGCTATGCTGCTTCGCATAGCACTAGCATTATCCGGTGGTGGTTTTACTACGAAATAACACACGGGCTAGTTATGCCTGTTAGCAGCCAGCAGTAATGCCTGCGTAATTTGTTACGCAAACTTTAACTATTAGCTACTTTGGTAGAGAAGTTAATAAAGGGAATTAGTTTAATGGTAAAACAAGATGCTACGGACATCGAAATTATAGTTCGAGTCTATAATGCCCTTGGTATAATTGTCCATGTATAATTATACTCACGGCGATATATCAATTTAATAAATTAGTATTATACATATATCGTCATCTGAATAATTTGAGATAATAAAAATAAAAAAAAATGAGTTTAACTTTAGTACTTTTTTTAATTGGAATCTTAGGATTCGTATTTAATAGAAAAAATATTATATTAATGCTTATTTCTATAGAAATAATGTTATTATCTATAACATTTTTAATATTAATAAGTTCCATAAATTTGGATGATATAATAGGACAAACGTATGCCGTATATATAATAATAATAGCTGGTGCAGAGTCTGCAATAGGTCTAGCTATATTAGTGGCATTTTATAGATTAAGAGGAAGTATTGCAATAGAATATAAATAATGTATTTAAGTATTATAATATTACCTTTATTAGGATCCATAGTATCAGGATTTTTCGGTAGAAAAATTGGTGTAACAGGTAGCCGTATTTTAGGTTGTTTATGTGTACTAACAACAACAATTTTAGCTATAATTAGCTTTTTTGAAGTAGGATTTAATAATAATCCTGTTTCAATTAATTTATTTAAATGATTAGATAGTGAATCATTTAATATATTATGAAATTTCCAATTTGATAGTTTAACAGTATCCATGCTAATACCTGTATTAATTATTAGTTCATTAGTACATTTCTATTCTATTGGATATATGAGCCATGATCCACACAATCAAAGATTTTTTAGTTATTTAAGTTTGTTTACTTTTATGATGATTATATTAGTAACAGGTAATAACTATTTATTAATGTTTGTAGGATGAGAAGGTGTAGGAGTATGTTCTTATTTACTGGTAAGTTTTTGATTTACTAGAATAGCAGCAAATCAAAGTTCTATGTCAGCCTTTTTAACTAATAGAGTGGGGGATTGTTTCTTAACAATAGGTATGTTTGTTATACTATGATCTTTAGGAAATTTAGATTATAGTCTTGTATTTTCATTAGCTCCTTATATAAATGAAAATATTGTGACTATTATAGGAATTTGTTTATTAATAGGAGCGATGGCGAAAAGTTCTCAAGTAGGTCTTCATATTTGATTACCTATGGCCATGGAGGGTCCAACACCAGTATCTGCTTTAATACATGCAGCTACAATGGTTACAGCTGGAGTATACTTATTAATTCGTTCATCTCCTTTAATTGAATATAGTTCAACAGTATTATTAATTTGTTTATGACTAGGTGCTATAACAACGGTATTTAGTTCATTAATTGGATTATTTCAACAAGATATTAAAAAAATTATAGCTTATTCTACTATGTCTCAATTAGGTATGATGGTAATTGCTATAGGATTATCTTCTTATAATGTGGCTATATTCCATTTAATAAACCATGCTTTCTATAAAGGTTTATTATTCCTAGGGGCAGGTGCAGTTATTCATGCTGTTGTAGATAATCAAGATTTAAGAAAATACGGAGGATTAAGAACATTCTTACCTTTAACATATACAGTTATATTAATAGCTAGTCTTAGTTTAGTTGCCTTTCCATTTATGACAGGATTCTATAGTAAAGATTTTATTTTAGAATCTGCATATGGTCAATATCAATTTAGTAGTATAAATGTTTATGTTATTGCCGTTATAGGTGCAATATTTACTACATTATATTCTGTAAAAGTTTTATATTTAACTTTCTTAACTAATCCTAATGGATCTATAAATTATTATAAAAATGCACATGAAAGTGATATTTTTATAAGTTTACCTTTAGTTGTATTAGCAATATTCTCAATATACTTCGGATTTATAACTAAAGATATATATATAGGTTTAGGTTCAGGTTTTTTTGTAGATAATAGTATATTTATACATCCTTTACATGAAATATTAATTGATACAGAATTTGGAGTACCTACTATATTTAAATTAATTCCTTTTGTATTAACTTTATCATTTTCAGCTATAGCAATTATATATCCTGAATTTGTTCCTAAAGCCGTAACAAACTTTAAGTTATCAAATTTAGGGTATTATATATTTGGTTTTTTCAATCAACGTTTTTTAATTGAATTCTTTTATAATAAATATATTGTAAATAAAGTGTTATTTTTAGGAGGTCAAACTACAAAAATATTAGATAGAGGAAGTATAGAATGAATAGGACCTTATGGAATTTCAATGGTTTTAAATAAAGTAAGTAAAACTATTTCTAGTTTAAATAAAGGAGTTGTAACAGATTACGCTCTTTATATTTTAATAGGTGTATGTTTTTATTTATCTATATTTACATTCTTCTCAGTATTTTCTGATATAATATATAGTATTACAATAACTTGTATAATTACATTAATAATTTATGGTTCTTGAAGCTTTACATTCAATGAAGAATTTTCTAATAAAGAAAATTTAAAATCTAGTATTTGAGTAGGACTGCCTAGTTGACACCGGATTACTTATATTTTTTCTCTATGTCAGCATAGGAGGAGATTTTAGAATAGTTATAATTTTTATATATTTTATAATTACATGATCTATAGGTATTATGGATGTCGATATAATCCATTTAGATGAAGAAGAAATAATGAAAAATATTCGTGATAATACTACAGAAGCTTGTAATAATAGCAATGAAAATAGAACTAATGATGAAAATAGAATATTTGATAATAATAACAATACGGGAAATGATAATGTAAAAGATAGCGATAATGATTCATCAAATCTACCACCGATGCAAGCATTCATAGAAAATAATCTTGAATTAGGTTTATACCAGCAATTGAGTGAGCTTGAAGATAAGTGGTTAGGGTGAGAAAAAGAAGATTACGAAAAAACAGGTATATTACCTGAAGAGAATCATCATGATATAGTACCAAGAAGAAGACAAAAAGATGCAAAGATAGAACAAGAACTAATTAAAAAAATAGAAGAATTTAGATTATCCGAATCTCCAGGAGACACAGGATCAAATCAAAAAAGAGATTTAGATACATTATATGATGATGATAATAGTAATGAAGATGAAGATTAGTGCTTATTTCATGGTAACCCATGAAATACTACTAAAGATTAATTAAGATAGTCCTCTTAATCATCTTAGCATAGATTGCGCTGTTTAGCTGTAGCACTAGAGTGTGAAATCAAACCACTCGTATGCATAAAAATTAACTTTATACACGTAACAGTAGCGTTATGCCATCGTAAATAGGTACGCAAATACGTTATTATATTATGACTAGTACTCTATTAAATAAAAGCTTTAATTTTATTTAGTAATTTGCATAAGCTGCAGTGTATGTCCGCCTACCGGGTACATACGGCAATATTGGCCTTCCGATTATAAAATCGAGATACATTTGTAAAAATTACGTCGTAATGTATTGGCTTTATAGCCTAAAATAAAAATAAAAAAAAAATGCGTTTACTTAAAAGTCATCCTTTTTTAAGATTATTTAATGCTTATTTAATAGATCATTCACAACCAAGTAATATAAATTATTTATGAAACTTTGGTTCATTATTAGGTGTATGTTTAGGTATACAATTAGTTACAGGAATAACATTAGCTATGCATTATAACCCTAGTGTATTAGAAGCATTTAATTCTGTAGAGCATATTATGCGTGATGTAGAAAATGGATGATTAATTCGTTATTTACATAGTAATACAGCTTCAGCTTTCTTTTTTTTAGTATATTTACATATTGGAAGAGGTTTATATTATGGATCATATAGAGCTCCAAGAACTATGGCTTGAGTTATAGGTACAATTATACTTATTCTTATGATTGGTACAGGTTTCCTGGGTTACTTAAACATAGCCCAAAACGGTTATAAATTGAAACCGACAACAAAAATAACAACAACAACAAATACCTTAAGAACAAATATAAGTATTAATAATAGTGTAAGAAAAGCGAAGGAGCGAGGACCGAAGGGACGAGTCTTCGCTTCTCGCTTCTCAACAAATTCATATAATCATACTAAAATGAATTTAAATATTCTAGATATTAGATGTATTATTGAACCGAATTATAGAATAAATGATTTCTTAGAGTCTAAAAATCTTAATCCTGTATTTATTTATGATAAATTAGATCAAGATCTTATTAGAAGAAAAATAGCTGCAGAAACTAAGGATTTAAGTGGAATTTATTTAATATTAAATAAAGAGACATTAGGGTTTTATGTGGGATCTGCTTCGACTAATAAATTTAATACAAGATTTTCTAAACATTTATTATATGGTAGTGGTAGTAAGATTTTGAAAAATTCAGTAAAAAAGTATGGTCTGGCTAATTTTTGTTTTATTATTTTAGAATTATTTCCTGAGATAGTTAATCAAGAAAATAATAAGCAGTTATTAGATTTAGAAGATTTTTATTTAAAATCTTTGCTACCTGATTATAATATTTTAACTGAAGCTGGGTCTAGTTTTGGATATAAACATATTGAAATTAGCCGTATAAAAATGAAATCAGAGTATAGTGAAGAATGTAGAAATCGTGTAGGAGTGCTCTGGGCGAAGCAACCAAATAGTAGTTTTAGCTTGCGCAGCCGAAATAAATTATCATCTGAAACTATTGAAGCTATGAGACATAGTGCATTAAATAGAGAAAAATTTCAATACTCTGATGAAACATTATTAAATATGAAAAAAAATTCTAAGCCTATAATTGTTAAGGAATTAAATGGTATTGTATATGGAGAATATAATAGTATCATTGAAACAGCTGAAGCTTTAAATTGTTCAGCTAAAACAGTATATAGAACTTTAAAAAGTTCTAGTAAATTGTTAAAAAAACGTTGAATAGTTATTTATGCATAATGCTATATATATTGTATTAATTTACTAAATTATATTATTGTTGTTTTGTTGTTTATAATATAATTTTTATTTGTTGTTAATCGTAGTCCTATAATTTTATAACTAATGTAATTTATGGAAAAAAATATAGTTTTATTATAGAATGACTCGACGGGGTCATTGAAGAAATATTTATATTTCTTTGGCAATGCTAGTGAAAACGATCAAAATATAGTCAAATATAAGAGATCGTCGGTTATCCATATAATCGCGACAGACTGGGTCACTGGTGGGTGGCTGAAATGCTGCTTAATGTACAGTCGACGCTTTTTATCTAGATTTTAGATAAATATAATAATCGAAATAAAAGATATTATAGCTTTTTGTGGGCTTATTTTATAGAAGCTGCATACTTCGTTAGCAGCCCTAAAAAGTAAGTTTTTGTATGTTTTACCTTATGGTCAAATGAGTTTATGAGGTGCTACAGTTATAACTAATCTTATAAGTGCTATACCTTGAATTGGACAAGATATAGTTGAATTTGTATGAGGAGGTTTCTCAGTTAATAATGCTACTTTAAATAGATTCTTTGCTTTACATTATTTATTACCTTTCATACTAGTTGCATTAGTATTAGCTCATTTAATTGCAGTTCACGAATCTGCAGGTGCAAGTAATCCTTTAGGTGTTCCAAGTTATTACGATAGAATACCTTTTGCACCTTATTACTTATTCAAAGATTTAATAACAATATTTATTTTCTTCTATGTTTTAAGTATATTTGTGTTCTTTATGCCTAATGTTTTAGGAGATAGTGATAACTATATTCCAGCTAACCCTATGCAAACACCAGCAGCAATAGTACCTGAATGATATTTATTACCATTCTATGCTATATTAAGATCTATTCCTAATAAATTATTAGGAGTTGTTGCAATGTTATTTGCTATCTTAATCATCATGATATTACCTGTTACAGATTTAGGTAGAACTAAAGGTTTACAATTTAGACCTATAAGTAAAATAGCTTTCTATATTTTTGTTACTAATTTCTTAATTTTAATGCAATTAGGGGCTAAACATGTTGAAACTCCATTTATAGAGTTTGGACAAATAAGTACAGTATTATATTTTGCACATTTCTTAATTATAACACCTTTAATTAGTGTAATAGAAAATACTTTAGTTGATTTAAATTTAAGTGGAAGTTCTTTAAAAAAATACTAACTTTAGCAGAGCGTGCTTAAGCTATACTTCGTAGTGATTTTTCTACATAAGCTAGGATATTTGTACTTCGTAGTATTTCTGCGCGTAGCGCAAGCTATGCTAGCAAGTTCCTAATTTTTTCTATATTTTTATTTTAATTTTATAAATAATACAAAGAAGACACAAAACCCAAATGTATAATCCCTTAGGGATCTAAAAATTAATAAAAAAATGTTAAAACGTTACTTACTAGGCTTTGTCAGCATAAAAAAAATTTTAAAGTTTTTCACCTTTAAAAATATAATAAGAGCATTTAGTTATATGATTATATTTAAGTTAGTTTATTTTATCGTGTATAGATATTTAGACACTGAGTTTTTAGGTACTTTTTTATCTTCTATTATTGCAGGTTCTATTCTTATAATTTTTAAATTTATTTTTCTTGGGTTTGTTGAAGGTTTAATTACTCCTCTATATTGTGACGAAGATGATTATGATAATAAGGATGAATCTTCCAAGAGTAAAGAAAATAATGAAAGAGAAACAGAATTGAATACTATGATAGATAATTATAAAAAAGAACTTAAAGGATTTGAAGAAAGTTATCATAAGTCTCGTCAAAAGGCGTATGACTGTATGTTAAGGATTAAAGAAAAAGATCCGCATTATTTCTTAGATAAAGCTAATTTTGATACTCTTTCATATATCAAAATTCTTTATCTTGTAGAAACAAGTAAAGGAAGTCTCTTAACACGTGAGGATATGCATATTGCACAAGATATGTTTTTGGGTATGGCTATTACTCAACAAGAGTATGAACAAATAGGTAAGCCTGTAATTCCTAACTTTAAAGTTAATTTCACTATGACTAAAGAAGAACTAGAAAATATATATAGACGTAGTGGAGTAGCTTCTGGCGAAACAACCAAAACTTAAATCTTTTTTGTATTTCGTATTAGCGCCTTTAAAACTGAAAGAAATGATTTCTTTCATTAATTTGCTTCTGTGAAATAAGCATTACTTTACTGCTTAAATAAGTAGTAAAGTCAAGATTATGTTGTAAATGGCTTTTACACTATGATTGCAAATCATTAGTATGAGGTTCGATTCCTCCATAGTCTTTAATTTCTTATTATAATAATAAATAATATTTAATACTATTTTAATTTAAATATATAGTATAATTAAAAATTAAATTAAATAAAAATTACTAATGTTATAAGAAGAGAAAATATAAATTAATAGCTTTATATATAAGGTTAGTTATGTACATACATCGTTAGCCTTAAATATGTGCTATGAAATAGCACTTCGTCAGATTAATTTATGCTAGCATGTGTGTGTTACTTCGTAGTGAAATCACTATGAAGTATTTATATCACCACCGTACGGACGTCTAGGCACATCTAGGGCTAGGACGCTGCTTGTGAAGTAGTACTAGCTTTAGAACTTAAATTATTTTTTTTAATAATAATATTTATTAAGATTATTAATAAATTCCTAGCGCGAATAAAGCACTAAACTTTATTAAATTTATTTTAATTTATATATTCTCTTCTATATTTTTTAGATTTTGGTTAATAATATAGACACGGATACGGACAGGAACACTTCATTAAGATCTCAAATCTCTATGGGATTTGAAAGATGATTTTATTCTACTAATGCTAAAGATATAGGTACTTTATATTTAATTTTTGCTTTATTTTCAGGATTATTAGGTACTGCTTTTTCAGTATTAATAAGATTAGAACTTAGTGGACCTGGAGTTCAATTTATTTCAAATAACCAATTATATAATAGTATAATTACAGCACATGCAATATTAATGATATTCTTCATGGTTATGCCTGCATTAATTGGAGGTTTCGGTAATTTTTTAATGCCTTTAATGGTAGGGGGACCTGATATGGCATTCCCTAGACTTAATAATATAAGTTTCTGATTATTACCACCTAGTTTAGTATTGTTAGTATTTTCTGCAGTTATTGAAGGTGGAGCAGGTACAGGGTGAACTCTTTACCCACCTTTAGCAAATATACAAAGTCACAGTGGACCTAGTGTAGATTTAGCTATTTTTACTTTACATTTAACAGGGGTAAGTAGTTTATTAGGAGCTATAAACTTTATAACTACTGTTATAAATATGAGAACACCTGGAGTTAAATTACATAAATTAACTTTATTTGGATGAGCAGTAATTATAACAGCTGTATTATTATTATTAACATTACCTGTTTTAGCTGGTGCTATTACTATGGTATTAACAGATAGAAACTTTAATACTTCATTCTTTGAAGTAGCCGGAGGGGGTGATCCTATATTATTCCAACATCTTTTCTGATTCTTCGGTCATCCTGAGGTTAAATTTATAAGCCTCATAATGTTGCTGTATGCTGGAAACACTTCGCTATCAAGTTTTAAATACTCCCTCTTTATAGATACAGTAAAAAAGTTAAAACAATGAAGTCAATCAGCAGGTAACACTTTAAATAGTGGAACCTCAGAGACTATACGCAACAATACTGAAAATATAAAAAATATTTCTGTTCATACATCTACACATCTAAAACCGTTAAATGATGAAATGTTTGGACATTATCTAGCAGGATTAATAGATGGAGATGGGCACTTTAGTTCTCAACAACAATTAGTAATTGTTTTTAGTTCTCCTAATGTTCAACTAGCATATTATGTAAAAAGTGTAATAGGCTTCGGTAATGTTAAACAAGTAAAGGATAAAAATGCTTATTTGTTTATTATTTCAAGTAAGGATGGTATACTTAAAGTTATTAATTTAGTAAATGGAAAATTAAGAACTAGGAATAAATTTAACCAAGTTCTTACTAATGTATTAGTACATCCTAGGTACGTAAAAGAGAATATAGAATTTCAAATAAATGATTCTAATTCTTTAGATAATCATTGAATTGCAGGATTTTCGGATGCAGATGCTAGTTTCCAAATCAAAATTATTAATAAAAGTAATAGACCCAAACCTGAAATTAGATTAAATTTTCAAATTGATCAGCAAGATAAAGATATGTTAATCCTTATAAAAAATTTATTTGGGGGAAATATAGGTTACAGAGAAAGTCAAAATACGTATTATTATGGTTCAACTAGTTTTGGTTCTGCTCGTAATGTAATTAATTATTTTGATAAATTTCATTTACAATCTAGTAAACATAACAATTATCTTAAATGAAGAAAAGCATACATATTAATCCAAGAAAAGCATCATTTAACTGAGGTAGGTATAGATAAAATTATGAATTTAAAAAATTCGATGAACAGAAATTCAGTATAAGATAGAGTCCTAACAAGGACGAAAGTTCTTGAGTATTAATTTTAATAGATCTTAAGACTATTAGATTAATCAAAATTTTGTTATATTTTAATTATACCAGGTTTTGGTATAATTAGTACTGTTATATCTACAAGTTCAAGTAAACCTATTTTTGGTTATATTGGAATGGTTTATGCTATGATGTCTATAGGAATCTTAGGATTTATTGTATGAAGTCATCATATGTACGTTGTAGGTTTAGATGTAGATACAAGAGCTTATTTCACAGCAGCTACTTTAATTATAGCTGTACCTACTGGTATTAAAATATTCTCTTGATTAGCTACAGCTTATGGTGGATCTATAAGAATGACACCACCTATGGTATGAGCATTAGGTTTTGTGTTTATGTTTACAATCGGAGGGTTCCCGAAATGATGCTTGGCCCTAAAGACCACTATATGCTAGGAAATTTGTTTGATTAAATTAAAACAGTAAATTTTAATTTAATTTATAAAAGAATAATTAGCAGGAAACGAAACGAAGCAAGACAAAAATAACTGATTTTCTTAGTAGGATCTTCAGAGACTATACGTGGTCCTCATTATGTATTTACATAGAGAAAAAATAGTCCGTAAAAAATGATGTTGTAAGTGGTGTAGTAATAGCTAATGCTTCTATAGATATAGCTTTCCATGATACTTATTATGTAGTAGCTCATTTCCATTATGTTTTAAGTATGGGAGCTGTATTTGCTATGTTTGCTGGATGATATTTCTGAGTACCTAAAATAATAGGTTTCAATTATAATCATTTCTTAGCTAAATTGCAATTCTGATTATTATTTATAGGGGTTCTTTTAAAGGGAAGTACTTTTGTAATAAAGGATAGATTATATAGAAGAATTTCTACAAATCGTAGAAATTCTCAGTTTGAACCAGAAGAGTTTGAATTATTTTTTGAAAATGTTAACAAAGAAAAAAGAAATATATATAAACAATTAAGAAAAAAATCAGGTGTTTATTTATTTATAAATAACCATACTAATGGTTTATATATAGGTAGTAGCACAAATTTAACTAGTAGAATGGTTAGTTATTATTACTATACTAATAACCAAAACCCATCTAAATTAGTTATAATTAGAGCTATGAAAAAATACGGCTTAGAGAATTTTTCTTTGGCAATTCTAGAATTTTGTGAAAAAGATGCTTGTTTAACCTTAGAACAAAAATGAATTGACCACTATAAACCTAAATATAATGTTTTAACTGTTGCTGGTAATTCATTAGGTTATAAACATAGTATTGACACAATTAATATCTTAAAAGAAAAACTAAGCAAAGAGAATCATCCTAACTTCGGTAATGTGACTTCTCCTGAGACTAGGAAAGCTATTAGTGATAGTATAAATAATTTTTATGCAGAAAATAGTCACCCTAGAAAAGGATTGAAAGGTTTATTAGCACCTCAGTATGATATAGGTGGTAAATTCGTATTTTGTTATAATAGACAAGGTGAAGAACTGATTTTTCCTTCCATAAATGGAGCTAGACAATACTTTAAGGTTAGATGATCTTTAATCAAAAAGAATATTGATAAAAATAATTGAATAACTATTAATGGTCAAGATTGATTAATACAATCTATCCCTAAACAAAATTAGTTTAATTAGCCCCTCCCAATCCTTCTATATGCTGGAAACTCTCATAAAGCTTAAGTACTTATTTAATAAGTGATAATCTTAAGTGTATCTAGACAATCAGCAGGAAACCAAAATAACAATCCATGTTATCGGTAGGATCCTCAGAGACTACACGAAGGAGATTATTTTTAATTAATTAAAAATAATCAAGATATAGTCCACACAATGTGTAATTTAACATTCTTCCCTCAACATTTCTTAGGTTTACAAGGTATGCCAAGAAGAATAAGTGATTATCCTGATGCTTTTGCAGGTTGAAATTTAGTAAGTAGTTTAGGATCTATAGTTAGTGTAGTTTCTGCTGCATTATTTATATATATTATATACTTACAATTAGTAGAAGGTAAAGTGTCTGATAGAAACCCTTGAATGACACCAGCTTTCTATACTGATATTTTACAAGCTAACTTGAACAGATGTTATAATAGTTTAGAATGAGGATTAACAAGTCCACCTAAACCTCACGCATTTGTAAGTTTACCTAAACAAAGTAATATATTTATAATATAAATAGAATCCTAGTTTGATAATAACAAATAATAATACTTTGTCGTTTTATTTCATAGCATATAAATATTGTTTATAGCTAGCTTTATTTCATAGGAGCTACTCAAATTTATAGCTTATTATAATGAAACCAGCTGTACAGCTGGTTTAAGTAATATTAACTAAGAATAAGCGAGGGAGCGAGGACCGAAGGGACGAGCCCTTCGCTTCATTTATTCTTAGGGTAAGTCTTATTAGCTCAAATGGTAGAGCAAAATACTTCTAATATTTGTATCCTAGTTCGAGTCTAGGGTGAGATTAAACCTCCATAATAAATTACATATTAATTATAGATATATTTAATTACTGGTAGTTTTTTGCTGAATATATAAAATTTAATCCTAAAAAATACAGCACAGTAGTTAGTGCTAGTGTTTATTTTTTTATAAATGTGGTTATTGTGTGAAACCATGGTTTCATACATACACGCTAGTATTATACCATACATAATAAACTTTATATTAATGTATAGCGTTAATACTAAGTATATTATTATTTATAATTATTAGTACTGGCTATTTTTAGTCGCGGTCATGGAGCTACAGCTACAGCTTGTATCTATGTTTATAAAAATTACGTAATCAGTATTATTAATTTTATATAATAAAAAGAGGAATTTATATAAATGAATTTTAAGCCAATAATTATTACAAAAAATAAATGAGAAATTCTATAACGCTTATATCTATTATTGAAACAATAATACTTATGTTGCCTGCTCTTTTAGTTGTAGCTTATGTTACAGTAGCCGAAAGAAAAACTATGGCAAGTATGCAAAGAAGATTAGGGCCTAATGCAGTAGGTTATTATGGTTTATTACAAGCATTTGCGGATGCATTAAAATTAATATTAAAAGAATATGTTGCACCTACACAAGCTAATATTATATTATTCTTTTTAGGTCCAATAGTAACTTTAATTTTTGCTTTAGTAGGTTATGCCGTAATTCCATACGGTCCTGGTTTATCATTAGGAGATATGGAATTAGGTATTTTATTTATGTTAGCTGTATCTTCTTTAGCCACTTATGGTATATTATTAGCAGGATGAAGTGCTAATAGTAAATATGCTTTCTTGGGATCTCTTAGAAGTACTGCCCAATTAATAAGTTATGAATTAGTTTTAAGTTCTGTATTATTAATTATTATATTAATAACTAATAGTCTAAATTTAAATGTAAATGTTCAATTCCAAAAAATCACTTGATTAGCTTTACCTTTATTTTGTATATTAATAATATTTTTTATAGGTTCTGTTGCAGAAACAAATAGAGCCCCTTTTGATTTAGCAGAGGCTACTATATAGATTTGGCCTCTATAAAGATCACAAATTGCTGGAACAGTCTTAATTAGACAAATCAGCAGGGAAGCAACTTTTATAGTTGAATCTTCAGAGACTAAAGGTGATCATTTAATATTTATTATTAAATATGATATAGTCCAGACTTATATGAGAGTATAAGATTAATATTATAAAAATTAGGATATATTGTGCCTAATTTTATCACAAACAATAAATATTTATTCTTAAAAAATTCCCAAAAATTACCGCGAAAAGATTTTATTCTACTTCATCAACTGACAATTTACCTATTGTAAATCCTATACCTATATTGGTTATAAACGATTTATTAGTATTAGATGATAAACACTATGTAAATTCTTATAAAGAAATTATTAAGAATAAGGCAGGTATATATTCTTTTATCTATATTATAAATGGTAATCAATGCATAGGTAGTGCTAAAGATTTATATCTTAGACTAAATGAACATTTAAATAATAGAAAATCCAATTCAAGTTTACAAAAAGCATAGCTTGCTAGCATAGCTTGCGCTAGCGCTACACGAAAAATATGGATTAGATAAATTTAATTGAGTTGTATATGAATATTTTATTTATGAAAATAAAATATTAAGTAATGAAGGTTTAACTAGACTAGAAACTAGTTATATAAAAGCTTTTGATTTTAATACTCTTTATAATATGAAAAAAGAAGCTTCAAGGATGTATGGGTATAAACATACAGATGAAGCCGAGCTTGCGCCTCAAAAAATGATTGAACGTTTTAAAGATAAAAGTAATCATCCAATGTATGTCGCTAGCGCACAAAAATCATAGTAAAGAAGTATTAAGATTAATAAGTAAACCTGGTAGTTTAAATCCAATGTTTGTCGCTAGCGCACAAAAAACATAGTAATGAAAGTAAAAAATTAATGGGAATAAAAAAGAATAAATATTTAAATGGTGTAGGTATTTTCGATCTAGAAGATAATCTTATCCAAAAGTTTGCTAATAACGTAGAACTAGCTAATTGTTTAAATATATCCAAAGTTACAGTAGGTAAGTATTTAAATAATAAATTAGTCTACCAAAATATGTATAAATTTAAGCCAATATGTCCTTAATTATTGGAATCTGAGTTAGTTAGTGGATTTATGACAGAACACGCAGCTGTTATTTTTGTTTTCTTTTTCTTAGCTGAATATGCTAGTATTGTATTAATGTGTATTTTTACAAGTATTTTATTTTTAGGTGGATATTTAATTGATTTTGATTATTCTTATTTATTATATAATTTTTATTACTTAGGAAGTGGAGCAGAAAATGATTATACATTAATGAGAGAAAATTTTTTAAATAGTCCTTCATTTAATGGATTATTATCTAGTTTAACTTTAGGTATAAAAAGTTCTGCTATGGTTTTTGTATTTATATGAGTTAGAGCTTCTTTCCCTAGAATACGTTTTGACCAGTTAATGTCTTTCTGTTGAACTGTATTATTACCTATATTATTTGGATTTATCTTTTTAATTCCTTCAATATTATATATTTTTGGTGTATTTTTTATTAATATTAACTTAATATAGTTAATAGCTTTATTTTTTAACTTTATTTATAGCAAGTGTGTTACTTCGTAGTGAAACCACACATGGTGCTAGTACTATAACAGCTGTAGCAGCAGCAGAGATATAAATATTATAAGTACAGTTAGTATTATGTTTGGACTAAGTACATCATGTTTACTAATTTCATTGCTTAGACTTATTAGTAGCTTTATAATGGTTAACTATAGGTATGTGAAGAAAAGCACAACTAGCTGTAATAGTACGTAGTAATAGTAATACACAATAATAGTAGTACGCAATAGTAATACGTAGTAGTAGCAGTATAGTAGTACGCAGTATTGTATAATTTTATATACCTATAATTTTGTGTGTAAGCTGACTGGCTACGATTTCTTTATCTTTGATAAAGAAATTAAAAACAGCAGCAGTGAATACTACGTAGTGAATACTACGTAGTGAATACTACGTAGTAAACCGCGCGATTTTGCATCTTGCTATACTATAACAAAATGTAGTAGATTTATCGCGATTTTTGTGCCATGAAACACGTGTGCATAGGTGAGAAGTATTTAAGCTCTAAAATAATTATCGTTTGGATGTATGTTATTATCAAATTTGATTGGTTTACCTATAGTAGGGGTAGTAGGTGTCGCTAGTATAACCGTGTATCGACATGATTATTATGCTAAATTAATTTCATTAGCTGTTAGTGTAATAAATTTTATTATTTCATTATTTATATTTATACTATTTCATAATAGTACAAACCATTTTCAATTTGTACAAGAACATTATAATACTCAATATTTTGATTTATATTTAGGAGTAGATGGTATTTCCATTTATTTTGTATTATTAACTACAATAATAATGCCTATTGCATTATTATCTAATTGAAATTCTATAAAAGAAAATGTAAAATCATATTTAATTGTAATGTTACTATTAGAAAGTTTATTATTAATTGTATTTATGGCTGCAGATATTATGTTGTTTTATATATTTTTTGAAAGTATATTACCTCCTCTGTTTTTATTAATAGGAATATTTGGATCTGATAATAAAGTTAGTGCTAGTTACTATTTATTTTTATATACATTATGAGGTTCTTTATTTTTATTATTATCTATATTAAGTACATCATCTATTATGGGTAGTACAGATTTTGATGTATTATTTCAATTAGGGTTTGATTATAAAGTTCAGATATTCTTATTTATAGGAATATTTATAGCTTTTGCAGTAAAAACTCCTACAATTTTCTTAAATAATTGATTATTAAAAGCTCATGTTGAATCACCCTTAGGTGGAAGTATAGTATTAGCTGGAATTGTTTTAAAATTAAGTTTATATGGGGTATTTAGATTAATATTACCTATATTACCTCAAGCTTCTTTAGATTATACTTTTATAGTATATACTATAAGTGTAATAACAATTTTATATGCTAGTGTAAGTACAATAAGAACTACAGATATTAAAGAATTAATTGCCTACAGTTCTGTTTGTCATGCTGCTGTATATTTAATAGGAGTATTTAGTAATACTATACAAGGATTACAAGGAAGTATTATATTAGGTTTAGCACACGGATTCGTTTCTAGTGGTTTATTTATATGTGCTGGTGGTATCCTTTATGATAGAACTCATACTAGAGTATTATATTACTATAGAGGTGTAGCTCAATTAATGCCTATATTTGCTATATTATTCTTTATATTGGCTTTAGGTAATTGTGGTGCTCCTTTAACTTTAAATTTTATAGGTGAATTTATGTCACTTTACGGAATTATAGAAAGATTACCTATCTTAGGAGTTTTGGCCGCAACTTCTATTGTATTCTCTGCTGCTTATACAATATATATGTATAATAGAATATCTTTTGGAGGATCATTTACTAAATTAATCCAATTAGGATTAGTAGATCTAAATAAAAGAGAATTCTTGTTATTATTTATATTAGTTATATTTACAGTAGTATTGGGTGTATATCCGGGAATTATAATCAATTTATTAGATTACTCTATGAACAGTGTAATATTCAATATTCCTGCGCTGTCTTGCATATAATATTATAGCAAAATGTAGCAGATTTGGTACGATTTTTGTGCCTTGCTATTTCATAAGAAAAACCAAGATCTAAATAAATATGAACTCACTATACTCCTGTATTGTATCTATTTATTATATATCAAATAAAAAACAACAATCAAACCAACCATCCTTATAAATTCCCCTAAAGAAAGTACGCTATATTAAAAAGAAAAAAAAAATGACAAATATTTTTACAGTGTTAATGCCAACAATAAATTTGGATGCTCCTTTACCTTGAGGTATTTATTTCCAAGATAGTGCAACACCTCAAATGGAAGGTTTAATAGAACTTCACGATAATATTATGTTTTACTTAGTTTTAATATTATTTGCTGTAAGTTGAATATTATTTTCTATAATTAAAAATTTTGTAAGTACTAAAGCACCAATATCTCATAAATATTTAAATCACGGTACATTAATAGAATTAATATGAACTATAACACCGGCTGTAATATTAATATTAATAGCTTTCCCTTCATTTAAATTATTATATTTAATGGACGAAGTTAATGACCCTTCTATGACAATAGTAGCAGAAGGTCATCAATGATATTGAAGTTACCAATACCCTGACTTTATAAATTCTGACGAAGAATTCATAGAATTCGATTCTTATATTATACCAGAATCTGATTTAGAAGAAGGTGCATTAAGAATGTTAGAAGTTGATAATAGAGTAATAGTACCTGAATTAACTCATATTAGATTTGTTATAACATCAGGTGACGTTATTCACGCTTTTGCTGTTCCTTCTTTAGGAATTAAATGTGATGCTTATCCTGGTAGATTAAATCAAGTATCTATCTTTATAAATAGAGAAGGAGTATTCTACGGACAATGTTCTGAAATTTGTGGAATATTACATAGTTCTATGCCTATTGTAATAGAATCTGTAAATATTGATAAATTTGTTCAATGATTAATGACTGAAAGTGAATAATTTAGAGCTTTAGCTTTATTTCATAACAGCTAATGCAGCCACTCAATAGTTCTAGGTAATATTTACTTAATACTAGCTTTAGCACTATGCTATAACTAGAATTCTTTAATTAAATTATTCCCGTTATCACTATAAGTGTAACAACGAGGAATTCGTTTAAAAAACAATAGTAATTTACTTTTAAAAATGCCACAATTAGCTCCTTTTTATTATATGAATGAAATCGTATTTTCTTTTGGTTTAATCGTATTAATATTATATATTTTATCTAAATATATATTACCAAGAATTGTAAGATTATTTGTATCTCGTATATACATAAATAAAATATAATTTTTTATGTGAACAAGTATTCACAGTAAATAAAATAAGATCTTAATTTAGTTGTTATGCAATAAAGCTATATTACTGCGAAGCAGCGTGTGTGTGTCTGTGGATGAAACCATCCACAGCTACCCGGTTTTATACGTTAGTAATTTAATTGATTAGCACTGTACAATTATGATTTTATGGCTAATGTTAAAACTCATGAATCTTAATTCTTAAGATACAGATATTTCAATATCCAATATATAGCATTATTAATATTTATATGCTTAATAATAATTTATTTTCTACTTACTTCGTTAGTAGCACTAACGATATGGCTACAGAAATAATTAGTCCTTTAGACCAATTTGAAATCAGAGATATTTTAAATTTAGAAGTTTTAGGAGGTAATTTCCATTTTTCTATAACAAATATTGCATTTTATTTAATAACAGGTACTGTTATTATCTTAGTATCAGGTTTACTTGCAACAAATTATAACAAATTAGTAAGTAATAACTGATCTATAGCTCAAGAATCTTTATATGTTACAATACATAACATTGTTACAAACCAAATAAACCCTAAAAACGGTCAAGTATATTTCCCATTCATGTATACTTTATTTATTTTTATCTTAATAAATAATTTAATAGGAATGGTTCCTTATAGCTTTGCTTCAACAGGGCATTTTGCTTTAACTTTTGCTCTTAGTTTTACAATAGTATTAGGTGCTACTATATTAGGATTCCAAAAACATGGTTTAAAATTCTTTTCTTTATTAGTACCAGCAGGTTGTCCTTTACCTCTTTTACCTTTATTAGTTATAATTGAATTAATTTCATATTTAGCTAGAAACGTATCATTAGGTCTTAGATTAGCTGCAAATATTACAGCTGGGCATATGCTATTAAGTATATTAAGTGGTTTTGTATATAATATAATGAATTCAGGATTTATATTCTTTATTTTAGGTTTAATACCTTTATTATTTATAATAGCTTTCTCTGGTTTAGAATTAGCTATAGCATTTATTCAAGCTCAAGTGTTTGTAGTGTTAGCTTCATCTTATATTAAAGATGGATTAGATTTACACTAAAGTGTAGAATGGTATGCTGGCAGCACGATTTTATAATGTGTAAGGTCAGTTTATAATCATAGAATAATGGAAATAAGAGGAAAATTATAATAATGATAAATTTATCCTTTTGTAGCGCTGCGTTATAGTTAACAAAGTTAAAGCTATGTATAACTTAAGGAACACTAGAATGTCTAATATATATATAGAAATTAAAACAAAATAGTTGAATATTTAAAATAAATAGTTCGAGCTACGAGGTTATTGAAAAAAAATAGTTATAAAGTCAGTGAAACAGTATATAGTTTAAATTTCTTTATTCGAATAATAAGATATTAGGTATGTTAGTGATATATATCAATATCATAAAAAAAATAGTATAACTAAGTTGAGTTTGGTGATGGCTCTGATTGAATGCTGTCCAAGTGCTTTGACACATGCTAATCGAACGTTTTAATTAATTTTCTAATTAAAAAGTGGTGTACAGGTGAGTATATGAATATTTTTGCCGACCTCGAAGAGAAGGTAAATCCTTCATAATATAAAAAGACAAGAGAAGAAGGGATTTATGTTTCTTTCTTTGTGGTCGCTTTGAGAGGATGATAAATATTTTCGGGACAGGTAGTAGTTAAGGTGATGACTTAACTAGCTTAAAACTCTCGTAGTCGAAACTGAAAGGTTGATCGACCACATTGGGTCTGAAAAAACCCCAATGCATATTAGTACAGCAGTGAGGAATTTTGGTCAATGGCCTAACGGCTGAACTGGTAACTTGGAAAAGTGATAAGTCCAAAATAGGATTAAATTTAAGAATGAAGCTTTGTTTATATATTGATGGGTGCTTCGCACAAATAAATGACAATATATATATTTTGTCTTGACCAATTACGTGCCAGCAGTCGCGGTAATACGTAAGAGACTAGTGTTATTCATCATAATTAGGTTTAAAGGGTACCTAGACGGTCAAAATAGCATGTTAAATGTAAATGTAACTACTTGACTAGAGTTTTATGGAAGAGGGCAGAACTTGCGGAGGAGAGATAAAATTTCGTAATACCAAAAGGACTGGTAAAGGTGAAGACAGCCCTTTATTTAAAAACTGACGTTGAGGGACGAAGGCATAGGTAACAAAAAGGATTAGATACCCCAGTAGTCTTTGCAGTAAATTATGAATGCCATAGGTTAGATTAATTTTTAGTCTATAAATGAAAGTGTAAGCATTCCACCTCAAGAGTAATGTGGCAACGCAGGAACTGAAATCACTAGACCGTTTCTGACACCAGTAGTGAAGTATGTTGTTTAATTCGATAATCCACGAAAAACCTTACCACAATTTGAATATTAACCAAACAAAATATTTATTATTTAATAGTTAATACAAGTGTTGCACGGCTGTCTTCAGTTAATGTTGTGAAATTTGGTCAAGGCCATAAAATTAA
>Ga0134128_10002641_pt1 | contig 22106 bp, 28 predicted proteins | sample KB31754_FD_96462 | JGI IMG/M metagenome (GOLD analysis project Ga0134128, IMG submission 96462) | Terrestrial soil microbial communities with excess Nitrogen fertilizer from Kellogg Biological Station, Michigan, USA - KB3-175-4 | ecosystem: Environmental > Terrestrial > Soil > Unclassified ... | reverse complement strand
GGACGATGTCCCTTCGGGTTGCACGAGGACGGGGCGCTGCCGCGTCGCTCGGCCTTGCCGATGGCCCGCATCGCCGGCGGCCTCGCTCCTAACATCGCCCCGTCCTCGTGCAACGCAGCCCCATGCTATTTCCCAGACGGGCTCCTGGCCCTCTTATATCACGAGATACGAAAAGGGCGCTTCGGTCGGAACCGAAGCGCCCCCGCGACAGAAAATCTTCGCGCGTCAGCGCTTCGAGAACTGGAAGCTGCGTCGGGCCTTCGCCTTGCCATACTTCTTGCGCTCGACGACGCGGCTGTCGCGCGTCAGGAAGCCCTGCGCCTTGAGCGCCGGCCGGAGCCCCGGCTCGTAATTGGTGAGTGCCTTGCTGATGCCGTGGCGGACCGCGCCGGCCTGGCCGGAAAGCCCGCCGCCTGCGACCGTACAGATGACATCGTACTGGCCGACCCGCTCGGAGACCGCGAAGGGCTGGTTCAAGAGCATGCGCAGCACCGGCCGCGCGAAATAGACGGGGCTGTCGCGGCCATTGACCGTGATCTTGCCGGTGCCGGGCCGGAGCCACACCCGCGCCACGGCATTCTTGCGCTTGCCGGTGGCGTAGGCGCGGCCCTGCGCGTCGAGGCGCGGCTTGGCCTCCGCCTGGGGTGCCGCCTGCTGCTGCGCCGCCTGTGCGCCTTGCAGCGCCTCGCGCAGACCCGACAGGGATTGCTGCAGATCGGCCATGGTCACGCCCTCTTGTTCTTACGGTTCATCGCCGCGACGTCGAGCGCCTGCGGCTGCTGCGCCTCATGCGGATGGCTCGGCCCCTTATAGACCCGCAGATGGCCCATGATGCGCCGGCCGAGCGGGCCGCGCGGCACCATGCGCTCCACCGCCTTGACGATCACCCGCTCGGGATGCTTGCCCTCGAGCACCGAGCCCTTGCTGCGCTCCTTGAGGCCGCCCGCGAAGCCGGTGTACCAGCGCAGCACGCTGTCGCGCTTCTTGTTGCCGGTGAGCGCCACTTTCTCGGCGTTCACCACGACGATGTGGTCGCCGCAATCCATATGCGGCGTGTAGGTCGGCTTGTGCTTGCCGCGCAGCCGGTCGGCGATGATCGCGGCCAGCCGGCCGAGCACCAGCCCGTCGGCGTCGATCACCAGCCACTTCTTGTCCAACTCGGACGGTTTCGCGGAATAGGTTTTCATGGGTCCCTCTGAAGGCGGCGCAGTATGCCGGCAAATCGGCGGCCGTCAAGCCCGGAAATGCCGATCCGCCAGCGATTTGGCTGCAGTGGTATTATAATACCGCATATTATTCCGCCCGCGGCGGGATCGAATAGGTGGCAGTGACATGAGCCACCATTTCAGGCTCGCCCGCGGAGTAGAGCTCGACCTCGCCGACGGCAAGGCGCTTGCCGAGCTTCAGCAGCCGGGCCTGCGCCAGGATATCGGCAGGCGGCGGCTTGCGCAGGAAGTTGATGGTGAGGCTGGTGGTGACCGCGAGCTCGACCCGGCCGATCGCCGCCAGCACGATGGCGTAGACCGCGAGATCGGCCAGCCCCATCAGCATCGGTCCGCTGATCGTCCCGCCGGGGCGCAGGAAATCCTCGCGATAGGGCAGGCGCAGCAGAGTGCGGGCAGCGTCGAGCTCGACGACCTCGGCGCCAAGCTGCTGCGCGAAGGGCAAGCTCGAGCGGACGATCTCCTCGAACTCCGCCACCGTGATGCGCGCCATCGCCACGTCCCCTTCCCGGCCGACACTCGCCCATCGCTGCTTCGGGCGCAAGCGGCGGAGAGCGCCGCTCCCTGGCGGGTTCGCCGCCGGCTCCCTAATATCGGCAGGCGACTGAACCGCGTGCGAGAAGGAGGCCGGGGATGAGCGCGAGTGAAGCGGTGCTGTTGCGCCAGGACCGGGACGGGATCGCGCGGCTCACCCTCAACCGCCCGGCGCAGCGCAATGCGCTCTCGGTCGAGCTGATGGGCGCGCTGCAGGAGGCGCTCGACGCGATCGCCCGCGACCGGAAGGTCAAGCTGGTGGTGATCTCCGCCAACGGGCCCGGCTTCTGCGCCGGTCACGATTTGCGCGAGATGCGCGCCAATCCCGGGCGGCAGCATTACGAGGCGCTCTTCGCCCAATGCTCGCGGCTGATGGTGAGCCTCACCAAGCTGCCCCAGCCGGTGATCGCGCGCGTCCACGGCATCGCCGCTGCGGCGGGCTGCCAGCTCGTCGCCTCCTGCGACCTCGCCGTGGCCTCGAGCGCCGCGCGCTTTGCCGTCAACGGCATCAATATCGGCCTCTTCTGCTCGACCCCGATGGTCGCGCTGACCCGCGCCGTCGGGCGCAAGCCGGCGATGGAGATGCTGCTCACCGGCGACCTCGTCGAGGCGGAGCAGGCAAAGGCGATCGGGCTCGTCAATCGCGTGGTCCCGCCCGAGCGGCTCGACGAGGAGGTGGACGCGCTCGCCCGCCAGATCGCCGGCAAGCTCACGCTCGCCGTCGCCATGGGCAAGGAGGCGTTCTACCGCCAGGCCGAACTCGGGCTCGAAGCCGCCTATGCCTTCACCTCCGACGTGATGACGAAAAACATGCTGGCGCGCGACACCGAGGAAGGCGTCGACGCCTTCCTCGAGAAGCGACAGCCGCGCTGGAACAACGAATAGGCCGGCAATGGACCACGAGCGCTATACCGACGACTATCTGCGCGGCATCCTCAAGGGCGTGCGCACCATCGCGATGGTGGGCGCCAGCGAGCACTGGAACCGGCCTTCCTACTTCGCGATGAAGTACCTGCAGGACAAGGGCTACCGCGTCATTCCGGTAAATCCGCAGGCGAAGGGCGAGGAGATCCTGGGCGAGAAGGTCTATGCCGATCTCGCCGAGATCCCGCAGAAGATCGACATGGTCGACATCTTCCGGCGGGCCGAGGCGGTGCCGGCGCTGGTCGATGCCGCGATCGCCAGGGGCGCCAAGGTGGTCTGGATGCAATTGGGCGTGCGTCACGACGCGGCGGCGGCGAAAGCCGAAGCGGCGGGGCTCAAGGTGGTGATGAACCGCTGCCCGAAGATCGAGTATTCCCGCCTCCATGGCGAGCTCGCCTGGAGCGGCGTCAACACCGGCATCATCTCCAGCAAGCGCAGGAAGCTCTGACATGGCCGAGACGCCGCGCAATCCCGGCTTCGAGACGCTCGCCATCCATGCCGGCGCGTCGCCCGACCCGGTCACCGGCGCGCGCAGCACGCCGATCTACCAGACGACGGCCTATGTCTTCGACGATGTCGACCACGCCGCCTCGCTGTTCAATCTGCAGACCTATGGCTACATCTACTCGCGCCTGACCAATCCCACCGTCTCCGTCCTCGAAGAGCGCGTCGCGACGCTCGAAGGTGGGCGCGGCGCCATCGCTGTCGCATCGGGGCATGCCGCGCAGCTCCTCGCCTTCTTCTCCTTCATGCAGCCCGGCGACCAGTTCATCGCCTCCAACCGGCTCTATGGCGGCTCGATCACTCAGTTCGGGCTCAGCTTCAAGAAATTCGGCTGGGACTGCATCTTCGTCGACACCGACGATCCCGAGAACTTCAAGCGGGCGATCACGCCGCGCTGCAAGGCGATCTTCGTCGAGAGCCTCTCCAATCCCGCCGGCGTCATCGTCGATCTCGAACGCATCGCCGAGATCGCGCACGAGGCCGGGCTCCTCTTCATCGTCGACAACACCATGGCCTCGCCCTTCATCTGCCGGCCGATGCGCTGGGGCGCCGATCTCGTCGTCCACTCGACGACCAAGTTCCTTTCCGGCCACGGCAACGCCATGGGCGGCATCCTCGTCGACAGCGGCCGCTTCGACTGGGCGCAGAACGACAAGTTCAGATCGCTGACCGAGCCCGAGCCCGCCTATCACGGTCTGCGCTTCTACGAGACCTTCGGCGATCTGGCGCTCACCGTGCATGGCCACGCGGTGGGGCTGCGCGATCTCGGCGCAACCATGGCGCCGCTCAACGCCTTCCTCACCATCACCGGGATCGAGACGCTGCCGCTGCGCATGGAGCGACACGTCGCCAACGCCCAGGCGGTGGCGGAACATCTCGAGCGGCATCCGGCGGTGTCCTGGGTCGCCTATGCCGGGCTGCCCTCGAGCAAGTACCATGCGCTGGCGCGGAAATATCTGCCGCGGGGCGCCGGCTCGGTCTTCACCTTCGGCCTCAAGGGCGGCTATGCCGCGGGGGTGACGCTGGTCGAGGCGGTCGAGCTTTTCTCGCATCTCGCCAATGTCGGCGATACGCGCTCGCTCATCATCCATCCCGCCTCCACCACGCATCGCCAGCTTTCCGAGGAGCAGCAGATCGCCGCCGGCGCCGGGCCCGACGTGGTGCGGCTCTCGATCGGCATCGAGAGCATCGCCGACATCCTGGGCGATCTCGACCAGGCGCTGGAGAAAGCCATGCGGACGGGCTGAGAGCGGAACGATAAGCGGCGGGCGCCCGCAGCGCCGCGCCGAAGCGAAGGGAGGAAGACATGCCGGGAGACGCCAGCGCATTCCATGCGGCGCGGGATTTCCTGCTGCGCCACCGCAACGACTACCAGGCCGCCTATGACGGCTTCCGCTGGCCGCGCCTCGAGCGCTTCAACTGGGCGCTCGATCACTTCGATCCGCTTGCCGCCGGCAACGACCGGCCGGCGCTGTGGCTGGTCAACGAGGGCGGCAGCGAGATCAAGCTGAGCTTCGCCGAGATCAAGGAGCGCAGCGACCGCGCCGCCAATCATCTGCGCGCGCTTGGCGTCAAGCGCGGCGACCGCATCCTGCTCATGCTCGGCAATGTCGTGCCGCTCTGGGAATGCATGCTGGCGGCGATGAAGCTGGGCGCGGTGATCGTGCCGGCGACCACCTTGCTCACGCGCAACGATCTCTCCGACCGTTTCGCCCGCGGACGGGTGCGCCACGTCGTCGCCAGCGCCGACAATGCCGCGAAGTTCGCCGAGCTGCCGGGCGACTACACGAAGATCGCCGTGTCGGGCGACGCCGCCGGCTGGCATCGCTACGAGGAGGCCTATGCGGCGTCCGCCGCGTTTGCCGCCGAGGGCGAGACCAAGGCCGGCGATCCCCTCCTCCTCTACTTCACCTCCGGCACGACGGCGAAGCCGAAGCTCGTGCTGCACAGCCACCAGAGCTATCCCGTCGGTCATCTCTCGACCATGTACTGGCTCGGCGTCGAGCCCGGTGACATCCATCTCAACATCTCCTCGCCGGGCTGGGCCAAGCATGCCTGGAGCTGTTTCTTCGCGCCGTGGAATGCCGGTGCGACCGTCTTCATGGTGAATCAGCCGCGCTTCAACGCGAAATTCCTGCTGGACACCATCGAACGCTCAGGCGTCAGCACCTTCTGCGCGCCGCCCACGGTGTGGCGCATGCTGATCCAGGAGGACCTCGGCCGCTGGAAGATGCGCTTGAAGGAGCTGATCGGCGCGGGCGAGCCGCTCAATCCCGAGGTCATCGAGCGCGTCCGCTCGGCCTGGGGGCTCACCATCCGCGACGGCTACGGCCAGACCGAGACCACCGCGCAGATCGGCAACAGCCCCGGGCAGACGGTGAAGCCCGGCGCGATGGGACGGCCGCTGCCGGGCTATCGCGTGGCGCTGCTCGACGCCGAAGGCAAGGAATCCGAGGAGGGCGAGATCTGCCTGCTGCTCGAGCCGCACCCCACCGGCCTCATGCAGGGCTACCAGGCCGATGACGGCGCGATCCAGCCGCTCGTGGGGCCGGTCTACCGCACCGGCGACGTGGCGATGCGCGATCAGGATGGCTACTTCACCTATGTCGGCCGCGCCGACGACGTGTTCAAAGCCAGCGATTACCGCATCAGCCCCTTCGAGCTCGAAAGCGCGCTCATCGAGCATCCCGCGGTGGCCGAGGCGGCGGTCGTCCCCTCGCCCGATCCGATGCGGCTTGCCGTGCCCAAGGCGTTCATCGCACTGGCCGCGGGCGCCGCGCCCGACCGCGCCACGGCGCTTTCGATCTTCCGCCATCTGCGTGACAACCTTTCGCCCTTCAAGCGCGTGCGCCGCATCGAATTCGCCGAGCTGCCCAAGACCATCTCGGGCAAGATCCGCCGCGTGCAGCTCCGCCAGGGCGAAGCCGAAGCGCGCAATGCGCAGAGGCGCGGCGCGCTCGAATTCTGGGAAGAGGATTTTCCCGAGCTGAAATAGCGCCGCACGCGCGGCAGCGGCGACGCAAAAAAAGCCCCGCCCGAGGGGAGAGCGGGGCAAGAGCTTTGATGCGCAGCGGGCTCTCAGGCCGGCAGGGGAGCGCGCTCCAACCGCGCAACCAGCCGCCATCCGGCCCAGACTTCGAGCGCGTCGCTGCCGGTTGCTTCGAACATCGTGCCGGCCAACATCCTTGCACCGGCATCATCGGCGAAGTCGCCAACCCGCACCGCATCCACGCGTGATTTTCCACTCATGCAGTAAAAGCGATAGCTTGCCATCGCGACCCCCTGGCGGTTTGAAACCTGCGATGGCAAACAGGCTGCCAGAAAGCGCGCATGACGCGCTGTGGGATTTTCGTGGCGGTGACCGTTCTTTCGGACGAGGCGCGCCTGCTCGGCACGCGCAGCACAGCCTTGCGCCGCTCGGCTATTCGTACTTCGCCACCTCGACCAAATTCCCGTCGGGATCGCGGAAATAGACGCTCATCATGCGGCCGAGCGCACCGAAGCGCGGAACCGGCCCCAGCTCGGGTGCCACGCCGCATTCCTCGAGATGCGCGATCACCGTCTCGATCGGCTGATCGGTGATCAGGCAGAAATCGCCGGCGCCGACCGTCGGATGCGTCGCCTTCGGCTCGAACTCTTTGCCGGCAACGTGCAGGTTGATCTTCTGCCGGCCGAAAGCGATGGCGGTGGGACCCTGGCCCGAGGGCGGCGGCACGATCCGCGCGCCGAGCACGAGCTCATAGAAATGGAGCGCAGCGTCGAGGTCGCGCACGGTCAGCACGAGATGGTCGATGCGGTCGATGGCGATGGTCATTCGGCAGGCGCTGCTGCGGGTGCGGCGGACGATACCTCACCTTCGCGCGGCAGGAAGAGCCCGGCTGCGACGATGAGCGTGGCCAAGGCGCCGAGTACCAGGAAGAGCCAGACGAAATCGCCGGTGCGATCATAGACGAACGCGACCAGCGGCACGCCGAGCGACGCCACTCCGAGCGACAGCACGAATTTGGCGCCGAAAGCGGTGGCGCGCCACCGCCCGAGCGTGTAGCGCACGAGGAGCGCGTTCTCGGTCGGGGTCACCATCGACATCAGCGAGAAGATCACTGTCGTGGTCGCGAAGAGCGGCAGATTGTAAAGGTGGACGGTCATCAGGAAGACCGGCACCGCCAACGCCCAGCTCACGACATAAACCCACTTGAGCGAGTAGCGGTCGGCGAGCCAGCCGCCGAGCAGCGGCATCACCATGCCTTCGGCGAAGACCAGGCTCGCGAAGCCGCCGGCGCCCAGCGTGGTGCCGCCGGCGAGCCCGCCGAGGCGCTGCTCGAAGAGCTTCGGCAGCACCAGGGTCATCGACTGGTAGATGATGCCGGCGGCGAGCATGGTGACCGAGAGCGCAAAGAACGCACGCATGGCGTCGCCGCGCGTCGGCTCCGGCTGCGGCTTCAGATCGGTCTTGGCGGCGACGACGGTCCCGCTGCCGACGAAAACGGCGAGCGCCACACCCATGACCAGCGCGATCGCGCCCGGCACGATGAAGGCGGCGCGCCAGTCGATCCAATGCGTGAGCACGCCGGCGGTGGCCGGCGCGATGCCGACGCCGATGCTGCCGAAGATGCCGTTCCAGCCCAGGATGCGGCCGCGATTTTCGGCGTTGCGCACCAGCCACGCCATGCCCACTGGGTGATAGATCGAGCCGAAGAACCCGACCAGGCCCAGCCCGATGCCGAGGCCGAGCGGCCCGCTGGCGAGCCCGGTGGCGATGGCGGCAAGCCCGCTGCCGACATAGAAGAGCACCATCATGCGCTCGGCGCTCCAATGGTCGCCGAGCAGGCCAGCCGGCAACGCGCCGGCGCCGTAGAGGATTGTGCCCGGCAGCGACAAGAGCATCAGCTCGCCATAGCTGAGGCCGAAGCGGCCCTGCAGCGCCAGCACCACCGTCGGGTAGAGCAGCATCAGTAAGTGCGTCACCACATGCCCGGCATTGGCGAAGAAGAGAGCGAGCCGGGCCGACTTCTTGCTCATGCGGGCCCCTTGCGGCGTCTGAAGGCTCAGGCTGCCATGTCAGCCCCGATCGGACAACCCGTCGCTCTCCCCCGCAGGGCTCCCCTGCGTTTCCCGCGCAACCCAATCGAGGAAGGGCGGATATCCCGCTTGAACCGGCAGCGCTTCGATGCAGGGACAGTCATAGGAGTGAAGCTCCTTCACCCGCTGCACCAGCGCCTCGAGCTGCGCCTCGGTGGTCTTGAGGATGAGCACCGCCTCGGGTGATTCCTGCACCTCGCCCTCCCACCAATAGGTCGAGCGCGCGCCGGGGATCACCGTGGCACAGGCGGCCAGCCGCGCCTCGACCGCGGCGCGCCCGATACGCTGCGCCTCGACGGCATCGCCAGCGGTGGCGTAGACGAAGAATACCGCCATCAGAGCCTCCGACTTCTTAACGATGGCCTTGCTTCACCGGCGCGCCAGGGTAGGAACCGGGGACGCGCGGCGATGCCAGCATCGTGAGCGGCCCGGCGACGCTATTCCTGGCGCCAAGGACCGCCGTCCCTCCGGGTTGCACGTGACCCTGTGAGAAATCCGGGTTAGCATCCGGGCAACGCGAAGTCGAGGGAAGGGAGGCCCGAGATGAGCGAGTTCCGCGTCACCCGCAAGCCGGTGCCGAGCCCGGTGCAGCGCGCCTGGCTGAAGCGTGGCCTCGACCAGCCCGGCGGCAAGCTGCCGCTGTTCGACCGCCAAGGCCAGCAGATCGATCCCCGCACCATCCAAGCCTGCATCGAGCAGGGCTGGGCCGAACCCTGGTTTGCCAACCCGATCAAGCCCGACTGGCTGGTTTGCAAGCTCACCGAGGCGGGCCGCAAGGCCGCGCTGGGACGCTCGAAGGCGCCCGCCGCGGCAGCTCCTATTTCAGTTGAAGAAGAGCTTGCAACAGACTGATTAACGTTAGTAAATCGGCGCGGTCTCGCTGGCGTCAGGCAGCCTCGACGGCGTGAAGCGGCACCGCGGTGCGGACGCTTCGGCCGAGCAGCTCGAGCAGAACGAAGACGCGCTCATGGTCGGCCATGCCAAGCAGCCGGCCGACGAGGTCGGCGAAGGGGCCTTCGGTGAGCCGCACGGGATCCCCGGCCCTGAGACGCTGCACCGGTGAAGGCAGGTCGAACGCGCCGTCCTTCTCCTGGCGGCGCAGGCCCTCGACGATCTCGCTGCCGATCGGTACCGGCTCGTCGCCGGCGGTCACCAGCCCGACAACCCCGCAGGTCGAGCGGATGGGCCGCCAGGGCTGAGCCTCGCGATCGATGCCGACGAAGAGATAGCGCGGAAAGAGCGGCCGCAGCATCGGCGCCTGGCGACGCGCATGCCGGATGATCCGGCGGTAGCGCGGCAGGTATGTCGCGTAGCCCTGGCGGACGAGATGCTCGACCGCCCTCGCCTCGCCATTGGGCTGCGTATAGGCGACGTACCAGGCGATCATGACGCACCGCCCTTGCCGTTGCGGCGCGGCCGCGCGGAGATGCGCAGCAGCTCCGGCGCCAGCACGCGTTCCGCCGGAAGGCTGCGCTCCGCCGCCGCGGCCAACATCTCTTCGAAGCGGGCCTGCGGCGCGCTCGTGTCGGTGACGATGAGCGCGTCGAGCGCCGCGCCTCCGACCGAGGAGAGCTCGCGCACCACCGGGCGCCCGGCGCAGCGCTCTCCCTCGCCGCCGATGATCGCCACGATCTCGACGCCGGTTTCGGTGGCGCTCAGCACCGCAATCTCGGCAAGGTCGCCGGTGCCCACAAGGACGAGCCGTCGCCAGCCTCGCGCATCGCAAGCGGCGAGCACCGCGGCGCAGTCGCGACGCGCGCGGCGGAAGAAATCGAGCGAATACGTGAGGTAGACGGCGGTGAGCCGGCTCTTCTCGGCAAAGCCGCGCGGCGTCAGGTAGTAGGCATAGCGGTTCAGAGGCGCCTGGCGGATCTTGATCAGCCCCTTGGTGGCGCAGCGGCGGAGATAGGCATTGGTGAGGCCGAGCGCGATGCCGAGTTCGCGCGCGATGTGACGTTGCGTGATGCCGCTGTCGCGCTCGATCGCGCTCAACAGCCCGAGCATCACGCCGGAATCTTCCGCCCCGGCCGCCGCATCGCGACGCTCCACCGGCACCTCCGTGTTCACGACGCGAACGCGTATACTCTCATTGCCGGAGAGCGTCAAGCGCAGCGCCAAGGGCGCGCGGCCGACGGGCTCGCGCCCAGCCTCACGAATCGCGAGAGGATGCGCCTATAACTATTTGAAATTATAAGGGAAGTGGTCGGGCATGTCAGATTCGAACTGACGACCCCCAGCACCCCATGCTGGTGCGCTACCAGGCTGCGCTAATGCCCGACCGGAACGCGGACTATAGAAGCTGCACGCCGTGGCCGCAACGGCTCGCGGGCCGGATTGCAGGCGGAATTAGTGCCCGCGCCGCTTCAGCAGCTCGCGCAATTCCTGCAGCTCGCGCCGGATCTCGAGCAGCACAGTGCGCGGGCTCGCCTCCTTGGCACGGGCGGCAGCAGCCGGCGGCGGTGCCGGCGGGCGCGGCAGTGCGCCCTCGCCTTTCAGCGCACCTTCGCGCAGCAGCTTCTGTACGCCCTTGATGGTGTAGCCCTGATCGTAGAGGCACTGCCGGATGCGGCGAAGCAGCACGACGTCGTCGGGCCGGTAGTAGCGCCTTCCGCCGGCGCGCTTCAGCGGTTTCACCTGCGGAAACCGCGATTCCCAGAAGCGCAGCACATGCTGCGGCACTTCAAGCTCCTGCGCGACCTCGCTGATCGTGCGGAAGGCTTCGGCGGATTTCGCCGCGCGGCGGGAAGTGCGATCGGGCCCGATCTCGGGCGGTTGGTCGAACAGATTGGACATGCTCAAGTAGACGACGTGGTGACGGTGCTCGGTGCGGGCTTGCTGAGTGCTGCGTTGATCTGATCCTTCAGCACATGCGAGGCGCGAAACACCAGAACTCGGCGCGGATTGATCGGCACTTCCTTTCCGGTCTTGGGATTGCGCCCGACACGCTTGCCCTTGCGTCGAACGGCGAAGCTGCCGAAGGAAGATATCTTCACCATATCGCCACGGGACAGCGCCTCCGAGATCTCGTTCAGCACCGTCTCGACCAGCTCGGCCGATTCGTTCCGCGACAGGCCGACTTCCTGGTACACCGCCTCGCTGAGCTGAGCGCGCGTTACCGTCTGCCCTGCCATTGTTTTTTTCCTCCCTGCCCTCGAACGTTAAACCCGGGCGGGAAATTGGTCAATTACAGTCGCTTGGAAGAAAAAGCTTATTTTGTGGATAGATTCGCGTTTGTTAACGCTCGCCTTACCAGCGCACCAGCGCTGCGCCCCAGGTGAGCCCGCCGCCCATCGCCTCCATGAGGACGAGATGCCCGGGCTTGATGCGGCCGTCGCCGACCGCCTCGGACAGCGCCAGCGGCACGGAGGCCGCGGACGTATTGGCGTGACGGTCGATGGTGATCACGACCTTCTCCGGCGGCAGTTCCAGCCGCCTTCCCATGCTATCGATGATCCGCCGATTGGCCTGATGCGGCACCAGCCAGTCGAGATCGCGCGGCGCCAGACCATTGGCGACGAGCGCCTCGTCCACCACCTGCGCCAGGCGCTGCACGGCGTGGCGGAAGACCTCCTTGCCTTCCATGCGCAGGAAGCCGCAGCTCCCCGTCGTCGAGGGTCCGCCATCGACATAGAGGATGTCGTAGTGATTCCCGTCCGAATGAAGGTGGGTCGAGAGCACCCCGCGCTCCCGCGCCCCGCCCCCTTCATCGCGCGCCGCCGACAAGACGATCGCCCCGGCGCCATCGCCGAACAGCACGCAGGTGCCGCGATCCTCCCAATCGAGGATGCGCGAAAAGGTCTCGGCGCCGATGACCAGCGCGGTGCGCGCCCGGCCGGCACGGATGAAGCTGTCGGCCGTGGCAAGCGCATAGATGAAGCCCGAGCACACGGCCTGTACATCGAAGGCGCAGCCGCCCTGCATGCCGAGGCGGGCCTGCACCTTGGTCGCGGTCGCCGGAAAGGTATTGTCGGGGGTCGCGGTCGCCAGCACGATCAGGTCGACCGAGGCCGCCGGGACGCCCGCCTGCGCCAGCGCCCGCTCAGCCGCCCGCAGCGCCAGGTCCGAAGTGAATTCGCCGGGCGCAGCGACGTGGCGCTGGCGAATACCGGTGCGCTGAACGATCCATTCGTCGGAGGTTTCGAGCCGCTCGGCCAGCTCGGTATTGGTGACGATCCGCTCCGGCAGGTAGGCGCCGCAGCCGATGACGCGCGAACGGAAATTCATGTCAAAGTGCAGCCGATTGCGGTTTCTCGACCGGAGGCTGAAGCGCCGCAAGCGCGGCAAGCCCGGCGCCGATCTTGTCGAGGAAGCCGTTCACCTTCATGTCGACCGCCACGCCAATGGCACTGGCAAAGCCAAATGCATCGGCGCCGCCATGGCTCTTCACCGCGATGCCGCCGAGGCCGAGGAAGACAGCGCCGTTGTACCGCCTGGGATCGAGGCGCTGGCGCAGTTTCTTGAGCGCGGGCGCGGCAAACATGTAGCCCATGCGCGCCGTCAGCGAATGCTTGAAGGAGGCGCGCAGGAATTCCGTGAACAGCCGCCCCATTCCTTCGGCTGTCTTGACCGCGATGTTGCCGGTGAAGCCGTCGGTGACGACGACATCGACCGTGCCGGCGGCAATATCATCGCCCTCGATGAAGCCGTGAAATCGGATCGGCGAGCCGGCGCCGCGCAGCCGCGCGGCCGCGGCGCGGACCTCTTCATGCCCCTTCAGCTCCTCGGAGCCGATGTTGAGGATGCCGACCGTCGGCTGCAGCATGCCCAGCACCGTGCGGGCAAAGACATCGCCCATCAGCGCGAACTGCACGAGGTTGTCGGCGTCGCACTCGACATTGGCGCCGAGATCGAGCATCACGCTTTCGCCGCGCCGCGTCGGGAAGAACGAGGCCATTGCCGGCCGATCGATTCCCGGCAGCGTCTTCAGCGCGAACTTCGACATCGCCATCAGCGCGCCGGTGTTGCCCGCCGAGACCACGCAATCGGCCTCGCCATCGGCTACCGCGTCGATCGCGAGCCGCATGCTCGAACGGCGCCCCGTGCGCAGCGCCACCGACGGCTTCGCATCGCCGGTAACCACGTCGTCGGTGTGATGAATGGTCACGCGCTCGGCGAGCCGCGGCAACTTGGCAAGCAAGGGACGCAGCCGACCTTCTATGCCATAGACGCGGAAATGGACCTGCGGGAAGCGCTGCAGGGCGATGCTTGCGCCCTTCACCACCATATCGGGAGCGTGATCGCCCCCCATGGCATCGAGCGCGATGATCACCCGATCGGTCATCGACGCGGTGCGCCCGGCCGCACGGCTTACGCCGTCTCCGCCTTGGTCGCCACCACCTCGCGACCGTCATAGTGTCCGCAGGCGCCGCAGACGTGGTGCGGGCGCTTCATCTCGCCGCAGTTGGAGCACTCGACGTAGCCGGGCGCCTTCAGCGCGTGATGCGCACGCCGCATGTTTCGGCGCGACTTCGATACCTTCTTCTTGGGAACTGCCATGGAAAATCTGTCCGGAAAGGCCCCGAAAGGCGGAGCCGCGAGTAAGTAGCGAAAAACGCGCCGACTGGCAACCTTATTGGCCGATCAGTCTTAACCCTTTTGCTTCCACTTGGCGAGCGCGGCAAAGGGCGACTCGGGACTTGCTTCGCCGTCCTCCGGCGCAGACGGCGCTTCCGCGCCGGGCGCGCGCGGGAAAGGATCGAGCACCAGCGATAATTGCTGCGCCACCGCCTCGCCGATGTCGATGCTGCCGCCGGAGAGCGGCTCGACCAGCTCCGATTCGCCGCTCAACGTGACCTCGCCCTCCGCTGCCGGCTCGCCATAGAGCAGCACGAAGCTGTCCTCGATGTGCGTCGATACCGGTTCCAGCGTCACCACACACTCCTGCACGGCTTCGGCCACGAGCTCGGCTTCGAGCCGGATGAGGCCGCCCGCCAGCCGGACGAGCTTCACCCGCGCCTCGAGGCCGTCGAGGGACAGGAGGCCGAATCTCTCGGCGAGCGCCGCCCGCTCGCCGGCGGTGGCGGCGATCTCATGCGTGGTCTCGTCCGGCGGAAGCCGGTCGATATCGACGGGTCGCGAGAACTCGCTCATTCCATCACGGGGCCAAAGGCGATATCGCCGGCGAGGAGCGCTGGCACGGCGGCGGTGCGGAGCGCCGACACCTGACGGGTCAGATAGGCGGCTGCCGCGGTGAGCTGCGCCTCAGACGGGGTGGCGGTGCCGTAGAGATTGCGGCGCAGCGCATCGCGCAGCAGCGAGGGCTCGGCAAGGCCCTTATCGTAGGCGACAATCCGCCCGTAGAACCCCGCGGCCATCTCCTTCACCCGGCGCCCGACGCCGAGATCGCCCACCCCCATCTCGCGCAGCGCCCGATCAAGATCGGCGAACATGGTATCGAAGAGGTCCTGCGCGAAGGCGGCGGTCGCGGCGTGATCTTGCTTCAGGCGATTGAGCACGAGAAAGCCGTGCAGCGCGAGCAGCTCGAAGCGCCCGTCGAGCGTGTCCGGCACGCCCCATTCCGTATAAAAGACCGGGTCGCGGGCGCGCTCGACTATCCGGAGATAGGCGGCATGGACCGCCTCGCGGCGCGGATTGGGTCGGAACAGCGAAGCCAGCACGCGGATCATCTCCCACTCTCGGACGGCGCGCCCGGACGGTTGACAGCCGGTCGCCCGGAGGTGCAGTTTGGCGCAGATAAGGGCCTCTCAGCGCCTTGTCAATCGCTGCCGCGGAAAGCCGCTCGAGACCACGCCATTATGACGCATCACCGTTCCTGGCTCGCTGCCGCCCTGCTCGGTCTGACGCTGGCCAGCTGCAGCGCGCCGGTGGATCCGCGCGGCAATTTGCCCACGCCGGAGGAGCTCAGCCAGATCAAGCCCGGCGTCACCGACAAGGCAACCGTGTCGCGCATCCTCGGCTCGCCCTCGACCATCGCCACCTTCGACGACAGCACCTGGTACTACATCAGCCAGAAGACCAGGATCGTTGCCTTCTTCAAGCCGGAACTGCTCGACCAGCAGGTGGTGGCGATCGACTTCGACAAGAGCGGGCTCGTGACCGATATCAGGCGTCGCGGCCTCAACGACCGCGTCGCCGTCGAGCCCAATCCCAATGCCACCCCGGCGCCCGGCCGCGAGCTCACCTTCATGCAGCAGCTCATCGGCAATTTCGGCCGCTTCAGCAGCGACCAGCCCACGACGCCCGGCGGCGGTACGGGCGGACCCGGGCACTGACGCGCGGGAAACGGCGCAACGCCTAAAAGAAGACCCCGGAAGCGGCCGCTTCCGGGGTCTTGCTCTTCAGGGCCTCGGCCTCAGTGGAGGGAGGCGAGGATCGCCAGCAGCAGGATCGCCACGATGTTGGTGATCTTGATCATCGGATTGACCGCGGGGCCGGCAGTGTCCTTGTAGGGATCGCCCACCGTGTCGCCGGTCACGGCCGCCTTATGGGCATCGGAGCCCTTGCCGCCGTGATGGCCTTCCTCGATGTACTTCTTGGCGTTGTCCCAGGCGCCGCCGCCCGAGGTCATGGAGATGGCGACGAAGAGCCCGGTGACGATAGTGCCGAGCAGCATGGCGCCGAGCGCGCTGAACCCCGCCGCCGGGCCGCCGATGGCGCGGATGACGAAGTAGAGCACCACCGGCGCCAGCACCGGCAGCAGCGACGGCACGATCATCTCCTTGATCGCCGCTCGCGTCAGCATGTCGACGGCACGGCTGTAGTCGGGCTTTGCCACGCCTTCCATGATGCCGCGGATTTCCTTGAACTGGCGGCGCACCTCGATCACCACCGATCCCGCCGCGCGGCCGACCGCGGTCATGCCGAGCGCGCCGAAGAGATAGGGCAAGAGCCCGCCGATCAGCAGCCCGACCACGACATAGGGGCTCTGGAGCACGAAGCTGACATGCTCGTTCGGGAAGTAGTAGGTGAGGTCGTTGGTGTAGGCGGCAAACAGCACCAGCGAGGCAAGACCGGCCGAGCCGATGGCATAGCCCTTCGTCACCGCCTTGGTGGTGTTGCCTACCGCGTCGAGCGCGTCGGTGGTCTTGCGCACGTCCTTGGGCAGCTCCGCCATCTCGGCGATGCCGCCGGCATTGTCGGTGACCGGGCCATAAGCATCGAGCGCCACGATCATGCCGGCCAGCGCCAGCATGGTGGTCGCCGCGACTGCGATGCCGAAGAGGCCGGCGATGAGGTCGGCGACAATGATGCCGGCGCAGATGACGACCACCGGCATCGCCGTCGATTCCATCGAGACGGCAAGCCCCTGGATGACATTGGTGCCGTGCCCGGTAATCGAGGCCTGGGCCACGCTGCGCACCGGCCGGTAGGCGGTCGAGGTGTAGTATTCGGTGATCCACACGATGAGGCCGGTGACGAGCAGCCCGACCACGGCGCAGGCGAAGAGCCCGGTTCCGCTGGTGCTGCCGAAATCGCCCTTCATCTTGAGGACCGTGCCGAAGCCCACCATGTGCGAGATGACCGCGGCGATCAGACCCGCCGAGATCAAGCCGGAGGCGATCAGCCCCTTGTAGAGCGCGGCCATGATGGCCTGGCTGCTGCCGAGGCGGACGAAGAAGGTGCCGATGACCGAGGCGAGGATGCACACCGCGCCGATGATCAGCGGCAGTGCCATCATCGTCGTGCGCAGCGGCTCGTCGAAGAAGATATTGGCGAGCAGCATGGTCGCGACGATGGTCACCGCGTAGGTCTCGAAGAGATCGGCCGCCATCCCGGCGCAGTCGCCGACATTGTCGCCGACATTATCGGCGATGACGGCGGGGTTGCGCGGATCGTCCTCGGGAATGCCCGCCTCGACCTTGCCCACCAGATCGGCGCCGACATCGGCGCCCTTGGTGAAGATGCCGCCGCCGAGACGCGCGAAGATCGAGATCAGCGACGCGCCGAAGGACAGCGCGACCAGCGCCTCGAGCATGCCCCGCGTATCGCCGGGCGGCAGCGACCAGCGCAGGAAAAAGTAATAGAGCGAGACGCCGAGAAGCCCGAGACCGACCACCAGCATGCCGGTCACCGCCCCCGCCTTGAAAGCGACGTCGAGGCCGCGGGCCAGTCCCTGGCGCGCCGCCTGGGCGGTGCGCACATTGGCGCGCACCGAGACGTTCATGCCGATGAAGCCGGCCGAGCCTGAAAGCACCGAGCCGATCAGGAAGCCCACCGCGCTGCGCCAACCCAGCGTCGCGAGCAGAATCAGGAAGATGATGACGCCGACGATGGCGATGGTGCGGTACTGCCGGCTGAGATAGGCCTTGGCGCCCTCCTGCACGGCGCCGGAGATCTCCTGCATCCGCGCCGTGCCGGCATCGGCGGCGAGCACCTGGCGGCTGGTCCACCAGCCATAGAGCAGCGCCAGCACGCCACCGGCGACGACGACCCAGTAGGCATTCATAGTTCAAGTCCTTCGGTTATGGAGCTCGTCCCCCGACGAAAAGCGCGCGGACCATGCCAGAAGACGGGGGCTGAGGCAACCCGGGCAAGCCGCCCCGGGAGCCTCCTGCCCGACCTGGCTACTCGCTTCCGCCCTCGACCGCCAGCCCCTCGGCGCGCCAGCGCAGCATGCCGCCAGCGAGGTTCGCGACCCGGGTGAAACCAACGCGCTGGAGCAGGATCGTCGCCTGGGCCGAGCGGCCCCCCGCACGGCACACCGTGACGATCGGACGCTGCGGATCGAGCCCCTTGGTCTCGCCGGCAAGCTGGCCCAGCGGCAGCAGCCGGGCGCCCGCGATATGCCCCAGGGGCCCCGCGAACTCCTCAGGCTCGCGAACATCGACGATCTGGACTGCGCCGAGATGCTCCTCGACCCAGCGCGGCTGGATCTCCCAGAACCCGGCGAAGGTGAAGGCGAGCGGCGCCCAGCCCGGCTCCTCGCCCATGCCGTTGCCCTGCGCCGGGCGCCCGCAGCGCAGATTGGCCGGCACGGCGATATCCATCTGCTTCGGATGCGGCAAGCCCAGATTGTGCATGTAGCCGACGAAATCGCCTTCGCTGAGATTGCCGCCGAGGCGCGGGTTGAGCCGGCGCTCCTCGCGCACGCTCGTCGCGGTGATGCCGCGGTAGTCGTGCGCGGGATAGAGGAGGCAGTCCTCGGGCAGCGTGAAGATCTGCTGATGAACCGAGCGGTAGAGCGCCTGCGCATCGCCGCTCTGGAAATCGGTGCGGCCGCAGCCCCGCACCAGCAGGCAATCGCCGGTGAACGCCATGCGCTCGTCGTCGAGCACATAGGTAAGGCAGCCGCCGGTGTGCCCCGGAGTCTCGCGCACGGTGAGGTAGCGCCGGCCGAAGCCGACCTTGTCGCCCTGGCGCAGCTGCCGATCGGCGCCGCTGGCTCCGGCGTGGACGCCGAGCGCGATCTCGCTGCCGAGATGCTGCTTCAGCATCCACGCGGCGGTGACGTGGTCGGCATGGACGTGGGTGTCGAGGCTGAAGCGCAACCTGAGGCCGAGTTCGCGGATCAACGCCGCGTCGCGCCGCATCTGCTCGAACACGGCGTCGATGAGCACCGCCTCGCCGCTGTCGGAATCCGCGAGCAGATACGTGTAGGTCGAGGATTGGGGATCGATGAGCTGACGGAAGATCAGCATGCCCGCCTCCGTCTCACGCGGCTGACATCCGATCCATGATACAGCAGAGCGCCGCGCCGGGAAGCTCGGCGTGGTCCTCTCCCCTACCGCTCTTCCTCGACGAGCTGGCGGATCAGGATCGCGTCGACCACGCCCTTGCCCAGGACCCGGTCGGCGGCGGCGAGCAGACGCTGCTTGATCAGGCGCTCGCTCACCACGCGGTCGTCACCGCTGCGCCAGCCATAGATGCGGTAGAGTTCGGTGATGAAGGCGTCGGTAAGCTGACGATCCTTGGCGCGCGCCTCGCTCCGGCTGTGACCCTGCCCCATCTCGACGGTCAGCAGGATGCCGACCTGGCGCGGCACCCGGTTGCCCTCGATCACCGGCAGCACGATCGGCTCGATATTGAAGAAGGCCGGCGTGCCGGGGGTCGATGGCTTGTCCTTCGGGTCCGTCGGCGCAGCCTGATGCTCGGCCGCCGCCGCCGGCAGCCCGGCGCCCAGCAGCGCGAGCAGCGCCAGGACGCAGCCTGCGCGCGATCTCAGCAAACCCGACCTGCGATCCACCGCCTCGGTCTCCCGGCGCCCTGTCCGACGGCACGCGGGTCCAGTTCAGCACGAGATGATTAACAATTAGAAATGGCGGTAGCCGGCCGATACCACCTGGAGAGGCGCGCCCCCGGCATCGATGACCTTGACCCCGCGTCCGGCCTCGATACGGCCGATCGCGGTGACCGCGACGCCGGTCTCGCGGCTGAGGGCCTCGATCTCGGCAGCGGCGGAAGGCGGGGCGGCGAACAGCAGCTCGTAATCGTCCCCGCCGCCGAGCGCGGCCATCAGCCATCGCTGCTCGGCCCGCACCGGCGGCAGCGCCGCTGCCGAGAACGGCAGCTTCGCCCCCTCGACGAGTGCTGCGACCCCGGAGGCATCGCAGAGATGGCCGAGATCGGCGACGAGCCCGTCCGAAATGTCGAGCATGGCATGCGCGATGCCGGCGAGCCGCTGGCCGAGCGTCAGGCGGGGTTGCGGCAGGTGATAGCGGTCGACCAGGAATTCGCGTGCGGTGGGCTCGGCCACATCGAGCCGCCCCTGCAGCACGGCAAGCCCGAGCGCCGCATCGCCGAGCGTTCCGCTCGCATAGACGAGATCGCCGGCGCGGGCGCCGCTGCGCAACACCGCGCGCCCGGCAGGAACGCGGCCGATTGCGGCAAGGGTAAGCGTGATGGGGCCGTCGATGGCGGACATGTCGCCGCCGAGCAGGCTGATGCCGTAGGTCGCCTGGTCCTTGGCAAGGCCGGCGGCGAAGCCCGCGAGCCACTCTTCGCCCGTCGATCGCGGCAGCGCGGTCACCAGCAGATAGCCCAGCGGCGACGCTCCCTTGGCCGCGAGGTCCGAGAGGTTGACGCGCAACAGCTTCTGCGCCACCAGCTCGGCCGCGGTACCGGGGAGAAAATCGACGCCTTCGACGATCGCGTCGGTCTTGAGAACGTATTGCTCGCCGGGCGGTCCGTCGATCAGCGCCACATCGTCGACGAGGCCCAGCGCGCCCGCGCCGGCGAGCGGCGCAAAGAACCGCGCGACGCGCTCGAACTCATCGAGCGGGCGGCTCGCCATCTCTCCCGTCCGCAAGATCGTCCGGCCGCAGCACATGCGCGAGCTTGTCGAGCACGCCGTTGACCAGCCCCTGCTCCTTGCCGCCGAAGAAGGCGTGCGCGATATCGAGATATTCGCTGATGACGACGCGCGCCGGAACGTCGCCGCGCGCCAGCAATTCGTAAGCGCCGGCACGCAGCACCGCGCGCAGCACGGTCTCGAGCCGCTCGAGCGGCCAGTCCGGCGTCAGCGCGGCGGAAAGCGCGCGATCGAGATCGGCCTGGCGGTCGATCGTGCCGCGCACGATATCGGTGAAGAGTGCCGGATCGGCCTCTCCGTACCGGTCGCCATCGATTTCGCGCCCCAGCCGGTGCTTCTGGAATTCGGCGATCACCGCTTCGGGAGCGGCATCCGATACATCGATCTGATAGAGCGCCTGCACCGCGGCAAGACGGGCGACGCTGCGCTTTCGCGTGCCCCCATGCCGCGGATCGACTGGATCCCCGCTCATCACCGTCCGACCCCGAAATGCCGCTTGAGTTCGATCATGGCAAGGCAGGCATTGGCCGCCTCGCCGCCCTTGTTCTTCTTGTCGACGCGCGCGCGGGCAAGCGCCTGCGCCTCGTTCTCGACGGTCAGGATGCCGAAACCGACGGCGAGCTTGTGCTCGAGCGCCAGGCGCTGCAACCCGCCGGCGCTCTCGCCGCAGACATAGTCGTAATGGGTCGTCTCGCCGCGAATGACGCAGCCGAGCGCGAGATAGCCGTCGAAGCGCGCCTCACGCGCACCGCGCGCCTGCGCCTCGACGGCGAAGCGGACGGCCGCCGGAATCTCGAAGGCGCCGGGCACCGTGAAACGCTCATAGCTGGCGCCCGCCGCATCGAGAGCGGCGATTGCCCCTTTCGCGAGCTCGTCGGCGATATGCGCGTAATAGCGCGCCTCGACAATCATGATGTGCGGCCCCTCGGCCATCAGCAGGTACCTCCCGGCCGCTCGATCGGCCGCTGGCCGACCACTGCAAGGCCGTAGCCCTCGAGCCCGACGATGGTCCGCTTGGTGTTCGACAGCAGCACCATGTCGCGGATGCCGAGGTCGAGCAGGATCTGTGCGCCGACCCCGTAGTTCCGCAGCTCCGCGCCGCCGATCGTCTTGCTGTCCATCAGGCTCGGCACGCGGTCGGACCAGCTGTTCGAGACCGGCTCGCGGATGAGCACGACGACGCCGCGGCCTTCGCGCCCGATCGCTTCCATTGCGCCCTGCAGCAAGCCGCCGCGGTTCCCCTTGTCATGGCCGAGCACGTCCTCGAGCACGTTGAGCGCATGCATGCGCACCAGCACCGGCCCCGGCGTGGCGATGTCGCCCTTCACCAGCGCGATATGCTCGACGTTGCTAACCTTGTTGGCGTAGATGTGCATCCGGAAATCGCCGCCGAAGCGCGAATGAAAGGGCGTCTCCAGCTTGAGCTCGACGATGCGATCGTGCCGCCGGCGGTAGGCGATGAGATCGGCGATGGTGGCGATCTTGAGCCCGTGACGTTGCGCGAAGCCGATAAGTTCGGGCCGACGCGCCATCGTGCCGTCGTCGTTCATGATCTCGCAGATCACGCCAGACGGGTTGAGGCCGGCGAGCCGGGCGATGTCGACCGCCGCCTCGGTGTGTCCGGTGCGCACCAG
>Ga0134128_10002640_pt1 | contig 22112 bp, 21 predicted proteins | sample KB31754_FD_96462 | JGI IMG/M metagenome (GOLD analysis project Ga0134128, IMG submission 96462) | Terrestrial soil microbial communities with excess Nitrogen fertilizer from Kellogg Biological Station, Michigan, USA - KB3-175-4 | ecosystem: Environmental > Terrestrial > Soil > Unclassified ... | reverse complement strand
TCGAAGTATTTTATAATCGGCAGCGACGCCACTCGACCCTTGGCTATCAGTCCCCCGCCGAGTTCGAAGCAAAGGCGGCTGTCGCGTAACCCGGTGTCCACAAAATCGGGGGAAGATCACTTCTTTGCCTTCGCTTTACGCCCCTCACGTAGACCCACCAATACCTGCTGAATCTGCTGCTCCAACCGTGTCAAGGCGCCAACATCCATTGCCACACGGGTAACGAAGTGACCGTCCATGCTTTTTGGAGCCGCTTGGCCGTCCTTCGCCGTTTTCGCAATGGCGGCTAGGAAGGCCGGTTCGATAAACCCGAAATCCAGATAGGCGATGCCCTGTGCGACACCAATGTTTGTGTAGTTCGCCGCTCGCGGGTGGGCGGAGGACTCACTGAGTTTCAACCAGACGTTTAAGGCAATGGTGGCATCCTTTGTTTCACTCATAGGCTCAGCTCCTTGTAGTGGATGAATGGGAATCGCTTGATCGTCTACACGAGCATTTTCCAGCGCTGCAGATTCAAAAGCCGGTTCTTGTGGAATCTCTGAATGTCAACGAGGCTACGGACTCTTCGAGAGAGAACCGAGACCAGTTGGACGGGTTCCATACAGATCTGGATATACCTGTGTTACACTAGCGCCATGTCGGACCTGTCTTCACAACAGTCGTTCAAACTGCTGCCGGCGTATCTTGGCACAACGTCGATTGAAGGAGCCGTTCAAACCGCACGAGGCCGTTGGGTGCTCTGGCTCGAAATTTTATTGGATGACCAATTGGATCTGACGCCCTGGCAGTCCTATCCAGCAGGGCAAGAAGCGTACAGGACGGCCTGTCGATGGTATACGCACTACCGCCGCTTGCTGACCTATCTCTTCCTCTTCGACCGTGTCCCTCTCCCCACCGACTCCGGTCCGATAGACTTCCGTGAGTATCGAACGTTCGCCGAGGCGATCTACTTTGCCTATGCTCACCGTTGAGCATCTCATTGAGCTCCCTCCCGGTACGTTACCGATACTGACCCTCCGATAGAACCTCATGTCATCAAACGATTAAAGAAATGGGTCAGAAGACAAAGGGAGAGCTGCGTGGAGCAGGTTCTCTCATCCCGACGTGTCGGGAGTCTTTTTTGAGTCGGCGCGTTTGCAGTCTGTGTCCTCTCCTTCTGGGCAAATCGAACGCTGGGTCGCGTTCGGACAATACCGCAATGGACCGGAGCGAACAGGACCAAGTAGAATATCACCGGTTCACACTCGTGAGAGAATCTGATGGATTTCGTATCACATGGCCTCTGGGGTTCAATCGCGTTCGGGCGTAAGAACCGATCGAGTTTCGGATTAGCATTTGCCATCGGGATGGCGCCTGATCTGTTTTCATTCGGGGTCCTGTACGTGGCTGCCACATTCGGCCTCTCGCCGAAGCCCGATTTCAGTCATGGCACTCCCTCGGAATCGACGATCCCGCAATATGTCCATCATCTCTATAATTACACTCATAGCTTCGTCATATTTCTCACCGTCTTTTTCCTGGTATGGCTTTTCCTGAAACGACCGGTCTGGGAACTAGGAGCCTGGGGACTCCATGTCCTGGCCGACGTGCCGTTGCATTCGTACGCTTTTTTTCCGACTCCGATGTTGTGGCCCCTCTCTGACTGGAAATTCGACGGCTGGCAATGGATGACGCTGGGTATTCTTATTACCAACTTTGCACTCCTATCGCTGCTCTACACCTGGCACATCCGGCAGTTGTTCCTGGCTAGGAAGAAAGAGGAGGTTCGGCCAGAAACCATTTCGCGGGCCACATGAATGACAATTCACAGGATCTCGCAACATTACCTGGACGGTATATCCCTATTTTCTGAGATGCCTGATGCGTCGCTTGCATCATCGTCAACAGAAGAGTAGGCTGTACGTAATCGACCCTTTCGCAAGGGGGATGCGATGTCACCTCCCCTCCTCTTGCGTTCTCTAGTTTTCCTCTCCGCCTCGGCCCGATACCTCAGTGATCTGATCGCCGATTTATTTGATTCGACTTCGGCATTCTATTCCTATCAGTCAACAAAGTTTCACACCTTAATGAGTCTAGACGTGCAACGACAGCAGAGAACATGGTGTCAGCAGATTCAGCAAAATACTCTATAGCAAGGAGGATTGCGCTATGCGTTACATCAGCATCATAGGAGGAGTCGTTGTCGCGCTCGCCTTCGCTGCGACAGCGACTGCCGGGTCGTTTGAGGATAAGGCGCAAGTGACGGTTAGTGGTGCCGAATACATGTTGAACGGCTATATCGTCAAGATCGAAGGGAATGCTTACTGGATCAGGAAGGCGTCGGGCGAGGTCGTTCGCGTCGCAGTCACGGAAGACACTCACCTGATCTGCCCGACTCGCACCGGCAACAAGGCGGCGAAAGTGGAATCGAAGCCTGGCGCCGGTTTTCGAATGGGGGACTGTCCATTTATCCGAGGGGACACTGTGAAGGTCGAGGTCACGGACCTCGGCAGCGCAAGCCTCATCCGGTTTGATGTGTCTCCAGCTTCTGAAACTGTCAACCTTGGACTGCCTCAGGGATGGGAAGGCTACATGCCCAATGATGGGGTGCTTTCCTTCAAAGCGGGGCCTCGCTATCCCGTATACACCAAGGATGGCCACGCTGTCGGCCATCTCGCTGGAACACTGACCGACACATTATTAGGAACCGAGTATGCACTGATCGAGCTAGAAGGGGACGGGCAGATGATGACCGTGCCCAGAACCGCGATGAGACAAGAATGGTCGGAGCCCAACAAACCTCGTGTGGCGTTGCTGATCAACAAGCATCAGCTTGGGGAGATGGCCCCTCCTACGTACCAGGCCGCAAACCTTATTTCGGTCTTGGAGGTCCGTGACTACTGGGCAAAGGCCGCACCTCCCGAACCTTTCGTCCCAAGCGAAGTTGACGTGGTCATTGATATCAGCGAAAAAACTTTTCAAATCACAAAAGGGGGGACTGCGCGTGGATTTGCTCTCATGGCAGGGATGCCGGCGGTCATTAAACTTCTCAACCGGGATCTCGTCGCGCATGAGTTCATGTCTACACTGTTCCGGGATGTCCCATTCCGCATTTCTGGTAATGCCACAGCGGTCAAGACTGCACAAGCCTCCGGCTTTCGCATCGATCCAGGGCAAACCGTCACCATCGAGTTTAACGCCCCCGTGGCCAAGCCGGATCGATATGGCGACAGAGCAAGCACTTATGATGTCTTCTGGTGCAATATCCATGGGAAGGAACATGGGCAACAAATGCGTGGGGAATTGGCGATTATAGAGACCACAGGAATCGGCGGCGGCTGAAGCGATGACGGTTCAGGTCGCCCGACGCCGGGTCATCCGATCGACGCGGGCGACCTGATTTCTTTTTCGCGATCAGTTGCTTATACAGACCGACGGCATGATCTTCTCCAGGGAATACATCCGTCGACAAAAAGGAAGAGGCAACAAGTGCCGTCACGATCGCGATTGATCGCATTCGCCATCCTGTTCGCACTTGGGATAGGGATGAGCGGAATAGGTTCGGCCGAAGAGTTGCTGTATGAACCTGATGTCGTCGTTGTGATGAAAGACAAGGCCTTTCAGGTGATCAAAGGCGGACAACTTGAGAATTCCGTAACGAATCCAGCTTTTTCTTTGCCAGTCGGGATGGACCTCGCCATCCTGCTCCGGAATGAGGATGAGGTTGCGCATGAGTTCGTCTCGCCATTACTCATGAAGGCGGAAGATCTTGAGATTTCAGGTCGCGCGACCATCGTGTATACGCTCACCGCTTTCGGGGTTCGGGTTGAACCGAGAGACCGAGTCATGCTCCGCTTCAGTCTCCCTGAAGCGAGCTTTGATCGGTTTCACTTCTGGTGCAATCTCCATGGAAAATTGCTTACCGACGTCATGCGAGGGGAGATCTTTATCCTGGATGCAAAACAATCATCCAAGTAACTGGACCTCGAAAATGTTGAGGACGTGCTCTTGGGAGCAGGTTCCGCCCTGAGAGCTAAAAGAGAGGTTGCCATGATTGAGAAAACAACCGGACGGATCCTTGGCGGCCTCTGCGCCATCATGCTCGCCGCTGTCCAGGCAGATGTTGCATATGCCGGAGAGACGGGAGCAATTCCACCGGAGCTGGTAGCAGAATATATTTATGCAGTCATTCAGGCCGATCGAAGCATTTATTCCACTCATGTCGTCGAACAACTGCAGGATCGCAAGGTCGCTGTGGCGGCAGAAGATTGGAAAGAGCGGGGGGCCTTGCCTCTTCCAGCCCAATTCCTTCAGATGGCGGGGCAAGAGATTCAGGGACTAGGCCTCGGTCTCCATGTTCGCCTGGGCAGTTTAGGCCCAATTTACACAAAGAACGGGCCGGTGGATCAGTTTGAGCGAGCGGGCTTGGAAGCGGTGGCCAAGAATCCCAGGAAGCCCTATACGGGAACCGTTACAGAAGGTGCCACCCGTTATTTCAAGGCAATATTTGCGGATCGGGCCGTCTCGATGGCTTGCGTCATATGCCATAACAGTCATCCTCTGAGTGCCAAGCGGGACTACAAGCTCCATGATGTGATGGGAGGGATTATTATTTCTTTTCCAGTCCATTAAGCCAAATGCGGAATCTTACGCCGAGGCCGGCGAATCAGTGGCGGGTTTTGAGCGGAGGCATTGGAGGATGTTCCAGACTCGCAGGACATCGAGGGTCAAGGTCGCACCGTAGGTCGGCCCGAAGTCGCGTTCCGTGAATTGTCGTACCATCATGAGAAACTTGGGCATTCTTAGAACTCATGTGCGTGTGACGACCCAATTGTTTGATGAAAGACAAGAGTAACTCTTCGTTTTGATGAGCGATTCCCACTTCTCGCCGGTGCTTCTCCCTCGACAGACCTCTTGATCCTATGCTAGCTTACGCGTTCGTTTTTCAGATTCATTTCTTTCCGTACGGGCTGACGGACTCAGACATGTTCAAGAAGATTTTAGTCGCCAATCGCGGTGAGATCGCCATGCGGATCATCCGCGCCTGCCGCGAATTGAATATCGCCACCGCTGCCATCTATTCCGAAGCGGATTCGACCGGGATCTACGTGAAAAAAGCGGACGAATCCTACATGGTCGGACCTGGGCCGGTGAAGGGTTTTTTGGACAGCAAACAGATCGTCGACTTGGCCAAGCGGATCGGCGCCGATGCCGTCCATCCAGGGTATGGGTTTCTTTCTGAAAATGCGGAATTTGCTGAGCTCTGCCAGGCTTCCGGCATTACGTTCATCGGCCCTTCCACCCAGGCCATTACTCTGATGGGCAGCAAGGTCAAGGCGCGCGAGATCGCCGAATCAGCGGGTGTTCCGATCGTGCCCGGCACGGATGGGGCCATTACCAATATAAAAGATGCCCTGGCCTTCGTAAAAAAAGCGGGTTACCCGGTCATGATCAAGGCGAGCGGCGGCGGCGGCGGCCGCGGGCTTCGCGTGGTCCGATCAGACGATGAGCTGCGAGAGAACATGGAAGTCGCTGGGCGCGAAGCTCACGCCTCCTTCGGAGACGGCAGCGTCTTCATCGAAAAATATATCGAGCGGCCACACCATATTGAATTCCAAATACTGGGAGACCGCCACGGGAATATCATCCACTTAAATGAACGCGATTGTTCAATCCAGAGACGTCATCAGAAGTTGATTGAGATCGCTCCGTCGTTGATTCTGACACAGGAGCTCCGGGAAGAGATGGGCAATGCCGCCATCGCCATCGCGCGCGCGGTGAACTACGACAACGCGGGAACCGTGGAGTTTCTGCTCGATCAAGAAGGCAAATTCTACTTCATCGAGATGAATCCGCGCCTCCAAGTCGAACACACGGTGACGGAACAGATCACGGCCATCGATATCGTGCGAAATCAAATTAAGATCGCGGCCGGCCTGCCGCTCAACATCCAGCAAAAGGACGTCATCCTCCAAGGTCACGCCATCCAATGCCGGATCAATGCAGAGGACCCGAAAAACAATTTCCTGCCCTGCACAGGCACGGTCACGGCCTATCTCTCTCCTGGTGGAATCGGCGTGCGCATCGATGGTGCCGTCTACAAGGATTACACGATCCCGCCGTACTATGATGCGCTGCTGGCCAAATTGACGGTCCGAGGCCGCACCTGGGAAGAAGCCGTCAGCCGCATGCGACGCTCCCTCGAAGAGTACGTGCTCCGTGGAGTGAAAACCACGATCCCCTTCATGGAAGCGATCATGCAGGAACCGGACTTTATTGCAGGACGATTCGACACGTCGTATCTGGACACCCACCCAGAGTTGTATTCGTACCACGAGTTTGAGCAGCCGGAGGATCTGGTATTGGCGCTGTCTGCAGCGATTGCCGCCTACGAAGGTCTCTAACTCCAACATACCATCTGCTTCCCAAAGAGATGCGCTGAACATCATGGCGAAAAGACGACCACCGACAAAGAAATCGAAGAAAAAGACCAGATCGTCTGCTCCGACGATCAAAACCTCGAAAAGTGTCGCATCCCGTCCCAGCGAGTTCACGATCACGCCGGCCGCCGGCAAACCGGTCTTGATCACGGATGTCGCGCTGCGAGACGGCCATCAGTCGTTATTGGCGACGCGCATGCGCACGGAAGACATGCTGCCCATCGCACAAAAACTCGATGCGGTCGGTTATTGGTCGCTGGAAGTATGGGGCGGCGCCACCTTCGACACCTGTTTGCGCTTCTTAAAAGAAGATCCCTGGGAACGGCTCCGGGCGCTCCGGGCCGCCATGCCCAATACTAAGCTCCAAATGCTGTTGCGCGGGCAAAACCTCGTCGGCTATCGCCATTACGCCGACGACGTAGTGGAGCGGTTCATCGAACGTTCGGCCACGAACGGCATCGATGTCTTCCGCATCTTCGACGCCCTCAACGATGTGCGGAATCTCGATCGGGCCGTGAGCGAAGTAAAAGCCTGCGGGAAACATGCTGAAGCCACCCTCTGTTACACCGTCAGCCCGGTCCATAGCATCGACCGGTTTGTTGATTTAGCCAGGAAGTTGGAAGATCTTGGAACAGATACGATTTGTATCAAGGACATGGCCGGACTCTTGGCCCCGCTCGATGCATACCATCTGGTGCGTCGACTGAAGGCCGCCGTCAAGGTCCCGCTTCATCTTCACTCGCATTACACCTCCGGCATGGCTTCCATGGCCTCGTTGATGGCGATTCTTGGAGGCCTCGACATGCTCGATACCTCGATCTCTCCGCTGGCAGGGGGAACCTCTCATCCAGCGACGGAAACGCTGGTCGCTTCGCTCCAGAATACGCCCTACGACACGGGACTGGAGCTCGCATCCTTCCAGCCGATCACCGAGCACTTCCGATCGGTTCGCCGCAAATATCGCCAGTTCGAGAGCGACTTTACCGGCGTGGATGCAGAAATCCTCATGTCGCAGATTCCCGGCGGTATGTTGTCGAACTTGGCCGCCCAGCTGACGGAGCAGAACGCCCTAGATCGGATGAAGGAGGTCCTCGACGAGGTTCCGCTGGTGCGGAAAGAAATGGGCTATCCCCCGCTCGTCACGCCGACCAGCCAAATCGTCGGAACCCAGGCGACACTCAATGTGCTGACCGGTGAGCGATACAAAGTCATCACCACTGAAACCAAGAACTATTTCTTGGGATTGTATGGCCGTGCCCCTGGACAGGTCGACCTCAATGTGATGGCTCGCGCGACCGGCGATGAAACGCCGATCAAAACCAGGCCGGCTGATCGACTTGAGCCGGAATTGGATGACGCGAAAAAAGAACTTCCCGATTCGGCTCAGACCATCGAGGACCAGCTGTCGTTCGTGCTCTTCCCCACCATCGCACGTGACTTTTTTGAAGCCCGTGAAAAAGGAGAGCTGATACCGGAACCGCTGGACCTTGGGTCAGCGAAAGGACCCGCCACTGCTCACGAACTGCACCTGGCGCCTGTAGAATTCAATGTGACCGTGCATGGAGAGACCTATCATGTGAAGGTCTCGGGCTCGGGTCGAAAAATCGACGGACGTAAGCCCTACTACATCCGTGTGAACGATAAGCTTGAAGAAGTGTCGCTCGAACCTATCCAGGAAGTGCTCGCCGGTGTCCCGGAGTCTCAAGAGACTGAATCGGGAGGAAAACCCAAACGTCCAAGACCTTCTAAACCAGGTGATGTGGCTCCGCCCATGCCGGGCCGAGTGGTGAAAATCCTGGTGGCGGTCGATGATCGCGTCAAAGCCAGCGATCCGCTGTTAATTATTGAAGCGATGAAAATGGAAAGCCAAGTGCCGGCGCCGATCGATGGGAGGGTCGCCGTGATCCTGACTGCAGAGGGTGATAATGTGAAGACGGATGAAACAGTCATTCAACTGGAATAGTCCTATCATCGGCTCAATCCCCTGCCCCTGCAGAACCCGGCGGCTTGTGCCGCTCATGTTATGCCTCGTATCTTATCTCATGACCGCCTGTGCCCCGCCTTCACAGATCCCGCCCTATTTTGAAACGTTAGGACGTACCCCGATAGAACGTATCCCGATTAAAACCGTTCTCATCCATGATCAACGGATCGCGTACCTCGATATCGGTACCGGTCCGCCGGTCATCTTGATCCATGGCTTTGGCGGATCCATGTGGCAATGGGAACATCAGCAACATGCCTTGTCTCAACACTTCCGTACCTTGACGCTCGACCTACCCGGCTCCGGATTGTCCGACAAACCGGATATTGATTACCTGCCGGATCAGATGTTGGATTTCTGTATCGGATTCATGGACGCCCTGCAGATTCCTCAAGCCACGCTGGTCGGCAATTCCATGGGCGCAGGCTTAGCCATTGGTATGACACTGACCCACCCGACACGCGTCGACAAACTCGTGCTTATCAGCGGGTTACCGTCTCATGTCCTGGCCAAGCTCACCAGCCGGTCGTTCAGGCAAGCCTTGGAATCTCGAGCCCCTACCTGGCTGATCTCTTTCGGCAACTGGCTGTTCGGCTGGCTGGTCACCGAGTCAGTCCTGAAGGAAATCGTCCACGACCACAACCTCCTCACGCCGGACGTCATCGAACGGTCCAACCGTAATCGCCGACGCCCCGGCATCATCAAACCCATCATGGCCGTGAGAAACGCCCTCCCGTCCTGGGAAGCCGATTTTGCTCCACACCTCAGCGCTATCACTCACCCCACCATGATCATCTGGGGTAACTACGACCGGGTGTTCCCCTTGGCAGTGGGTGAAGAACTTCATCATAGAATTCGCGGATCAACGTTCGTCAGAATTCCTGATGCGGGCCATATGCCGCAATGGGAACGCCCGGACCTGGTCAACCGACCATTGATCGCGTATATTCAACCGTCACCCTGAATGGATAGATCGAGAGGAATTCCCCACTCATGAACTTCTGAAAGGAGCGTATGATGCAGACACACTATGCTGGTTTCATCAGTACCCTGTGCCTTTCGCTTGGCCTCGTTGGATGTCAGATGATGGGAGGCTCAACCGGCGCCGGATTTTCTTATAAGAATATGCCGGTGGCAGATGGGAGCGCAGTCGCAGGCGAAGGCAACAAGGTCCTGTTCAAAGGCAACCCACTGACGCTAGCAGGCAACGGAGTGAAAGTCGGCGATATGTTGCGCGACGTGAAGGTGGCGCAGAACGACTTATCTCTCGTAAACATCGCGGAGACCAAAGGTGCGGGAAAAGTCCGTGTCATCAGTGTGGTCCCCTCGCTGGATACCCCGGTCTGCGAACAACAAACGCATCTTCTGAGCGAGCGCAATAAAGGCCTCGATAAAATGGTGGAACTCATCACTGTAAGCGTCGATACGCCTTTCGCCCAGAAACGGTTCGCCCGAGAAGCCAAAATCGCCAATGTCACCTTCCTGTCCGACTATCGGGAAGCCGAGTTCGGAAAAACCCATGGTCTCCTCTTGGATGGTCCACACATTTTGACGAGAGCGGTCATGGTCGTCGATAAGACGAACACCATTCGCTATCTTCAAATCACCCCGGATCTCGCTCAACTCCCGGATATGGAAGAAGCCTTGCAATTTGCTCGTCGATTGGTCACGGAGAGCTGAGATGAAGACAGATTGAGGTTGAGGACAGCGACCATCAAAACATCCTTGACCTCATCCTCGACCTTTCTTGAAATCCATGGCTCATTACGATTTACTGGTTATCGGCACGGGACCCGCCGGCCAAAAGGCTGCGATCCAAGCAGCCAAGCTCAACAAGAAGGTCGGGATCATCGAGCGAAAGACGGTCGTCGGTGGGGTCTGCATCAATACCGGGACCATTCCAAGCAAATCTCTCCGCGAAGCGGTGCTCTATCTCTCCGGGTTTCGCCAGCGCAACATCTACGGGGGCGAGTACCGCGTAAAAAAGAAGATCGCGATCGAAGACCTTGCCTTCCGCGCGAACCACATCATCAAGCACGAGGTCCAGACCGTGCAGAATCAGATGGCTCGGAATCAGGTCGATATGTTTTTCGGTTCAGCCGACTTTCTGGATCCACATCGTCTGCGCATTCAAGGGGATCATGGAGCGCTTGAACTGACGGCGGACTTCATCGTGATCGCCGTCGGGACAGAACCTGCCAGGCCTGCGGATATTCCGTTCGACGACAAAACCATCATCGATACGGACGGGCTGCTGACCCTGAAACGCATTCCCGACTCCATCGTGATCGTCGGAGGCGGTGTGATCGGAACGGAATATGCTTCGATCCTCGCCGCATTGGGAATCCCCGTCACTCTTATTGATAAACGACCACGGCTGTTGGAGTTCGTCGACGCTGAGGTCATTGAAGCGCTCCAACAACGCATGAAGGACCTGGGAGTGACGCTGTATCACGATGAAGAAGTCCTCGCGATCAAGAAAGAATGGAACAAGTCCATCCATGTGTCTCTTCGCCACAACCGTCCTGTTCAAGCTTCGACACTCATGTATGCGATCGGGCGCGTCGGCGCGACACAATCGCTGAATCTCCAAACAATCGACTTACAACCCGATAGCCGCGGTCGTCTGACCGTCAACGAACACTTTCAAACGGCGATTCCCCACGTCTATGCGGTCGGCGACGTCGTCGGCTTTCCAGCCCTCGCCTCGACGTCGATGCAACAGGGCCGTCACGCCGCCTGCCACGCCTTTGGCTATCCTGACCGTACCGACACGTCGCTCCTTCCCTACGGCATCTTTGCCATTCCAGAAATCTCCTTGGTGGGTCGGAACGAGGAAGAGCTCAACCAGGCAGAGGTGCCTTATGGAGTCGGCATCGCCCGCTACAGAGAAATCGCCCGCGGACAACTCATCGGCGATGAAACCGGCATGTTAAAGATACTGTTTCATCGACACACCAGGCATCTACTCGGTGTTCATGTCATCGGCGAGGGAGCCACGGAACTGATTCACATCGGTCAAGCCGTCATGGCCTTTCATGGCAAGATCGATTATTTTATCGATACGGTCTTCAACTACCCGACGTTGGCGGAATGTTATAAAGTCGCAGCGCTGGACGGCATGAATCGGATGCCGAGGCCCTGGATTCCATACGTTTGAATCCATGAGGCATCTCAAAACATCACGTGCTTCAAACCGTCACTCTCCTGAACGAGTGACCAAGATCCTCTAGAAAGGGCGTTATGTCGCTCACAACCCACCTACGCAAACTCGCCAAATCAATCTGGGATGCTCAATTAAGCCATCCCTTCGTCGTAGCTCTCGGCAACGGTACATTGCCTGAACATAAATTCAAATATTACATCCTGCAGGACGCACGGTTTCTCGGCGATCTTGCGCGTGTGTTGTCTGCAGCTGCGCTGAAAGCCCCTGACTCAGAATCGGCTTTGCGGTTCAACAAGCTGGCCAAGGAAACGATTGTCGTAGAACGGAGCCTGCATGAGAGCTACGGAAAGAAATGGGCGCTCACGGCCAAACAGATGACATCCGTGCCGATGGCTCCGACGAACTATGCGTATACCAGACATATGCTGGCCGTAGCAGCCTCAGGGACTGCGGCGGAGATCACGGTCGTCACCCTCCCTTGCGCCTGGGTCTACTGTGTCGTCGGACAGCACCTGTTGCGGAAAGGGCCTCCGGCCAAGAATCATCCCTACCACGATTGGCTGATGCTCTATGCCTCGCCGGAATTTGCCGAAGTGCAGCTGTGGATGAGAAAAAAGGTCGATCAGTGGGCCAAGACCGCCGGTAAAGACGAACTGCGACGGATGGAAGACTCCTTCATCATCAGCTCGCGATACGAGTGGATGTTCTGGGACATGGCGTGGAACGAAGAAAAGTGGCCGGTGTAGAAGAAACGGCATGACGTCACGGAGAAGGCAAGAAAATCCTTAGATCGCCTAGCACGCGAAGTTCATTGCAAGATGGCAATTCTGCTCCGAAAGCCCAGACTGGGATAATCAAGTGGCAGAAAAATCCTACACCAGAGCCTTAGGAGAAGATGCACGGAAGCGACACTCCCACAAGACCGAACGCGGTATAGTGATCGATTTCATAGTCCAGCTTGAGGTGATGGTTCGTGACGCGTGGCGGCCTGTGATCCGCTATGATTGCGCTCATGACTTTTCCCATATTGACCGCTACAATATGGACGGGAAACAAGAGAAAGATCACCTTGAGCTCCCGTATGATGATGCGATGACTCTGGCAGACGAAGATATTGACCTGAATTGGGAAACATATAAGACACGATTCTTGGAGGGCCGGTTCCCATGAATACATATGAAAAGCGAAACAGTCTCCTCGGGATGGAGTTTGATCGATACCTCAGAGAGCATCCTGAATTTCTTGACAAGATACCAGAGAACGCTCAGGTCATCCTGCTGCTCGAAGGGGATGAGGACTTCAATAAGTGGAGCCTGCGCGTTGGCAAAGAACAGGCGACGCAAGATCAATCTCTACTCTATGTGACGATCAAAAAGCTCGCCCCGGCCCACTCGCGCATTGAAGAACTGAGCCTTCTGGCTGGCTGATACCTAATCACGCGTTCTCCCAATATCCAAAGCTGCATTGTGGCTGACCTGGCCTTTTGCAACCCTTACAACTAACTCCACGCACCAGAACCAAATGGCCACTGTCATTTGTTCAAGCCATGAGTGGATATTCTGGGACATGGCGTGGAATGAAGAACAGCGGCCGGTGTAGTGTCCGACCATGCAAGCCTATCGTATTAGAATTACGCTTAGAATAACTCACCTTTCCTGCTCTCTCCAGAAGATCAGTCGGGCACTCTCGCCAAAGTCAAATGGTGGATGGATAGCGGGAGAGCAGCGAAGAACCCCAACTGGTAGGCTCCTCAAAGGCAATCGCAAGTTCACTTATTGGTATCGAGAACTGAAGCTATCCCAGCGCAACAGCCTTGACAAAGCTCTTTCAATCCTTGTAGCTCGTTTTTCGAAAAAGCGGGAGTTTTTTAGGAACGTTCGGGCTGATGGAGGATCTATAGAATTCTTTGTTGGATGGTTTTTTAAATCAAACTCCGGAGATGTTCTCGAGCATACCCTCCTTGAGAAACTTGCTGATCTTCAGATCGACCTTTCTCTCGACATATACCATGAGCGCAAAATGAGCACCTTCGTACGATAGCCCTTATGACTTCTGCCTGGCCTTCGCCATCGCCATCGCCATTGCGCCGATCGGCTGGGGTGCTCGCACCGACTGGCCTACTGCTGCCTCACTCTTACGCGGGTCACGGATTGCGTTGTTCCCAGGCTGTGTCGAGCCAGATGGACGGTTCGCCGTATCCTCCAGCCGCATGGTCAAGGCAATACGCTGGCGCTTCAGATCGACATCGATCACCTTCACCCTGACAACCTGCCCCGGCTTGACCACCTCGTGTGGATCTTTAATAAATTTATTGGCCAGTGCGGACACGTGTACGAGCCCGTCCTGATGCACACCAATATCAACGAAGGCGCCGAACGCCGCCACATTCGTGACGACCCCCTCCAATACCATGCCTGGCTGCAAATCGCTCAGGGACTCGACCCCCTCGCGGAAGATCGCGGTCCTGAATTCAGGACGAGGATCGCGACCCGGTTTTTCCAGCTCGGTGAAAATATCCCGCACCGTCGGTAAACCAAACTGCTCATCAGTAAAGTCAGCTGGTGACAACTCTTTCAAGGCCGCCGGCCTTCGCATCACTTCGGTAATTCCCGTTCCCAATCGCGTCAGAATGCGTTCAACCACCGGATAGGCCTCTGGGTGCACGGCGGAACGATCCAAGGGATTATCGCCGTCGGGGATGCGCAGGAAACCAGCCGCCTGCTCGAAAGTTTTTTCACCAAGACGCGGAACTTTACGGATCGCAGTCCGGTTTGGAAATGGTCCGTTCGCATCTCGATAGTCCACAATATTTTTGGCCAGCGCTTTATTGAGACCCGAGACTCGCTCCAACAACGGCATCGACGCCGTATTGACGTTCACGCCGACGGCGTTTACGCAATCTTCGACCGTGGCATCAAGCGACCGCGCTAAAGCCCGCTGATCGACATCATGCTGATATTGCCCGACTCCGATCGCTTTCGGTTCAATCTTGACCAGCTCGGCCAGCGGATCTTGAACACGACGAGCAATGGACACCGCGCCTCGCAGGCTGACATCCAACTCGGGAAACTCTCCCGCTGCAAAGGCAGAGGCGGAATAGACCGACGCTCCGGCTTCACTCACCACTATTTTCGTCAGTTTGTGGTCAGGCTTCTGAGTCGCGATCAGCTTGATCACCTCACCCGTCAACTTGTCCGTCTCCCGGCTCGCCGTACCGTTTCCGATTGCTACCAATTCCACTCCATGGCGAATGGCCAGACGCACCAGCGTCTCAACGGCTCCCTGCCAGTCGTTGCGAGGCTGATGCGGGTAGATCGTCTCCGTTTCCAGTAATTTTCCCGTCGCATCAACTACCGCCATTTTGCAACCGGTGCGAATACCGGGGTCCAAGCCGAGGATGACTTTTGGTCCAGCCGGCGCCGCCAACAACAATTCATGGAGATTCCGCACAAAAATCTTGATCGCCTCGGCCTCGGCCGCGTCACGCAACTGCACGAATAGTTCGGTACTGAGCGTCATGTGAAGCTTGACACGCCATGTCCATTCGCATACATCGGCCAGCCATTTGTCCGCTGGTCGGCCGCGATCTTCGATGCCCGCGTGAGCCGCGATCATTGCGACGCAGGGATGCAGGACAACCGCCTCAAGCGTCTCTCCCAACCCTAACTCCAGCTTCAACACACCGAGCGTACGACCTCGGAACAGCGCGAGGGCCCGATGCGATGGGATGGTCTTGATCGACTCCGCGTAAGCATAATAATCACGAAACTTCTCCTCTTCGGCCGTTTCCTTGTCCTTCATCACCGTCGAGGCCAAGACACCCTGGTCCCACAACCGCGCCCGCAGCGCGGCCAGCAAGTCAGCCGTTTCAGCGAACCGCTCCATGAGAATATCCCGTGCTCCTTCCAGCGCGGTTTTGGCATCGGGCACATTGATCGCCTCCACCCCTTCGGCGGCGGGCACGACACGAATGTACGTGAGCGCTTCTTGCTCGGGATGCAGCATGGGATCGTCCAACAGGCTATCGGCCAACGGCTCCAGCCCCGCGGCTCGTGCGATCTGCGCACGCGTGCGTCGCTTCGGTTTGAAGGGCAGGTACAGATCTTCGACGGCTTGTTTGGTCGCGGCTGCCTCGATGCTCGTACGCAGCGCATCCGTGAGCTTGCCTTGCTCCTCAATCGAGGCCAACACGGCGACACGCCGCTCTTCCAATTCACGCAAATAGCGTAGCCGATCTTCCAGCGAACGTAGCTGCGTATCGTCTAAGTTGCCGGTGGCCTCTTTACGATAACGCGCGATGAATGGGACCGTGGCCCCTCCATCGAGCAGCGTCACAGCGGCACTCACCTGAGACGCTCCGACCCCGAGCTCCTTGGCAATGATCGGAACGATCTTGATCTGTACCCCGTCCGTTGAAGTCTGAGTCGTTTCTATGATCATTGGTATCAATCGCCTCTATTTCTTCCGAACGCGTCAGAAATCCGCGCTCTCCAAGAGTTAAGAGAAGAGAACGTCATGGTGATCGAAGGGATTGTTCGAATTTAGGAAGACATGACAGGAAATCAGTACACGAGTTAATGAGCAAGCGTTCCAAAAGCGGCGAACAATCGCCCCGCAAGGTAATAGGTCCCCCGGGCGTCTCCCATGTGCTTGCGCCGCAAAAAGTCGTTCAAGATTCGTCCATCCGAGGCCTTGTGTGTACCCGGATGCTTGAGATTCATTCGATACCGTTCAATCCCCGCGGAAACCGAACTCACGAATACCACCGTCCCATCGCGGTCCACCTTCTCGACGACGCCGACGTGTGTGAGCGGGTCATTCGGCAATCCGTCGCGGTTGAAATCCCAGGTATTGTGAAAGAAGACCAGGTCTCCCGGATGGACGGTGGGGCCGTAATGAATCCGGCCGTGTTCCACCACATGGGTAAAGATGCGCCCGACGCCGTTGCCGCCGTCCAGCTCCCCCAGCCCACCATACAAGTCAACACGCTGTGAGGCATACACCCCTCGAACAAAGCCGGAGCAATCCGGAGTGTAGTTCCGCCCATCAACCTGAATGCGAGACTGTCCGACAAATCGCACAGCCGTCGTCGCCAGCGCCGTCTGTCGTGGAACTGCCTTGGCCATGGCGCAACAATGTGCCCCGCGCGTGCCCATGGTGGGAATCACGCTCTTCTCATCTTGCACCGGCTGACGGCCGATCGCGGCACAGCCGGAGAGCAGGCCCGAAACCAGCAAGACCAGAAGGCCGATAATGAGCGAGTGACTGTGGCCGGCTGAACTCATCATGCATTAGTATACAGACCAACTGCCGTAAGACAATACCCGCTTACGTTCAGCTATCCTCCCGCACTTCCTACCGGCCCGCCTGGTTCCGTCATACGCCATGGATCGAGAAGTTCAGCAAGTCGTCTATCGGGTAGCACTTTTTGTTCTTTGGCGACCTGCCGAACCGTTTCCCCGGATTTATACGCTTCCTTGGCCAGCTTTGCAGCAGCTTCGTAGCCGATCTCCGGGGCAAGAGCGGTACACATGGCCAGGCTTTCTTCGATGAGGCTCTTACAACGTTCTTCATTCGCCTTGATCCCTTCGATACACTTGGCCGAGAAATTGTTGGAGGCCGTTGCAAGAAGTTCGATGGATTGCAATAGATTGTACGCCATAACGGGCATCATGACGATGAGCTCAAAATTCGCTGCCTGGCCGCCGATCGTCACCGTCACATCGTTCCCGATGACTTGCGCACAGACCATCGTAACGGACTCGGCAATCACCGGATTGACCTTCCCCGGCATGATCGACGAACCAGGCTGCGTCTCAGGTAAATTGATTTCGCCGAGCCCGCACCGTGGCCCGGACCCAAGCCAGCGAATATCGTTGGCGATCTTCATGAGACTGACGGCCAACGTCCGCAGATGTGCGCTTGCCTCAACAAGAGAGTCTTGCGCCGACTGCGCCTCAAAATGATTCTTGGCTTCTTTGAACGAACAGCCGGTTTCCTTGGAAATGATCGCCATGACTTTGGCGGAAAATTTTGGATGACAGTTCAGGCCTGTTCCGACAGCCGTTCCACCCAACGCGACTTCGCTTAAGGCCTCCTGCGCCTGCTTGATCCGCTGGATGCCGAGTTCGATTTGCCTGGCATAGCCCCCGAATTCTTGGCCCAACCGAACCGGCGTTGCATCTTGAAGGTGCGTGCGTCCGATCTTCACGATCTGATCGAACTCCTTCGCTTTCCCCTTCAACGTCTTGTGCAACCGAGTCAGAGCCGGCAACAGCTGTTGCTGCATCATTTCTGAAGCGGCGATATGAATGGCGGTCGGAATCACGTCGTTGCTTGACTGGCCAAGATTCACGTGGTCGTTCGGATGCACCAGCTTGCTGCCACGCGCACCGCCGAGCAGCTCCGTGGCGCGATTGGAGATGACCTCGTTCGTGTTCATGTTGGTCGACGTACCGGATCCCGTCTGAAAAATATCGACAGGAAACTCGGCATCCAGCCTGCCATCGACCACTTCAGTCGCTGCCTGCTTGATGGCGTCAGCCGGCTTTTTGTCCAACAAACCGAGGGACTGATTCACCGTAGCAGCAGCCCGCTTGATCATGCCCATGGCGCGGATGACTGCTCGCGGCATGCGGAGCGAGCTGATGGGAAAGTTTTCGACGGCGCGGGCAGTCTGCACTCCATAATAAGCCTCAACGGGGACAGCCAGTTCTCCCATGGTATCCCGCTCAAGTCGAGTCGCTGCCGACGGCTTGTTCTGATCTTTTTTCATGCACTGTGCTCCATGTGTAAGAGGTCCCAATCCCTTGCGGGCGTCATGATAAACGCAGCTCAGCACCTTTCACAAGAGCATGCCTCCATGCCCCTCCGCATGTCACTGTCGAAGCCTGTGCAGGTTATATTTATGGACAAATTAAAAGGCCCGCCTGGTCAGGCGGGCCTTCGCGGACAACTGATGAATCAAACCATCTCTTCTGATATCTTGCTCTTCTGATATCTTGGCCCAGTAGAGAAACCTGCGTGAGGTCCCTCTCTCAGATCATCCCCTTCGAGTGATTTTCCCCTCGATTCTTTTTGTCGTATTCCTCTCTCGTTGGAACAAGTAGACTGGTTCGCGCTTGACGATCCTGAACACATACATGATGTCTATCCCCATACCTGTGAATGCAAGGCTCCATCCACCGATGATCATCCACCATGCCGATGAAAACACCTCCGAAGGCTGGTCGAAGTTAAAGACGGCCACGACCCCCCCGAGCGCCAGCGTCATTCCGACCATCATCAGCGAATAGCCAAGAGTTTTCATCTTCGCCTCCTCAAACATGTCAGTGGTTTGAACAGGTTCAACGCTAGGCGGAAGGCCTACACGTCTTCTTATTTGTGCATGGCGGCTATCAATACCTCCTCTGCATGTGGGCATAGCCGACGCCGGCGAACAGTTATGATCATGCTGGAGGGACTCTACCCGCTTTCCTCAAAAACGCAATCCCGCAAGATGCCCCTGCCTAGTAGATCCAATTGGGCCTTCATGTTCGATGTGCCGAATGACCCGAGAGCGATTGCGGAAACCAATAGTCCGACCCGCTCCGGCAAACCCAGCGGAGGACACCTTGATTGAATCATTTCACGAGTGATTACGCGATGAATGCTTGAATATCTTCCAGTTTGCTTCGCTCATTCACGCACAGGCGATCATCGACGCCTAGCGCGTGAACTACATGATCCGCCACCCACACCGCTCACTCGGCCACCTGACGCTGAGCGACCTCGTCCAGCTTCATAAGACCTTGCTTTCACCTACGCATTCGCAGACGGTACAACTTCAGCAGATTAGATGGTTGAGGGGTGAGGTGTCTCGGAAACCCCGTAACTTATCGAGCAAAGACCTGTTGATTGTCACAGTGGTTTTCTTTTCGTGAGTGCACTAACTTGAGAAACTGAAACCTACGGTTTCAGCGGCACGATGATGCAGGCGAGCTGCACAAACCCGAGGAAGTTCGTGGCATAATACTCCCAACAGATCAGTACGCGCCGCTTTCATGGGAGCCAGGCGCAGAACCGTTCCACGGGTCACTAGGGATGTTCATAGTGTTAGGAACAGTGTTAAGGATTGTTAAACTGAGGTTCTAGAGTTTCGTTCCGTTACGTGAGGCTCGCATCATGGCCTATGGCACTAACAGAACCTTGCTGTTCGTCATCATCGGCCTCGGTGGTGGTCTGTTCTACCTCGATCTCTACCTTCCAATCGGCATCAGTACCGGAGTGCTCTATGGCGGACTAGTCATCCTCTCCTTCCTGCTACCATACCGAAAAGGCCCGCTCATTGCGGCGGCGGTCTGCTCCGTACTCGACTTGGCCGGCACCGATCTCGGCTTGACCATTGAGGGAGTACCTCATTGGATGGGCGTCGTCAATCGTCTGTTCAGTCTCACGGCTATCTGGCTCCCATTGCTGTTTTTTTTGCATCGCCGCAGAGCCGAGGACGAACTGCGGCAAGCGCATGATGAACTCGAAGTGCGAGTGCACGCGCGGACACAACAATTGGCGACGCTCAACCAATCCTTGATCACCGAGATCGCTGACCGCATGGAGACCGAACAGTCGCTGCGCGCCAGCGAAGCCGCACTGCAAGCCAGGGAGCGGCAACTTCAGCAGAATCGAGAGGAGTTGCGGGCGCTGGCCGGGCAGCTTCTCACCGCGCAGGAAGAAGATCGTCGAAGGATCTCCCGCGACTTGCACGACCACATCAATCAACGGCTTGCGATGCTGACGATGGATCTGCGCCAGATGGAAAAAGGCCCGCTCACCGATCATGAGCATCTCCGAGATGAGATTCGCCGGGCGTCCACGTGCCTAACCCTCATTTCTGACGATGTGCGTCAAATGGCCTATCGATTTCATCCATCGATCTTGGATGATTTGGGACTGGTGAAAGCCGTGCGTGGCCTTGTCGATGACTTTTCAACCCACACGGGTATCCAGAGCAGCTATGTGCACAATGATCCCGTCACGACACTGCCTGATGAAGTCACCATCGGCATCTATCGGATCGTACAGGAAAGTCTCAGCAACGTCGCTCGGCACGCCCAGGCCTCACAGATCGAGGTGGAGTTGATGTGCGACGAAGAGATGATCGACCTGTCCATTCGCGACAATGGGGTGGGGTTCAACCTCGAACAGTTCAGCAAACCCAGTGGGCACCTGGGGTTGCTGAGCATGAAGGAGCGCGTACGCTTGGCGCAGGGCATGTTGAAGGTGGAGTCGACACCAGGACACGGTACCCATATCCGAGTTCATATCCCGCTAACTCAAGGAGGACAGCATGCCTAAGCCGCGCGTTTTGTTGGCCGACGATCACCTCCTGGTCTTGGAAGGATTTCGCCGCATTCTCGAAGGACAGTATGAGTTGGTCGGCGCCGTCGAGGACGGACGTGCGCTCTTGGAGGCCGCGAAGGAGCTTCAGCCCGATATTGTGATCCTTGATGTGTCCATGCCATTGCTGAACGGTATCGATGCGGCGGCTCAACTGAAGAAGATCTGCCCCGGCACCAAAATCATCATCGTCACCATGCATGCGGACAAGGAATATATCCGATCCGCTTTTGAAGCCGGGGCATCGGCCTATGTGCTCAAGCGTTCGGCGGTGGATGAATTGGACCAAGCTATTCGGGCGGCGCTGGCGGGACATTCCTATATTACCTCGTTGATTACCAAGGACATGCTGAATGTCTTTCTCTCAACGGCATCGGAACCATCCGGTGGGGCGCACCGCCTCACTACGCGTCAGCGAGAAGTTCTGCAACTGCTGGCCGAGGGACGGACTGCAAAGGAAATTGCGAATCTGTTGACCATCTCTTCGCGGACGGTTGAGTTTCATAAGAGTCAGATTTTGACGCAGCTCAATCTACAAACCACCGCAGATTTGATCAAATACGCTGTCACCCATGGAATCACGCCGGTATCCTAGGATGGCTATCCTCGTGTATTTTGCACTCAAATGACCTCGTAATATTTCCCGTGTCTCCTTCGGAATCTCCGAGTTCCCCCTCATCAGGTCTTTGCATTATAACGCTATACAAGTGAAATGTTACTGGTTTCTTGTACTTGTATCGTCGGGAAGAATGCTGACTGCCATGAATCGAATTCTGCGTGATGGCTGGCATAAAGAATGAGCGGCAATTCCTTTCAGAGATAGACAGAGTATAGAGAAGTAAAAGGAGACAGACGTATGAATCAGCTTGTCCTCATTGCTCTCCGCAGGCCCTACACCTTCGTCGTCATGGCCATTCTCATTGTGTTCCTAGGGACCAAGACGGTGCGCCACATGCCGACCGACGTCTTCCCGAATATCACGATTCCCGTCACCGCCGTGGTCTGGGCCTATTCCGGCATGATCCCACCGCAGATGGAAGGGCGTATCACGTATATGTTCGAACGTTTTTTGACCTCGACAGTGGAGGGCATCAAGTACATCCATAGCCATTCCTACTATGGCTTCAGCATCACGAACATCTTTCTCCAGGACGGCGTCGACGTGGGC
>Ga0134128_10002639_pt1 | contig 22112 bp, 21 predicted proteins | sample KB31754_FD_96462 | JGI IMG/M metagenome (GOLD analysis project Ga0134128, IMG submission 96462) | Terrestrial soil microbial communities with excess Nitrogen fertilizer from Kellogg Biological Station, Michigan, USA - KB3-175-4 | ecosystem: Environmental > Terrestrial > Soil > Unclassified ... | reverse complement strand
TCGAGCGCGTTGTTCCTATCGCCCAGGATCTTCCCGAAGTTCGCGTCCTGGCGGATGAAAATCTTCTGGAGCTTGGTCAGCTCGAGCATGGCGAGGAAGCACGCGATGATGCCGCGGCGCTTGCGCTCGTCGGCGAACAGGTCCTCCCACGCGATGACCGAGACGTTGGTCAGGAGAAAGAGGATCTTCTCCATCTTCTCCTCGATCGGGAACTCCTCACCGGCGACCTGACGCGACTCGTCGTCGTCCTCGGCGCCGTCCAGGATGACCTTGATGTGCTCCATCAGCTCGAACAGCGAGAGGTTGGGCGACTTGTCGGCCTCCTCGAAGTGCGGGGCGCCGCGGAAGAAGACGTTGGACATCTCGTCGGCCTTGCCCATCAGGAACTTGGAGGCTTCCTTGAACTTCTGGTATTCGAGCAGCTTCTGCGCGAGCTGGGCCGTCGGGTCCGGGCCGTCCTCCTCGTTGAGGACCTCCTGGCTGGGCAGGAGCGCCCGCGACTTATAGGCCATCAGCGTCGCGGCCATGACCAGGAATTCGCCGGCCACGTCGAGGTTGAGCTCCTTGAGCAGCTCGAGGTAGGCGAGGTACTCCTTCGTGATGTGCGCGATCGGGATGTTGTGGATGTCGAGGTCGTCCTTCTTGACCAGGAACAGCAGCAGGTCGAGCGGGCCCTCGAACAGCTCCAGGTTCACCTGATATGTTTTCTCGGGCATCAGCGGAGCCTCATCGCGCGGCGGACATCGTCCATCGTCTTCTGCGCGATCGCGCGCGCCTTGCGCGCTCCGTCGTCCAGGATCGCGTCGATCTTCTCGGGTTGGGCCGCGTACTCGTCGCGGCGGCGGCGGAACTCGCCGAAGGGCGAGGTCATTTCCGCGAGCAAATCCTTCTTACAAGCCGAGCAGCCGAGCTGTCCCGCGCGGCACTCGTCGCCTCGCTTCTGGTAAAACGCTTCGTCGGCGTAAAGCTTGTGGAGGGCGTACACCGAGCAGCCCGGCGGGTTCTCGGCGCACGGCAGGGGATGGCCCGGGTCGGTCGCGGACTTGCGGTTCGGGTCGGTGTACATCCCCTTCACTTTCTTCTCGAGGGACTTCTCCGTCTCGTAGATCTCGATCGCGTTGCCGTACGACTTCGACATCTTGCGCCCGTCGGTGCCCGGGACCTTGGGCGTCGGGGTGAGGAGTCCTTGGGGCTCGGCGAAGACTTACCCGAAGGCGTTGTTGAACTTGCGCGCGATCTCGCGCGTCAGCTCCAGATGCGGCAGCTGATCGGCTCCGACGGGCACCTTCGTTCCGTGGTAGAGAAGGATGTCGGCGGCCTGGAGGACGGGGTAGCCGAGGAAGCCGTAGGTGCGGATCTCGTACTGAGCGGCGGTCGCCTCGGCGGTCTCGATGGCCTTCTCGGCCGCCTTCACGACTTTCGCGGGAGGCGCGCCCTCCGCTTTGGCGTGCGCCATGGCCTGCGCCGCGACGGCCTCCTCGGCCTTCGCGTCGAGAGTCTTGCCCATCTTCGTCTTGGAGAGCTCCTGGAGCTGCTCCTTCCAAGTCGGATTGTTCTCGACCGAGGACAGCGGCGTGACCATCGCGAGCATCAGCGCGAGCTCGGCGTGCTCGGGGACGTCCGACTGGCGATAGATCACGCACTTCTGCGGATCGAGACCGGCGGCGAGCCAGTCGAGCACCATCTCGCGGACGTTCTGCCGGAGGCTCGACGTGTCGCCGTAGCCCGTCGTCAGCATGTGCCAGTCGGCGACGGAGAAAATGCAGGAGTATTGGGTCTGCAAGTCGACCCAATTCTTCAATGCGCCCCAATAGTTGCCGAGGTGGAGACGGCCGGTGGGGCGCATGCCGGAATAAACGACGTCCTGGCGCTTCATTCCGACGGGGATTCTAGCGTTTTTTTGGAGCGGAAGGCGAGGGCGTACCAGACGAGCATGACCGCGTAGAGCTTGAAATAGCCCGCGAACAGCGACCAGACGCCCAGGCCCATCTTCTCGGCCGCGGCTTTCGTCGAGTCGAGCAGGGCGCAGACCAGGATCGCCGCGCGCAGGGCCGGCGGCGCGTCGGACTCGAGCGCGACCAGCGTCGGCGGGATCAGCAGCAGGAAGGAGTAGTCCTTGAGGCGCGGCGCGACGAGGGCATAGGCGGCGGCGTAAAGCATCAGGGAGGCGCGCCGCTTGCCGGTCTCCGTCCCCGGTCCCGACCAAAGGCCGCGCAGCGCCCACGCCGTGAGCGCGGCGACGGCCGCCGACCAGACGAGGTTGACGCGCATCGCGGCCGCCATGGCGCGCGCGCGGTCGCGCCAGGCGGTCTCGAGGGCGTGCTGGACCAGGCCGACGAAGGCGCAGTTGTTGGGGCCGCGCTCGTAATGCCACGGCTGGGCGGGGTCGCGGAGCTGGAGGAAGAACTCCTTGAGCAGGCCGGGGTGGACCAGCTCGTTGAGGCCGAACGCGCCCAGGGCGAGGGCGCCGCCGAAGACGAACGCGCCCCAGTTGGGCCGGCGCTTGGCTAGGACGAGCGGCAGAAACGCCGCCGGCAGGATCTTGGGCTGGGCCGCGGCGGCGATGAGGGCGGCGAAAAGGTAATCGCGCTCGGCGATGAAGGCGGCCAGCGCTCCCCACAGGATCAAGTGCTCGAAGGAGCCGGCGTTTCCCGCGCGGAAGTCGGACCAGAAGGGGCTGCCGTAGGCGATCGCCGCGAAGAGCAGGCGGCGCAGATCGTTGCCCGGACGCAGGATGCGGGCTTTCCACAGCCACAGCATCAGGAACATCGACGCGACCTTGAGGACGGCCCAGAACCTTTCCCCCGCCCCCTCGCCGAACTCCGCCGTCACGGAATTGAAGGGTCGGTACAGGTCCATGATCAGCGGCGGGTACAGGCATTGGAAATGGTCGCCGTTGAAGACGGGCTGGGTCGCGTACGGGTCGGCGCCCGAGGCGAGCGTGCGCGAGCACTCCATGTAGATCTTGAGGTCCCACTGCGTCCGCGCCGTGTCGACGAGGAACGCGGCGGCCGCGGCGGCCGCGGCCAATCCCGCGGCGAGCAGGAACGTTCGTCGCCGGCTCTCCGTCAGCCGGTGGAACCGGTTCATCTCTTCTTGAGCCAGGCCACGGCGGCCGCGCGGGTCTTGAGCTCGCCGAGGCGCTGAAGGCGCGCCGCCTCGTCGAGGACGGCGTGGAACTCGGGACCCGGCTTGCGGCCGAGCTTGATCAGGTCCGACCCGCGCAGGAAGGCCGGCTTGAGCGCGGCGCCCGGCAGGCCCGGGAACGCGCGGCGGGCGGCGGCGGAGGCGAGCCGAGACGGCGCCGCGCGCGGAGCGGAATGCGCGTACGCGAGCGAGAGGGCCTCGAGGAGCTGGGCGCGCAGTCCGCGCTCGAACGGGAAGGACTCGACGAACTCGGCGCCCTTGCCCGGCCCGAGCGCGATCGCCATCGCCGCCAGCCGCTCGTCGACCCCCTCCGGCAGCTTCATCCGCCACGGCAGCTGAGGGTGCAGGAGGGCGAGGTAGCCCCACATCTCGAGCAGGCCGAAGGCCAGCGCGGGCTTCTCCTCGCCGAGGAGGCTGCGCAGCTCGTGGAGCAGGCGGTGGCGCGAGAGCTTCGCGGCCTCGCCGAGCTTCAGCACGTCCTTGGCCTCGCCGCCCATGCCGTCGGCGGGCTTGTAGCGCAGGCGGGCGAGGAAGCGCGCGGCGCGGAACACGCGCGTGGGATCGTCGCGGAAGCTGGCGGGATGCAGGACGCGCAGCGTGCGGTCCTTCAGGTCGCGCAGACCGCCGTAGGGATCGACGAGGGCATGAGACCCGTCGTCCAGGCGGACCGCCATCGCGTTGATCGTAAAGTCGCGGCGGAACAAATCCTGCTCGATGGGCACCGAGGTCGCCGTGAGCTCCGGCAGCGCGGCCGGAGCCGGGTACCTCTCGGCGCGCGTCGTGGCCACGTCCACGCGGAAGCGGCTGCGTCCGATCACGCGCCGGGTCCCGAAGCGGCCGAAGGCCTCGACCTTGCCGCCGGCCAGGTTCGCGCACAGCTCGGCGATCGGATCCGGATCTCCGACGACGGTCAGATCGAGATCGAAAGTCGGCCGCTTCAGGAACCAGTCCCTGACGGGGCCGCCCACCATGTAGAGAGGCAGGCCGAGGCGGGCCGCCTCGGCGGCGACGGGCTTGAGGAACCTCGCGGTCGCGAGCGGGACGGCGACCCCGGCGGCGCCGGGCCTCACTTCTTCTTCGCCGCCGGCGGCACGCTCGCCTTCTTGTCCTGCTCGAAGGAGCGCAGGAAATCGGCCCAGGCCGTCAGCGCGTCGTTGGCCTTGACGAGAGCCTTCAGCCCTTCGATCAAGCTCTCGCGCGTGGGCGAGCCCTTTCCCTTGTAGGGGAGCTCGGCCGGAGCGCCGTGGGCGCGCGCCCAGAGCGGGCTGGCATGGTACACGGAGAGGCCGAGCTGCTTGGCGTACTCGAGCATCACGTCGCGCTCGTCGATGCGCCAATCCTCCTTGTCGAGCATCTCGCCGAGGTCGTCCTGGCCGAAGAAGACGAGCGGCTCCATGTCGACGGGCAGCCGGTCGCCGAGCAGGCTCTTCATCTGGGCGAAGTCGGCCTTCATCTTCTCGCGCCAGGTCGACTCCTCCCCCTTCCACTTCTCCGGGAAGACGAAGGCCATGATCTCGGCGTCGGGCTCGTAGTAGATCCAGGAGACCTCGGGCATGAACGCGGCGCCGCACGACGGGCACAGGAGCAGGTTGCACTCGCGGGCCTTGATCGAGTCGCGCAGGGCCGCGTCGGTGCCGCCGTGCACGAAGCTCCAGACGGGAGCGTCGAAGCCGTCGGTGCAGGAGGGGCAGTTGATCTCGACGGTCCCCTGGAATGACATGCCGGGATTATAAGACTTGCGGGCCGCCGGCGCTAGACGGTCAGGCCGTGGACCCAGATCACGCCGAGGAGCGCGTCGGCCGCGAGCAGCAGGAGCAGGTCGAGCCAGGGGCGCGCGGCGTCGCCGCGGACGACTCGCGCCGCGCGGCGGCCGAGCAGATAGGCCGCCCCCGCGTAGGCCGCGCCGAACGCGCCGGCGCCCTGGGCGCGGGCGAGCAGGAACGCGCACTGCCACGTCAGCAGCGCGAGGGCGCCCAGCACGGGCAGGTAGCACAGGAAGGCCGCCAGCCGGAGCGCCGTCGCGGTTGCGGTGCTCACCGTTCAGCCGCCGATGAAGAAGAAGGAGCTGATGAGCGCCGCGAGGATGAGCCCCACGATCAGCATCACGTTTCCCGCGAACAGGGCGAGTCCGCGGCGGTTGGGCGCGACGCCGGAGAAACCCGTCGTTCCCTCCGGAGGCTCCGCGGCCTTGATCACTTTCCAGCCGCCGGCGGCCAGCGCCAAGCCGAGGACGACGCAGACCGAGCCCCAGATCTTGCCGCTCAATGTCCGGGCACCAGGTGCAGGGCGTAGGGCGCCGCGAGCGGCCTCATGACGAGGTTCGCCGGCGCGGGAGCGAGCGCGTCGAGGGCGGCGGCGCCGGCGCCAACCGGCCGGTCCGCGCCGGCCGGCTGGAGCGTGTAGGGCCGGGCGGCCATGTCGGCGACGTCGCGCACGCCGTCGCCGGTCGGGCCGTTCATCGTGCCGAAGAACAGGGAGCCGAGGCCGGTCCCGATCTGCGCCTGGCTGTGGCCGAGGACCTGCGTCGTGCGCCCGTAGAGCCGCGCGCCCGCGCCGAACGTGCCGTCGAGCACCGCGCCGTTCCTCATGCCCGCCGTGACCTCCTGTCCGGTCCGCAGGAGCTGCTGGGCGTATTGCGCGCCGCCGCTGCCTCCCCCGAAGCCGGTCGCGCGGAAGGCTTGGGACTCCAGTTGAGCGTAGGAAGCCGTCTCCCACCGGGCGGCGTTGGCGAACGCCTCCGCGCGCTGCGCGGCGGTCAGCGCCTCCACCGTGGTTCCCGACTGCGCCGCCATCTGCTCGAGCGCCATGACGCGCGTGTAGAGCTGCTGGACCACGTGGACGGTCTCGTGCTGGGCCCCGGCCTTGAGGCTCACGTAGATCGTGCCGCCCTTGGCGACGCTCTCGCCGGTGGTCCCGCCCTCGACGATCCGCACGCCGTAGCGCGCGGCTTTGTCGTTCAGGCTCCCGATCATCGAGCGCAGCTCCGTCGTGCCGACCTTGGCGCCCCGCGGCAGCGCCTCGGCGATCGTCGTCGTGAGGGCGCGGCTCGCCTCCGCGGCCTCGGGCGCGGCGGCGCGGACGGCCCCGGGGACCGCCGTCCCGGCCTTGCCGATCCAGTAAAAGCCCTCGCCGGCCTGCACGCTCTTGGCGAACGAGGCGGCGGGGAGGAAGCTGACCGCCGTCAAGGCGCAGTTGGCGCCGAGCTTGGCGCCGAGCCAGAACTTCTCGCCCTTGCTCACGTCCGGGTTGTCCCAGACGTAGCCGAGGCGAGCCGAGCTCTCCTCGACGGACCTGAGGCCGCTGAAGGTCAGCAGCCCCTTGTTGAGCTTGGAATAGCCCCTCCACAGCCAGCTGCAGTCCGGGTCCTTGGCCTCGCGGTCCCAGTAGTTGTACGACGCGCCGACGGTCCCCGGGTTCTCGTTGATCTCGCGTTGGGCCGCGGCCAGCGCCATGTCCTGCTTCTGCTGTGCCGTATACGGCGACGGCGGCGCGGTCGTCGCGAGATGGCGGAGGATCTGGGCCTGGTTCTGCGGGATCGCGTTGAGCCGCGCGAGCTGCGCGGCGCTCATCCGGGCGCGCTGGCCGTCGGGGAAGGTGACGATGCCGTCGGAGTCGGCCTTGAGCCCCCCGCTGCGGCCGAGCGCGTCCGCCATCGCGAGCGCCTTGCGGCTGAGCTGGCCGCGGATCTCGGGAGCGAGGCGGCCGTCGGACAGCAGGCGGGCCACGACCTCGGCCTCGAGCGCCTGGGCCGCGGGGCCCGGTGCGGGTCCGCCGGCGCGCAGGCGGGGCTTGCCCTTCGGGATGTAGTTCTCGAGGACGGCTCCGGCCTGGGCGTCGCCGATCCCGAGGCGATGGGCGATCAGCTCGACCTTGCCGGCGTAAACCTGGACGTCGGCGGCGGAGGCGCACGGCGCCGCGCAGCCCAGCTGGACGTCCTTGGCCGCCTCGACGGCCAGCCTGGCTTCGGCCAGGCGCGGATCCTCATGGGCTTCGGCGGGCGGCAGCTTGGCCACGGCCTCGAGCGTCGGCTGGCCAGGCCGGTGGGCCGCGAAGCTTTGGCGGGCCGCGGCGAGCGCGGCCTCCGCCGCGCCCGGAGCGGCCGAGGCGGGAAGCGCGCACTGCGAGACGACGATCAAGGCGGCGAGGGAATTCAAGGGGATTGCCGCTCCGGGACGAACTTGTTCCCAGAGTGTGTCCCCGAGAAGCATATCTGTCAAGAGGGTCTTTGAGACGGAGGCGCGGTCAAGGAAGGAGCAGAACCTTGCCGATGCTGCGCCGGCTCTCCAGGAACGCGTGCGCGGCCGCGCCTTCCGAGAGCGCAAAGCGCGCCGCGACGCGGACCCGCAGGCGGCTCGACCGCACCCAGCCGAACAGCTCCTCGGCTCGGCTCACGCGGTCGCCGGGCTTGACGCCGCCCGCCTCGCCGCTCGACGACTCGACGACGCCCGCGCCTTCGTAGCCCGCGACGTAGGGCGGCTTGCCGTCGAGATGGTAGTTCCCCTTGCGCCGGTACACGTCCGCGAAATTGAGGCCGATCGCCTTCACGCGCACGAGCGCGTGCTCCGGCTTCAAGGCCGGAGCGGGCAAGTCGCGAAGCTGGAGAAACTCGGGTCCGCCGAAGCCGTCGAAGCAGAGGGTCTTCATCGCCCGAGCTAGCGCGTCAAGCGCTTGAAGTATTCCTTGATCGCCCCGTCGGCCGCCGGCGGGCGCGGCTCCTGCAGGGAGCGCTCCAGCTCGTCGCGCAGCGCGCGCGGCGGCCGGTACTCGTCGGCCGACGGCAGGCGCACGCGCTCCAGCCCCAGCCCCGTCGAGCCGCGCGGCGCGGCGCGCACGCTCATGCCCGCCGCGGTCCCGCCTCCCATCGACGAGCCCGCTCCGGCGGCCGCCGAGGAGGCCGAGTCCGCGTCGCCGCCGCCTTCCTGAAGGATGGCCAGCGCGGCCTCGGCGTGCTTCAAGCCTTCGCCCGAGTTCCCGCCTTCGAGCGCGGCGCGGCTCGCGTCCTCTTCCGAGATCGCGTCGTCCACGCGCCGGCCCAGGCGCCCGGACAGATAGCCCGCGCCGCGCGTCGCCGACTCGATCTCTCCGCGCAGCATCTGCGCCCGCCCCAAGGCCGAGTTCTGCGTCTCCGCGGCGCCGCGCGCGGCGTCCGCGTCGGCCCGCGGGGCGGGCGGCCCCGCATCGAGCCGCGACGCCAGCGCGCTCAGCTCCGCGTCGCCGCCGAGACGCATCGCCGCGTCGCGCATCATGAGGGCCGCGTTCGGAGCGTCGCCGGCCTTCAAGCGCCTCTGCGCCTCCTCCAGCGCGGCTCCCGCGCCGTTGACGGCGAGCCGTCCCGAGGCCGCGCGCGAGGAGACGGCGCGGTCGAAGTCGCCGGACACCCCCTTGAGCAGCTCGCGCTGCTCCCCCATCATCTTGCCGAGCCGCGCGTCCTCGACCTTGCGCGCCGCCTCGGCGGCCAGAGTCTGCGCCTGCGCCGCCGCCTTCCACGCCCGCTGCACGCGCGACGCGGCCTCGCCGCCCTGCCTGCCGTGGGCCTCCGCCGCGCGGCGACCCGCCTCGCTGAGCGTCTGCGCGAGCTTCTTCATGCGCTCGGCGAGCTTCTTGGCCGCCTTCGCCGCCCCCGCGACGTCGCCGTTCTCGAGCGCGCGGCGCAGCTCCCCGGCCGCCGCTCGAGCGTCGTCGAGCGGGAGGTCCTGCGTTTTCCCGTCCGCCTGCTCCGCCGGGATCTCCGGCAGCGACTTCACCGCCTTGCGCAGGGCCTCGAGGGACTTCTCGATCTCCTCGAGCGACTGCTGCAGCTGCTCGAGCTCCGCGGGCGTGACCGTCCCGTCCTTGCCGCGCGACGCCAGCGCCGCCGCCGCCTCGGCCATTCGGTCGCCCGACTTGGCCCCGCGGTCCATCTTGTCCGCGAAATCCTGCACTTGCTGGGCCTTCGCTCCCTCCCGCATCGACTGCTGGACGCCGCGCGCTTGGTCCGCCAGGGCGCCCTGCTCCTTCGCGGCCGAAGAGGCGTCGCTCTTGGCCAAGGCCTTTTCCGCGGCGGGCAGGCCGTCTTGTCCCGCCTGCGAGAACTCCTCGGCCGAGCGCTGCGCCTCCTCGGCCAGGCCGGGATCGCCGCGCGGATCGGCCGCGGACTTCTTCGCCCAGTCGTCGAGCGCCTTGCTCGCCGCCGCCCAGTCCTGCTTGAGGCCCTGCGTCTCCTCGCCGGACTTGGCGAGGTCGCCTTTCTTCGCCCAGTCGCGGGCGGCTTCCGCCCGGGCGGCCGCCCGCTCGACCGCCATGTCGGCCGCGTCCCGCGCCGCCAAGGCCGCCGCGTGGTCCGCGGCCGCGTCGACGATCTCCACCGAGCCCTTCTCCGAGCGGCCGACCTGAGGCGGCGACGCGTCGTCGCGCGCCTCGATCCAGAACTCGGCGCGCGCCCCGGGCGAGAACCCGTCGAGGCTCCAGGAGTAGTCGCCGAGCGCCTCCGGCCGCGCCGGCGACGGGACCGGCAGAGCGATCGCCCGCTCGCGGCCGTTCGACCGCACGACGAGCGAGGCGCCCGTGATCGCGCTGTCGTCGCGCGCCGCCCACGTCACCGTGATCGAGTCCTGCGGCGACGCCACGAGAGGGACCTGCGGGGACAGCAGCTCGGCCGTCGGCGGGGCGTCGGCCGCCACCGTCAGCGAGTAGACGGGCGGCGACGGATCGCGGCGGCCTTCGCCGGAGACCAGGTCGAAGGTCAGCGTCGTGTCCACCGCCGCCGGAAAGCCGCCCTTCCAAACGCCGCCGTCCTGGCGCAGCGCGACCGGCGCGTCGGCGGACAGGCGCAGGGTCGCGGCGCTCAGCGGCCCGTCCGGCTCGCCCTCGATCTCGACCCAGTCGCCGCGCCGCGCCCTCACCGCGGCGTCCTCGCCCAGGACGAAGCTCCTCTCGCCGCGCGCCTCGCGCACCGTCGCCGTGGCCCGCTTCCAGCGCGGCGGGGCCACCGGCGTGAGCCGATAGGCCCGCCCCGTCAGGTCGCGCCAGCGAACGCGATAGTCGAGCGGCGCCGACAGGCTTTCGGTCTTCCACGAGGCCTCGTTCTCATCGGCGCTCGTCCACGGAAGCGCGCGCCAGGCGCCGTCGGCCCCGCGCGACTCGAGCGTCAGCGCCCCGGACCGCACTCCGGCGGCTCGCGCCTCGCCGGTGGGACGAGCCGTCACGGACACGGGGCCGCCCCAGTCGACGGAGGAGTCGCCCGGCGACACGTCGACCCAGCGCGCGAGCGCCGCGTCGTTCCATGGCAGAAGGCGGGCCCACGAGGCGCGGCCCCCCCACGCCGCGTTGGCCGCGAGGACGACGGCGGCCGCGGCGGCCAGGCGCTTCGCGCCGCAGGACGGGGTCCAGACGAAGAGCTTCGTCGCCGGGAGCCCGGCGGCCAGCCGGTCGGCGCGCGCCACGTGCTCGGCCCGCAGCTCCTCCGACGTGCCCGGCCCGGCGGAACCCTCGCGCAGGGCCCAGGCGGACGCGAGCTGGGGGCGCGACTCGGGCCAGGCGCGCGCGGCCTCCGCGAACACCGCGTCCCAGTCCAGCGCGCGCCACGGCCGCACGAGCCTCGTCGCCGACGCCCACGCGAGCCACGCGCACCACGCGGCGAGCGCGCCCCAGCGCGCGCCCGCCGGCAGGGCCGAGAAGCGATCGAGCAGCGCGACGGCGCCGAAGAAGACGAGCGCGCCGGAGACGGCGAATACGGCCGTCTCCAAAATGATCGCGCGGCGCCGTTCTCCTCTCCACGCGCGCGCCCGCTGGTCGAGGTTCATCACTTCGAGTGTACCAGCGCGACGCGCGCGTCGCCAGCGCGCCCTTCACCGGCGAGCATCGTCCCCAGGATGACGCGGCCCTCGGCGTCGTCGGTCAAGTCGTAGAGGGCGATCGAGCCGCCGGGAACGGCGGCGGGCCTCCGGGACCGGAGCCAATCGAACAGCGCGTGGTTCTTGAAGTAGGTGCCCGTCAGATTGGTCTCGGAGATCGCGAAGAAGACGGGAGCGCCCGGCGCCAGCGCCGCGTTCCCCGTCCTCTCGACGTTCGTGATGAAGCCCAGCGGGACGTACTTGATGCCGTAGGCCTCGGGATCGCCCGCCCCGAAGTACGAGAGCAAGACGGGAGGGTTTCCCCGCGCGGCGAGCTCGCGCGCCAGCGCGGGCAGGTCCTGGCCCCAGTCGAGGTTGGAGTCGGACAGCCAGCGCTCGCCGCGGCCGCCGGCCAGCTCGTTGAAGTAGGCGAGCGAATGCGGCGCGTTCGAGACGACCGAGACGGCGAGCCAGAGGCCGAGGACGCCGAGCGCGGCGCGAGCCGGCCGCCCCCGCTTCCAGAGCCGCGCGGCGCCGAGACCCGCCCACAGGCAGACGAAAGGATAGACGGGAAGAAGATGGCGGTAGCCGATGTCGGTCTTCGAGGTCAGCGCGGCGACGAAGTAGCCGGCGGGCGGGATCAGCAGCCACGCGGCCTCGGCGCGCGGGCGGCGCAGGGCGGCATAGGCGCCCAGGCCGCCGAGGAGAAGCAACGCGAGCGGAGTCTTCAATAGAAAAGCCGCCGGGAAATACCACCACCAGCCTTCGGAGGACCAGGAGCCGTGCAGGTAAGCGGCGCGGCCCGAAGATAAGCGGGAGAAGGTGGCGGCAAGACCGTCGAACCAGAGGGAAACGAAAGAGAAGCGATAGACGGCGGCCAAGACCAAAGCCGAGACGGTCAAGGCGAGGATGATGTCTCGAGCTCGAGGACGGCGAGACTTCTCCGCGCGCGACTCCGCGAGGAGAGCAAACCCGATCAAGGGGAGCAGCAACACCATGTTGAACTTGGCGGCGAGCGCGGCGCCCGTCGCGGCGCCGGCGAGCGCCCACGCGCCGGCCGAGCGACGGGGCCCCGCCAAGATCGAGCAGGCGGCGAAGAAGAGAGCGGAGGACGAGGCGTCGGTGGTGACCAGCGCGGCGTTCGAGAACCACGGCACGCAGAAGCTCAGCGCGGCGGCGGCGCCCCAGCCGGCGGCGGGGCCTTCCAGGCGCCAGGCCCAGGGGACGAGGGCCAGGGCCACCAGCAAAGTCAGCGTCACGAGGCTCCACGTCCTCGCCGGGTCGAGCAGTTCCCGCGGCCCGACGCGGTTATGATAGAGGAACAGGTCGCCGAAGTGATAGACCTGACCCTCGAGCCAGGCCGGATGCGCGGAGAACCGGTCCAGCCTCCGTGTCAGCAGCGGCAGCGCGGCCCACATCTCGCCCAGCGGGGGATGATCGAGGGCGTTGAGGCGGTAGCGGCCGTCGACGAGGTCGGTGAAGCCGGCGGAGAGATGGACGGGCTCGTCGTAGGTCGGCGAGGACGCGGCGATCAGCGCGCGGCCGAGCAGGGACGCGGCGAGGACCGACGACAGGACTGCGGCCGTGATGAGTGCGAGGGCGTTCTTCACGCCGCGCGATTATAGCGCTTCGACGTACTCGGGGGAAGCGACGCGCTGGTCGGCCGCGCGCATGTCGCGCAGGACCTCGCGCCGCCGGTCGATGGGGCGCTCCGGGGGGCGCGTCGCGTACACGAAGCGGCCGTTGCGCCGCCCTTCGAGCTCGGAGAGGATGTCCTCGGCCCGGACCTGGGAGCCCGGGTGCCGGTGCGCGATCTCGCGCCACCAGCGCCGCAGGTCGACGACGGGGTCCCAGTCGCGCAGGATGCTCTCGAAGAGAGTCACCAGCACGACACCCACCCCCGCGAGACCGATCGTGAGGGTGAGCATGAACCGCAGGTACATCTCCATTCCCGACATGCGCTTATGGTACCACGCGAGCCGGGGCGGCGCCCGGGCCGCGAGGCACCCGGATTCGGGTCCGCGGGCCCAGACGAAAATGGGTCTAAAGACCCATACGCGCCGCGGCGCCCGGCTTGACAGAGGCCCCCGGGCGTTCCATAATGACGGCTATGGACGAAGCGCAAAAGCCCGGCTTCATCTCCGGATTCATCGCGAAGCGCCGGCTGAACGAGGGGCGCACGTGGCTGATGATCGCCGCGACCTTTCTCGTCGGCGGGGCCGCCGCGGGCGCCTGGCGGATGTACATGCTCCTGCCCGAGCAGGCCATGGTCCACAAGCGCTATCAATCGTCGCTGGACATCGCCCGGATGTACGGCCTGCAGCTGTCCTACAAGCGCGCCCACGGGACCTACGCCAACGATTTCGCCTCCCTGCTCACGGTGGCGCCCGACGCGGCGGAGCTGAAGGCGAGCCTCGCCGCGAACGTCGACATGAACACGCTGACCGTCGTCGGCGACGAGAGCAGGTTCAAGATCGAGCTGAACGTGCTCGACGGCCAGCGCACGCCGATCAAGGTCAAGGGCCCCGTCCCCGACGCGAGGCCGGCGGCGGCGCCCGCGGCGCTGACTCCCGCGCCCCCGCCGATGAGCGCCGACGGCGCCCCCATCGTCCCGGCCCGCTGACGCCGCCGCCGCCATGAGCCTGTTCCGCCTGACCTCGCCCTTCAAGCCCGCCGGCGATCAGCCGGAGGCCATCGACACCCTGGTCCGCCGCTTGAAGGAAGGCGCGCCGGCCCAGACCCTGCTCGGCGTGACCGGCTCGGGCAAGACGTTCGCGGTCGCGAACGTTATCCAGAAACTGGAGCGGCCGACGCTCGTCATGTCGCCCAACAAGGTCCTCGCCGCCCAGCTGTACTCCGAGTTCAAGGCCTTCTTCCCCGAGAACGCGGTCGAGTTCTTCATCTCCTACTACGACTACTACCAGCCCGAGGCCTACGTCCCCTCGACGGACACCTTCATCGAGAAGGACTCCTCGGTCAACGACCGCATCGACCGCCTGCGCCTCAAGGCGACGAGCTCGCTGATGGCGCGGCGCGACGTGATCGTCGTGGCCTCGGTCTCCTGCATCTACAACATCGGCTCGCCCAACGAGTACGAGAAGCGCGCCGTGCCGCTCGAGGTCGGCTGGAAGGTCGGGCGCGACGAGCTGGCCGCCCGCCTGGTCGACGTGCACTACGAGCGCAACGAGACGGAGTTCGTGCGCGGCAAGTTCCGCATGAAGGGCGGCGTCGTGGACGTCTTCCCGGCCTACATGGAGACCGCCGTGCGCGTGACCCTCGGCGACGACGGCGTCGCGGCGCTCGCCGAGTTCGACCCGCTCACCGGCCTCAAGCTCAAGGACCTGACGCGGGAGTGGATCTATCCGGCCAAGCACTTCGTGACCGGCGGGCCGGAGCGCGAGCGCGCGCTCGGCGCGATCGAGTCCGAGCTCAAGGAGCGCCTGGCGTGGTTCAAGTCGCAGGGCAAGCTGCTCGAGGCCCAGCGCCTGGAGCAGAGGACGCGCTACGACATGGAGATGCTGCGCGAGCTCGGCTTCTGCAACGGCATCGAGAACTACTCGCGCCCCCTGTCGGGCCGCGCGCCCGGCGAGCGCCCGAGCTGCCTCATCGACTTCTTCCCCGAGGACTACCTGCTCGTCGTCGACGAGTCGCACGTCGCGGTGCCGCAGATCGGCGGCATGTACGAGGGCGACCGCGCGCGCAAGCAGACGCTCGTCGACTTCGGCTGGCGCCTGCCGTCGGCGCTCGACAACCGCCCGCTCAAGTTCGCGGAGTGGGAGGCGCTGACGGGACAGACGATCTTCGTGTCCGCGACGCCGGGCAGCTACGAGCTGGCGAAGACCCAGGGCGAGATCGTCGAGATGGTCGTGCGCCCGACGGGCCTCATCGATCCCGAGACGATCATCCGGCCCAGCGAAGGCCAGCTCGAGGACCTCCTCGTCCGCCTCAAGGACCGCGCCGGCAAGAAGGAGCGCGCGCTGATCACGACCTTGACCAAGCGCACGGCCGAGGACCTGACTTCCTGGCTGTTGACGAAAGGAGTCAAGGCGCGATACCTGCACTCCGACATCGACAGCCTGGAGCGCATCGCGATCCTGCAGGACCTGCGCGCCGGCGCCTTCGACGTGCTCGTCGGCATCAACCTCCTGCGCGAGGGCTTGGACCTCCCCGAGGTCTCGCTCGTCGCCATTCTCGGGGCGGACCACGAGGGATTCCTGCGCTCGGAGACGACCTTGATCCAGATCTCCGGACGGGCCGCGAGGAACGTCGGCGGCCAGGTCATCTTGTACGCGGACACGGAGACCGGCTCGATGAAGCGGGCGCTCGACGAGATGTCCCGGCGCCGGACCAAGCAGCTCGCCTACAACGCCGAGCACGGCATCAAGCCCAAGACCATCGTGAAGGCCGTCGAGGAGCTCGAGGAGTTCCAGTCGGCCGCGAAGCGCGAGGGCCTCATGCTGCTGCGCGACGCGGAGCGCCCGCTCAACGCGAAGGACCTGCCGACCATCGTCGCCGAGGTCGAGGCGCGCATGAAGGCCGCGGCCGAGGCGCTGGACTTCGAGCAGGCCGTGCTCCTGCGCGACCAGCTCTACGAGCTCAAGGGCATGTCCGCGACGAAGCCGCGCGCCCGCAAGCGCTGATCACGGCTGCTTCTTCTCGGTCCGCGGCTCCGTCAGTACGATCGTGACCCCCGCGATCGGGACCCGCAGGGCGTCGCGAACCTTCTGTCCGACGCGCGCGTCCGCCTCGTAGGCCGCGTCGACGGCGGCCTGCCCGACCGCGCACGCGGCTCGCGCCGCGTCCTGGCCGACCTCGCCCGCCCAGACCATGGCGCCCTCGACGAGGCCGGTCGCCGCGGCGGCGGCCGCGGACGGGTCGCCGCCGGCGGAGAGGACGCTGGTCATGAAGGCGCCGGCGCCCTGGCCGGCGGCGTGCAGGGCCGGCTCGCCGTCGAGCCCGCTGCCGCGCAAGGCGCCGAGCAGGAAGCCGCGGCCGACGGTGCCGACGTCGGCGCCGACCTTCGCCGCGCCGCGCACGGCCGAGTCCGCCAAGGAGCGCGCCTCGTCGAGGAGCGCCGCGTGCGCCGCGGTCGAGCCCTTCAATGCGCCCGTGAGCACGCCGGCGACGGAGTCCACGACGGCCTTCGCGCCGCGGCCGGCGCCGAGGATGGCCCCGGAGACGCCGCTCTCCAGCCCCGCGAACGGATTGTCGGTCTTTTTGATGGTCATGATCCCCCCTGGTCCTCGCGAAGACCGTCCCACAGAGGGTAGGCGCGCCGCTTCTGACGGAGCGCAACGCGGGCTCAAGAACCCGTCAAATCGCGGCGGTCAGCGCGGGGAGAGAGCGATTGCGGCCTTGCGCCGCGCGGCACATTATATAGAATGCGCGGAAAGAGAGGTCCCCCATGCTCGACGACACGCTCGCCAAGATCAAGGCCCTGAAGGCCGAACTCAAGAAGCTCGAGGCCGCGCACGCCGCGAAGGCGCGCAGCGTCGAGGGCTTCGCCGACGCGGCCGCGCACGAGGCCGCGCGCAAGCCCCGGTCGGCCAAGCGCGTGAAGCTCGCCTCGGACGGCCTCGCCGACGCGGCCGCCGAGCTGGAGAGCACCCACCCGAGGCTCGTCGCGGCCGTCGCCGAGATCTGCCGGGAGCTGTCCTCCCTCGGGATTTAGGAGCCTGCCGGGGTCGACGACCCCTTGACAATTCAAGGGGCGGGGCTTACCGTAAGGGAACGCAGGAGAATCCCATGAAGCCCCTCTCCCTCTTCCTGGTCCTCGCCTCGCTCGCCGCCTCCCTCCCCGCCCGCGCCCAGAACGCCGCCCCCAGCTGTCCCTCGAACGCCGGCGGCGGACAGAGCGCCAACTGGGGGCCCAACTACGACTTGTACGTCAAGCAGGTCTTCGACAAGGCCAAGGAGGCCGCCGGCCTGACGCAGGAGGTCCGGCTCATCCAAGTCAAGGTCCGGAGCATCGACGGCTCGCCGATCTCCGCGCTGCCGAAGGGGACCCCCGTCGGCGGCGGCCAGACGCTGCCGACGGACTCCGTCGTCTACGGCTACGGGCTGTTCGAGATCGTATGCGACCAGGCCCAGCTCGCGACGTTCATGCTCCACGAGATGCGGCACATCAAGCCGGGAGACGACGGGAAGAGCCATTTCGACCGCGTCCTCGCCTGCCGCAAGAAGATGTTCACCTCTTGGGTGAACGACCCGAGCACGGTCCTGCCCGCCGACGTGACGATCGACAAGGCGATGGCCCAGTTCACTCAGGCGAAGGGAGCGGAATATCAGAAGACGTGCGTCCAGCCCGTCGAGAAGGAGGCCGACGACTTCGCCTTCGCGACCCTTCCGAGGATGGGGGTCAAGTCGTCGAACGGGAGCGATCCCGGCCGCGACGCCCGGGCGCAGTCCTTCAAGAACGCCGACCTCTGGGCGAAGGCGCTCGGCGAGAGCGGCTGCGACGACGGCCACGGGTGCCTGAGCGCCCGGGCGGACCGCGGCGCCAAGGCGGCGGCGGCGGAGCTCGAAGCCCAGCGCAAGGCCGCGGAGCGGGTCCAGGGAATGAGCATCGACCCGAGCCGGTTCGCGCCCTCGAACTGAAGGGGCGTCTTGACGAACGGCCCGCATGACGGCTACAGTCCCGTCATGATCAAAGGCTTCTTCGCCGGGATCGCCGTCGTCCTCGGCCTCGGCCTGCTCGGCGCCTACGCCTTCCTCGCCACCGGACAGTTCCCGGCCAACGCCGACGCGAAACCGCCGGCGCTCGAGAAGTGGGCGGCGCGGATGTCGCTCAAGGCCACGATCGACCGCGAGATGATCCGGACGCCGAACCCGGTCGCGCTCAACGACGAGAATCTGATCGCGGGGGTCAAGCTGTACGCCGCCAACTGCGCGGTGTGCCACGGCGCGGCCGACGGCGCGGCGTCGAACGTCGCCAAGGGCCTATATCAGCACGCGCCGCAACTGGCCAAGCACGGCGTGACCGACGACGAGGAGGGCGAGACTTACTGGAAGATCTATCACGGCATCCGCATGACCGGGATGCCGTCCTACCGCGCCGCGCTGAGCGAGACGCAAATGTGGCAGATCACGCTCTTCCTGAAGCACATGGACTCGCTGACGCCCCGCGCCGAGAAGGCGTGGAAAGCGCTGCCGAGCCAGGCTCAGGCCGGCGCCTGAACGGCTAGTAGCCGGCCGGGTCCTTCTCGGAGGCGCGGTTGACGGCGTCGTCGTTGAGCCCGAGCAGGGCGGCGGCGATCTGTCGCACGCTCCCGTCGGCCTGAGTCGCGTACTGGCCGTAGCCGATGGCCTTGGTCTCGTCGCCGTAGCCCTTTTTCAGAGCGGCGTGCATCGCCGCCCCGTCGGCGACGGCGCTCTTGCCGAGGCCGCGCCACTCCCGCGCGATCGGAGCGATCTTCTTCAGATAGGCCTCCCGCGCGGCGCGGAGCTCGGCGTTTCGCTTGGCGATCGTCGGCTTGCAGTTCACCGTGTCCTTCGGGGCGACGCCCTCGGCGTCGGGGCAGGCGTCGCCGATCGGCTTCCTCCACTTCTCGCTGATCGCGCCGAGCTTCCGCGACAGGTCGTTCTGCGCGTCCACGCCGGCTCGGCCCAGGCGCGACACGGCGTCGGTCGTCTCCTTCGAGATCTTCCCGGAGAGCTCCTGAGCGGTCTTGAGCGCGTCGCGCTGCTCAGGCGTGATGATCCCGGCCTTGAAGTTGCTCGCGAGCGGATGGCGGGCCGCGGCGAACATCTGCCGCATGAGCTCCTTGGCCGCGCTCTCGCTCTTCACGTCCCCGTCATGGCGCGTCTTGCCGCCGCGCGCCGGGTCGACGACTTTTCCCTCGCGCTTGACCGCCTCGGCCGCGTCCTTCGGCGGCTCGGGAACCATGGCCAGCAGGTCGCCGAGCGGCTTCAGCGGCGCCGACTCGTCGACGCCGGCGTCGGCCATGGATTTCTTGCGCTCGGCCGCGGCCTTCTTGTTTCCGGCCTCGATCTCCTTGCGGTGCGCCTCCATCTGCTTGACGATCACGTCGCCGCCGGGCATGTTCTTGTACTGCGCCTCCATGGCGTCGATGTCGACTTGGCCGTCGCTGGAATCGGCGCGAGCGGCGAGAGGCAGAGCGAGGACGAGGCCGGCGAGCAGGGTTTTCATGGTTTTTCTATTGTGCTTAAATTGCGCATTCGCCGCCAGTGGGTACGGCGCCGGATCAAGGAGACCCCGAATGAGAACGTTCCTCGCTTCGCTCGCCGCTCTCGCCGCCTTCGCCGCCCCCGCGTTCGCGCAGGCGCCCAACATGGGCGACAACTGCATGATGCAGCAGATCGCCAAGCTCTGCCCCGACGCCCCGATGGGCACGCCCGGATTCAAGGACTGCATGAAGGCGCACTCGACCGAGGCGTCCGCCGCCTGCATGGGCCAGAGCCAGAGGAAGGCCGGCGACGCCGCCCACGCCGACCTGATCAAGAAGAGCCCGTGCATGGACGACGTCAAGAAGTTCTGCCCCGGGAAGTGGCCCGGCACGCCGGAGTTCTCGGCGTGCATGAAGGAGCACCGCTCGGAGCTCACGCCCGCCTGCCGCGAGTACGGCGACAAGCGCATGAAGGAAGGCCATAAGCCCGGCGACGACGTCTGCGTCTCGGACGCCAAGAAGTTCTGCCCCGGCCTGACGATCAGCGACGGCGCGAAGTTCGCGTCGTGCATGAACGGGCACTACGACGAGCTCGCGCCGTCCTGCCAGGCCAAGTTCAAGGGGATCAAGAACGGCATGAGCGGCGACCACGGCGACTGCATGGCCGCCGTGCAGAAGCTCTGCCCCGACGCCCAGCCCGGCACGCCCGAGATGATGCAGTGCATGATGCAGCACCACGCCGACCTCCCGCCGTCCTGCCGCAAGAAGCACTGAAGCCTCGATCCGGAAAAAGAAGGCCCGGCGCTCGCGCGCCGGGCCTTCTTCTTTTCGCGCCTCGCGTCCCGGTCAGCGGTCCGAGCACGACGCGGGCAGCTCGGGCGCCGCGCTCATGTCCTGGTTGCCCGTGAAGCACTCGTCGACGGCCTTCGCGCCGAACTTCGAGACGACCTCCTCCGGCACGTCGCTCCGCTTCACCTCGCGGAACGAGAAGCTCGTCTTGCCGTCGGCGCCCACTTCGCCCAGCAGATAGCCGTACACGGCCGTCTTCGCGAAGACCTTGGACGGGACGCCGTCCGGCAGCGCGTATCGCACCGCGCCCGCCGTGCCCGCGATCCAGCCTGGCAGGACGCCGCGGTCGCCCGCGGCCGCGTCGTTCCAGTACGGCGTGTCGTAGAGGTCGCTCATGACGAAGTGCGAGTGGCTCGCGACGACGGAGACGGGCTTGCCGGTCTCCTTGCGCCACTGCAGCAGGTCCCGGTAGACCCGGCGGCCGCTCGCGACGCCCTGCGCCGACTCGTTCATGCTGTGCCCGCAGGAGAAGCTGTTCGGGAGCGCGCGGTGCATGCCGACGACGACGCCGCGCACCGAGCGATCGGCGCGGTCGCGCTCGAGGACGTTCTCGAGCCAGGCGACCTGCGCGTCGTCGAACTGCTCCTCGGTCGCGTTGTCGAGCGTGATGAAGTCGACGCCGCCCTGCTTCCAGCGGTAGTACGCCTTCACGCGGTGATCCTTCGGGTCGTCCGCGAGGCGCTGGGCGCGCAGGACCGGAGAGTCGAGCCAGTCGGCGAACTGGAGCTCGTACTGGTCGCGCGTCTTCGGCGGGATCGTCTCGTGGTTGCCGATGCCGACGAAGAACGGCATGTCGCCGAACGGGGCGATCTGGTTCTCGATGAAGTCGCTCCACTCGTCCTTCAGATAGCCGGCGACGTTCAGCTTCCCTCCTCGCTCGGCGAGCATGTCCTGGTCGAACGTGTAGGTCGCGCGCAGGTCGCCTAGGTGCCAGTAGAACCTCGCGCCGTCCTTGCGCGCCCCGGCCGCGATGGCGGGCATCACGACGTCGCCGCAGTTGCGCGAGTCGCCGGACACCGCGAAGCGCCAAGTCGCGTTGGCGGACGCGGGCGCGGCGGCCAGTAGCGTCGAGAGCGAAGCGATCGTGGCGGCGAGTGCGATTCGTTTCATAGGCGCATATCCTAGAATATCCGCATGATCGTCATGAAGTTCGGCGGCTCCAGCGTGGCGGGCGCGGAGAAGATCGCGCGCGTGGCCGGGATCGTGCGCGGCCGCCTGGGCCGCAAGCCCGTCCTGGTCGTGTCCGCGTTCCGCGGGACCACCGACGACCTGCTCGCGCTGGCGCGCGAGTCGCTGACCGGGAACGTCTCGCGTCTCGACGAGATCGCGGGGCGCCACCGCGAGGCGGCCGCCGAGCTCGGCGTGGACTCGAAGCCTCTCGAGCCCCTCTTCGAGGAGCTGGCCGCTCTCGCGCGCGGCATCTCGCTCTTGAAAGAGCTGACGCCGCGCACGCTCGACCGCGTCGCGAGCTTCGGCGAGCGGCTCTCGGCGCGGCTCATCGCGGCGGCGTTCACGAAAGCGGGAATCCCCGCCCGGCCGGTGGACGCGTTCGAGGCCGGGCTGCTCACGGACGAACGATTCGGGTCCGCGGCGCCCTTGCCCGAGGCCGAGGGTGAGCTGAAGCGCTTTTTCTCGGGAGTCCGCGAACTGCCGGTCGTGACGGGCTTCGTCGGCCGCACGAAGGCCGGCGAGATCACCACGCTGGGCCGCAACGGCAGCGACTACTCGGCGACGATATTGGGCGCCGCGCTCGGCGCGGCGGAGATCGAGATCTGGTCCGACACGGACGGCATCATGACCGCCGACCCGCGGCTGGTCCCCGCCGCGCGCCCGCTGGGCACCTTGAGCTTCGCCGAGGCCTGCGAGCTCGCCTACTACGGCGGCAAGGTCCTCCATCCTCACACCTTGGTGCCCGCGATGGCCAAGAACATCCCCGTGCGGGTGCTGAACACGTTCAAGCCCGAGCATCCGGGCACCGCCATCGTGGCCCGCCCGCCGAAGGCCGCGAGCGGCGCGCCGATCCTCAAGTCCATCGCCTTCAAGCGCCGCCAGCTGATCGTCAGCGCGTCGAGCCCGCGGATGACGTCCGGCCCCGGCTTCTTGGCCCGCATCTTCGCCGCGTTCGCGCGGCACGAGATCGACGTGGACATGATCGCGACCTCGGAGGTCTCGGTGTCCG
>Ga0134128_10002638_pt1 | contig 22117 bp, 27 predicted proteins | sample KB31754_FD_96462 | JGI IMG/M metagenome (GOLD analysis project Ga0134128, IMG submission 96462) | Terrestrial soil microbial communities with excess Nitrogen fertilizer from Kellogg Biological Station, Michigan, USA - KB3-175-4 | ecosystem: Environmental > Terrestrial > Soil > Unclassified ... | reverse complement strand
CTATCTGGATGAGTTGCGGCATCTGATGGGGTTGGGCCCTGCCAGGTTTCTGCCGGTCCCTGCCGGATTTGTCGAGTTCAGCGCGCGCATAGGCCAGCGGCTCGGGAAGGGTTTGCTGGACCTGGAAACATGGCAGATGCTTCAGCGGGGGAACATCGCCGATCCTGCCATGACGCGCGCACTGCTCGGTCGCAATCCCCGGCCTGTACGGGAGTTTGCCTCAAAGTGGGAAGTGAAGGCACTGCGCTTGTCAGCGCTCCTTGGCTGGCTGCAGATCGTGCTGCGTGTGTCATTGGCAGCAGTGTGGTTTGTGGCAGGTGCGGTATCGATGGGGATTTATCCGGTAGAAGAAAGCTATGTTTTGCTTGCGCGCGTGGGAATTACCGGCGGTCTTGCCCCAATAGCGCTTTACGGTGCCGCAGCAATGGATATTGCTTTTGGGTTCGGAACCCTTTTTCTCCGCAACCGGCGGTTACTCTGGATAGCTCAGGTCACCCTGATTGGCGTCTACATGGTTGCGATCACTCTTTTTCTTCCCGAGTTCTGGCTGCATCCCTTCGGCCCGTTGATAAAAAATCTGCCCATCCTTGCAGTCATCCTGCTGCTGTATGAGTTGGAGAAACGATGATCGAGCTGGAGGGGCAGTGAACGACTACATTATTGTAAAGTGGCTGCACATCCTTTCCTCGACATTGCTGTTCGGTACGGGCATAGGCACAGCCTTTTATATGTTTTCGGCGAGCCTGACGCGCGACTCCGCCATTGCTGCTGCGGTTACCAGAAATGTCGTTACCGCTGACTGGATATTCACGGCGACGACCATCGTCATTCAGCCGCTTACAGGTTTTTATCTCGTCTACCTGGCAGAAATTCCCGTGACCAGCAGATGGGTAATGTGGTCGACAGTTTTATACCTGATCGCGGGAGCTTGCTGGCTTCCGGTGGTGTGGCTCCAGATACGGATGCACCGGCTCGCTGCCGATGCGAGCAACAGAAAGGACGAGTTGCCGCTCTTGTACTGGCAGTACTTCCGGTTCTGGATCGGATTGGGTATTCCCGCGTTTGTTGCACTGGTTGCTGTGTTTTACCTGATGGTGGCCAAGCCGATATGAACAGCGATTCTGAGCAATGAACGATAGCTGCGTGCTTCATGAATGCCCCGTTGCGCTTCTTTTAATTGATGTCATCAATGATCTGGAATTCGAGAGCGGACAACAACTCGTTGAATACGCGGCGCCCATGGCGCGAAACATCTCGTCCCTTAAAGCCGAAGCCAAGAAATTCGGCATTCCCTGTCTATACGTGAACGACAACTTCGGACAATGGCAATCCGATTTCAAACATCTCGTGTCGCGCTGTGTAGAAGACGGTGTCTGCGGAGCTCTGATTGTCCGTGAGCTTGCTCCTCAACAGGACGATTACTTTGTTCTCAAGCCGAGGCATTCGGGCTTTTTCCAGACGCCTCTGGATCTTCTGCTCCAGAGTCTGCATGCGAAAAAGCTCATCCTTTGCGGCCTTACCACGGATTCCTGCGTGCTGTTTACCGCCAACGATGCCTATTTGCGCGGTTTTGAGATCCACATTCCTTCCGACTGCTGCGCAGCGATAAACAAAAGCAGACATACAAACGCCCTGGGCCAGATGCGACGAACGTTAAAGGCTGCCACGGCGGAATCAGCCTGCATCGATCTGGAACAATTACTGGCCGATAAATAAGCTGGTATTGTCTCCGGGAAGAATCCCGTTTCTTGCCGTCCACGCTCTATCGCGTCGCTGCAACCCGATGCTTCCCGCACCCTTTTTTCCGGGCCCCTTCGAGCTTCCGGAAGGCACATAATTTCTTGACTAACCGTTCGTTTAGCTATAAATTTCAGTATCCCTTCTTTCCGGCAATTACCGCTTCTCCCGTACTTACTCTAAAGGTCGCAAACAATGACTCTCGGTCTTATCGACTTGCCATGGTGGGGTTATATCGCCGTTACCCTCGGCCTTACTCATATAACCATAGCCAGTATCACAATTTTTCTGCATCGTCATCAAGCTCATCGCTCACTGGATCTTCATCCCCTGCCGAGTCATTTTTTCCGCTTCTGGTTGTGGCTCACGACCGGGATGGTCACCAAGGAGTGGACAGCAATACACAGGAAGCATCACGCCAAGTGTGAAACTGTCGATGATCCCCACAGTCCGCAAATAGTCGGGATCGCCAAGGTGCTGAGGGAGGGATCGGAGCTCTATCGCGCAGAAGCCCAAAACATGGAAACCATGGAAAGATACGGTCATGGTACGCCGGATGACTGGCTGGAGCGGAATGTTTATGACAAGTACAGCCGCAAAGGTGTGGCCCTGATGCTGATCATCGATGTCATCCTGTTCGGGCCGATTGGCCTTACCATCTGGGCCATCCAGATGGCATGGGCACCCATCATGGCTGCGGGCGTGATCAACGGGGTAGGACATTACTGGGGCTACCGTAATTTCCAGGCCGAAGACGCCAGCACCAATATCGTTCCCTGGGGAATTCTCATTGGCGGAGAGGAGTTGCACAATAACCACCACGCTTATGCCACTTCCGCGCGCTTATCCAACAAGTGGTATGAATTCGACATCGGCTGGATGTACATTTGCATTCTCCAGTGGATGGGGCTGGCGCAGGTGAAGAAGGTGGCGCCGAAACTGCGTCTCGATGCCGCAAAGACAGAATGTGATGCAGATACGCTGCAAGCTGTCATTTCCCATCGCTACGAAGTACTGGCAAAATATGCCCAGTCTCTCAAACAGACCCTGGCAAAGGAAATTGATCATCTGAAAGAAGCGGCGACAAATCTTGGCGTTGATCGTTCCACACTCAAGCGTTGGGTGCTTGCGGACTCCAAGACCCTGCAGGAAGACGAGCGGGAGAAGCTCAATCTGGTGCTGAGCAAGACGAGTACGCTGGATAAAGTTTACAAAATGCGTGAGGAATTGATAACAGTATGGCAACGCTCCACTTCATCCAAAGATGAACTGGTCAAGCAGCTGGAGGACTGGTGCCATCGCGCCGAGGAAAGCGGCATTGAGGTACTGCAAAATTTCTCCCGCAGGCTGCGCTGCTACGCTTAAGACTTTCTAACTTAAGGAAAATTACATAGGGCTCAATTAGAGTTCAATTCATAGGCTCCAAAACAGGAAACCCGCCAAATGGCGGGTTTCCTGTTTTGGAGCCTATATTTTCTTGAGCTTATATTTTTACAATACTTCTTCCAAGGCTTCCCTGATCTCGGGCGAGGAAATCTATTTGAGCTTGGTTTCCTTGTATTTGACGTGCTTGCGCACAACCGGATCGAATTTGGTAATTTCGATTTTCTCCGGGGTGGTGCGCTTGTTCTTGGTTGTGGTGTAGAAATGGCCCGTTCCCGCCGAGGATTCGAGCTTTATTTTTTCTCTCATGGTAATGTCCTTATCTTGTCCTTAGATTACCTTTTTGTTACCTTATCGATACAGGCCAAGTTGCCGACTGAATGCGTCCTTGAATGCACTTTAAACTCTTAGGCTTAGATGTGCTTTCTCTTAGATGTTGCCGCGTGCGCGCATTTCAGCCAGCACTGTATCGATGCCATTCTTGTCAATTGTACGGAGCGCTTCATTGGACACGCGCAGGCTGATCCAGCGACGCTCACTCTCAACCCAAAAGCGGCGGCGTTGCAGATTGGGTAAAAAACGCCGCTTTGTTTTGTTGTTCGCGTGGGAAACGTGGTGGCCGGTCATGGGCTTCTTCCCGGTAACTTCGCATACTCGTGCCATGATTGATCCTGTCCGAAAGCGGAAAAACGAACATTATATCCCGATTTTCAGGATTTCCTCAAATCAAATCAATCCTCGTTCGGCAAACGACATGGTCGCGCCCCTTCCAACAATAAAATGATCCAGTACTCTCACATCGACGAGCAGAAGTGCCTGCTTCAGGGACTGGGTGAGAACCTCATCTGCGTGGCTGGGCTCAGCCGCACCCGAAGGATGATTATGTGCAAAAATCACAGCCGCGGCATTATGATGGAGTGCTCGTTTTACTACTTCACGCGGGTAAACGCTGGTCTGTGTAAGGGTGCCCCGGAACAGTTCTTCAGTTGCAATGACTCGATTCCGTGCATCAAGAAAGATGCTCACGAAGACCTCGTGCTCCTTACCCTCGAGGCTCAGGCGCAAAAAGGCTCGGACAGGTTCCGGCGAATCCATCGTATCGCTGCTTTTTAATTCTTCTTCCAACGCGCGGCGCGCCATTTCCAGCACTGCCTGCAACTGCGCAAACTTCGCTGGACCCATTCCCGGCACCTGGCAGAATGCGCTTTGGTCTGCGGCAAAGAGCCCGGTCAAACCCTTGAAAAGTTTGAGCAGTTCTCTTGCCAGATCCACAGCGCTCTTGCCGGCGATGCCCGTACGCAGGAATATCGCCAGCAGTTCTGCATCGGAAAGGTATGCGGGCCCATTCTTCAGGAGTTTTTCCCGCGGACGCTCGGCTTCGGGCCAATCTGAAATCGGCATAATAATAAATGTAGCAATGTAGCGAGGAGTTGTTCAGAGGTTCCTGAGCTTAAACGTCAGTTCGCCAAAAAACTGTAGCTGAAGAACATATCGCTCCGTAAAGCGATGCGAGTTTTGGGGGTTTTGGGTTAGACTCCTGTTTTTTTTGGAGTGATTCGGTTGGAGACTGGCAGGCCCACACCTGAGGCAAGGCGCGTGCTTTTGGGACTCACGGGGGGAGTTGCGGCATACAAGGCGGCAGAACTGGCGCGCCTTTTGATAAGCGGTGGCGTGGAGGTGCAGGCAGTCATGACGGCGTCAGCCTGTCGTTTCGTCGGCACCGCAACGCTACAGGCCCTGACCAGTAGACCCGTATTTACCGAACTGTGGGATGCCAGTGTAGCCAACAACATGGCTCATATCGACCTTTCACGCAACGTCGATGCAATTGTCATTGCGCCCGCCAGCGCCGACTTTATTGCCAAGGTTGCCCATGGCCTCGCGGATGACCTGCTCTCCACATTATGCCTTGCACGCGCCTGCCCTTTGCTGATTGCTCCCGCAATGAATCGGCAGATGTGGGAAAATTCCGCCACCCGTCGCAATCTCGACACGTTGCGCAGGGATGGCGTGACAGTGCTGGGTCCTGCCAGCGGAGTGCAGGCGTGTGGCGAAACCGGTATGGGACGCATGCTCGAAGTGCATGAACTCGCGGAAGCGGTACACGCTTTTTTTCAGCCCAAACCGCTGCAGGCCAAGCGCGTACTCATCACTGCCGGACCTACTTTCGAAGCCATTGATGCAGTTCGTGGGATAACCAATTCAAGCTCCGGCAAAATGGGGTATGCAGTGGCGCGTGCCGCAGCCGAGGCGGGAGCGGAAGTAGTCCTCGTATCGGGCCCGGTTTGCCTGGAAGCGCCACCGGTTGCCCGGCTCGTCAGAGTGACAAGCGCGCAGGACATGCTGCTGGCCGTAAAAAGCGAAATTCTACACACAGATTTTTTTATAAGCGTCGCTGCCGTGGCCGACTATCGTCCTAAAAGCGCCAGCGAACACAAAACGAAAAAAAACGACAGGAATATCATGCTGGAGCTTGTTCCCAATCCCGATATTCTTGAATACGTGGCAAATCTGCCCGATCCGCCGTTTTGCATCGGTTTTGCTGCGGAGACTCAAAATCTGGAAGAGAATGCGGAAGCCAAGCGCCGCCGGAAAAAGCTTCCACTTCTTGCTGCCAATCTCGCCCAGGAGACGATAGGTGCGGAGGACGTTGCGTTGACGCTCTTCGATGATTCCGGTAAGCATCTCCTACCAAAATCGTCGAAAATCGAACAGGCGAGACGCCTCATCGCTCACGCAGTATCGCTTTATGATAAATAGCAGAATTTTAATTCATGCAAAAAATAGATATCAAGATTCTCGATCCACGCCTGAAAAACCAGTTGCCCGCCTATGCGACCTCCGGTTCCGCAGGCCTCGACTTGCGCGCTTGCATCGAGCATGTCATGACGATTCAGCCGGGAGAAGCCCACCTCATCCCTACCGGAATTGCGATGCACTTGGCCGACCCCGGGCTCGCCGCACTGGTGCTCCCTCGCTCCGGCCTGGGCCACAAGCATGGCATTGTAATGGGCAATCTGGTGGGATTGATCGATTCGGATTATCAGGGACAGATATTCGTATCGTGCTGGAATCGGGGGCATGCGCCTTTCCTGCTGAACCCGATGGAGCGCATTGCGCAACTCGTAGTGGTACCCGTCGTGCAGGTTGGTTTCAACGTAGTGGATGATTTCGAGCAAAGCGAGCGGGGAGCGGATGGTTTTGGCAGTACCGGGAAGCACTGATGCGCATCTTCGCCTTTATTCTCGTTTTTCTTTTATCGGCCCCAGGCAGGGCAGAAATGCCGGTACGCCAGCTCAGGATATCCCACCACACTTTTTCGGTTGAAGTGGCGCATACGGAACCTGCCCGGGTCCAGGGATTGATGTTTCGACAATCCCTGGGTGAAAACGACGGAATGCTGTTCGTGTTTTCTCACCCTGAACGCTACAGCATGTGGATGATGAACACGGACATTCCCTTGAGTGTTGCTTTCCTGGATGAAAAGGGCGTTATTCTTAACATCGCTGACATGATGCCTCGCACCGCCACGGCGCATAGTTCAGCAGGGGCGGCAAAATATGCGCTTGAGATGAATCTCGGCTGGTTTGCCGCAAAAAAAGTCAGACCGGGCCAGCGAATTGATGGTCTCGAAAAAGTGCCGGCGGCGGAATGACCCAAGGCGACGCCAGTACCTCTCGCAGCCCTCGCGCTTGTTAAGTGGTTCCTTTAGCGCATGCCGGGCAGTATTCCCTTCATGCTTCGCAGCATTTTTGTCATGCCCCCCTTATTCATCATTTTCATCATTTTTTGCGCCTGCTCGAACTGCGCCAGCAGCCGATTCACCTCCTGTACCGTGACACCTGCGCCTGTAGCAATACGGCGCTTGCGCGAGGCCTTGAGGATTTCCGGCTTGAGACGTTCCTGGGGAGTCATGGAATTGATGATGCCTTCGGTGCGGCCGATCACCTTATCATCGACTTTCACATTCTGGGCAGCCTGGCTCAATTGAGCCGGCAATTTGTCCATCAGCGCACCCATGCCCCCCATGTTTCTCATTTGTTCAAACTGCATCTTGAAATCGTTCAGGTCGAAGCTCTTGCCCGATTTCATCTTTTTGGCGAGTTTCTCGGCCTCCTGCTGATCCACGCCGCGCTGGGCTTCCTCGATCAGTCCCAGTACATCGCCCATTCCCAGAATCCTTGAGGCCATGCGGTCGGGGTGGAACGGCTCCAATCCGGTCAGCTTTTCAGCGACACCGGCGAACTTGATTGGTTTGCCGGTTACGTGAAGCACGGAAAGCGCCGCCCCGCCCCGCGCATCTCCATCCAGCTTTGTCAGTATTACACCCGTCAGGGGCAGTGCTTCTGAAAATGCCTTGGCGGTGTTGACAGCATCCTGTCCTTGCATGGCATCCACCACGAACAAGGTTTCGATGGGCTTCAGCAATGTTTCCAGTTCGCGAATTTCTGTCATCATTGCTTCGTCGATGGCGAGGCGTCCGGCCGTATCCACGATCATCACATCATGGAAGTGCCTGCGCGCGAAATTAAGCGCAGCGGCGGCGATCTCTTTCGGCTGCTGTCCAGCTTGAACCGGAAAGAACTCAGCACTCGTTTGTCGCGCCAGCAGTTCCAGTTGCTGAATGGCGGCTGGCCGGTAGGTATCGCAGGAGACAAGCAACACTTTTTTCTTTTTTTGTTCCATCAGCCACTTCGCCAGCTTTCCGCTGCTCGTGGTTTTTCCGGCGCCTTGCAATCCCGCCATGAGAATCACCGCGGGCGGGACAGTAGCAAGGTTGATATCTACCTTCTGGCCTCCCATGAGGGCGATCAGTTCCTGGTGGACTACGCCCACTAACGCCTATCCCGGAGTAAGACTGCACATTACTTCCTGGCCGACTGCTTTTTCCTTTACCCGCGCAATAAATTCCTTGACCACCGGCAGAGCGACGTCAGCTTCCAACAGCGCCATGCGCACTTCCCGCAACGCTTCCTGTATATTGGTTTCGGTCAGCCGTGCTTCACCCCGCAAAGTCTTGATGACACCTGAAAGCCGACTGGTAAGATTGTCAAACATGCAAAATGCCTCTCTGGAAAAATTGGTGTAGACTTAAGGAACCGCTGAATAAATCCTTCACAGAGCGCGTTGCTGTCAATATCGGGATGATCGCAAGGCGCGCGACGAAGGTCGTAGCTTGGACTACGATGCCAAGGAGCGCAACAAAGTGAGCGCCCGATTTTGCTGCAACCCGAATGGGACGGAGCTTTGCGAGTGATCTGCTTTGTCAGGCTCCTAGCGAAGGGGGTCAACCATTCGCGTCGTCACCTTTCGCGCATCTCATCCCGCAAAGCCACCGTCGCGCCTGCGAGGATTTGTTCAGCGGTTCCTTCACTGAGGGTTTCATTTAATCTGCAATATTAATGTCCGATATTTTAGCCTATCTCGCTGCCTTCCTGCTCTATGCACTGATCGGCTGGCACTTCTGGCGCACCCGGTGGAATGTTCCCGCAAAGTCAGCAGGGCGTGAGGTTGCCACTGCGGGGTGGGAACGGTATGCCATTGTCGCGCCCCTGGTATTGCACGGTTATACGTTGTATGAATCGGTGTTTGCAGGGGTAGGATTGAATTTCGGCGTTGGCAGCGCGGTTTCTTCCATCGTATGGCTCACCGCCATGATCTACTGGCTATCCGGCTTTTTTTATCGGCTGGAGGGGTTGCAAACACTGGTCGCGCCAGTTGCGGCCGTGGCGGTACTGCTGCCGCTGGCATTTCCTTCCCTGCGTCCCCTGGCCAATACCGAGTTTCCTGCTTTCAAGGCGCATATCTCGATTGCCATGCTGGCTTACAGCCTGCTGACAATTGCCGCACTGCATGCGTTGCTCATGGCAGTGGTGGAGCGGCGGTTGCATCACCACCCGACCTTACCCTCGGTACTTACCAACATGCCGCCACTGCTGACCATGGAAAACCTGCTGTTTCGCGTCATCTGGGTGGGGTTCATACTACTCACGCTCACGCTCATCAGCGGTATCGTCTTTTCGGAAGAGGTCTTCGGGCAACCCCTCAAATTCACGCACAAAACCCTGTTCGGTATCATTTCATGGTGCGTGTTCGCAGCACTGCTGACGGGCAGGCAGTTATACGGATGGCGCGGCCGCATCGCGATTCGCTGGACGCTGAGTGGATTCATCATTCTCCTGCTGGCTTATCTCGGCAGCAAGTTTGTACTGGAAGTGATCCTGCAGCGCTAGCAGCACCTGTGCCATAAAACAGGTATAGTTGGGGTGGAAAAAGTGCATGGAAATCCGGGAATGAAATTTCCAGCTATTATTCTGCCTTCTTCCGGTCCTGAGTTTTTGTCTACTTGCAGAAAGGCTTTTTCTTGGAAGACATGCCGTGGTATGTGCTGCTGGCAGCACTGGCTGTTCTGTTGATTTTATCCGCATTTTTTTCTCTTTCCGAAACCAGCATGATGGCAATCAACCGTTACCGGTTGAAGCATCTTGCAAAAGAAGGCCATCGCGGCGCCCGTCTCACCAGCCAGTTGTTGCTGAATACAGATCGCCTTCTGGGGGTGATTCTGCTCGGCAATAATTTACTGAATGCGGCGGCGGCCACCCTGGTCGCGGTGATTGTATCCATTTTCTTCGGACACAGCGACTCGGCTCTTTTTATTGGAACGGTAGGGGTGACCTTCGCCATTCTGGTATTCAGTGAAATCACCCCGAAAGTTGTCGCCGCTGCCTATCCCGAGCGTATCGCCCTGGCTTCCAGCTATGTGTTGACGCCACTACTGAAAGTCTTCTCGCCTGTGGTATGGTTCATCAACCTGTTTGTGAAGGCGCTGCTTATCCTCCTGCGCCTGAAACCGCAGAACGAGGATCTGACCCAGAAAATCAGCCTTGAGGAACTCAAGACACTCGTGCTGGAAGCAGGCCAGTTCATCCGGCAAAAACACCAGAGCATGCTGCTCAACCTGTTCGAACTCGAGAATGTCACGGTTGACGACGTCATGGTGCCGCGCGGCCAGATCGAGGCGATAGACCTCGAAGACGACGATGAGAGCATCCGGGATCAACTGCTCACCTGTTATCACACACGTCTGCCGGTATACCGCGGTACGATGGATGATGTTAGTGGAATAATTCATGTGCGCAAGGTGCTCAACCAGATGAGAAGCGAGGAAATCAACGCTGCGACGCTGGAGAAAATCATGCGCGAACCTTACTTCATTCCCTCCGGAACACCCCTGTTTTCGCAACTGCAATTATTCCAGGAAAACCGCGAGCGCGTCGGTCTGATCGTGGACGAATACGGAGAGTGGATGGGTTTGGTGACACTGGAGGATATTGTCGAAGAAATCATCGGAGAATTCACCACTCATGCACCTTCGCAGCCCGGCACCTTCCTGAAACAGGAAGACGGCAGTGTAATCTTGGAAGGCAGCAGCCTGCTGCGCGACCTCAACCGCAAGCTGGGTTGGAACCTGCCTCTGGGCGGCCCCAAGACGTTGAACGGACTCATTCTCGAATACTTCCAGGACATTCCTGAAGCCGGCACCAGCGTGAAAATCGCCGGTTATCCCATGGAAATCATCCAGACGCAGGATCGCGTGGTAAAGGTAGTGCGGATCTTTCCCCCGTTAGTGCCGGTTGAGGAGAAAGCCCCCGACTCCGACGTGGAACCGTAACTCCCGGAGATGTCTTTTATTTTCGTGCTGCAACATTCTCCGGCGTTTTTCGTCTCGTTCTGCGCTCTCATTGGTCTGATCGTCGGCAGTTTTTTGAATGTGGTTATCTACCGGCTGCCGAGAATGCTGGAGCGGGAATGGCGGCAGCAGTGCGCCGAACTGCATACCGAACTGTCCACCCGAGTAAACGGGACGCAGCAAGCACGCGAACCACATGAAGCCCTGTCGCATGAAACTCTTGTAGCGGTACCGGCTTTCAATCTCGCTACGCCACCCTCTACCTGTCCCAACTGTGGACACAGGATAACAGTGCTCGAAAATATTCCGCTCATCAGTTACGTCGCATTGGGGGGGCGCTGCTCGCAGTGCCCTGCGGCCATTTCCATGCGCTACCCGGTGGTGGAAGCGTTAACGGCGGTCCTGAGCGGCCTTGTCGCCTGGCATTTTGGTTATGGGATCATCGCTTTTGCGGCGCTTGCCCTTGTTTGGGCCATGATTGCGCTTGCTTTCATCGACCTGGATACTCAACTGCTGCCCAATGACATCACCATGCCTCTGTTATGGGGAGGGTTATTGATCAATCTGGACGGTGGTTTTGCAGATATCCATTCTGCTGTGATTGGCGCCATGGTGGGGTATCTTGCCTTGTGGTCGGTGTATTGGGGCTATAAACTCCTGACCGGCAGGGAGGGAATGGGTTATGGGGACTTCAAGTTGCTGGCTGCCATTGGCGCCTGGCTGGGATGGCAAATGCTGCCCCTGGTGATTCTGTTTTCATCTATCGTGGGAAGCATGGCAGGGCTTGGCCTGATACTGGTAGCAAAGCATGGACGTCATGTTCCCATTCCGTTCGGGCCTTATCTGGCGTGTGGAGGGATCGTGGCGCTATTTTGGGGAAGCGAGATTAACAGCGCTTACCTGGGATTGTTTTAGCCCCCATGTTGGTAATCGGCTTGACCGGGGGCATTGGCAGCGGTAAAACCAGCGCTGCCAATATTTTTTCCGTGCTCGGCGCCGGTGTGATCGATACCGACGAGATTGCCCATGAACTCACACAGCCGGGGGGTGAAAGCATTTCCGCTATCCAGCAAGTGTTTGGGGAGAAATATATCACAGCGGAGGGAGCGCTGAATCGCAAGGAAATGCGTAACCTCGTATTCAATGACACGGACGCGCGTCGCAAACTGGAGGCTATTCTTCACCCGCTCATCCGGGATGAAGTGTCGCGGAGAATGGAACTTGCTCAGACGCCCTACCTGATAGTCGTGGTTCCGCTGCTGCTTGAGACTGGCCACTACCGGAGAATAGTCCAGCGCGTTCTGGTGGTGGATTGCAGTGAAGGCGTGCAGATCAGCCGTGCCACTGCGCGCAGTGGAATGCATGAGCAGGCAGTGCGGGCCATCATGGCTGCGCAGGTTTCGCGTAATGAACGGCTGGGGCAGGCGGACGATGTGATTGTCAACGATGCCGACCTTCCCAGCCTCGAGCGGCAGGTACGGGCTTTGCACAAGAAATATATGACGCTGGCTCAGGGAGGTTGATTTCCGCAGACAAGCAGTTCCCTGCAAAGGCTTCACATTTGTTGCCCGCCGATTTGGCTGCTAGAATAAGAATTTGGAACAACGCCATCTACAGTCGCCGTTCTCTGTTCTTGGCCTCCCTATCCTATCCGTGATCCGTTACGAACATCCTCTCAACGAACGCGTCCGCACGCTCCTGCGTCTGGAGGACTTGTTTGACAAGGTAGCGTTCTTTTCTTCCCAGGAAGAGTCCTATGATCACCACGCCGCACTTGTCACCCTGTTCGAGATCCTCGACGTGACAGGTCGCGCCGACATGAAGTCGGAACTGCTGCAGGAATTGGAACGGCAGAAGCAGGCGCTGGAATTGCTGCGTAAAAGCCCGGAGAACCCGGAAGGCGAACTGGATCTGGACCAGATGCTGGATGATATTCAGGCCTCCTCCCAAGACCTGCGGACCGTTGCCGGAAAAATCGGAGAACACATGCGCGATAACGAGTGGCTGATGGGCATCAAGCAGCGCGTCGGCATCCCCGGAGGGGCGTGCGAATTTGATTTGCCTTCATATCGCTACTGGCTGCATCTCGACCCGGAAGTGCGGCGAAGTGACCTCAATGAATGGGCCGCCCCGCTGCTGCCAATCGAGAAAAGTTTCCGTATCCTATTGCATCTGCTGCGGAACACCGGGAAAACCGAAAACCACACCGCGAACAAGGGCATGTTCCAGCAGATGGGAACGGGGAAGACAGCGCACCTGCTATCCCTCAAGCTGGACGAGAGCCTGCCCTGCGTTCCTGAAATCAGCGCGCACAAATTTGCCCTGACCATTCGCTTCGTTGTTTCCAGCTTCAGCCAGAAAACCAGGATATACGAAGAAGATGTGGAGTTCGACTTGACTTCCTGTACTCTTTAGGAGAAATGGATTCTCTATCCATTTCTTCGCTTTTCAGGCGCGCTATTGTTCATAGCTGCTTTCCTGCCAGGGTGCGCGCACTTCTAGGCGAGTCTTCCGGTGTTCGTGCTCGCGCTGGCAATCAATACAGCGAATACAGCGTTTGATGGTCGCATAGTCGCATAAAGCCAGCAGCTACCCGTATCGAGTGCCGCTCCTGCGGTCTTTCACTCACCGTATGTTCCTGTCTTGATTCTATCCCGCGCCGCGACAATATCGCGAACGTCCTGCAGGTTCTGCCGAATGAGTGCTTCGTCGATGGCAGGCAGGGAGTCGAGTGCAAGGCATGAAAATTCGGAGAGGGAATCTGAAGACAGGAGAATCAGTGTTCCAGAAGGAGCTTGTTCTTGCTCATACTATGCTTTTTCAGCAATTTCCCAAACGCGCGGCGATCTTTTCCGACAAGGCTCGCAGCTCTCGTCACGTTACCTTGCGCTTTGACCATGGCTTCGGCAAGGTAATATTGTTCAAAAGCTGCTATGGCGCGGTTTTTGGCCTCGGTAAAGCTCAAGCCGTTCAATTCAGGGAGGCGGCGGTCAAACCCCGATCGCCGTTCGACTACTGTGGGCGCGAGCGATGCGATATTTATGACAGATTCGTCGGCAAGAAGATACTCGCGATAGATCAGATTTTCCAGTTCCCGTATATTCCCTGGCCAACTGTATTTATCAAACCATGCGACGGTATTCGGATGTAAGGTTTTGTTGCCGCGGTTAAAACGCGCGGAGCATTCGCGCAGGAAGTAATCTGCTAACAGAGCCGCGTCACCTTGACGTTCCCGGAGTGGCGGAAGGGTGAGATACATGATTTTAAGGCGAAACAGAAGATCAAGCCGGAATTCGCCTTTCTCGGCCAAGTGCCCCAAATTTCTGTTACTGGCAATAATCATTCTCACGTTTGCAGGGCGCGCTCTACCGCCTCCCAGTGGAAAGTACTTCTGATCCTGGAAAAGTCGCAGCAGAGTAACCTGCGCTTTGGGAGATAACGCATCCACTTCATCCAGGAACAGTGTGCCGGACTGCGCATGAGCAATCAGATCCGGGCGTTTCGATTGCGCCCCGGTATAGGAGCTTTGTTCGTGTCCGAACAGTTCGTTTTCAATCAGGGTATCCGGGATGGCGCCACAATTTATCGGCACAAACGGTCCGTTTCGCCTCGGGCTGCTGTCGTGAATTGCCCGGGCGGCCAGTTCTTTTCCTGTGCCTGTTTCGCCTTCGATAAGAACAGGTGCGTCGCAACCTGCAATTTTCTCAATGAGTTGGGTAACTTTTGCGAAGGCAGGGGATTGTCCAATCATGTTCTCTGCACCTGGAGGCGGGGAAGATTAATCAATTCTTGCGTAAGAGATTCAAAAAAGCCGTGTGGAACTCATCTTTCTGCATGGCTCGTGGTATAAGTATTAAAGGGCAAGATTAAATACGTCGATAGCTGTAAAATCTTACAGGTTTAAGGTACTCAGTCAGCCGATGTTTCCTCGCAGTGTTTCCATCGTATCTCCATTGCTAATTCCATCGTATTTCCATTGCTAATTTTCACGGTTTAACACATATCCACGTGCCTGCCCTCGTTTGACCCATCAATTCAGCTACTTCCTGTAATACCAATCCAATGCAAAATTTCTTCGCACTCATCCCGGCGGCAGGTTCAGGCTCGCGCATGGGCGACCAGATGCCCAAGCAATACTTGCCCCTGGCAGGAAACCCCATGATCCGTCATGCGCTGGCAACGTTATGCAACTCGCCGCGGCTTTCTCGAGTCTTCGTTGTGCTGTCCCCGGGAGATGGAGAGTGGGCGCGGCATGACTGGTCAGAATTCTCAAACAAGCTGTCGATGCTCGAATGCGGGGGAGCTACACGGGCCGAAACCGTGCTGAATGGTTTAAAAGCAGCGCAGGGAGGGGCGGCCATCGAGGATGATGACTGGATGCTGATCCATGATGCTGCACGGCCCTGTTTAGGGGAGAAGCTTCTGGATAAACTGATGGATGAACTGGAAGAGGACGAAGTGGGCGGATTGCTTGCGGTTCCGGTCGCAGACACCTTGAAGCGAAGCGATTCCACTTGCCGGGTTGAACGTACAGAACCGAGGGAAAGTCTTTGGCAAGCCCAAACACCGCAGATGTTCCGGTACCGAACGCTGGTGGACGCCCTGAGCAGGCCTGGAGGCGTAACCATGACGGACGATGCAGGCGCGATCGAAGCACTGGGTTTGCACCCAAAACTGGTTCTGAGCGATGCGCGCAACCTGAAAGTTACTTATCCTCAGGATCTCGCGCTGGCGGAGTTGATACTGAAAAATCTGTAGAGGTAGTGACTGTGGTGACGGTTGCGGCTTATTAGCCAGCTGAACGTAGTAGTAGATCCAGGCATCGGGTGAACAAGATGTCGGGCAAAGTCCGAGAGTCGCAAAGCACCGACTACTAGCACCGACTACTGTTTTCTCATGTTTTTCCCGGAATTAAACAAGAAGAGGTGATAGTGGGCGAATTCAGAATCGGGCAGGGTTTTGATGTACACCAGCTGGTCGAGGGTCGCAAGCTTATTATCGGCGGAGTGACCATTCCCTACGAGAAAGGTTTGCTGGGGCACTCCGACGCGGATGTGCTGCTGCATGCAATATGTGACGCGGTACTGGGAGCTGCGGCATTGGGTGACATCGGCAGGCATTTTTCTGACACTGATCCGCGTTACAGGAATATTGACAGCCGCGTGCTACTGCAGAACGTGGGCAACCTCCTTGCGGAGCGCGGCTACAGGGTGGTGAATGTCGATGCCACTATCATTGCGCAGGCGCCCAGGATGGCGTCCCATATTCCCTCGATGATCGCAAATATTGCGCAGGACCTGGGCATGCAGCCCGGAGATGTCAACGTCAAGGCCAAGACGGCCGAACGTCTTGGTCCGGTAGGGCGAGGCGAGGGAATAGAGGCGGAAGCGGTGTGCCTGATTACCCGCATGAACCAAACCACTGGCTGAGCGATTGGATGGAAACGGAGTGGAAAGCAATCGGCGAAGGGGCGGCAGATGACTGGAGGATGAGGGGAGACCGGTATGGCTGAAGAGATCAGGCTTGTCCGGCAAAAAGCAGTACGCCTGTTTTTTGCGATATGGCCCGACAAGGAAACCTGCATGCAGCTGGGACGGCTGACCGGGCGATTGGCATCGGTTTGCGAGGGGCGGAAAACAAAAGTGGAGAACATTCACCTTACATTGGTTTTTGTAGGGGAGGTGGATGCAAGCCAAATGGCTGCTTTATACAAGGCAGCGGATGAAATCAAGGATTCCGGGCTGCGCGCTTTCGATCTGATTATCGAAAGAATCTGCGTGTGGAAACGCAAGAATATCGTTTATGCGGAAATCAACGAGATTCCCCCGCCGCTCATCGATCTGGTCGAAGCTTTGCAGAGCAGGCTTTCATTAGCAGGGTTTTCATTGGAGGAGCGGCCTTATAAGCCCCATATCACTCTCATGAGGAATGCATCCTGTAAAACGTTGCCTGAGTTGGTGGAATCGATGGTCTGGCGGGCACGGGAATGGGTTTTGGTTAAATCGGACCGGACCAGCGACGGTCCGGTTTATACGCCGATCGGCCGCTGGTCTCTGGAAGGATGATCAAACCATCCTAAATAACTAAATAATCAAAGATAAATGCAGCTCTCCAGTTGTTTTACCAGGTTTCTTTCATTGGCCCTGGTGTAATCCTTTTCAAAAGTATCGCTTACGAGGTTGCGCACCTGGCTTCCCAGATTGCTATTGATGAGACCGATGAATGGGGCCGATACAACCAGGATCAGGCGTTGATAACTGTTGGTTTTGCGCCCATTCTCCAGTTCCCGGGCTAGCTGCGAGGCGAAAGTCCATGCCTCATGCTGCTTTGGATCGGTGGCGGGTATGTAGGAGCCGCGCCCATTCCCGTTACTTCTGTTATGTCCCGGGCGATCGGTAACCAGGTCCACCCGTTTCTCCCTGCTGGCGTCATGCCGGAATTCCCTGAGCTTCTGTAATCCTTTTCTTGGTCCGTAGTTTGCGTAAAGATATGCTGCGCTTGCGTTTGCAACCAGAATCCACGTGATGCTCATGACTCCTCCGTGCGATTAGTGATAAAGTTAAACGAACTGGAGTGTTGCTCAACAATAGACAATGATTTTTCCGCCGAAGTTTCCATACCGGCAGTTGTCATTGTACTGACATTATGCTCGATATTTATTCGACTCGGCCTTGAAAATTCTCGCTTTCGATACATCCAGCGAATACTGTTCAGTTGCGCTGTTGCTGGAGCGTGACATCCTCGGTGAGGAGGTTCTTGCGGGACAGCGCCATTCCGAGCTGGTTTTGCCGATGGTAAGTCGAATGCTGGATGAAACCGGGCTGACACTGGCACAACTGGATGGCATCGCTTTCGGCTCGGGTCCCGGATCCTTCACCGGGTTGCGCATTGCCTGTGGAATAGCGCAGGGACTGGCTTTCGGGGCGGGACTGCCAGTGATCGGAATAGGTACATTGGAAGCATTGGCACAGCAAGCCGGCGGAACACGGGTCATTGTAGCGCTGGATGCGCGCATGCATGAGGTTTATCACGCTGCATACAGGAAAGTGCTGGACGAATGGCGAGTCGTGAGCGACCCTACACTCTGCCTGCCGCAAGATGCGCCTTCGGTGCAGGAGCAGGAGCAGGACTGGACAGGTTGCGGCAGCGGGTTCGATATGTATCCTGAAGTGTTGCGCACACGTTACGAAGGTTACCTCAATCACATCATCAGCGGCGTGCGGCCGGATGCGCGTGCAATGGCGCAACTGGCTGCACCCAGATTCGCGAGGGGACAGGGTGTCGATCCGGCTGATGCCGCTCCGCTCTATATTCGAAACAAGGTGGCCCTGAAGGAAAAGGAGCGATGAGTGCCCAGCTGCAGGAAGCGCCCCGAATAAGGCGAATGGTCTCGTCAGACCTCGACGCGGTGGTGACGATTGAGAGGGAAGTTTTTCTTTTTCCGTGGACTCAGGGCAATTTCAGCGATTCGCTCGACGCAGGCTATCATTGCCTGGTATTGGAGCAGGATGGACATATCTTTGGATATGGCGTAATGACAATAGGGGCAGAAGAAGCGCATTTGCTGACGCTCAGCATTGCGCCGGAATCGCAAGGGAAGGGCTGGGGTGAAAAATTGCTGCGCCATTTCATCGGGATTGCAAGGGAGCAGTTGGCGCTCACCATGTTTCTGGATGTGCGGGAATCCAACCATGCTGCTGCCCGGTTGTATGAACGTCTCGGATTCAGGCAGATCGGGAAGCGCAAGGATTATTATCCCGCGATGGGGGGGCGCGAAGACTCGCTGGTGATGGAACTGGTGTTGTGATCAGCAACGGTAGAAAACGGGTCAGGCGCGGCGAGATACTCAAAGAATTGGGGTTGACGCCGGTATGGCGCGTCAGGGAGCGTACCGAAGATGAGAGTGTATCCGCAGTGCTGGAATCGACTCAGATAACGGTGCCGGTTGTTGCGCATCCCGAATTCGAAGAACAGGTAGAACAGGTTTGCGTGCGATCTGCCGACGCGACAGAGAAGCGCCGGGCGACGATTCTGCAAATGGACTGGGGTCAGCTTAAAGAGAGTGTGGAAGGCTGTGTAGCCTGCCGGCTATGCAACTCGCGTACACGCACCGTGTTTGGTGTGGGGGATCCGGATGCGGACTGGCTTTACGTAGGTGAAGGACCCGGTGCGCAAGAGGACGCGCTTGGTGAACCCTTTGTGGGACAGGCAGGCAAGTTGCTGGATAACATGTTGATGGCCATTGGTTTAAAGCGAGGCCGCGATGTTTTTATAGCCAACATCGTAAAATGTCGTCCACCTGGCAATCGCGAGCCTTCGGACGACGAAGCACAATGTTGCGAGCCGTATCTCGCGCGGCAAATCCAACTGATCAAGCCGAAGCTTATCGTTGCGCTCGGCAAAACCGCCGCCAGGAATCTGCTCAATACCGATGCAAGCATAGGCAGCCTGCGTAGCAGGTTGCATCAGCATGAAGGTATTCCGGTGATTGTCACCTATCACCCGGCTTATCTGCTGCGCACGCTGGTTGCCAAAGCGAAGGCATGGGAGGACCTGTGTTTCGCCCAAAGCACTATGCAGGCCTTGAAGGCATCTGGATAAATCACCCGGCTTGGGAATAGCAGGCGATACAGCCTCATGGCATTACTCCTCGGAGGGTCGTTTTGATTTCATGTTTGTAAATGGGTCCATTTTTTGCTTGAAAAGTAGTACGCGGAGAGCTTCATTTGCGGCTTTGGCCACCTCTGAGTCGGAATCATCCAGGTGACGGCGAAGCTGCCCTTCGGATTCCGCCGCACCGATGTCCCCCAGCATCGTTAAAACCAGCGGCATGTTTCTGCGGTTTTCCAGCTCGTACTCCAACAGGGGGATTGCCTTGCGGCCACTCTGCACGAGGAACATCCCGGCCAAAGTCCTCACATTTTCGTTTGGCGAACTTAACCCTTCGATCAGTCTCTGTCCGCTGGCGCGCGTACCAAACAGTTTCCAGACCATGTTTGCGCGGTACAAGTCCGCTGCTTTGATGAGCCAGTGCGAGCTTTTCCCCTTGCCATTCATTCAGTGATCCTTCAGATTTTCGATGGGACGTCATACCGTATCCATATATCCGGTTCGTGAGGCGCCGAATGGTCGAACCAGACAGGCAATACATTTTCTATGATGTCCGGATGGTTGAATCGCTGCCCGCCGCGATCCGCCAGAATCACCAGATCCATTCGCACCCGTACCGATACCACGCGGTTTACATGTCCAAAGTTGGGCCAGTATTTGTTGCGGTGTACCGGGCAGGCGAGGAGAACCATTCTGCCGATATCGATTGTCCGGTTTGCCAGCAGGACGACGTTGGCTCCATGGCTATGGGCAAAAAAATCCGGTGATTCAAGTCCCTTGTCTTGCACCCATGCCGTCAAGTCGAGCGCTGCCAAGGCGCGGGCTTGGTCGCTGTATCCGCCGGACCAGTCAAATCGGTCCGACCCTGAATAAACAGAGGGGTCTACGGATTCCAGAATATAAGTGTGAAAGTTCCCGCCCGGCTGCCACCAGCTAGCTGTTCTTGCCCAAGTGCCGTGGATGATGAGGCTTGTGTGAGCAGGTTCGCCTTCTCCTCCGTAGTCGGTATTTTGTAAGAGGGGCTGCAGCGCCGGGTGTTCCGGTAGTATGCGCGCCAGTGCGGTAGCGGCCACATCCCGTATCAATAGTTCCTTGCTTGCTGTGCCTCGGGCAAGAATGGATACCAGGCGCTCCATGTCCCCATAAAAAGTGGGATGAGGTATGAAGAATCCGTCAACCGCGTCCAGATACGAGATGGCAGCCGCGACCCGCACCAATTCATCGGAATGATGCAATGAGACCGCTAGAAGCCTGAGAAGCGACTGCGCGTCACGGATCTCAAAAAATTGGACAGTATATTTCGTTTGCAACTCGGAGATTGGTCTGGCATAAATCGGTTGGCCGATGAGAGTACCGCTTATCGTTCCGGGGGAGAGTGCGTTTTCCTTTTCAATCTCATTGATGAGCTCTGTGAGCAGCAGATTTTCGGGCGACACTTCTATGCCCATCTTTGCTACATCTGGGGGGATGCTCAGCGATTCGAGGTCTTCAGGTGGAACGCTTTCAGGATCCGGCGGGCGTTTCCTGTAGCGAGCCAGGATGTGCGTTGGCTTAAACAGTATGCCTGCATAGAGTAGAAAGGCGGCCTGCGATTGGGCGGCAATGTCATTATCCATGCTGAAAGCATCTGGTATTCGGAGCGGCTTATCGACAACTGTGGAATAAGGCATGGTTTCTCCTTCGGGCAGGTGGTTTTTTGTTACACCTATTCGATCACGTCGCTTTTAATTCTAGGACAGCCTGCCTCGTTATGCTTCATTCAGGGAAAGCGGTTCGGCGGCCAGAGTGCCTAATTATGTGGGATGAAAATGGTTTCCGCGCGGGATTGATAACGCACTCGTCTCTCGAACTCATTCGATTAGTCCCTCTTGAAATCTGCGCATCCGTCCTTATTTCTATCCTTATTCATGAGTTCGCCTATACTTATCCATATATCGGCAATTTTTTCCAGGAAGATTTTCATGAACAACCTGCTGCGTTCTCTGATATTGCTTCTGGTGCTGAGCTTGAGTGGCTGTGGATACAATACCTTGCAGTCTACGGATGAGCAGATCAAGGCAAGCTGGGGCGAAGTCCTGAACCAGTATCAACGCCGCGCTGACCTCATCCCCAATCTGGTAAACGTTGTAAAAGGTTTTGCTGCCCAGGAGAAAGAGGTACTGCTGGGTGTAACCAATGCGCGCTCCAGGGTGGGCAGCATCCAGGCCACGCCGGAGCTTTTCAATGACCCGGAGGCATTTGCGAAGTTTCAGAGCGCCCAGGGGGAATTGTCGAGCGCCCTGTCACGGTTGCTGGTCGTAGTGGAGAAGTATCCGGAGCTGAAATCAAACGCCAATTTCCGGGAATTGCAGGCGCAACTGGAAGGCACTGAGAATCGCATTGCCGTGGCCCGTAACCGTTACATCAAGGCGGTTCAGGAATACAACATCGTAGTGCGCTCTTTCCCCACCAACCTTACCGCAATGGCGTTCGGCTACAAGGTGAAGCCCAGCCTCACGGTTGATGACGAGAAAGCGATTTCAACCGCGCCCAAGGTGGATTTCAGCAAGCCCTAGCCGGAAGAGACGTTTGCCGATCTGGGAACTTGAAACTGGCTTCAATCTTCATTTCCATGTATTTTGATAGCATTTATCAGGTTGAGTTCTTCATCCTTTCGTTCCGAATCTCTGGCGCCCTGTTCGCCCCTTCGACAAGCCT
>Ga0134128_10002636_pt1 | contig 22121 bp, 15 predicted proteins | sample KB31754_FD_96462 | JGI IMG/M metagenome (GOLD analysis project Ga0134128, IMG submission 96462) | Terrestrial soil microbial communities with excess Nitrogen fertilizer from Kellogg Biological Station, Michigan, USA - KB3-175-4 | ecosystem: Environmental > Terrestrial > Soil > Unclassified ... | reverse complement strand
ACGCGGTCGACCGTCTCTTGCACGGCTGGCATTCATTCCTCCGCTCGCGGTTTCAAGGACCGCGGTGGAACAGTTCCAAAGCTCTCTTACGATGCTTTAGCGCGAAAATCACCTGCTTAGAACCGTTCAAGCTGTGTTTCGTCGCTACCTTTAATTAGGGTACGGGCAAGCTTTCGCCAAGCCTGCAGGCAGGAATCAATGTCTGCCTCCGTGGTGGACCAGCCCAGACTGAGGCGCACCGCTCCCTGCGCCAGATTTGGGTCGAATCCCATGGCTTCCAGCACATGGGATGACTGGACCTTGCCCGATGAACAGGCGGAACCCGAAGATACCGCAACTCCTTCCAGGTCGAAGCCGATCACGGCCGTTTCGGCCCTGAGCCCGGGAATCGTGAACAGCGCCGTGTTTGGCAGTCGGGGCGCATCGGCGGAGAAGATGACCATGCCGGGCGTCTGCCGCAGGCCGGCCTCCAGACGGTTCCGCAGGCTATCCACACGCTCTCTATCGCTCCCAAGCCCTGTCATGGCCGCGCTCACGGCAGCGCCCAATCCGGCGATCCCCGCGACGTTCTCGGTTCCCGCGCGGCGACCTCGCTCCTGGCCCCCGCCGCGGAGCAGCGGCTCCACGCCGGAAAGCCCGTCGGCGAGGATGAGCGCGCCGACGCCTTTGGGGCCGCCAATCTTGTGCGCCGAGACGGTTACAAGATCGGCTGTCAATTCGTTGAGTTTAAACGGTATTTTTCCAAACGCCTGGATCGCATCGACATGCAGTAGCCCGCCTGCCTCATGGATGATCTCAGCCGCTTCGCGGATCGGTTGAAGGGCCCCGGTCTCGTTATTGGCCGCCATGATCGAGACCAGGGCTGAACCTCCCTTGGCAAGGCTGGCCCTGAGACCGGTGAGGTCTACCACGCCGGACGGCGTGACCGGGATTTTGGAGATCGCCTCCGGGGTAAACCGCCCGCCGGCCAGGACGGAAGCGTGTTCGATGGCCGAGATCAAAAGCCGCTGGGCCGGCTGGCCGCCAGCCTTGTGGACGCCGGGGCTGAGCGCCAGCACATTGGCTTCTGTTCCAGAGGACGTGAATATCACGTTCCGCGGCACCCCACCCACGGCCGTCGCGATGGCGGCGCGGGCATCCTCGATGAGCCGGCGCGCCTGGCGGCCCTCGGCATGGACCGACGACGGGTTGCCGGCCAGGTCCCAAGCCGCGGCCATCGCCGCGCGGGCCTCGGGCCGCAGCGGGGTGGTCGCATTCCAGTCGAGATAAACGCGGTTAGTCATTCGAGTATCATATTACCTTATCGTTCAACGGGTGTCCGACCCCGTGGCGTGGTCCGGCAAACCTGCTGCCCGCCAATTGGCAATGTTTCCCTTCGGCGGCAAGCGCCGACGCTAACACCTTGAACGCCTTTGCGGATGTTCAAGATGCTTGCTTTTTGCCCCTCGCCTCATGTTAGAACGCGGCCGAGTTTCACCGAGCGCCGTTCGCCCATCACCCGACGACGCAAACCCTTTGATCCCGCAGGGCTCGCCGAACCAACCGCAGCGCACCGGCACCCATCGGTCGACGGTCTTAAGGATACCTCATGCCTGAAGTGATTTTCACCGGCCCGGCGGGTCGCCTGGAAGGCCGTTATCATCCGGCCAAGCAGAAGAACGCGCCGATCGCGATGGTGCTGCATCCGCACCCGCAATTCCGTGGCAACATGAATCATCCGATCGTCTATCAGGTCTATTACGCCTTCGCCGCGCGCGGCTTTTCGGTGCTGCGCTTCAATTTCCGCGGCGTCGGCCGCAGCCAGGGCTCGTTCGACCATGGCGCCGGCGAATTGTCGGACGCCGCTTCCGCACTCGACTGGGCGCAGACCATCAATCCCGAGGCGCGCGCCTGCTGGGTTGCCGGCTTCTCGTTCGGCGCCTGGATCGGCATGCAGCTTCTGATGCGCCGGCCAGAGGTCGAAGGCTTCATCTCGATCGCGCCGGAGCCGAACCGCTACGATTTCTCCTTCCTCGCGCCCTGCCCCTCCTCGGGGCTGATCGTGCATGGCGACAAGGACATCGTGGCCCCCGCCAAGGACGTCAACACGCTGGTCGAGAAGCTGAAGACACAAAAGGGCATCGTCATCGACCAGCAGACCATTCCCGGCGCCAACCATTTCTTCGAGGAGAGGATGGAGCCGCTGATGGAGACGGTGACCGCCTATCTCGACATGCGGCTCGCCAACGTCCGGTAATTCCTCGTGATGACGGCGTTTGTCGCACTCCTGCGGGCGGTCAATGTCGGCGGCACCGGCAAATTGCCGATGAGCGAATTGAGGGAGATGTGCGAGGAGCTCGGCTTCACCGGGGCCCGCACCTATATCGCGAGCGGCAACGTGGTGTTTGCCAGCCGCAAGGCGGAAGCGGCCGTCAAGGCGGCGCTGGAGAAGCGACTCGCCGCTTATGCCGGCAAAACCGTCGGTGTGATGGTGCGAAGCGCTGCCGAGATGGCGCAGGTCTCCGCCGACAATCCGTTTCCGAAAGCGGCGCCCAACCGCACCATGGCGATCTTCCTCGACGCCGCGCCGCCGAAGGACACGCTCGCCGCGATCCGCGGCAGGAAGGACGAAGAGATCAAGCTCGGAAAACGCGAGATCTACGTCCACTACGGCGAGGGCATGGCGAAATCAAAGCTCGTCATCCCCGCCGCAAAAGCCGGCACCGCGCGCAACATGAACACGGTCACGGTGCTGGCGAAAATGGCCGCGGAGCTCGGCTAAGCCGCGATCTTCGCCTGCAATTGCGACAGCCAGGAACGACGCCGGTCGATGAAGTCGCGCAGCAAGGCGGGATAATCCGCGCCGACCGCCGATTTGACGGACGGCCGCGCGGCGAGAGTGCCGCGCCAGCGCGCAAGCTTGGGCTTACCCGTCAGGATCCTGAAATCGCCGATCTCGTCGAACACGTCGAAGTAGCGGAAGACGGGACCGAACACCGCATCGACCAGCGAGAATTTCTCGCCGTCGAACCAGGGCCCGGCGATACGGGCCTCCAGACGCGAGAACTTCGCTTCGAGCTGCGCCGCCTTGGTCTTGAAGGCGGGCTCATCGGGCGCGGAATAGAGCCCGGCGATGTCGTTGAGCACGGCCGAGCCGAACTCGATGAAGGCGCGATGCCCGGCGCGGTGCAAGGCATTGACCGGATGCAGCGGATTGGCCTGCGTCTCCTCCAGATATTCCAGGATGACGGCGGACTCGAAGATCGCGTGATCGCCGACCAAAAGCACCGGCGTCTTGCCGAGCGGCGATACTTTGAGAAACCAGTCCGGCTTGTTGGCGAGATCGATATCGATCCGCTCGAAGGCGACGCCCTTTTCGGTCAGCGCGATCACCGCGCGCTGCACATAGGGACAGAGCTTGTGACTGATCAGTTTGAGTGGCGCGGCCATGGCTCACCTCGCAGATTCATGCAATTGCATCAAAATACATGCAGTTGCATGGACCCGTCAAGGGACCGCCGATCACGGCCTTGCGATGATCCCGCCGGTCATGGGCATCGGCACGCCTGTCGTGGCGGGATAGCTGAGCGGCAGGCCCTTCAGGCCCCGCGCGGCGAGGAAGCCAAAGGCCTGCGCCTCGATGGCGTCTGAGGCCCAGCCCAGCGTTTCGGCGGCTTCCACGGTCGCCGGCGCCACCCGATCGCGCAACATCCGGATCATGGTGTGATTGCGGACGCCACCGCCGCAGACGACCCAGCTCTTCGGCCGCTTCGGCAGCAGCGGGACGATCCGGGCGATCGCGGCGGCTGTGAACAGGGTCAGCGTCGCCGCGCCGTCGGCCGGCGGCATCTCGCCGAGCTTCAGCGAGGCGAAATCGTTGCGATCCAGCGATTTCGGCGGGCGGCGCGAGAAGAACGGCAGCTCCAGAGCGCGCGCGACCCATCTCTCGTCCGCACGGCCTTGCGCCGCGAACCGTCCCTCGCAATCGAACGGCAGGTTCATGGTACGGAACATGTGGTCGTCGAGCAGCGCGTTGCCAGGTCCGGTGTCGCAGGCGATCAGCGTCTCGATTCCGTCGATATAGGTGATGTTGGATACGCCGCCGATATTGACCACGACGATCGGTCCCTCGCGCTCCAGCGCTTGCGCCAGCGCCCGGTGATAGACCGGCACGAACGGCGCTCCCTGCCCGCCGGCGGCGACGTCGGCGGCCCGGAAGTCGTGCATCACGGGGATATGGATCGTCTTCGCCAGCGCTGCGCCGTCGCCGATCTGCACCGTCAGCCCTTTCTCGGGCCGGTGCAGCACGGTCTGGCCGTGGAAGCCGACGATGTCGATATCCTCGGGCGTCATGCGGTGCTGGGCGACGAAAGCGGCCACCGCCTCGGCATGCGCGGCCGTCACGGCCTGTTCGGCCTCGCGCAGGATGCCCGGCCGCGCGTCGCGCTGCGGCAAATGGACGGCCTCGGTCAGGGCCTGCTGCAGCAGGGTACGTTCGCGGCCGCTATAGGGCCGGTAACCGGACGGCCCAAAGGCCTTCACCTGCTTGCCGTCGGTTTCGATCAGGGCGATGTCGACCCCGTCGAGCGAGGTCCCGCTCATCAGACCGAGTGTCGTCAACATCATGGCGGTCAGGTCCTTGGCAACGCCCTACCCCGGCGCCAAATCCCGTTTTGAGTTCCTGAAGCTTGTGCCAAACGGGCACATCTTATAATGCCACAACGCGCGGGACCGCGGCAGACGGTTTGGGAGCAAGTTCGGTATTTTGCTCCAAATACCGTAAAACAAGAATGATTAGAGTCGCAGAAAAATGACGGCATTTAAGTCAGATTTTCTAAAGGTGCTGCAGGAACGCGGCTTCATCCATCAATGCTCCGATTTCGAGGGCCTGGACGCGCTCGCCGCGAAGGGCGAGGCCACGGCTTACGTCGGGTACGACTGCACCGCGCCGTCGCTGCATATCGGCAACTTCCTGACCATGATGATGCTGTACTGGCTACAGCAGAGCGGCAACAAGCCGGTCACCCTGATGGGGGGCGGCACCACCATGGTCGGCGACCCCTCCGGCAAGGACGAGACGCGTGCGCTGCGCTCGATCGCCGAGATCGAGGCCAACAAGGCCAGCATCCGCGGCGTGTTCGCCAAGGTGCTGCACTTCGGCACGGGCGCGAGCGACGCCATCATGCTCGACAACGCGGAATGGCTGACCAAGCTGAACTGGATCGAGATGCTGCGCGATGTCGGCAAGCATTTCTCGGTCAACCGCATGCTGACCATGGATTCGGTCAAGCTCCGGCTCGAGCGCGAGCAGGAGATGAGCTTCATCGAGTTCAACTACATGGTCTGCCAGGCCTACGACTTCGTCGAGCTTGCCAGGCGCACCGGCTGCCGGCTGCAGATGGGCGGCTCCGATCAATGGGGCAACATCATCATGGGCGTCGACCTCGGCCGCCGTATGGGCACGCCGCAGCTTTACTCCCTGACGACGCCGCTGCTCACGACCGCCTCGGGCGCGAAAATGGGAAAGACCGCGCAGGGCGCGATCTGGCTCAATGCCGAGGCCTGCTCGCCCTACGATTTCTGGCAATATTGGCGGAATACCGAAGACGCCGACGTCGAGAAATTCCTGAAGCTCTTCACCACGCTGCCGATGAGCGAGATTGCGAGGCTCGCGGCCTTGAAGGGCTCGGAAATCAACGAGGCCAAGAAAGCGCTGGCGGACGCCGCGACCTCGCTGCTGCACGGCGGCGATGCCGCCCGCCAGGCGGCGGAGACCGCGCGGCAGACGTTTGAGGAAGGCACGATCGCGGAAAACCTTCCGACCGTGGAAATTCCGCGTGGTGAATTTGAAGCCGGCATCGGCGTACTCTCGGCTTTCGTCAAGGCCGGCCTTGTCGCTTCCAACGGCGAGGCGCGGCGCCAGATCAAGGGCGGCGGCCTGCGCGTGAACGATGTTGCCGTCACCGACGAGAAGATGACGCTATCGGGTTCCAACCTCACCCCGGAAGACGTGATCAAGCTTTCCTTTGGCAAGAAGCGTCACGTGCTGCTCAAGCCTGCATAGGCGCATTCGCTGGGAGCGCTTGCGCTTTCAGCGCAAAACGCGCTCCCTCCCGCCATGGATCAAACGTCGCCGCGGGAGGAAGCTTTAAAGCAGCCGATCAAGCCGGCGCGAACGGCGCTGGGCGTACTCGCACTGTGCTTTGCGCTCTCGGTGCTCGGCCGCGGCCTTGGCGAGAGCTTTACCGTCTTCCTCAAGCCGATCTCGGAGAATTTCGGCTGGGACCGCGCGCAAGTGGTCTCGGTCTATTCGCTGACCTGGCTGGCGGGCGGCCTTACCGCGCCCGTGGTCGGCCGCGTCTTCGACCGTTCGGGCCCGCGCGCGGTCTATTCATTCGGCGTTTTCCTGCTGGGCGCCGCGTTCCTGATCGCGGCCTACGCACAGCATCTCTGGCAATTCCAGCTCACCATCGGCCTCTGTGTCGGCTTCGGCGCCGCGCTGATCGGCAATGTCCCCAATTCCATCCTGCTCGGCCGCTGGTTCGGACCGCGGCTGCCGACCGCCATGGCCGTGGTCTATTCCGCGATGGGCGGCGGCGTGCTGGTGTTGTTGCCGGCGTCGCAGATCCTGATCGACCATCTCGGCTGGCGCGGCACCTACCAGCTATTCGGCGTGATGGTGCTCGTGGTGCTGCTGCCGGTCGTTCTGTTGCCATGGCGGCGCTTCGCCGCCGGCGCACCGCACGTCATGAAGAAGGCTGACGCAGACTTCATCGACGAAGGCTGGACGCTCCTCAGCGCCATGCGCCATCACGCCTTCTGGGCGCTGTTCTCGACCTTCTTCTTCACGGCGGTCGCCATGTATGCGCTGTCGGCGCAGATCGTAGCCTACCTGATCGATGCGGGCTTCCCGCCGCTGCGGGCTGCGACCGCCTGGGGCTTCTCCGGCGTGGTGCTGCTGTTCGGCATGCTCGGAGTCTCCACCCTGGACGGCGTTATCGGCCGCAGGCCCTCGGTATTGATCTCCTACGCGATCTCGATCGTCGGCATCTTCCTGCTCTGGCTGTTGCAGTACTATCCGAATTACTGGCTGCTGGCCGGCTTCGTCGTCACCTTCGGCAGCATGATCGGCTCGCGCGGCCCCCTGATCACGGCCACCGCCATCAAGATCTTCCGCGGCGAACGCGTCGGCACCATCTTCGGCACCATCTCGATCGGCAGCGGGCTGGGTTCGGCGCTCGGCTCCTGGAGCGGCGGCCTGCTGCACGATTTCACCCACAGCTACAATCCGCTGATCGTGTTCGCGCTGGTCAACGTCGTACTCGGAATGCTGCCATTCCTGGTGGTGCCGGCGCTGCGGCGTTAAGCAGCGCTGGACGAAGCTTCCTCGCCCAGCCCCAGCATGGCGCGGATCTCGCGCGCCGGGCGCGCGGCGCTGAACAGATATCCCTGCATCTGGGTGCAGCCGAGCGCACGCACCGTCTCGAGCTGCTGCCTGGTTTCGACGCCCTCGGCGGTCGTGACCATGCCGCGATCGGCGGCAATGGCGACCACCGCCTTGATGATGGACGAGGCGCCCGAGCCATCGGCCACTTCCTTGACGAAGGAGCGGTCGATCTTGATCTTGTCGAACGGGAAACGGTGCAGATAGCGCAGCGAGGAATAGCCGGTGCCGAAATCATCCAGCGCGATGCGAACGCCGAGCTCGCGGAGCTGCGCAAAAGTCGTCAAAGCCGCCTCGTCGTCGCCCATCAGCACGGCTTCGGTGATCTCGAGCTCAAGGCGGCGCGGAACGAGCCCGGAATTGGAGAGCGCGGTCGCGACGTTGAGAGTCAGCGTCTGCGACTTGAACTGCACCGGTGAGACGTTGACGGCCACGTGAATGTCGGCCGGCCAGGTCGCCGCCTCGCGGCACGCAGTATTGAGCACCCACTGGCCGATCTCCTGGATCAGCCCGGTCTCCTCGGCGATCGGCACGAACTCGGCCGGCGAAATCATGCCGCGGCGCGGATGCCGCCAGCGCAGCAGCGCCTCGCAGCCGATGATCTTCTCGCTCGCGACCTCCAGCAGCGGCTGGTAGTGGATTTCGAAGCCGCCATTACTCAACGCGGCCCGCATGTCGCGTTCGAGCTCGCGGCGCGCATTGGCCTCGGTCTCCATGCCCGGCTCGAAGAAGCGCCAGGTGCGCCGGCCGGAGGCCTTGGCTGCGTACATCGCAAGGTCCGCGCTCTTGAGCAGCCTCATCAGGTCCGATCCGTCGCGCGGGGCCAACGCCACGCCGATCGAGGCATCGCCGCTCAAATGATGGCCGTGGCAATCGAACGGCGTCCGAAGCGCCCGGTACACCTTGTCGATCAACGCGGCGACCTCGTCTTCATGGCCTGCGCCATATTGCACGATCGCGAATTCGTCGCCGCCGAGCCGCGCCACGAAATCCTTCGTGCCGACGCATTCGCGTAAGCGCAGCGACACCGCGCGCAGGAACTCGTCGCCGATCAGATGGCCAAGCGAATCGTTGATTCCCTTGAACTCGTCGATGTCGATATAGATGACCGCGAACGGAATCTTCGGAAGCTGCGCCAGCATCTGCTCGGCGTGAAGCTGGAACAGCGTACGGTTCGGCAAGTCCGTCAGCGCGTCGAAATGCGCCAGATGCTCGATCCTCGCCTCGAAGCGGGACCGCTCGGTGATGTCCTCGAGTGTCGTCGCCCATCCGCCGTCGGCCGAGCGCTTGTAGACCAGCTTGATCTTGCGCCGGTCGGGCAGGTCGATGACGGTGTCGCGGATATCCTCTTTCCAGTCGCCGAGGAATTTGGCGCAATAGGCGTCGACGTCGCCGACGAAGGAGCCGATGTTCTGGCGATGAAGAATGAGATCGCGGAGATGGCAGCCCGGCTTCACCACGTCCGGCGAGACGCCGAACATTTCGATATAGCCCTGGTTGCAGATCACGAGATGTCCGCTGGCGTTGAACAGCAACAGGCCCTGGGTCATGTTGTTGATGGCGGTGTCGAGGTGCTGCCCCTTCTCCACCAGCAGGTGTTGTGCGGCCAGATGCTGGCGCTTCAATTGCCGAACGATCAGCGAGATCGTGACAATGACGACCATCACGGCCAGAAGTGCCGCACCGAATTGCAGCTTGGTCTGCGCCCGCCAGTTGGCCAGCGCATGCTCGGTGGTCGTGGTGGCCACGACCATGATCGGGAAATTCGTCATCGGCCGAATCGAGCCCAGCCGCTCCTCGCCCTCGGCGAGGCTCGTGAACCGGCCGGAGCCGCTGCCATCCATTTCCAGCACCCGCCGGAATAGCGGCGTGTCCGCGATATTCCGGCCGACCAGCGTATCGGGATGCGGATAGCGGGCGATAATGGTGCCGTCGCGATGGATCATCGAGACGGTGGTATCCCCGCTCAACGCCAGCGAGGCACAGAATTCCTCGAAATGCAACGGCTCGACGCCGCGGCTGGTGAATCCAATGATCTCGCCGTTGCGACCCAGGATCCGCCGCGCAAAGATCGTGGTCCACTTGCCCGTAACCTTGCTCCTGACGGCTTCGACGATGGTCTCGGGCACGGGCTTGCCCGAGGTGAATTCCTTGAAATAGCGGCGATCGGAAACGTCGATGTCGGGCACCGGCCAGGCATGGGTCGAGTTGATCAACCGGCCTTTGGCGCTGAATACGTTCAGGGCGCCGACATGGGGAAACGCCTGAAGCTTCGACGTCAGCATCTGATGGATGGCGGGCGAGGACATGCGGCGCTCGAAAGCCGCTGACGTGTCGATACCCTCGGTTTGCGCGTATGCCGAGACTTCACCGTGAATGCGCTGCAGGACGACGAGTTGCTGGTCGAAATGCCGCGACAGAAGCTGGGCGGTGTTGCCGAGCTCGCTTTCGGCGGCATCGACCGTGCGGTCGCGGAATTGGAGGACGAGGAATGCCGTGCCCAGCGTGACCGCGAGCACGATCCCGATGCCGCTGAAGATCAGCCATTGAATCGCGCCGATCCGGCGAAGTGATCCGCCGGCGCGTGCGAACCAGCGCCTGAAGGCGTTCTTTTCCTGTGGTTCCATGGGGCCCCCGGCGTGCTTTTAGCGGGGACACCACAAAATGAGGTTACGAAAGTCGGTTATCGCTGCATTAACAGCGACTTGATGTAGTGTCGGAAGGATGAAGGAGCCGGCAGCCGATCAGTTATTGGGCGGCAATTCGATCTGATTGTTCGGCTTGCCGGTGTTGAATTCCATGATCTTGCGGGTCACGCCCGGCAGGAGCGCCGAGATCGGGTTGACGCGCAGCACCGGGGCACCGGGAGAACCGACCACCTCGTAGGTGACGCCGATCAGGCCTTCATTGCTGCCGCCGCCAATGAAAAGGCCCAGAATCGGCACCTGGCCGAACATGTTGTTAAGCCCGTACATGGGAATGATGGTGCCGCTCATGCGCACCTGATTACTATTGAAGTCGATGTTGCCTTCCATCGTGAGCCCGAGACTTGGTCCCTTGACGACGCCCTCACGGACAGTGATCAGGCCGCTCTGACGGGTGAACTCTGCACGCAACGCCGAGAAGGAGATACCGCTCGGGGTGCCGGGCGGAGCACCGGCGGCGGCCCGGTCGAGCGCACCTTCGCCCCGTACGGTGAAATTGCTGATGGTGAGCAGACCTTCCTTGGCGCCGGCGTCCTGCGTCGGCGGCTCCATCGCCAGCATGAGCTGACCGCCCATTACCTTGGAATAGGTATCGGTGAAGCGCAGGAATGCGCCGGCATCGGCGGTTTGCAGGACGATGAGGTCACGGCCCTGGCCCTGCCCGCGGCCCCGCATTTCCGCCGTCACCGGCGTATCACGCCCGACCTTGCCGTTGAGGTTGAAGGCCTTGATGACACCGTTCCGCCGCGACATTTTCAGATCGACGCTGCGCAAGGCCTCGCCGTTGGCGCCGGCGACCGCACCAAGCTTCAGGTCGACGTCGAAATCGACATTCTTGAGCTTGTTCTTGCTGTCTTCCTTCGAGCTGCCGGACATCGCCGACTTGAGGAAGCTGCGCCCGTCAAACACGTCGCCCCGCATGGTCACCTTGACGACGCCGTCGGCGCCGCGCTCGGCTTTCAGCGAGGTCTTGTCGCCTTCGCTCGGCGCGTAGGTCGGGAAGTTCGCGTTCAGGAGATCGCCGTTCTGGTCGACTTCCAGCGAACCCTTGATCGACACGCCGGGACCTTCGATGACGACGTCCTCGAAGCGGGTCGATTGCGCCTTCGGCACCACGTTGAAGGTGGCCTTGCCGGACTTGCCCGGCCCCTTGCTCCAGCCCGGCAGGATGTTGTCGAGCCTGAGTTGGGTCAGATCGGCTTCGATGCCCATCTTGCTGTCGTGATCGCTGGAGAGCTTGCCGATCAGCTTGATCGGGATCGAGCCCGACACCGCAGGTCCAAGATCGAGTCCGAGTTTGGCGCGGCCTGCATCGTCAAGCGTCGCCGCAAGGCGCACATCGGCGTCGCCTTCCGCGGGCTTGCGATAATCCAGCGAAGCCGCCTGTCCGGATATCTTCACGTCGCCCTTGACCTGATAGCCCTGGTTGTTGGCGACGATCTTCAGGGTGTTGGCCTCGAGCTTCTGGCTCATCACGAGCTTGTCGGCGGCAAATCCGTTGAGGTCGGCGGTGACCGCGTAGGTGGTGTTTTCCTTGGTCATCTCGCCCTTGACCGGCAGGCCGAGATTGATGATCGCCGAGAACGATCCCTTGCTGGTGTTGGGATCGATCGGGGTGGCCATGACGTCGCTGAGGCGATCGGACGCCATGATCTCGGCAGCCGCCGGCACCGGACCGTCGATCTTAAGCTTCACCCGCGAGGGCGGCGGCTTCGGATGCATGTCAGGCACTTCGAACGAGAAGTCGGAGATGGTCAGCTTGCGGCCGGCGGGCGTGTCGGCAATCGCCTGACCGATGGTCACGGTCGCGGTGCGGCCGGTGACGTGAGCCTTCAGGTCGGCATCGTGCACCGGTGGCAGGCCGTCGACCGGACGCACCGTCACGCCGTTCGCCACGATGTTGACGGAGAGGCCGTCATCGGGAATCGGCGGCCCCTTGCGCGGCAGGTTCTTCACCAGCGTGTTGACGCCGATCTCGACACGCTGGAGCGTGCCGCCCTCGATCCGCTCGATCACCCATTCGCGCACTTCCGGCACGATCAGGGTCGGCCAGATCCGCTTCAGCGCGGACGCCGACATCGGCGTTCCGGCAAAACCAAGTTTCAGCAGCGGTTCGCCCGAATAGTCGATGCTGCCGGTCCCGGCGATGCCGACTTCGCCATTGCTGATATCGGCCTGGGCCAACACCACCTGCTTGCGCTCGGTATCGAAGCGGAAGCCGATGTTGATACGGTTGAAGATCAGCGGCGGGCTGTTATCGATCCCGGCGAGCACGATGGTGCCTCCGGAAAGGCCGAGCTGCCAGTCATTGGTGCTGCCATTCGGCGGCTCGAGATGGGCAAGCAGCGTGATCCGGTTCGCGCCCGAAAGCAGCTTGAACGGCGCGATCAGGACGTGCCTTCCCGAATCCCATTCGACATTCACCTCCCCGGAGTCGATCGCCATCGGATAACTGGGAGTGTCGGTGTCGATGACGGTGCCGGCGCCAACCAGAACCTTGCCGCGGAAATAGGTCGGCAGCCCGTCGCGGCCGAGTTCGCCCTTGAGCTCGCCGGTAAGCGGCAGATCGGCGTTGTAGGTGACGTCCTTCAAGCGCAGCGCGAGCAGGATGTTGGACGTCGAGACATCCTTGGCGCGGATGTCGACCGAGCGGACGCCGTTTTGCTGGGGCCCCACCGTCACGCGCAGCGACCAGGGTTTCGCCCCTTCCTCGCCGAGGCTCAACGCCACGCCGCCGCCGCTCGGCCGGCGCAGGCTGAGGCTGATATTCTCAAAATTCCATTTGTTGCCGCGCTGCTGATCGTCGACGATCAGGTTGCCGTTCTTCAAACCGATTTCGTTGAGGTTCTGACCGTCGAGGCCGGTGAGGCTGAGACTGTCAAGCCAGTCGAGCCCCGCGAGCAGCCCACTGGTGGCCGAACCCGATGAGGTCGCGGGGGGCGCGATCGGCAGGGGCAACGCGGGCGAGGCTGCATTCGGCTGGCCGGGAACAAGCATGCCACCAGCGGCGGCAGCCCGCTTCGAAGCCACGCCGGTTGCGAGCGGCTTGTTGGTGTCGCCGGTCGAGACCGTGACGTAACCGTCCGGCGTAATGCGAATCGCGAGCTCGGCATCGACCAAATTGAGGCTTTCGGCGCGCAGCCGTCCCATCAACAGCGCCATGCCGGAAAGCCTGACCTCGGCCTTTGGCGCCGTCGCCACGATGGCGCGGTCGTGGTCGCGGACGACGATATCGCGGATACGAACGGCGATGCGGATCCGCCCTGCCCGCTCGATCTGCGTACCGCCAACCTCGACGGTGTTGCCGTGACCGATATTCTCCTCGATCGCCGAAGCAAGCCACGGCGTCGCCACATCGAGATTGATGGGGCCGGCGCCGAGCCGCCACCACAGGCCGAAGAAGCAGCCGGCGAAGATCACCGCCAGCGCCGCGACGACGACCGCAAGCCGCTTCACCCAGCGTTCACCGGCGATCCATCTCCGCAACGCCGAGAACCTGTCGCCGACCCTGTGGATGCCCGAGCTCGGCCTCGACAACAACCGGCGCGCGCGATGGCCGGCCGCCTCGTCATGCTCGGGCTCCCACGCATAATCGTCCCACTCCCGGGAGTGCGGCTGCTTGTGTTGAGCCTGCGGCGACGGATTCCGCGCCATGGGTTCCCGCTGCCGCCGCTCACCATGGTCGGCGCTCTGGCCGCGCCCGTCGCCAGGGTGAGGCCGCTCCTGTGCGGGCATCGGTGCCAATCCCTGATTAGTCCTGTTGCTCATCATCCGGCGAAATAAGCTCACTCAACGAGCGGACAGGCGGTGCGTCGAATTCCTTGTAACCATACTCCGAGGCCGTCAGACTTGCCCAGCCATCGGCCCGAATCCGGCACGCCACTAAGGGTTCGCAATACCCAATGATTGATCCGCCGAAAGCGACGAAAGGAAGGCGTATGTCCAAGAAATCGCGCAAGAAATCCCCCAAACCCTCGTCCAGGCAGCCCAAGGCGGCGAAATCGTCGAAAGCTTCTAAAACCAGGACCGCAAAAGCGGGCCGAAAAGCAGCAAAGGTATCAAAGAAACGAACCGGCAAACCATCGCACAAGGCCCCATCGAAACGGTTAAAATCCCCCTCTTCCGCGGCCGCCGCACAGCGGAACAACAAAAGTTCGTCGATGGAAAAAGCTCACGTTCTCGCCGAGGGTGCCAAAGCCCCTGCGTTCCATCTGACTCGGGATGGCGGCGGCATGATCGCGCTTTCCGATTATGCCGGCAAGAAACTCGTGCTGTTCTTCTACCCTCGGGCCGATACACCGGGATGCACCAGGGAGGCGATCGACTTCACCCGGCTCCGGAGCGCCTTTGTGGAATCAGGAACCGAGGTGGTGGGGATCTCGGCCGATCCCCTGGGTGCCCAGGAGCGCTTTCGCGACAAGCACGGGCTCGAGGTCCCTCTGCTATCGGATGAAAAGCATCAGATGCTGGAGGCCTATGGAGCCTGGGGCGAAAAATCCATGTACGGCAGGACTTTCCTCGGGATCATTCGCACGACGGTGCTGATCGATTCCGCGGGCCGGGTCGCCCGGGTCTGGCGTCATGTGAAGGTCGACGGGCACGCGGACGACGTGCTGGCGGCGGCTCGGGCGCTATAGGCGGAACTCCGTATTTCCAGAAAATTAACCATGAACGGGTCAGATAGCGCTCGCAATTTTTGCCGTACGGAATCTGGCTCCGACCGGCGCGGGAGTGCCGATGTCGAACCGTTCCGGTCAATATTCCGAGTACGTCCAGCACCATCCCCATAACCACGGCCGGCCCTTCGCGCGCCGTGCGCACGCCACGGCCAATGCCCCGGCACCGGCGCAATCCGGCTACACCATAACGCATGCGGGCAAGCAGGTTCGCTTCGGCCCCGTTGTATTCTGGATCGTGGTCGGCACGGTAACCGCACTCGGCATGTGGTCGGCGGCGACCGCCACCTATTTCGCATTCCGCGACGACGTGCTGACCCGGCTGATCGCCCGTCAGGCGGAGATGCAATACGCCTATGAGGACCGCATCGCCGAGTTGCGTGCCAAGGTCGACCGCGCCACCAGCCGCCAGTTGCTCGATCAGGAACAGTTCGACCAGAAGCTCGATCAAATCATGCGCCGCCAGACCGCGCTGGAATCGCGAGCAACGGCGCTGGGCACGATCCCCGACGTCACCGGCTCGATTCGCCCGACCGCGCCGTCGCGAGGTGCCGCTGCGGAACCTGGTGCGGGAACGCCGAAACCCAATCCGATCAGCGACACCGTGATCTTCGTGGCGCCGCCGGATCGCGAGGCGCGGCTCGAATCGCGCGCGCCGATTCCCAGCGGCCCTACGCCGAGCAAATTCGCCAAGAACCAGGGCGTCGACAGTGCGCTGGTCCGCCTGCAGAGCTCGCTCGACCAGGTCGAGAGCCGCCAGATGTCGGCGCTCGCTTCGTACGAAGACAGCATGGAATCCCGGGTGCGCCGGATGCGCGGCGTCATCAGCGATCTCGGCCTCGATCTCGCGCAACTCGATGCCGCTACCCCGCGTGCGCCGATGGGCGGACCGTTTGTTCCCGTCAAGCTTTCCGGCGACTCCAGTGCCTTCGACCGTCAGCTTTACCGCATCAACGTCACGCGGTCACAGGTGGACCGGCTGACGCGCACTCTGGCGCTCGTGCCCTACCGCAAGCCCGTGATCGGCGAGGTCGAGTTCACCTCCGGCTTCGGCGTGCGCAGCGATCCCTTCCTCGGCCGGCCCGCGATGCACACCGGCCTCGATTTCCGCGCCCAGACGGGCGATCCCGTGCGCGCGACCGCAAACGGCAAGGTCATCAATTCGGGCTGGAGCGGCGGCTACGGCCGCATGATCGAGATCGACCACGGCAACGGGCTTTCCACCCGCTACGGCCATCTTTCGCAAATCGACGTCAAGGTCGGCGATATCGTGAAGATCGGCCAGGTGATCGGTGAAGTCGGCTCGACCGGCCGCTCGACCGGGCCGCATCTGCATTATGAGACGCGAATCGACGGCGAAGCCGTCGATCCCCAGAAATTCCTGCGCGCCGGCGTCCGCCTCAGCGCGGGTTAAACTCCCACGGCGCTAGAGCCTTTTCCGTTCCGATTGAATCGGAACGGGGCTCTAGACTCTTGTTTTGACGCGTTTTCTTTACGCGAACCGGTTTCCACTTCGCTGGAAAACTCTCTAATGCGTCGTCTCGTGGCCGACCTCGCCGGTGATGACGTCGCCGAACAGATGCCACGCCTCGCCATCGAATTTCTGCAGCTGCATCTGCTCGATCGGAAAGAAGTCATCCGGGCTTGTGTTGATCTTGATGCCGGGCAGCATCACCTCGGATGAGAAGTCTTTCAGATTCGCGGCCTGCTTCATGATGTTCTCGCGGGTCAGGTCGTCCCCGCACTGCTTCAGCACCTGCACCATGGTTTGCGCCACCGCATAACCATAGACGTTGTTGGAGTTCAGCTTGTCGCCTTCCGGATAATACTTGTCCATGAAAGCGCGCCACGCCTTGATGCCTGGTTCGTCCTTCCAGGCCGGATCGGTCGGGTCCTTCAGATAGGCGGACGAGATGATGCCCTTTGCGTTTTCAAAGCCGGCCGGCTTCAGCACGCCGGCGACCGATGTCGAGACATTGGCAAGGAAGAACCGCGGCTTCCAGCCGATCTCGCCGACCTTCCTGATCGCTTGTGCCGATCCTTTCGGCGCTGCCCATGAGAAGAACGTATCGGCGCCGGAATCGCGCAGCGCCACGATCTGGGAGTCGATCGAAGGATCGCTGACCTCGTAGGACTTGTCGGCGATGATCATCTTGTCGGCCTTGTCGCCGAGGCCATCGCGCAATCCCTTGACCTGGTCCTTGCCGGCATCATCGTTCTGCCAGAACACGGCGATCTTGGCGTCGGGGAAGTGCTCGAGGATGTATTTGCCGTAGATCCGCCCTTCGCTCTGGTAGTTGGGCTGCCATCCCATGGTCCACGGGAAGTTCTTGGGGTCGCCCCATTTGGTGGCGCCGGTCGCCACGAACAGTTGCGGCACCTTCTTGGCGTTCATGTATTTCTGGATCGCCGAGTTGGACGGCGTACCCAGCGACTGGAAGATGAACAGCACCTCGTCGCTTTCGACCAGCTTGCGCGCCTGCTCGATTGCCTTCGGCGGGCTGTAGCTGTCGTCATAGGTGATGAACTTGATCTTGCGGCCGTTGATGCCGCCCTCAGCGTTGATCATGTCGAAATAGGCCTTCTCGGTCAGGCCGATCACGCCATAGGACGACGCCGGACCGCTATAGGGCATGATGTTGCCCATCTTGATCTCGGTATCGCTCGCGCCCGTGTCATATTTCTTCTCGGCCTGGGCTGATGTCGCAAGGACCGCGGCGGTGGCAAACACCGCAAAGGCAGTGAGGTGTCTCGTAAGAGCCAACATCGTTCTCTCCCGCTGATGATTATTTGGTGGTCTTGTTATCCTGCAAGTCTCGCAAGCCCGGCGCGGACTGGCAAGCATCCCTTCGCCTTGCACTTAAGTCCGCTTTTTCCGCACCGCGAAACGCCATTGTTGCCGTCAGTCATTTGTGATTGATGCTGCCCGGCGAGGGGATTTCCGGCTTGGAACAGAAACGAATTGGCCCGCGACATCCGAGGCTTGGCGAAGCCGGATTCCGCCTGGCGCAATGGCTTGCGACGCGAGCCATGAGTCGCGCCGGCTTTCACCGCCTCGGCTCGGCCTTTGCCGACCGCCGCATCGCGGAGGCGCGCGCGAGGCTTGCGCGCGGTGAACGGCTCTATCTCGCCGGCCTCGGCGCCCCCGGCACCCATAACTCTGGCGTGGCGCTGGTCGAGGTCACGCAGGCCCACGGCCCGCGGCTGATCCTCAACAATGAGGAAGAGCGCTTTTCCGGCAACAAGCACACCACCGAATATCCGGCGAAATCGCTCGACGCGATGGTCGCGGCTTTGCGCAGCATGGGCCGCGACATCGGCGACATCTTCGCCTGGCTGACCTCATGGGATTATCCGGCGCTCGCCGGCACGCTGTGCCGCTCGGTGCTGGAAGAAGCGCCGCAGAGTCTGAAGCTCGTCCGCAACACCGAGGCGGCCGGCTTTGACGGCCGAAGACTCGACCAGATGACGCGCACGCCGAAAATCCTGGCGCGCCAATTAGGCCTCTCCGAGCGCGTGCCGCTGATCGCGATGCCGCATCACGACAACCACGCCTGGTTTTCCTACGCGGCCTCGCCGTTCGCAGACGACAGCGAGCCCGTGGCCATCGCGGTGCTCGACGGCACCGGCGACCTTGGCTCGGTCTCACTCTATGTCGTCAGAAGCGGTGCGATGCGGCGGCTCTATTGCAACGACAGCATGTTCGACTCGCTGGGCGCCTTCTACAGCGTGATCTCGTCGACCCAGGGCGGCTGGACCTGGCTCTCAAGCGAGGGCCGTTACATGGGCGCGGCCGCCTGGGGCGACATGAATCGCGCGACCAATCGCCACTATGCGCCCCTGAGAGAGGTCCTGCAGCTCGAAGCGGGCGGCGAGATCCGGCTCAACCGCGCCATGGCGAACTGGTACGCCGACCCTTTCCAGCATCCCTACCGGCAGGCCCTGATCGACATCCTCGGCGAGCCGTTGAGGCCCGATCAACTCTGGAATCCCGATGCGGTGCTCCGTGTCGAGGACATCAAGCATCGGCCCGACACGCAGGATCGCCTCGACAAGGCCGCCGCCACCCAGCTCGTGTTCGAGGACGCGATGATCCATGTGGTGGATCATTTGCTCCGCACGACCGACGCGAGCCGGCTGGTGCTGACCGGCGGCGTGGCGCTCAACGCGGTCGGCAACATGCGCCTGCTCGAACATTTCGATGCGGCGTGGTTTGCAAAGAACCAGGAGCGCAGCGCGCGACTGCATCTCTGGGTGCCGCCGGTGCCCGGCGATCCCGGTGTCACCATCGGCGCGGCCTGGCTGTTCGCGCATCTCGCCGGCAGCCCCCGCGGCGCAAAGATGACGCATGCATTCTATTGCGGCCTGCCGCCCGCACGAGCCGAGATTCAAGCCACGCTTGCGGCAGATGACATCGCTTCCCAACGCATCGGCGATATTTCGACGGAAGCCGGCCGCGACGCCGTGGCTGATCTCATGGCATTCATGATCGCGCAGAACGGCGTGATCGCGATCTACCAGGGCGCGGCCGAGACGGGGCCGCGTGCGCTCGGCCATCGCTCGATCCTCGCCAACCCCTGCGATGCACGCGCGCGCGAAAATCTCAACGAGCGCGTCAAATATCGCGAGGCGATCCGCCCGCTCGCGCCGATGGCGACGCTGGAAGCGGCGTGCGAATATTTCGAGCTGCTCGAAGGCGCCTCCGACGGCAACTACAACGCCTACAACTACATGGTCCTGACCGCGCGCTCGAAGCCGCACGCGATCGACAAGATTCCAGCCGTGATCCACGCCGACGGCACCGGGCGTATCCAGATCGTGCGCGCGAACGATGATCCCCTCACCTACGCCTACCTGAAAGCGCTCGGCCGCCGCATCGGCGTGGAGATGTCGGTCAACACGTCCTTCAATGTCGCGGGCCCCATCGCGCAGACGCCGCAGCAGGCGATCGACACGCTGCGCCGCTCGAAGGGGTTGGATGTGGCGCTATTGGTCGCGGACAGCGGCGTGGTCTTCGCCGCCTGGCATGGCGGCGAACGCGACAGCGGGCGATTCACCGGCTGGTTGTCAAAATGGCGCCTAGAAATGAAAAAATTGGCGGGAAACTAGAAGATCGGCTATCTGTTGGGCGCCCCTACGGTCAATGTTGCTTGCCGACCGTGGCTCGTTCACCCGAGGAACGCCACGCGGCTTGTTCGGCAGCATGGCTTGATGGCAATCCATTCATAATCGGCGAGTTCGTAGCGCATGTGTCGAAAATGACCCTAAGGAGACATTTGCCGGTGGTCGGACGAAGGTTCGCACTGTCAGTGTTCACGCTCCCAAGTGAGGGTTCCCACCACCTTCTTGCCGGGGTAGACCGCGCTGACCTGCTCCGCCGTTCGAAGAGAGAGCTTGTCGCCCTCCAGTTTGAAGAACCGGATTTGGGCCGTGCCAGTCAAAATCTCGTTCCACGATATGTCGACGTTTGTTGTAAACTTTGTCTCCGTCGATTGTGAATTTCCCGGTGTAGGCAAGTAGTGATTTGAGAAGGGCTGCCGACTCGTCATTGTTTGAGGCAGGTTTACGATTTGCCCCCGCGATAATGAAGGCTACGTATCCATCCGACGTGAAGACTGCCCTGCCTTTCGGATTGGGACCAAATGGCTCCGTGGCCTGTCCACCCACGACCTGGATAACCCATGACGTCAGCCGCCAGCTTCCAACAAGTTGTTTGGCCGCCTCGTCCGCCATGGCAAGTCCGGACTGCAGATAGCAATAGGCGGCAAGTGCGAATGCGATGAGACGTAGCATCTTGTACTCTCCGAATTGTATGATTAGGCGCTATTTCGCTGGCAGTCGAAGGCTCGCGAGATCGGTGCCAACTATGATGCTTCCGGTGAAGCCGCCATCTTGAGCCGCCTTCGTGTAGTCCCCGGCGGTCAGTACGCCGTTTGGAAGTTTGAAAGGATATTGCTCGCCTCCAATCGGCGGGATCATGTGCGTGAGCATAAGATGCTTCACGCCAGCGCGCTGGGCCATGGCGGCAAGATCAGGGACCGAAGTCTGACGCAGATAGGCGTAGGGGAACATCGCGCTTCCCTTGCCGGGGGCCATAACAGGATGAATGACCGAATGGACAATGATGTCGGCTCCCCGAGCTAGCTTCTCGACCTGCTCTGAGGCCGAAGAACTGCGTGGGGGAGCCGGCGCGTCATTGCCGGCGTCACCGCCGATCACAACGCTGCCTGCCGGCGTGTCGACGCGATAGGATGCGTGCCCGGCGATGTGGGCTGAACGAATTGCGCTGACATTTACACCGCCTTTGGACCAGACCACTTGCGGCTCATTCGTTGGCTGGAATGTGACCGTATTGATCAATTCGGCGGGGCCACCCGCCGTCCGTTCTTTGAGCTCGGAATGACGCTGTGCGACCTCGCCCGACTGAATAAACGCATCAGCGATATGCGCGGTGAACCTGCGGCAGCTTATCGTGACGCCCGTCGGCGAGACGCTATCCGCGCTGCAGACGACGTCGATCTTCGATCCGGTCCCATTGAACGACCATCGAAGCTGCACCAGATCGGCGAAACCTTCGGTGTGGTCATTGTGCATGTGCGTGAAAAATACTGCATCCAGCTGCTCAGGTCCGACTTTCAGCTGTGATAGCCGCATGGTGGTCCCGCGGCCGGCATCAAATTGCAACTTCACCGACCCACATTCATCGGCGTCATCGCCAAAGCGCACCAACGTTCCGGCGCCTGCGAGACCGTTAAAAGATTGTGGTCCGCCCTGTGTGCCGGTGAGCGTTACGATAAGACACGGTGCGGCGTAGCTATTGGATGCACCGCTAATCAGCCAAGAGACTGCCAGCAGCGCGGCTGCGACGAAGGATCGAGCCAATGTCCCCTCCGCATTCATCAGTGTCGAGAATACTGCCATGCTAATCGACCGGCACCGAAGCCGCTAGGGGCCGGAACGATCATCCGGCCGGATTTGCTGACGTCGCGGGTTGGCCTATCGCGACATATTGCGCTGCTGCACGAACTTGGTCGCTATTGGAGCAAAGCGGACGTAGTCACCAGTCACATGACGCCATCAAGTTTATAGGTACACGGCCTAGTCTAGTTTCTGTCGCGAAAGACATTTCGCCCTTTAAAATAAGGGCTATTTCGCGATTCTCGAGCCCGTTTTTTCTTGCGCCGTACATGTGCGTAGTATCACATGCTTCATATGAAGCATGTTGATTCGGAATCGGCCTCGGATGTTGCGCGCTGGCTGCGGAGCGAATCGACGAATCTCTGGCCTGCGCTTCTGGGTTCGCTGAGCCTTCGTCGT
>Ga0134128_10002629_pt1 | contig 22163 bp, 21 predicted proteins | sample KB31754_FD_96462 | JGI IMG/M metagenome (GOLD analysis project Ga0134128, IMG submission 96462) | Terrestrial soil microbial communities with excess Nitrogen fertilizer from Kellogg Biological Station, Michigan, USA - KB3-175-4 | ecosystem: Environmental > Terrestrial > Soil > Unclassified ... | reverse complement strand
GAAGCGGTTTTCCGAAAAGATCATGCCCAAACAAGGAGCTAAAGCGCGATGACGATTCAACCTAAACTCATCGCGCTTTAGCTTGGGCCTTCGGTCCAGGAGCGAGCCATCGCATTGGGACGCGATTGAGGACGCGAACGAACATTCACCTACTGCTTTGTAGCAGGGCCAAACCGTATGGTCCTTTGCGCCTCTGAGAGAGACAAGCTTTCGAACAGGCCGCCTAGCGCTTTCAGTTCGTCCCCCTCGATCGGGAGGCAACCTTCCCGGTTGTTGAGGATCGAGACCGTAGTCGCCCAACGTAGCCTGGATGCTTTGCACGCAATCACCAACTGGTCTACATCGCTGCTGTTGGATAGCAGCCGTTCCATTGACTTGATCGAACCTTCTGAGGCCTGCGCCAGTGCCACTGTCAGCTTATCGATTTGTTGCGTGACGGCGAATCGATTGAACGCCGAATCATTTAGTTTGCCTGCACGACGCAACTCGGCGATCTCCTTTTCCGCCGCCGAATAGTTTCTGTCTGAATCGACAATTTTGGGAGTGTCTTTCGTTGCGAGTGTTTTGACGCTCGCAGGCGCGGCGCGTAGAAATGCTGCTCTCGGCTTGTCTGCAACTATAGCCAGGAATTTCCGGAGTAGACCAGGCGGGATGTCAGATCGTGCCCCCAGCGATCCCGCGAGTTTGTCGTCTCGCTCGGCAATCTTTAACAGAACCGAGAAGCCCGCTTCCGAAAACCGTGCGCCCGAATTGCGAGCGATCAATGCATGGACAGCCGTGTATCCGCGCATGATCAGTGTGGTGGTGAGATGCTCAGATAGGACAGCCCTGGAGCCGATGGCTATAAGATGCTCGAGCTCACGGGTCTCTGCGATTTCGGCGAGGTCATCGTCGAAAACCCAACGCGAGTGTTTCAGTATCGGCAGAGCCACCGATGTGTCGCGATGGCGAACCAACTCATGGATAGCTTTCGGGAGCTTAAGCCCTGACCTTACGAGAGCGTCGCTAACCTTGGCGAGGTCATCGGTCGTCGCAGGTCGCATGAGGCAAACAAGCACATCGTCGAGATGGTCCAGCTTGCTGACCGTTTCACGCTGGTCGTCCAGGAACAGACTGGTAACTTGCTGCAGGACGAGCGCGCGGCGGTATTCGGGGCAGCGCACGATCGCGTCTTCCAGGTCCTCAATCTGCGCCGCATATGCCGGCCGTGTCATCTGTGCAGTCCTGAGCTTCGCGGCAAAAGCTTCGGCCGGTTCGGAATAAATAAAGGATTTCGCAAATGCTTTTCGAGGCGAAGAATATCAGGATGCCACTAACCGGCCGTTAAGGGCCGGCTGGGACGAAGCGCAAGTGATGGAGATTGGCGTAGCTGGTGATTGCTGATGCGCGCACCGTCTCTCCGAGCGCTAAGCAAACGGCCCTTTGCGGTGTTATGGTACTGGAGCCGCGGCGGGCAGGTTAAGTACCGCGGTTCCCCCGACAATCCAAAGTCCACCGGGTTCCCGCATTCAAAGGATACCGCAACGGTTGCGCCTCAGCTTAGGCGCGTCGCGGCCAAGATGCTGCCTCTGTCCCATCGAACTGGCGGCTGGATTGATGTCTAGCTGGAAGCGTCGGGGGGCATTGTCGTGAAAGTCGTACTTCAGATCGTCACCTGCTGGGTGGTCCTGTCCAGCTGCGTCATCATACCGTTTCTTGCGTGGGCCTACTTCCGCGCAGAGCGCCAAACACGCCGCGATGAAGCTGCACACCTTGCGGACTGGCTCGGCTCCAAAGAGTTGAAGCCGCCCTCCTGAGGCTTTGCGAACGCGCCTTAGCGGCAGCGTTGCTTGATTTGAAAACGGTTCGGACTGATCACCGGCCATGTCCGAGCCGATGATCGCGAACTTGCGTTACTCCTCGCGCGTTGCACTTGATTGCTCTCACAACGGGAACGCTGTAAAAATAAAACCACTGGCGAGGTGGCGAGCTGTGGTCTATGCATTAGCTGGAAGAACTCTCGTCTTCGATCCGACAATTCCGAGAACGTAACGTTTCCATAACCGTCGTGCCTTATGCGAGCAGCAATGCTGTACGATAGCTTTGGCGGGGAGGGATCAATGGAAAACACTCAGCACTGTCGTTCAATGGCGCTCCTCTGTCGCCAGCAAGCTGCGCTGCATCCGGAGCAAAGCTGGAAGTGGCTGGGGCAGGCGGAGCGTTGGGAACACCTCGCAGATGCGCCGCCTATCCTGAAAGCGAATGTGGCTCAAGCTCCGAGAACAGAGTCTGCGACGTCCAAGCTTTACCGTCACAGCACAGGAAGCGCCAGCTGACCTCGGGAGTGGGCAATCAGCCGCCTGAGAATGCCCACACGGCTAAGTCAGCAGCACCTTCGCAATTTCCGCTGCCCAACTTAGGGGAGCTTGCAAAACACATACCTCAAACCGCGTGTGCCCCGCTCGCGTTTGCAACTGATCTTGCCATCCCGTACTAGCCGATCGAGCCGAGAAAGCGTCTTTCGATCATCGTCGGCTCCGATCAGCCGCGAGACCACCGTACAGGCGACCCATGTGTTGCTCGGCATCTTCTCCAAAATCATGGCTTCGACCTTGCGCGCCCGCATTAATTGCGGCGCGTTACTGGCGCGGTCGGCCAGTTTGCGTGATGGCTCGATCCCCGTTCTTGCCTTCTTGAGTACGACGTTGATCAAAGGTCTCTTTGTGACCGACTCGACCATTGCCAATAATTCCAAATTGAAAATTGATATCAGCCTGAAGTGACATAAACGCACCTGTGCTAAATCCTTTGCGTGGTTCTGCAAGGCAATCCGGCAATTAAGCTTGTTGATTTGGGTTGATGCGCGCGCTCCGGGTTAATTCCGGAAGCGGTCTGAAGGATGTTTGTTCGTGTGTCGTTCGTTACGCTACGGGCTTGCGGACGTGCAGCCAATCTTCGAGTTCCAGGTTTAACCTTTCTCGCTTCCATCAAGCTTAATTCCTGTATTGCGTCGCAACGTGTCTCCCACGGCAGATAAGATCCCGTCGGACATTGCCCTCGTCCGAGACCAGCGTGGCGAAGTCACCGGCGATCCTATTCTGCCAGGCGACTTCGTTCGAACCGTTTGCCGAGAGTAGATGCGACCGACTCTTCAAGGCGAAAGTCTAGAACTGGCCGACACGAAGCCAAGTTGGGCATGTGTCTGGCACGTGTGGACTTTGATTCTGCCTCGTCGCTCCGTTGATGGCGGAGTTATCTGGGGTCGTGTTTGGCGACGTCATGACGGTCGCCGCTGGCGCTACAAGCGCTTCCGCAAAGCTGAGGACCGTTCATGAACCGTGCGCCGGGCTAGAACCGGACGATCTGCCGATCTCTGCGTCCGGATCATGAGTAGCCTGGCCATGCTCATCCGAGCACCCTCAGCGCTTGCTAGGCGTTTCGCCTGGCCCCAGCTAACACCAAACCTTCGAGTTCTCTGACGGCCTCTTGTTCGGTGATGCCATTAACCAGGGCAACTTCTCCGGACAGGCGATCAAGTGCCGAGGCGTAAAGCTGGCGTTCGCTGAAACTTTGCCCGGAACTGTGAGCGGGACGATAAAGATCGCGCAATACTTCTGCCAATGCGATGATGTCGCCCGAATTAATCTTGCTCTCATAATCTTGCGCCAGTCGAGACCAATTACCCCTCGCTTTGTTGGGCCGTTGGCTCAGGGTAGATCGAACGCGCTTGATCGCGGTAGGATCGGACAGCTTGCGCATGCCGACGTTCGCCGCCTTCCGGGTGGGTACGCGGATCGTCATCTTGTGCTTTGCGAAGTGGATGACAAAGAACTCCAGACTGGCTCCCGCGATAGTTTGTTCCTCGATTGTCAGAATCTGGCCGACGCCGTGGGCTGGGTATACGACATAGTCAGTCGCCTCGAAGCCGGAGCACATCGTGCTCTTCTTTGGCTGGTTTCCATGAGCGTCATCGAAACAGGTAGCGGGCGCCGAATGAGTATGTTCCGCGAAAGCAGAGTTCGACTTTTGGCCTTCCAACTTCATGTCGCGATCAACTCCGTATCGTTCTTGTGCTGGCTCGTCGCTCATTGCCCGTCACAATGAGTCGGTACGTCACGTCGTTCGGTCCCATGAACAGACGAGTCGTCTTGCACACGCGTTATGAGCAATAAGATGAGAGCGCGAGCACTTCCACGAGAACGACGCAATCTATTTCATTCGACTGGAGTGTTGTGGCTTCTTGGCAACTTGTTCCCAGGCGTAGAGCGGCAGGTCTCTGAAGAACCAGAAGCTGATTAAGGACGCTCCTCACCCAATGTCGCCCTTTTGGCTCGCTGGCTGGTTGTCAAGTCGCTTTGTCAGCTCAGAGAATGCATCCCATGAGCCAGGCGTAGCCGCCAAGCCAGGGCAGGTTCACCTAACCTACGGTTGGCTTAGCCGGGCCCGATCGACATCAAATCTGAGGTAGCCATGGTCCACTCCAAGTCGCAGAAAATGCCGATGCGAGCAAAGCGCGCGGATGTACATTCTTTTTGACTTGCCCGCACAATGTATTGCAGACTGCCTGGCAACAACGACCGACCGGGAAGAGAACGGTCCGGCAGCGATCTGTTGATGGCGCGATCGGACAGGTGACCCCGACGGGTCGGAATCCTGGGATCGAAAGGACGCGTCAACATGAATCTCGGCGTCGACCAGCCCAAGGCCGCCATCATCGCGATCGATCTCCACCGTGGCCATCTCGACATGGAAGTCGCGACCATGCCGACCTCGCCGGAGATTGCGAAGCAAGTGATCGCCGCCAACAAGCGACTGTTCGACTGGGCGCGTGGCGTCAACATACCCGTCATTCACCTGTTGACGCGCTATCGCGATGTCGCGGAAATCGCCTCCAATCCGTTTTGGCGCACGCGCGCCGAGGATCCCAAGGCAACCCGCAAGAACGTGCTGCGCCACAACATCGCCAGCATGCCCGGTGTTGCGATCATCCCGGAATTGTATGATCGGGAGCGCGACTTCGTCGTTGATACCAAGAAACGCTACGATTGCTTCATTGGTACCGACCTTGAGTTCACTTTGCGGGCGCACGGCATCAACACGGTGTTGATCACGGGTGTGAACACCAATTCCTGCGTGCTGGCGACGACAACTGCCGCTAATGTGCGCGATTACGCTGTAATCGTCGTGAAGGATTGCGTTGAGACGATGGATGGGCCCGCCTTGCACGAGGCCGGCTTGCTCTGTGTCCGAACCGCATTCGGCTTCGTGCTCGACACCAGCGAAATCCAGAAGCTCGGCATGTTTGCCTCGGCGGACAAGAGCGCTGCGTAGGTACTTGCATGGATTCGTGCCTGCCGCGATTTTCGCACCCTCGCGGTCGCCGAACCGGCAAGATCGTCCGCGAGGCGGAGGCGTCTGCGCTGGATGATCATCCTAAATCACCCAAGCCGCAGGCGCTGCGCTATCTCATCGATCTGGTCGGCGCCGACCATGTCTGCATAGGAACCGATGGCCGTTCGACATGTCCGACAATCATCCAAAGGCCACGATCGATGCAGTGTCCGGAATTACGCCGCTGGAGCGTGGTGTGTCTGCTGCGAACCGGCTTTGAAACTGCCGTGCGAGGGTTGAATAAGGGGAGGCCGCGATGACTGAATTGGTCGGCAAGAGTGTCCGCAACCGATTGCCTTATACTCCGATCCATCGGAGGCGTCCGCTCAAGCTACCCAACAATGCGCGGGTGGCGGTGTGGACCATCGTCAATGTCGAGAACTGGAGCCCGACCGCCGCGATGCCGCGCGCGGTGCTGCCGCCGCCGATGGGGCAGCCGCTGCTTCCGGATGTTCCCAACTGGGCCTGGCACGAATACGGAATGCGCGTCGGCTATTGGCGGTTCATTGAAACGCTGAGCAGCCGGAATCTGAAAGCGACCTTCGCGCTCAACGGTTCGGTTTGTGAGCTTTATCAGGAAGCATGCGAGGCCGCGCGCGACGCCGGTTGGGATTTCATGGGACACGGTTTCGTGCAGAGGCCCATGCACAAGGTGGAGGATCAGAAGTCGGCGATTGCCGACACGATCGCCGCCATCAAGAGGTTCACCGGCAAGCCGCCGCGCGGCTGGGAAAGTCCGGGCCTCACGGAGACCGACGAGACGCTCGACCTGCTGGCCGAGGCCGGCATCGAATATGTCGCCGATTGGGTGCTTGACGAGCAGCCGGTCACGTTGGCGACGCGCCATGGCGCCATCATTTCCGTTCCTTATACGGTCGAGATCAATGACGTCGTCATCAGCGCCGTGCAGCAGCAGCCTTCGGATGAAATTTTTCGCCGTGGCCGCGATCAATTCGACCGGCTCTACCTTGACGGCGCGAAGGCGCCCCGCGTCATGGCGATTTCCATCCATCCCTATCTCACCGGGGTGCCGCACCGGATCAAATATCTCGAGATGCTGTACGATTACATTCTTGGCCACGAGGGCGTGGTGATGTGGACTGGCGCCGAGATCCTCGATTGGTACCGGTCGCAGGTGGTGTAGCTTGTATGGAGAGCAATGGTCTCGGCGCCGGGTTCAGAAGCTCGGCGGCGTGTTGACGATGATCAGCTTTGCGTGGCCATCGCCGTCGTTTCGATATCCGTGCGGCTGCTCCGATCGATAACAGATCGAATCCCCGGTCTTCAGCAGGAAGCGATCGTCACCAACGATGAATTCGACTTGTCCTTCGAGAATATATGCAACTTCCTCGCCTTCATGAGAGACGAGGCCGCCGCTGCGGCCTGGTGCGATGTTGTGAATGCTGCCCTGGAGAAGATGGGAGGGATGGTAGGGGATCAGCCGCTCGAGGGTAAGTCCGGGCCCGCTGCGCAGTGGGTCCGCATGCACGATAGGGCGTTCGCCACCGCGTGAGACCAGGCCATTCGGTTCCACGGGCTGCGCAAACAACTGACCGACCGTTAGACCCAGTGCTTCGGCGATACGATACAGCGTTTTCAAGGAAGGAACGGCCCGGCCGTTCTCGATCTTCGACAGCATGCTCTCGGAGCATTCTGCCTTTTCGGCGAGTTCCCGCAGCCGCAATCCCTTGGTCATGCGCGTGTGGCGCAGCTTCACGCCAAGATATTGATTATGGCTGGTCGGCAGATCGACCGCGTTCTTCTCGGCGTCGTTGGTCTTCTTCAGCATCACTCGTCCATGTCTGCAGCGGGCGCTCAGGCCACTCAACCGCGCCGTGCGAGAGCTTTCGAGTCGCGGCGCCCGGGTATTAGCGAACGGGACCACAAAGCGGTAGGTCGGCTGCCCCAGATGAAAGCAATCCTGAATAGAATTCAAGTGACTTGAACGAACGAAAAAACCTGCTAGCGTCTTCGAAACACGCGGCGGCCCACCATCGATACGCGTGAAGAAAAAATCAAAGGGAGTTGCTGCGGTTATGGCGGAAGAGCTTCTGATCGATCAGGTCACGGAGGTGACCCACGGCATCTATCAGCCTTACGGCTGGCACCATTGGCCGAAATATCCGTGGATGAGCTATCAATTCCGCCGTGCACTGGGGGAGACCCAGGAGGGTGGCGGCGCCGTCTCCGAATGTTTCCTCGCTGCGAGCCGTATGATCCCCGGCGATAAGGAGAGTTGGCACCGCGAATGGAAGCGGATCGCAGATTTCAATCAAACGCGCGGTGATCAGGAGTTCGGCAAGGGCCACGTCCGCACTGCGATGAACTGTTGGTTGCGTGCTGCCAACTACTATCGCCACGCTGAGTTCTGGCTTGAATATTCCGATCCGCGCCGGCTGGACGCGTTCACCGACATGGAGGAGTGCTCGCGGAAATTCATCCAGAACCTCAAGCCGGCGGGCGAGGTGCTGCAGATACCCTATGAAAACGGCAAGACGCTGTTCGCCTATTTCGTTCGGGCGCCGTTCGACACCGGCAAGCAGCCGGTCCTCATCTGCATGGGAGGCCTGGACTCGATCAAGGACGAGATGTGGTTCATGCAGGCGCATGGCGCGCTGCAGCGCGGTATCTCGGTTCTCATGATCGACGGCCCGGGCCAGGGCGGCACGCTCCGCCGGCACAAGATTCCAACCCGGCCGGACTACGAGGTTCCGATCGGCAAGTGCGTCGACTATCTCCTGACGCGCAAGGATATCGATCCGGCGAAGATCGCAGTCTGCGGTTCATCGCTTGGTGGATATTACGCGGCGCGTGCCGGCTGTTACGAGCATCGGCTCGCGGCCGCCATATCGCATGGCGCAATCTGGTCGATACCCGAGCTGTGGGCCGGAGCCAAGGAAGACCATGGCCTTGCCGATCATATCAAGACCGTGTTCGGCGTCGGCTCGATGAAAGAGGCGCTCGAGAAGGCCAAACCTTTCGTGCTCGAAGGCCATCTAGATCACATGAAATGCCCCTACCTCATTGTCCACGGCGGTCATGATGTGCTCGGCGTCGCCTCGGCGCGGAAGGTCGCCGATTACGCGAAGTCAAAGGGTGTCGATGTCACGCTTCGCTTCTTGACCGAGCAGGAAACCGGCGCCGATCACTGCCAACATGACAATCCGACCATCGGCCAGGAGCTGATGGCTGACTGGCTTGCCGATGTATTCGGAATCGACGAGCGCGAACTGCGCAAGAAGGCAATGAACCCGCTGATCTGAACCCAATAATCGCCATCGAAGGAAGACGCCGATGTCTGTGGTCAAACCGTATGATGAAGCCTACTACTCGATGACCTGGATGGGACCCAAGGGCTATCCTGAGAACGGCAATTCCGGCCGTTGCTACTTCACCGGATTGCTCGGCATGTTCCGGCTGCACGGCGAAAGCGACGTCCTGTTTGCCGATGGCACCTCGGGCGACGGCTTCTCGTTCCGCTGGTCGCCCGTGTGGGGGGCTCCCGCCTTCAACGGCGGAGCCGGCGCCTTCCACGAGATCTGGGAATATACCCCGCTCGCGCTCGGCTATCAGGGACATTGGGAACAAGATCATGAAGGCGGCTTTGAGGAGGCTTTCGCGAAACTTCGCGGCCTCGTCGACAGGGGCATTCCCGTCCAAGTGGGTCTGCATTACTCGCTGATGTTGCCCTACGGTGCCAAGACCTCGCCGCGGCTGAAGTTCCAGCACGAAACCATGGGCAAGACGGGGTTCGGCCATCATGTGGTGGTCGCCGGCTATGATCTCGAGCGTGGCACCGTCACGATCTTCGAACCGAATGACGTGATGCCCTATTCGCGCTACGAGGCGCCGCTCGATGTCTTCCGCGTCGCATGGGAGCAGTCGTCGCAACGCGGTCCGAACGGCTATCAGCCGTGGGAGCATCATCACCCGTTCGGCGGCGAATGGAGCCTTCATGACGGCTACGGCCCTTACCTCATGGTATGGGTCGAGCCCGAGCGCGATCCCGACTGGGACATCGCGAGGTCGATCCGCCATTCCTTCCGCCGCAATCTGAAAATCCTGTCCGGCGAATATCCGAAGCCTTATGCGCTGTTTGGCAATCAATGGCAGATCCCGCGCTTCGAGACCGGTGCGCCTGGCATGGCGGCGTTTGCGGCCCTGATCAAGGCCGGCAAGGTCAAGGATACGGTTAGTCCGAAGGGAGACCCGATTCCGCTCTTCGTGCGCGGAAACATTCCAAACCACGGCGTGCTCGGCCGTGCCGGTGCCGCGGGCTATCTGCGGCGGGTCGCCAAGGAGCTTGGCGTGCGTGGGCTCGAGACGGCAGCGACCGCATCGGCGGCTGATCACATGCAGGCTTCGTCGGATCTCTTCAAGATCCTGCGCTACGAGCAGGATTTGGCAAAGGCCGGCACCGTCCTCGGACAGATCGCCGCACACGAGCTGGCCGCGCTCGACGACATGACGAAGGCGTGGGCCGACGTCAAATGCATCACCGAACGTAGGGCGTCGGTGAACCATATGGCAGCAGAGTAGCAGGGCTGCGTCATTCGTCCGTTGGATCCGATGCAAACCGAGGGTGTGTTGGCATGAAGATGAAGGCTCTGATCATTGGACTATGTGCAAGCATCGCCGTGGCGAACGCGTCATTGGCGCAGCAGCCGGACAATTACAAGGTGCGCCTCGTTGCAGGCGCTCCCGGGTACGATCACATTCAACCGTTCATCGCCGAATATACCAAGCTATGGGAGAAATACGGCGTCAAGGTCGACTTCATGGGAGGCAACTACCAGCGCTCCAACCAGATGATGTCGATCGGCGATTTCGATGTCGGCTACAATCAATATGCATCGGCCATTCGGTATTACTCGGCCGGAATTGACAATGTGATCGTGGCGGCCTCATCGGCGAATTGCGCCATGGTCGTGGCCGCTCCGAATATCAAATCGTGGGCGGACATCAAGGGCAAGCGCATCGGCATAGTGACAAAGTTCGATGTCCAGTATCTGGCACTGACCAAACAGATACTGCCGCGCTTCGGCCTCTCCGAGAAGGACGTTCAGCTCGCGCTTGTTCCCGTGCCGGAAGTGGCGTCCGCGCTGGTGACGGGCGATATCGCCGCGGCGTTTCCGTTCGAGCCCTATGGCACAAATGCCGTCGACAAGGGTGCCAAGCTCCTGCTCGCGCCGGGTGATCTGATTGACAAGAGCAAGCTCAATTCGGACTTGCTGCGCAACGGCATGGTCATGAGCCGCAAGTTCATAAAGGCGCATCCGGAACTCGCCAAGCGGTTGGTATGGGCGCATCTCGACGCGGTCCATTTGATGAAAACGGACAGGAAGGTCGGCCTCGAGGTGTTGAAGCACTACACGCCGAATATCGATATGTCGCTCCTGGAGAAATCCTACGACAGTTGCGGCTGGCAGTATGACAAGCCGCCGCGTCCATGGATCGATGCCCTGATGGGCTGGATGAAGGAAGACGGTCTGCTTCAGAAGCCGGTGACGTACGAGGAGGTCGTCGATACCAGCCTGGCGGACAGTTACCCCGGCTATCCCGGCTACGAAAAGTTGAAGTGAGTATCGATGCTGACGATTGAGAACATCAATAAGAAGTACGTCTCGCATGGCTCGGAGACATCGGCCCTCGTCGACATCAGCCTGCGGATCGAGAAGGGCGAGTTCATCTGCCTGCTCGGTCCGTCAGGCTGCGGAAAGTCGACGCTGCTCAGAATCATTGCCGGCTTGATTCAGGCGACTTCGGGCGGCGTCGTGATCGAGGGCAAGCCGGTGAGCGGACCAGGCCCGGAGCGCGCGGTCGTGTTCCAGGACTATGCGTTGTTTCCGTGGATGACGGTACGCGACAACGTCGAGTTTGGGCTCGAGGCCCGCAAGCTTCCAGTCGGTGAGCGGCATGAGATATCGACCCGCCTTCTGAAGGTGGTGGGGTTGTCGGACTTCGCCGAACGCTTTCCCCATCAACTCTCGGGCGGAATGAAGCAGCGCGTGTCGATCGCGCGCGCGCTCGCGGTCGATCCGTCGCTTCTGCTGATGGATGAGCCGTTCGGAGCGCTCGATGCGCAGAACCGGCAGTTGATGCAGGACGAGTTGCTGCGCATCTGGCGTGAGTACCGCAAGACTGTCGTCTTTGTGACCCACTCCATCGAGGAGGCAATCTATTTGTCGGACCGCATCGTCGTGATGACGGCGCGGCCGGGGCGCGTCAAACAGATCGTCACGGTGCCGGAGACCCGTCCGCGCGACATGGCAAGCGTTGAGATGAATCGGCGTCAGCGCGAGGTTCGGGCAGTGTTGGGCGAGGAGATCGCGCGGGCGGCCGCACTCGAAGAGGCCGATCTGATGGCGGGAGCCTGATCATGGCGGATGTGTCCTATTCGAAGACTGTCATCGGCGAACCTGCCAAAGCGGAAGCGGTAGTCAAATCGTCACCGCGACGGTTACCGACGCGCGAACGTTGGCTTGGCATCGCGACCATCGTCGCCTTCATCGTCATCTGGGAAGCCGTGTATCGCCTCGGCCTGATGCCGAAATGGGCGTTCCCATCGCCCTGGCAAGTGGTTCTCGCCTTTCAGGAGTTGATTGCGAGTGGCAAGCTCTTGACCAACACCGCGGCAAGCGTCGGCCGGCAGATTACCGGCGTGCTTCTCGCCGCATTGGTCGGTATACCGGCGGGCCTTGCGCTCGGCGCATCACCGACCGCGCGCGCCGCGTTTCTGCCGCTCTGCCGATTGCTTTATCCAATCCCCGGCATTGCCTGGATCCCGCTGGCGATCCTGTGGTTCGGCGTCGGGTTCACCTCGACCGTATTCGTGATCTTCTTTTCAGGGATATGGTCGATCATGTTCAACACGATGACCGGTGTGCAAACCCTCTCAGGGCAATACACCGACGTGGCGAACGTCTACCTCGCGTCTCGTAGCCTTTACACGCGCCGTATCCTGATCCCGGGCTCGCTGCCATACATCATCGCCGGCATGCGGTTGACCTATGGCGTCGGTTGGCGCGTGATCGTTGGTGCGGAGATGATTTCGTCAATTACCGGCTTGGGCTTTCTCATCGACGACGCCCGCTGGCAGCTGCGGCCCGACATCATGATTTGCGGCATGATCACGATCGCCATGATCGGCTGGGTCTCGGAAAATTGGTTCTTCGACTGGGTGGAAGAGAAGACGCTCGTGCGCTGGGGCATGCGCACCACCTGAGATCAATTCACCTTCGACATCGAATGAGTGGTCCGCGCAACGGACCCGAAAGGAGCATGGCCATGACCGTGGGCGAAAAGAAACTCATCGACTCCGAGGTCGTCGACGCTTCTCCGCACTACGAGCCGTATGGCTGGCACCACTGGCCGAGTTTCCCGTGGCCGTCGTACCAATACCGTCGTGCCCTGGGGGAGACGCAGGAAGGCGGGGGAAGTGTGTCCGAGAGCTTCTTGGCGGCGAGCAGGATGATCCCGGGCGACTACGACAGCTGGCACAAGGAGTGGATGGTCGTCGCCGACGCCAATATGAAGCGCGGCGAGACCGAGGAGGCCAAGGGCCATATCCAGACAGCCATGAATTGCTATCTGCGCGCGGCCGACATGTATCGATCGGCGGAGTTCTGGCTCGCGCCGGATGATCCGCGCAGGCTGCCGACGTTCGACAAATGCGAGAAGGCCACGCACAGTTTTCTGCGCTGGACATGTCCGCAGGGTGAAGTTGTCCAAGTCCCCTATGAACCCGGCAAGCCGATGGCTGGTTATTTCGTCCGCTCGCCGTTTGGTCGCGGCAAGCAGCCGGTTCTGATCTCCTTCGGTGGTCTCGATTCATTCAAGGACGAATTGTGGTTCATGACCGGACGCGGCGCGCTGCAGCGTGGCCTCTCCGTTTTGCTGATGGATGGTCCGGGGCAGGGCGCGACCTTGCGTCGGCACGGCCTGACCACGCGGTTCGACTACGAGGTGCCCGTTGGCAAATGCATCGACTGGCTGGCAGCCCGCAGCGACGTGGATATGGACCGGATCGCGGTGTCCGGCTCCTCGTTCGGCGGTTACCATGCCGCACGTGCCGGCGCGATGGAGCCGCGTCTTGCCGCGGCGATTTCGCATGGCGGCGTGCTCAGTCTCTATGACCGATACAAGGATCGGCCCGAGAATCATGGTCTCGCCGGCCACATGAAGTGGGTGTTCGGCGCGGATTCGATGAAGGGTGTTGCAGAGAAGACCAAGCTCTTCGACATGCGCGGTGTGTTCGAAAACATGAAATGTCCGTACCTGATCCTGCACGGCGGCCATGACGTGCTTGGCGTGCAGGCGGCTCGCGAAGGCTATGACTACGCCAAAAAGGTCGGTGTCGATGTGACCTTCATTCTGGTCGAAGCGGATACGACGGGTGCCGAGCATTGCCAGCACGACAATCCGACGCTCGGGCAAGAGCTGATGATCGACTGGCTCGCGGACAAATTCGGCATTGACCAGCGCAAACTGTGATTGACGAAGTCCTTGCTTAGAAAGGGAGGAGATCGTGCAGAAACATCATGCCGCGATCGCAATGTTCTTCGTTCTACTTCTATCTTACGCATTGAACGCCATTGATCGGGGCCTCTTTTCGATTTTGGCAGTTGACGTGCGCGACGCAATGAGCTTGTCGCTGCCGGAGGTCGGTCTTGCGGCCACCATGTTCACCCTTGGCATGGGATTGGCGGGGCTTCCGACCGGCTATCTGCTCGGCATCATGTCCCGCAAGGCGGTCGTGTTGCTGGGGCTCTTCGTCTTCTCTTTGGCCACGTTTTTGACGGCTTACGCGAAGGGGTTGCCCGATCTTCTGGCGTACCGCTTCATATCGGGCCTCGGCGAAGCCATGCAGGTGACGGCGCTGATCGCGATCGGTGCCAGCTATTTTAACAAGCGTCGTGCGTTGATGACGGGCTCGGTCTCGTTTGCCTACGGCGTTGGGTCATTCGTCGGTCCCGGGATGACGGCTTATCTCCTGAACGCATTTAACTGGCGAATGCCGTTCATCGTATTTGGCCTTGCCGGCGTCGTCGCGATGGCGATTGTCGCGCTGTGCGTCAGACCGTGGTTCAGCGAGAGCAGAGCGAACGAAGAACGAGCGAAGGATGACCGCGACCGCGTCGCCAGTTCGGCGGCGAGCGATACGATCTGGAATGCGAAGACCATCGCGTTGGGAATCGCAGCGGTGTGTTCCGGGGTAGCGGTTTTTGGCTTCGCCGGTCTCTATCCGACGTATCTGCGTGGTCCTCTCTCGTTCTCGCCGCAGCAAGCCGCGCTAGTGATGAGCGCCATCGGCGTAGGCGGCTTTTTGGCGCCCCTTGGAGGGTGGCTCGGCGATCGCTTTGGATATCATAAGGTACTCATGGTGGCGCTGCCGCTTGCTGCGCTGGCGGGAGGGCTCTCTTTCACGGAGCTGAACCGGTCGGTGACTTTGCACGCGGTCGTCGCCGGAGTGTTTGGTATTGCGGTGCTCAGCCTGCTTTACTCCAACCTGTCCGCGATCATCATCAATTCGATGGGGCCCGCCAAAACAGCGCAAACGGCCGGGTTGTTTATTGCAAGCTATTACATTCCGGCTGCCTTCGCAGGCTATCTGTTGGCGCGTCTGAAGGAGATGTCCGACTGGACAACGGCCGGCGTCTTGCAAACGTCAGGCTTCGCACTCATCGCCGTGATCCTGATCATCATCGCGGGCGCGACAGGCAGGCCGACAATATCTCCGGCCGGACATAAGCCATGAGACGTACTGAGTTGAGCTTCGCGTAACTTTCACGCCTCAACAATCCGCGCGAGCGGGCGTCGTATTGGATAGAAAAACCAACAAGAATTACGAAAGGGAGGTCCGAAATGGCAGAGAATAAGAATCATGCAGCGTCATCGAAATTTGCCGATGCTGAGAAGGCCAGCGTCATGGCGGGTGGTGGAGTGGTGCCATTTCGGTTGCCGGCCGGCGCTCTGAGCTATCTCGACCGCAACCAGTATAACTCCAACATGGAGGTCGTTGCCTATTTCCCGGCCGTCAATCTGATGATCTTCGGCGATGAACATTCCTGTATGTGGGCGAAGGGGAAACGTCGCCTGATCGCTTTCCAAGGTGGCTGGATGGATATCACGGAGCCCACCAAGGCGACGGTGATAAGGGAGAAAGACCTCGGCACCTTTCAAAGCTGCGTCTACAACAGGCGATTGAAAAAATGGATTCGGGTCGTTTCATACCAGATGCCGCTGACGCCGGGAACGCAGCAGTATCCGCGCGGCAAATATCACGATGAATATGCAAAGCAGTCGATCAACGATTCCGGCTTTCGCGGCATCAAGACATACGATGTGACAAATCCCGAAGAAGCCGAATTGCTGAATGAGTTCGAAACCGGCAAGGGCGGCTTTGGCGTCCATTGTCCTTTCTACGATGGCGGCCAGTACGGTTATCTGGCATGCGGCTGGGACGACCAGTTGCGCATGGAAAGCACGGAGCGCGTCTACAGCAACGGCTTGATGATTGTCGATATGTCCGACCCCGCGAAGGTCAAGGAGGTGTCGCGCTGGTGGGTACCGGGTCAGAGGCGCGACGAGGAGGAACTCTATCGCACGACTTATCCATTCGCCGGCGATCAATGCTCATGGACCGGTAATCGCACGCCTTGCGTCGTCCCGGTCAGGGTCGAAGATGGCGGCACCGTCGGATATGGCGGTTGGGGCCATTTCGGGATGTACGTCCACGACCTGTCCGACATCCGCAATCCCAAGGTCTACGGCAAGGTGACGCACCCGCTCGAGGCCATCGGCGGCATTCCCTATCACCATGTCGTGCCTGTGGTGGCCGATCCGGCGCGCTATCCGCGCCTTCAGAATCTGGTGATCGCGATCCCTGAATCGCTTGAATCCGACTGCCGTGAGCCGTTCCACACGAGTTATGTGATCGACGTGAAGGATCGCGCCAATCCGCGCATCATCGGCCTCTTTCCGCGCCCGGTGCCGCATCCGGATGCGCCGTACAGGGACTTTGCGATGGCGCGCGGGAGGTTCAGCTCCCGCGTCATGCAGCACTGGATTGCACCCGGAAAGGCGCGCCCGGACGTCGTCGCGTTGTCATATCTCAATGCCGGCATCCGCCTCTTCGACATTTCAGATCCCACAGCGCCGAAGGAGGTTGCCTACTTCGTGCCGCCACGTGACGGTGAGATCGACGACTACATGAGCTGGCGCCGCGGCACGACGGAAGCAGTGTTCATCGAATGGGATCGGAACCTGATCTGGGTGTCTACGCACGCAGGGCTCTACTGTCTCTCGGCTCCGTTCCTGGGGACGCCGGTGCTTCAACCGAAGGCCGTTGAGCAATGGTCCATCCCACACGTGAATGTCGGCTGGGAAGGGTGAGACGAGAATGGCGGTTGCCGACATGGGCGACACGCGCCGCGTGCTTGCGGATCGCGTCATAACCACTTGAACCGTGTGGTCTCAGCGCTAGGCTGGCAAAAGTCTCCGAGTGTCAGATTTGTAAAAAGGGGCCAAAATTCCCGCGACACTTCAAAGGATGAGTTGAAATCGGGAGCCGACCTCCAGTGCACCCTTTAGCTCACGCCGACGCTGAGGGCACTGAGAATCGGGCGAGAGAAGCAATTGCGGCCGAGGAGGGATCTAAGAAGATGGCCGATCTTGATCAGGAACTGGAGGGATTGCGTGCGGCGGCCGGCAGGCACGCCGCACGCTATCAGGTCATTGAGGATTGCCGCTGGCCCGCCGGTGCTCGCATCGCCGTGAACGTCACAGCTGACTTCGACGCGATGTTGCTTCGACGCTTGCTCAACGAGCCGGCGTTGCAGCTCGCCAAGGGCGAGTTCGGTGGGAGAGTCGGCATCTGGCGCCTTCTCGATTTGTTTGCAAGTCACGACATCAAGGCGACTGTTTTCACGCCGGGGCGGATCTGCGAGCTTTATCCGGACGCCGTGCGCGCGATAGCTGCCGGCGGCCACGAGGTGGCGGACCACATGTGGGAGCACCGCGTCCCGGCCGAACGGGCGCTGGAAGAGGACCATCTCAAGCGCGCTTTGGACGCATTGGAAAAGCTGGCCGGCAAGCGACCTGTCGGCTCGAGGAGCGGGCATACGCTCTCCGTGTTGAGAGCCGAGGGGATCATCTATCATTCCCACCGCGTGCAGGACCATCGTCCCCATTGGGTTCGGGATCCCGACGGCCAAGAGCGCATGCTCAACCTGCCCTTCCACTACGCGATCGACGACGCGATGTACTACAGCTTTGCCTGGCTCAACACCGAGAATGCGTCGCAACGCATCACCGATCCCGAGCGGGTGGAAGAAATGTGGTGGGATGCGTTCCGCCAGCAATACGAGGTCGGCGGCTATCTGAACATCTGTCTGCATCCTTTCGTTTCGGGCCGCGCCCAGCGCGTCGCCATGATGGATCGGCTGTTTACGCGCATGAAGCGTCTGCCCGGCGTTTGGTTTCCCACCTGCGAGACAGTGGCGCGCCACTTCATCGCGGCAACGACGCAAGCCGCTTGAGGAGATCCTCGACATGCCTTGGAAGGATCGTTACACGATCAGCGACGAGCGCAGCCTCGCCGATGTCGACATTAAGTGGCCGGACGGAGCGCGGCTCGCCGTGCATGTCACTCTTAACCTCTCGCTCGCCTGTGGCGGCGGCGGCATCGAGCCGGCCGATCTTCGTACGCCCGAGGCACACTACAGCCTGCACGGCGCGCTCGACACGCTGCTGCCGGTCCTCGACCGGCACAACATCCGCCTGACTGTTGCCGTTCCCGCCGTCATTGCTGCGATCCACGCCGACCGCATGAAGGCGCTCGCTGCGGCGGGACACGAGATTGTCCCCAATGGCTGGCGGAACGAAGATCCCTCACTCCTTGACCGGGCACAGGAAGCGGAACGCATCGGGCGCGCGACGGAGGTGCTGACCAAGATATCCGGCTCGCGACCACGCGGCTGGTACTCCCTCCCGCGTCCCTCAGACAAGTTCGCGACCGGTTCTGTCAGTTCGCACACGATGGATCTGCTCTTGAATGCGGGGTACGAGTGGTTCGGCAATGGGCTGGCCGATGACGCGCCGCATTGGTGGGTCACGAATTTCGCAAGCCGTCGCGCACTGCTTTGCCTGCCGTACTACTATCACTTCGATGATCAGTTCTTTCTGATGTTTCCGGCCAAGGGTACAGGGCTGGAGCATGCGGACTCTCTCTTCCGCAACTGGCGCAGCGAATTCCAGGCTCAATATCTGCGCGGACGCTGCTTCCACATGGTGTTGCACCCACACACGATAGCCTTCGCACACCGGCTAAGGATGTTAGACCACTTTCTGACAGATCTCGGGAGCCATCCCGGATTGTGGAATCCGACGGGCAGTGCGCTCGCCGCGCACTGGTCCTCCCGCCACCCGCTCGGCGAGCTCAAGCCCAGTATTTGGCAGGACCATCCCGGAAGCCTGAGTTGAGGAATTCGAAAATGCCGTACTCCCCTGCGAAATATCGGGGTCTCACCTTTCATGACGCCGCCGCGCGCTTTTTGACTGGCGACGATACACCGCGAGCGTATCTGGAGCGCTGCCTCGCTACGATCGCGGTGCGCGAGCCCGGAGTGAAGGCCTGGGCCTGCCTGAATGAGAAAGGAGCGCGTGAGGCGGCCGATGCCGCGACGGCGCGCTATCAGGCTGGTGCACCGCGCTCGCCGATCGACGGGCTTCCGGTCGGCATCAAGGATCTCCTGGAAACGCAGGACATGCCCACGGAAATGGGTTGCGACGCATATCGCGGAAATTTTCCGAAGCGCGACAACGCCGCGGTCTGGGCGCTGCGCCAGGCAGGCGCGATCATTCTAGGAAAGACGGTCACGACTGAACTCGGCGGTACTCACCCGCCTCCGACCACAAACCCCTTTGATGCCGCGCATACACCGGGGGGATCGTCCTCCGGGTCTGCCGCTGCGGTCGCCGCGAGCATGGTGCCGGCCTGCATCGGCACACAGGTAGGCGGTTCGATCATTCGTCCCGCTAGCTATTGCGGAAATGTCGCACTCAAACCGACCCAGGGTGCGATCAACCGTGGTGAAAGGCAAACGACAAGTCAGAGTACGCACGGCGTCCACGCTAATTGCGTCGAGGACATGTGGCAGGTGGCAATCGAAATTGCCAAGCGCGCTGGCGGCGATCCCGGCTGCATGGCGCTTTTTGGCCCGCCGACGCCGCCCTTGGCCCAGCGTCCCCTTGTCCTTGGGGTTATGGAAACCGAGGGCTGGACGCTGCTGAGTGAGGCCGACATCGTAGCCTTCGATGCGATACTTGAGCAGCTCCGGGCTGCCGGCGTGATCGTGTTACGTCGCTCAAATCAACCGATGCTGGAAACTTTCGAACGTGCGATCGCCGGCTGCTCAACGCTCGGCAACACGATCACGGCCTGGGAGAACCATTGGAATTTTCGCAACCTGGTGCCCCAATACCCTGATGGCGTCAGCTTCCGCACCAAGGGTGTGATCACCACAGCGGAGAGTCTTGGTCCCGATGGCTATCGCGCTCTCATTCTGCAGCGTCACGAAATCCGTACCAAGCATGCAGCTCTTGCTCCTGTGGTGGATGCGCTGATTGCTCCAGCCTCTCCTGGCCCGGCGCCGAAGATTGTACAAGACCAGCTCGACAAGCCGGTCGCTCGGCCTACCGGAAACTCGGTATTCAACGTCCCGAGTTCGGTCCTCGGGGCTCCGGTTGTCAATTTGCCGCTCACTGCGGTGGGCGGACTCCCAATGGGCATTCAAATTCTCGGACAACCTCATACGGATGCGCGCTGTGCTGCTTACGCGCGGTGGATGCTCGAGACGCTTACGTCTGTAGTCGTCTAGACGAGGTGGTTTATAGCTTGATGCGCCTTCCCGGGCAGTACCCGCTGGCGAGAGAGAAAAACGCTGCCCAATGGAGGGGGAGGCGGATGATGCACCGGGGCTGCATCCAGGCGGTGAGGGGCAAAGCCTTGGACGCGATCGCCAAGATTCCAGCAGGCAGCGGCGTAGAGAGGACCCTCGCACCTAACCCAAGGACGAAGGCGCGCGAACTGCGCATCTGTCGGGTCAAAACCATTCGTGGCAGGCGCGGGCGGGGTTGGCCCGGTTGTGCGGTCAGCCCGCTGAAGAGAAGGGGTGTGGGCGCTCGAACTCTCCGATTGCAACCATGTGCGTCACCACGCGGCCAAAATCCTCGCCCGCGAACCACAGATGCAAATGAAACGCTGGCTGCTCAATTCGGAACGATAGCGGGAGTTCGCCCGCGAGATCGAGCGCGATCGCATGGTTCGGCGCCGGGCAGATCATCGTTGTAACGCCGGCGAATTGGCTTGCGGTTGCACGATGTAAATGACCTGCCGCGATGAGCCGCACACGCCGATGTCGGCGTATTATGGCCGCCAGCGCGTCGGCGTTGTGCAGGTTATTCGCATCCATGTGGCCGATTCCGGCGACAAACGGCGGGTGATGCAGAAACAGCAGCGCAGGACGACTTGCCGAGCCGGTCAAAATCGCGTCAAGCCAGCCAAGCGTGTCGCCGTCGAGCTCGCCGTGTGGCGCTCCCGATACGCTGGAGTCGATGACGACAACGTCCAAATCCCCGACCGCCTGCATGAGGTTCAGTGCGCCGCTTGGGCGGGCATAGAGCTGATGCGGCAGCGCCTTGCGCAGCATCTCCCGGTTGTCGTGATTGCCGGGGATCGCCACAAATGGAATCTGGAGCGGCGCCAGCAGCGCCAACACGTGCTCGTATTCCTCCGGTGTCGGCGTATCGGCGAGGTCTCCCGAGATCACGACCAGATCGGGACGCGGACGGAAGCGGTTGAGCTCGGCGACGCAGCGTGTCAGTGCCGCTGCGGTGTCGACCTTGTCGCAAACGAGCGCGCCAGGCCGCTTGATGTGCAGATCGGAAATTTGTGCGATGATGCAAGGGCGGGGCGACACATTCATCCTCCCGAGAGGCAGGGTTGGAGCGGCCCCAGGCGAACGCCAGCGCCGAACGGACCCGCCGGTCGAAGTACATGAACTGACCGAGCGCGAGCAGCATCAGCAGCACCACGGTCATGGTCGCGGCATAGGCGGTATCACAACCGGATAACTTGCCACTATCAAGGTTGGGTGTGGTACTTTTCTCATTCTCTTGTGGCAAGTCAATCAAATTGGAGAGCTGGTGGCAGTATCTCCAACCAAGAAATCTTTGCGGCAGCAGCCGATCTTGGCTGAGCTTACGAACAGCCCGGCCGTGCGCATCTCCGAGCTTGCTGGGCGCTTTGGCGTTTCGACTGAAACCGCGCGCCGCGACATTGAGGAATTGTCGCAGCGTGTTTGGCGTCGGATGGTTCTGATTGGCGATTCTCGTTAAGTCGCCGTGCCCTTCCTACAGGCAGACATCTGTTTCAGATCGGGCGCACCGAGTTGCCGCCGATTTGCACCGCATCAGCCTCCCGCCGGACAACCAAGCATCCTCAGCACACCTGGTAAAGCGCTGCAGAGCGTAAGGCGTGATCGGTGTGGCGCGGTGTGAACGAAAGGCCCGAGCGGAAAGGGGCGCTCGGGCTCAGTCATCGGATAGCTAAGGCATGATCCGGAAAAGTGTGAAGCGGTTTTCCCTCGCGACAAACGCGGAACGCGTTTGCGCGGAGATCATGCCCAAACAAGGAGCTAAAGCGCGATGACGATTCAACCTAAACTCATCGCGCTTTAGATTAGCTGTCTGGGATGCTTATTTCTGCAACTCCGTCGATGAGTAGCGGTCTT